>Ga0256404_1002926_pt1 | contig 36208 bp, 35 predicted proteins | sample RumenRJG_01DNA_FD_185990 | JGI IMG/M metagenome (GOLD analysis project Ga0256404, IMG submission 185990) | Bovine rumen microbial communities from Lethbridge, Alberta, Canada - RJG_01 | ecosystem: Host-associated > Mammals > Digestive system > Stomach > Rumen | place: Canada: Alberta | collected... | reverse complement strand
AAGAGCTTTCCCTTTCCGATTATGCGCCGGCGGTTTACCAGATTATTCTTGCGGCAGGCATCGGAACGGTTCTTTCGAGGCTGCTTTCCAGGACGGGGATGACCTTTCCGGTGTATATCGGTGCCATGATTGCGGCAGCAGTGTTCCGCAACATCAGTGAATACACGCATTCGTTCACCATTCATATGGATGAGATCAATGATTTCGGCAGCCTGTGTCTGTCGCTGTTTCTGGGCATCGCGATGATTACTCTGAAATTCTGGCAGCTGGCGGATCTTGCGGGACCGCTCGTACTGCTGCTGGGCTGTCAGACCGTATTCATGTTTGTATATACACGTTTTGTCGTGTTCCGGCTCATGGGCGGCGATTATGATGCGGCTGTCATTGCGGCGGGTGTCTGCGGCTTCGGCATGGGCGCAACGCCGAATGCGATGGCAAACATGTCTGCCATTACCAACCGCTATGGCAATTCGATTAAGGCCTACCTTCTGATCCCGATTGTGGGCAGTCTGTTTGCGGATTTTATTAATTCTCTTGTTATTACCGTGTTTATAAACCTGTTCTAAAAACAGGGAGATGTTCCTGAATTGATCTCGTTGCTGGAAGAACGGCTAGGACTATCGTGAATCCGGGTCCCAGAAAAGATCGTCCAGTGTTTTGTCCAGAGCTTTGCAGATGGAGATGCACAGCCGGATCGTAGGGTTATAGTCGCCCTGTTCGATGGCATTGATAGTCTGCCTGGATACGCCGACAAGATCGGCCAGCTCCTGCTGGGATAGATTTTTTTCTGTTCTTGCTGATTTAAGTCTAAGGTTTTTCATTGATCCTCGTCATTCATTTTTCTGCTGGAAAGAATTGCTGCGGCAAAGATGATGAGAAACAGTGTCCCCGTGATGATATCGGTGTTGTTACTGGTGAGGATTCCTTCCGGAAGCCCTTCCTGCAGAATCTTTGTAATTCCGATGAAGAAATTGGTGACGCCGAGGATGCATATGACGAGTGCCCATCTTTTCCAGCTTCCGGAAATGCCGAAGAAGACACCTTTCCAGATGGAATAGACGACATAGATACAGATCATCAAAGAACTGACCGTAATCAGGGCAAAACTGCCGTCCATCGGAAGAAGGCGCAGATCAAGCAGAAATGACGCCGCAAACCCGGCAAGCACACCGGTAATCAGTGCATACTTATAGGCAGTTGAGCGAACAGCCGTTTGCCGCTCATCATACGTGACCGGTTTCTGGCCGCGCACAAAATACATCAGAAACAGAAGGATCACGAACGGTAATGCAAAGCCGGCAAGATATTTCATAACAGTCCTCCAATATGTCAAATATAGCTGACATCTACAGAATAGACGCTGTATTTCGAAATGTCAAATATATTTTACATTTTTCGGCTCGGTCAGGAACAGGGAAGGAGCTGAAGGCACCTGCGGGTGCTTTTTCAGATGAAATTCTCTGCCTTTGGGAGGTATGAGAACCTCGGTTTATAATTACTAAACAATTTGTTTGAAATTGTGTTGATTTTTAACAATGCTCGGATATAATGTTCCTGTTTCGGAATTGCAAACCGATTGTTTACTGATGTTAAACAGAAAGGAGCAGGGGGATGGATATCGGAAAAAGGATCCGGCAGCTGCGGATTCAGAATGACCTCACACTGGAAGAACTGGCCTCACGGACCGAGCTGACCAAGGGATTCCTTTCCCAGCTGGAACGGAATCTTGCGTCTCCATCCATTCAGACGCTCGAAGACATCACCGAAGCACTCGGCACGAATATGTCCAAGTTCTTCGCGGAAGAAACAGAAGAACAGGTCATATTCGGCCCTGGCGATGAATTCACGGATGAACGGGATCAGGAAACAGTGCACTGGATTGTCCCAAATGCCCAGAAGAACAAGATGGAACCGATCATCGTCGATCTGGAGCCGAAGGCCAAGACGGAAATCATCGATCCGCATGAAGGAGAAGAATTCGGATACGTGCTGGCGGGAAAGATCTATCTGTGCCGCGAAAGCCAGCGAAAGGGGCTGGCCGTCCGGAAGGGAGAAAACTTCTACATCCGGGGAAACGAAGCGCATTTTCTTGAAAACAGGGCAGACAAGCCTGCCCGTGTGCTGTGGATCAGCACACCGCCGATTTTCTAAATCATCAGGAAAAGGGGAAGAACAGCTATGGCAAAGAAACTGATTCAGATTCAGAACGTGGTGAAGACATTCGACAAGCAGGTCGTACTGAAGGGGATCACGCTGGATATCTACGAGAATGAATTCGTCACGCTTCTCGGTCCTTCCGGCTGCGGAAAGACCACACTGCTGAGAATTATCGCAGGATTTCTGGAACCGACGGAAGGCCATGTGATCATGGATGGCGAGGATATTGCCGGGGTTCCTGCCTATAAGAGAGATGTCAATACGGTATTCCAGCACTATGCGCTGTTTCCGCATCTGGATGTGTATGACAATATTGCCTTCGGTCTGAAGATCAAGAAACAGCCGAAAGATATTATCGATCAGAAGGTCATGCGCATGATCTCGCTGGTCGGACTCGAAGGATTCGAACATAAGGATGTCACCCTGATGTCTGGCGGTCAGCAGCAGCGTGTCGCGATTGCCAGAGCACTGGTCAATGAACCGAGAGTGCTTCTGCTGGATGAATCGCTGAGCGCCCTGGATAAGAATTTAAGGAAAGAGATGCAGCTGGAACTCAAGGAAATCCAGCAGGAAGTCGGCATTACCTTCATCTTCATCACCCATGACCAGGAAGAGGCACTGACCATGTCCGACAAGATCGTCGTCATGCGCGAAGGCGCGATCGAGCAGATCGGCACGCCGACTGAGATCTACAACGAACCGGTTAATGAATATGTCGCGAAGTTCGTCGGCGATTCGAATATCATCGACGGCAATATGAAACACGACCGGCTGGTTTCGTTTGATGATGCAGACTATGCCTGCGTGGACTACGGCTTCAGGGAAAACGAACCGGTGGATATCATGATCCGTCCCGAAGACATCAATATCGTCGAGCGCAATAAGGGCCTTCTGAATGGCGAAGTGAAGTCGGTTCTGTTCAAAGGCGTCCACTATGAAGTCGTTGCCGAGACAAGCTCCGGTACGTCCAAGACGGTCACGATGCATGTCACGAAGGAACGTGATGTGGTCAATGAAGAAGCCCATGAGCGCATCAGTGCGACTTCATTCCTGATGGACGTCGAAGATGTTCCGAATCTGACCGACAGCGAGATCATTGCCCGGGCCAATGCCCAGGCGTGGAACGATGATGACGAAGATGTCTCCCTGACCAAAGTCGAATATGATCTGAAGCCGGAAGTAGGTGTATACAAATGCACGTTCTCAACCGAGAAGGGCACCAGCATCACGATCAACATCAATGTCGTCAAGCCGAAGGCAGTCGAGGATATGTCCAACGAGGAATCCATCCAGGCATTCGACTTCTACCGCTCCGTGGATGAAATCAAGGAATCTGTTGCCCTGGATACGGATCTGATCCGCTGGGCAGATGCCTATGCATGGAACATGGAAGACAATTCCAGAGTCGAGATCTGGGATGTGAAGTATGACTTCGATGATGAGAACATCACCGAAGGCGACTATCCGATCACGTTCAGCACCCAGGGCCGCGAGCTCAAGGTCGAGACGACCGAGAAATTCGAAGTCGGTCAGAAGATCGGCCTGAAGTGGGACCCGGATGATATCCATGTCATGAAGAAGATGGAGAGCAGCTTATGAAGTCTTTCAGCAAGATGGTTTATCCGTATGCAGTCTGGATGATCATCATGATTATCGTGCCGATGCTGATGATTGTGCTCTATGCCTTCACCACGCAGGGCAACGATGTGCTGACCTTCCAGTTCACTTTATCAAATTTCGCAAGATTCTTTTCCGACAATGTCTTTCCGAGCGTTCTGTGGCGCAGCCTGAAGATGGCGGTCATCACGACGCTCATCTGCATCCTGATCGGGTATCCGGCAGCGTATGCGATGGCAAAGTCCAAGCCTCATAGCCAGGCTGTCATGGTCTTATTGATCACGCTGCCTATGTGGATCAACATGCTCGTGCGTACGTATGCATGGAAGGGCATCCTGTCCGATTCTCCGCTGTCTGCAGAAGTACAGGTCTATATCGGCATGGTCTACAACTTCCTGCCGTTCATGATCCTGCAGATCTATACCGCCCTCAGCAAGATCGATCCGGCTCTGATCACTGCCGCCCACGACCTTGGCGCTAATGATCGTGAAACCTTCCGGACCGTGATCTTCCCGCTGAGTCTTTCCGGAGTCATCTCCGGCATCACGCTGGTCTTCCTGCCTGCGGTTTCGTCCTTCTTCATTCCGAAACTGCTCGGCGGCGGAAGATTCGTGCTCATCGGAAACCTGATCGAAGACTACTTCATCTCGACCGGAGACTGGAACTTCGGTTCTGCAATCTCCATGATCATGGCAGTCATCATCCTGATCTCAATGTATGTCATGCGCAGATTCGATAAGCAATCCCATGAAGAGGAGGCCGACTGATGGAACACGAAACCAAAAAAGGCGAGAAATTCTATCTGTTTCTGATTCTCCTGTTCTTCTATCTCCCGATCTTCTATGTAGTGCTCTTCAGCTTCAACAGCTCGAAGTCGCTCTCGCATTTCACCGGCTTCTCGCTGCGCTGGTATGAACGCATGTTCAGCGACCGCACCATCATGAATTCCATCGGCTATACGGTACTCTGCGCTGTGATCGCAACCGCTGTCTCCACTCTGGTCGGAACGATCACTGCGATCGGCTTATCCAAGAGCCGCAAGACGCTGCGCGAAGCAGTCACCCAGGTCAACAACCTGCCGATGCTCAATCCTGACATCGTCACAGCCATCGGCTTCATGCTGTTCTTTACGTCGCTCAGGATTCAGACCGGATTCACCACGATGGTGCTTGCCCATATCGCATTCTGCATTCCATATGTGATGCTGTCAGTGACGCCGAAGCTGAGATCTCTCGATCCGAATACGGCTGAAGCAGCCCTGGACCTTGGCTGCACGCCACTTCAGGCAGTATTCAAAGTCATCATCCCGCAGATCAAAGACGGCATCATTGCCGGTGCGCTCGTTGCCTTCTCGATGTCATTCGATGACTTCGTCATCTCGTTATTCACGACCGGCCCGGGCATCAGCAACATCTCGATCTATGTCTATTCGAACGTCAAGCGCATCAACCCGACCATCAACGCATTATCTGCCATCATCGTCTATGTCATCACGATCGTTCTGATCATTGTCAATGTGGTTCCCGCAATCAGGGATAGAAAGAAGAAAAAACATGAAAACGAACTGGAAGCTCATTAAGCTCCTGCTGGCCGGCGCGATGCCGGCGGCTCTTCTGACCGGGTGCGGAAGCTCCGGCACAGCTGTGGAAAATGTCGGCGATGCAGAAGAACTCTTCGGCTGCAGCGTCATCAATGTCTACAATGCCGGCGAATACATTGCCGACAACGTCGTTCCGGATTTCGAGAAGATGTACAACGCAACCGTCAACTATGACGTCTTCGAATCCAATGAAATCATGTATACGAAGCTCATGGGCGGCAGCTCCTATGACGTCATCGTTCCTTCCGACTATATGATCGAGCGCATGATCAGCGAGAAGATGCTGCAGCCGATCGATCAGGATGCGATGACGAATCTCGATCAGATCAATCCGGACGTCCTGGAAAAGCGCGAAGCCTATGATCCGGGCGGAGTCTATTCCGTTCCTTACTTCTGGGGCTCGGTCGGACTGGTCTACAACAAGACGGTCGTCGATCCGGATCTCATCAAGCAGGAAGGCTGGGACATCCTGCTTGATGAACAGTTCAAGGGCAGAATCTATGCCTATGACTCTCAGAGAGACATGTTCATGATCGCCTTCAAAGCCCTCGGCTATTCCATGAATACGGATGACCCGGATGAAATCCAGGCAGCCTATGAATGGCTCCAGAACATGAACGAGACCACATCTCCTGCCTATGTGACCGATGAAGTCATTGACGGCATGGCTAATGGCGATATGGACATCGCCGTCATGTACTCCGGCGATGCCGCATATGTCCTCTCTGAAAACCCGGATATGGACTATATCGAACCGGATCAGGGAACCAACATCTGGTATGATGCGATGGTCATTCCTGCCAATGCAGAATGCCCGGGTCTGGCAAATGCGTTCATCAACTACATCACCGACTACAATACGGCCCTTGCTAACAGCACCCAGGTCGGCTATACAAGCCCGAATCTGCAGGTCATGAATGAGCTTTCCTCCGAAGACGGCGATTATTATGAGAACAGCGCCTATATCCCGAGAGAAGGCTATGACAAGGATGAAGTATTCCATTACAATGCAGAACTGACCCGTCAGCTGGCCGATCTCTGGACCAGAGTCAAGATGTCAGTCAACTGATCATTCTCAGATCACTCCTGGTATCATTCGATGCCAGGAGTTTTTCCATGTTCTGATGGTATAATCAACGCATGCCGAAAAAAAACCTGAACCTGAACGTCAGAAAACTCATCCTTGCCCTGATCGTCATCGACCTGATCATCGCGGGCATTGTCCTGATCCGTCACTATAACCGTCCGGCTGTTCCTGCCATGACTGCTTCTGCAGTTCCTTCCGAAACTCCTTTCCCAAGTCCATCTATGAGTCCATCCGTGACTCCTATCTCTCATGAAGCACTGATTACTCCAGCTTATACGAGTTCTTCCAGCAAGCTTTCTGCTCCGGATAATACGACCGGTTTTTCCTCCGGCTGGACGGTTCAGACATCAGACGCCTCTGTTTCCTCATCCCTGACCTTTGACACTGACACGATCACGATCAATTCTCCCGGTACTTCCTATGAAGATACATTCTTCTTCCGGGATGGCATTCCGCTGCAGCAGGGTGCAGACTATACGCTGTATTTCAACATTTCTTCTACGGTGAACCGAAAGGTTACCGTCGTGATCCAGGACCTTTCTTCGAATTCAGCTGTGTTCACGAAAGATCTTTCCGTGACCGGCGATCGGACGTATCAGGAGCTCTCGTTTCATCAGAGCGGATCCACAACCTTCAATGCCAGAATTGCCTTTCAGATCGGCAATGACGGCTCTTCTGAAATGCAGGGAGTCCATACAATCACGATTGACGGAATCCGTCTGATCTCTTCAGTCAATACGGAAGCGATCCGCGTGAACCAGGCCGGCTACCCCGCTTCTGAAGAAAAGAGATGCACATTCATCTATGATGCCGGCGATCTGTTCGACGTCGTCAATGCAGAAACGAAAGCGATCGTATATTCCGGGGCCATCGTGAATCAGAAACAGAATGAAAGCACCGGCGAAGTCAACGGATGGGGAGACTTTTCTGCTGTAGACGAACCAGGCACGTACTATATCCGGTCCCAGATCGGCATCGTCTCCCCGACATTCACGATCTCCGCAGATCCGTATGCGGATCTCTCGGTCTCTCTGCTGCATATGCTGAGCCTGCAGCGCTGCGGCATAGAGACGTCAGAAAGCTGGGCAGGGGATCTTGCCCATGCGATCTGCCATACAGAAACGGCAACGCTCCTCTATACGGACCAGACCGTGGATGTTTCCGGCGGCTGGCACGATGCAGGAGACTACGGAAGATATACGAAGACCGGTGCCAAGGCTGCCTATGACCTGCTGCTGTCGTGGATGCTGAATCCGGATCTCTTCAATGACGCTTCCGGGGGGCCGGATTCCGGCAATGGCATTCCGGACATTCTAGACGAAGCCCGCTATGAAATCGACTGGCTGCTGAAGATGCAGGAATCTTCCGGAGGCGTCTATGCAAGGGTCGTTTCTGAGAGCTACCCGGGCGATACCGTCAAGCCCGAAGACGATCATCTGCCGCTGATCCTGATGCCTGCCGAAACCACTTCTGCCGCAGATGCCGGCGCTGCTTATGCACTGGCTTCCATCGCATTCCAGTCCATTGATCCAAACTATTCTGCTAAGTGCCTGAGTGCTGCCGAAAAAGCCTACAGCTATCTGGAAAAGAATGCCGAAACCACGATCATCACGAACCCTGATGGCTATTCTGCCGGTCAGTATCTTGACAGCACCGATCATGATGCCCGCTTCTTCCTTGACATCGCCTTATGGAAAGCTACCGGAAACAGCAGCTACCTGCAGGCAGCCTCTGCTCAGTACGCTTCCGACTCTGCCTGTGCAGAAGGAGCATCCTGGAAAGACAATGGTGCCTATGGCGCCTTCCTGTTCCTGACCACCCCCGAGGCAGAAACTGCCGATGCCGCTCTCTATCAGAACCTGCTTGCTTCGCTGACTGCTCAGGCAGAGCGGCTATCCGGGATTTCTTCTGATAATGGGTACAATACCGCCCTTGCGGAGTATTCATGGGGCAGCAATTCCCTTGCAGCGGGGGAGGGGACGATCCTGGCCATGGCTTGGTCCGTCACCGGCAATCAGACTTACCGAAATGCGGCCATGGAACAGATCAGCTATCTGCTTGGCCGCAACAGCCTGAATATGTGCTTTGTCAGTACCTTCGGGAGCTGCAGTCCTTCTCATCTCCACAGCCGCATTGCCAATTCCGAAGGCACGATTCTGCCTGGTGCGTTAGCTGGCGGACCGGACAGTTCAAGGGAAGATGATGTCACCCAGGCATTATCTGCAGATCTTCCAGCCGCAAAGGTTTACGCGGATGACTATGGGGCTTATTCCGTGAATGAAGCAGCAGTCTATTACAATTCCGCCTTCCTGTTCCTGTTGAGCCAGATGCGCTGATCTGCTCATGCAGGAATTGAGGGCTCTCTTTTCGTTGCTTTTTGAAAACTCTTTTCGTATAATAAATGAGCACCAAAAACTACGGATGGTTCCTTAGCCAAGTGGTAAGGCAACAGACTGCAACTCTGTGACCGCCGGTCCGACTCCGGCAGGAACCTCCATTTTTTTCTGAAAGCTGGGGATATGGCGGAATCGGCAGACGCAAAGGACTTAAAATCCTTTGGTGGCAACACCGTGCGGGTTCAAGTCCCGCTGTCCCCACTTTTTTTATTGCTCAGAACAGGTATACTGTCTTTATTATGGCGGAATTGATGATACGGACTACCCTGATCACGCTGGCAGTGATCGTGATCTCGGAAGGAGCCGGCTCCTGGTTTGAAAGACTGCTTGGCATCGATCGGAAGGGCTTTTCTGCTCCGATCGGCTTTGCCGTGCTGATGGCGTTCCTGCAGGTACTTGCCTACCCGGCACAGATCGGGAACTGGTCTTTTCTGTATCTTCTGCTCGTGACGCTGATCCTCTTTGCTGCAGCGATCTGGATGACGTGCTGGAATGCAAAGGAAGCCTTCCGTCATTTCAGAAGGAAGGAAACATTCATTGCCCTGTTTGCAGGACTCCTGTTTCTGTATCTTGCCTCGAAGAATCTGATGGTCTCTGCCGGGATTCCGGGTGGCTACTTCAAGGGTCATGCCAATGAGATCGGATCCGGTCTGTTCCAGGTCTATCCCCAGTTTCTCAGAGTTCTGACCTGGCTCAATGAACTGCCCCATCTATTGCATCTGTCTTCCATCCCGGCAGACTTTATCTTCTGTGAGATGGTCGGCGGAGGACTGTTATTTGCGGTCATCAGCTCGATGTTCATCGTGAATGTCATCCGCAGCTTCCATCTGCGCAATCACTGGCTGGAGTTCTCGATCATCGCGTTCATGTTAACGTATGAGAACTATGTGTCCTGGCACTTGAGCACCGCATATCTTGGCACGGCATGGTCGGAGCTGATGATGGCAGAAGGACTGTTTGTGATCTGGAGATGGCATCAGGAAAGCAATGAGCAGATCAAGTATCTGCTGATTCCGGTGCTGATGGCAGGACTTGCGTTTGATAACGGATTCGGCTTAGCCGGCATTGCCATTCTCTATGGCCTGCTTGCGTATCAGCTCAGAACACGGACGATCCGGTGCTTCTTCGAGCTGTTCAGCAATCTTGCCCCATATGTCCTGTATTCAGCTGCATTGCTTTCGAGAACTTCAGAAGCAGGGGCCTGGATCCTGTTCCTGTTCTATCTGGCATTTCTGTTCTTCCGCTATCGCAAGCCTTTCCGCAGATGGATCACGCTTGGCGAAGAATGGCTGTTCGATCACGGAGATCTGATTCTCTTCGGCATCATTCCGGCTGCCGCTGCCGGTCTCTCGCTGTATCTGAGCATTGCCGAGCCATGGGCAGCAACTGCCTATTCCTATTATTTCCAGGACTTCACGGAAGTAGGGGATGCCAGGGACTATCTGTTCATCCATTCCAGCTGGCTGGAAATCGTGCTGAACATCTTCCGCTGGGGCGGACTGGTCCTGCTGATCATCTTTGCAAAGACCAAGGATGAACAGATCATGCGGATCATGATGATCACGACATTGCTTGTCTTCCTGAATCCGCTCTGCACGCCGTTTCTGACCTATATCACCGGTCCGGCGTTCTACCGGACGTTCACGGTGCTCTTCAATCCGTTTACGGAAACCGTGATGTTCCTGAAGTTCTACCATCTGTTTGAATGGAATGCAGTCGGCCAGTGGATCCTGGAACTGGCGCTGTGCCTGGCTGCGTTCATGGGACTGATCACGATTCTGTTCTGAATGTTCTGCCAAGGGCGATCTGCTCTTGGCTTTTTTTCATATGCTTCAGTCATTCCCTGCATGGTAGGACCAATCGGGCTGAAAAAAGGTATTTCTGACTGAAAAAAGGATGAATTATCTGGAATATGTCCTCAATCATCCCATCAATTATTTGATTAAAATAATTTATAAAAAAGCTGCAATATTGATGGGATAACTTTATCAATGAAACCGTTTATAACTGTTAAAACCTGACATAAAACGTTTCCAGACATCCTATAAGTACTGAAATATTCTGATTTTCATTTTCATTAGTCCTTGAGCTTTTGAATTTTTTTCCTGTTTCCATCCAATTTTTAGGGGAATGAATTTTCATTCAAGTGCATCCGCAAAGAGGATGAATGAAAAAGGACCTGAGATCCTTGAGGAGAACAGATCAGAGAAATATGAAGAAGTTCATGAGAAAAATGATTGCAGCTGCAGCAGCGATGATGCTCAGCTTCACAGTAATCAGCGCAAAGGGAACCACGGTCCATGCGGAAGATGCCATGGGCACCGGCGGAAGAATCTATTTCAATAATGGATACAGTGTTGCATTGAACTGGGCTGATCCGTTTGATGCCTATGCAGTTCAGTCCATCACCGATGCACAGGATTCAGCCGTAGAAGAATCCTATGGCGGATCTACCCTGATCGCGGATCATAACACTCAGGGCTTCGATGTCATCAAGCAGTACGGAGTCGGCTCCACGATGAAGATCGTCGATGAACAGGGCAATACCACCACTTATGTGTGCATCAGCTATTATCCGAGTGTCTCCTGGTACAATGGCATCGTGACGCTTCCGGATGGAAGAGATGCCTGGTATGGAGATTCCGCACTCTGGCTGAAGACCTGCAACAGCGACGGAACGAATACCGTTTCCTACTGGACACCGCTCTGGTACTGAGATCATAACTGAAACGGGATCTGACGAAATGTTCAGATCCTTTTCTTTCGCTTTCTGACGCGGCATAATGAAACAGAAGAAACGGGGAAAAAGATTATGCCAGATAACAGACCGCACGCAAGAACACGCGGGGAGCCGACCTCTTCAGGTGCTGTAAACAGACATGGAGCCGGACTGCATTCCGGATCTTCCGGACCGCGCATGTCATCCGGCGGAGACCGGATCTATTCGGGCGGCTTCGGCAGGGGACCGCGCAGATCTTCCGGCTTTTTCATGCTGGTGGTGATTGCGATCGTTCTGTTTCTGATCATGCCCTCCTGCGAAGAGAATACCTATGAGCCCTCAACCCATTACACTTCAGATACCACGACCAGCTCCTATGGCTACCAGCCTCCGGCAGCCCAGCATTCCGACACGAATATGAGCACGCCGGATCTCTCGGTGTCTTCTGAGGCAAGAGCGAAATATACTACTCTGCGCAATGATGGCACCGATGAGGCGACAATTCTCGTCTATATGATCGGAACCGATCTCGAGTCTCAGTACGGGATGGCGACCTCTGATCTCAATGAGATGCTGAAGGCAGAGAAGTCCGATCAGGTACATATTCTGATTGAAACCGGCGGCACAAAGCAGTGGCAGAACAATGTCATCTCCAGTCGGAACAACGAACTGTATGAAGTGACCTCGAACCATCAGCTGCAGCGGCTGGATACGTCCGCAAGCAGGGATATGACTGATCCGGATACGCTGACGGAGTTCATTCAGGATGGCGTTTCCAGATATCCGTCTTCCAACCGGGTATTCCTGATTCTCTGGGACCATGGCGGCGGATCGGTGAGCGGCTATGGTCATGACGAGCTGTATCCGAACGGAACGATGAATGTCTCCGAATTTGCGGATGCCCTGAAGAATGCGAATGTGAAGTTTGATGCGGTCGGATTTGATGCTTGTCTCATGGCCAATGCGGAAACCGCTCTGGCTGCTTCTCCGTATGCAGACTATCTGATCGCCTCGGAAGAAACAGAGCCAGGCACCGGCTGGTACTATACGGACTGGATCACTGCCCTTTCGAAGAATCCATCTCTTTCTACTGTAGAACTTGGCAAGCAGATCATTGATGACTTCATCTCGGCCAATGCCTCGACCGGAGATAAGACGACGCTTTCCATCACGGATCTTGCGGAGTTTGAAACCCTGGTACCGCCTGTGCTGAATACGTTCTCGGAATCCCTCAACGAGGAAATCCAGGCAGGGGAGTATCAGAAAGTCGCAGACGCCCGTTCCGTGACAAGAGAATTCGCGGCTTCCAGCCACATCGATCAGATAGACCTCGTTCATTTCTGCGAGAATCTCGGCACTGACGAAGCAGAAGCACTTGCCGATGCGGTCCGTTCTTCGCTGAAATACAACCGCTCCAATGGCATCAGCGATGCCAGCGGCCTATCGATCTACTTCCCATACACCCGCACGAAATATGTGACCCAGGCTGCCGGCATCTATGATGAGATCGGCATGGACAGCTCGTATACTGAAGCCATCCGTTCCTTTGCAACCCTGGAAGCTTCCGGCCAGATCGTGACCGGATCTTCGACGCCGACGATCTTCGGACTGTTGAGCGGCAGCAGTTCCTATAACGGCAATGATTCCTGGAATTATTCTTCCGGAGATATCCTGAGTCTGCTCCTGGGTTCTTCCTCGGCTCCTGCTTCTTCCAGTTCTTATGGCAGCAGCCTGGAATCTCTGCTTGGCGGAAACAGCTATGACAGCGATCTGCTCAGCCAGTATGCCGCACTGCTTTCGGATCGGGGAACGTTTGATACCTCTGAACTGACGGTGAGTGAAGTCAATGGCAATGCCGTCCTGCAGCTCTCTGAGAGCCAGTGGTCCCTGATCCGTCAGATCACCCAGAACGTCTGGGTGGATGATGGCTTGGGGTATATCGACCTTGGCAGCGATAATGTCTTCAGCTTTGATGACGAGGGCAATCTTCTGGTGGACTATGACGGCACCTGGCTTTCCATCGAAGGCCAGCCGGTATCGTATCAGATGCTGAGCGATGAATATGACGACAGCGATGGATCCTATGTCACAAAGGGAAGTGTTCCGATCCTCCTGAATGACGAACCTGCTTCGCTGCTGGTCGAATTCACCGAGGAACATCCGGATGGATTTGTGACCGGAGTCCTGAAAAACTATGAGGACGGGGTTTCTTCCAGAACATTGCAGCTGGAAGAAGGGGATGCGATTGAATTCACCGCTGATTATTATTCCTATGGCGGCACTTATCAGGACTCTTACCGTATAGGTACGCCGATCACGTATGAGGGCAGTCTTGAGCTTGGCACGTACCGGATCAGCGGTCAGAAATGCATGTATACGTATGTGCTGACGGATGTGTACAACAATGAACTGCGTCTGCCGATGCAGAACTGGGAAGGCGAATAATCCGCTTCTGCCGTATAATATTCCTATGAAACAAATTCTGACTCTCTTAATCTGCACGATCCTGCTTGCCGGGTGTGCCAGCAGCGACAGCACTGCAGTCAGCACTTCTGATGACACCAACGGACCGTATATCAATATGGTTCAGTATGAATTCACGACGACTGTCGGCAATCCGATCGATTTTTCCAATATCTCCGGTTATGACGACGTCGATGGATTATTGCCTACTTCGGTGCGGGGCTATGTGAATTATGAGCAGCCTGGCGACTATTATCCGAGCATTGTCTGCACAGACCTTTCCGGAAATGAAACAGCTATTCCGATCACGGTCCATGTGCTGAATACACCGGCCCCGGTTCCGTCTGCTTCTGCAGAACCTTCTCCTTTTCCGGAAAGCACTTCGTGTCCGGAAGGAAAAGATCCGGATCAGCCTTGCTCGATTGTCTTATCAGAAGATCTTTCTTCGTATCAGACAATCTATGAAGGCGAATCCGGATATGATGCATGTCTCAATGCCGCATACGGAGACGAAACTGCCTGCGAGATCATCACGGCCAATGACGGCTCCTTCTGGGGCTATGGCCTGAAATGATTCTCTGAGCAGAAATTCAGAGCGAAAGAATATTCCGATAGACCATGCGATCATACAGCATGGTCTTTAATGATTCCGGATCATCCGGTACGTGATCAAGAGAAGAAAGATAAGTTCTTGTCTTCTTCATGCGCGCTTCCCATCCGGGTGCAGTCTTCTGATGCACTCCGGTAAACCATTCATACATGGCCATGACCAGGAGCGTCCGCATAGGCAGAATACAGGAATCCTCAATCCAGAAATCTGCCTGATCCAGGGAAGGAACATCCTGCTCAAGCAGTTTCTCCATCCAGTCCAGGCCATCTTCCGAAGAACGCCAGATATCGGTATAGATATAATCAAACTCAGAAAGAGCATCTTTCTGAAACCAGTCCAGCGCATCTCCTTCGATCAGACGAAGCGGAACCTGATCCGGAAACTGCGGCAGCAGGTTCTTGCGGAACATGTCGAGCACTTGAGGAGATTTCTCTACCACGGTGATGGAAGAGACGCTGGGATTCCGCATGGTCATATACACAAAATACCCGATTCCGAGCCCGAAGGTCAGCACCTTGCCATGTGCCTTATGGGCAGGGGGATCATTCGTATATGCTTCTGAAGGGGCACACATCATCCAGTCTTCGTCATTCTGATACAGATAGATTCCTTCGACATCCTGATCCAGTGCCCGTAATTTCATCCAGTCTGCACAGCTTCGATCCGGATCATCCTGGATAGCTTCTGCATTGAACAGATATCCGCCCTCGATCCATTCCTTCTCATACCGGAATCCGCCATCTGATACCTGATCCAGACGGATGTTCTGATAATAAGGATTCTGCTTCCAGTCTTCTGCAGAAAGAAACAGCGAAGGCCATTCTGCTTCCGGACCATCAAATTCTTTCTGTCCGGCAGCTTTCAGCGCTCTCTGCATCTTCTTCTCGGTTTCTTTTGTCACATAGGCATCCAGATAGGCATTCTGTTCCTCGTTCTGAAGATTGCGCAGGCAGCATTTCAGATAGGATAAAACCTCCGGATTCGGTTTCTGTTTCATGGAAATTATGATAATCTGACTCCCGGAGGAGTACAAGATGCGGATCTTAGCAGTGAATGATGATGGAATTGACAGTGAAGGAATCCGGGAATTAGTCAGGGTTCTTTCGAAGAAATACGAGGTGGCAGTCGCGGCCCCGGATACTCAGCGCAGCGCTGCCAGTCATTCAGTCAGCTATTTCATGCATGATCTGCGGGCTGAAAAGAGAGCATTCCCGGGAACTGCTGAAGCCTGGGCCATCAGCGGAACACCAGCCGATTGCGTCTATGCGGCCTTGAATGGATTATGTGCAGAAGACTTTGATCTTGTGATCTCGGGCATCAACAATGGTCCGAACTTCGGCACGGATGTGTTTTATTCCGGAACAGTTGCTGCAGCTGAAGAGGCGACGATTCTCGGCAGGCCGGCAATGGCGGTTTCGCTGAATTCGCCAGCCGTCCACTATGAAGACGCTGCCAGCATCGTTCCTGAACTTCTGGAGCAGTATCTGAATGATCCAGATTGCCGGAACTACACCTTGAATGTGAATATCCCGGACCTGAGACGGACAGACTGGAAGGGGATCCTCGCAGCTTCGCTCGACGGCATCCGCGCATATGGAAGACCGTTAACGATCACAGACAATCCGGATGGCTCGAAGAACCTGCATTGTCCCAATGATACCGATCTGGCCATCCGCAATCCGGCAGTCTGCGGAGATATCACGAAGATCAAGGAAGGGTATGTGACCCTGACTGCACTTTCCCTGGATCCGGAACATTCCGGGTATCAGAAAAAACTTGAAAGCTGGTATAATCACTAACTATGAAACAGCGTACCGCCAGAACCTGGATCAATGTCCTTTTTGTGATTCTCATTGCGGCAAGCCTCGTGCTTGCCTTTATGCCGCGCTCCAGCCGTCTGCAGCTGTTCGTGCCGGAAAAGAGCCAGACCGATGCCAAGGAGCAGGTCCTTTCTGCAGCCGGAATGTATTCAGGCACTGCAGCAGAAGGAGTCAGCGATACGACGGACTCCGGCCAGGAATGCATCACGATTGAGCTTCCGAAAGAAGAATCGGATCAGGATTCCATTGCGGTTGTCAGCCAGAGCCCCGATCTGAATGCCTATTACTACTGGGGCATCCAGTTCATGAAGTACTACAGTGCCAGCTCTCTGAATGCCTATTCCCAGACCACATTCACCCATCCGAAGAACACGTATTTCGAGGATGACATGACCTTTGCCGAAGCAGTCGAGAAATATCAGGCGGAAGGATATATGCTGCTGTTCAGCGTCAAAGGCGACAGCAGAAGAGGCTGGAGCGATGAGATGGAAGAAGCCATGCGCAGTGCCGGCATTGAAACCACACCGCGCAAAGGCACGTACTTCAGCGCCTATATCGCTTATGTGTATCAGGGCGAAACGTTCAGCGAGATAGACGATACCACCGTAACCAAATACATCACGATCAACGGCCATCGGATCTATATGACGAGTGCTGGGGTCTACCATGGCAACCGCAGCTCGATCCGCATTGACGGAGATGAATGCAGTGCTTCCGGAAACGGCATCAACCTCACGGTCTATGATCCGGAAACCGGAAGCCTCATCGATGCCATTTCCTGGAATACGAATACGTCTGACCCGGTCATGACCAGAGACGACAGTCTCTTCTATACGGAATACACGATTACAATCAGCGGGCAGCTGCTCGACATGTTTGCCGTCAGACAGCAGATTGTGACCATGCTGTTCCGGGATCTGTATCTGCTGCTGGCCTTTGTGCTTGTGCTGATGTTCCTCGATGCTCGCAATATCGAGAAACATATTGCCCTCGGTACTCCGGTGAAGACGTGGACCATCGTCCTGAAGCAGATTCCGATTGTTCTGCTCGGAGTCCTGGCCGTAGCTGCGGATATCGGCTATACGTATCTCCGCACGAGCTTCAAGGATGTTTCGATGGAGCAGCTCGTATTCCATATGAATACGAACCTCACCGGCACCAACTGGTCTACCTTCAGCGATCTCTTTGAGGGCATGGGCTTAGGAGCAGGCATCATTGCCGCATCCGGCATCCTGCTTGCCATCCTGTATGTGCACCTCGGAAAGCATCCGGAACAGAAGAAATGGAAATTCCGCATGCGCTCTGTCTTCTGGCTGCGCTGGACCACGGTCTTAGCTGCCATTGTCGCAATCAGCGTCGCCGTCGATTCGTTCTGGTGGAACTACGGGGTCTATGATTACCTCGTCAATTCGAATTTCGATGCCGAAGTCTTCGATGACTATTATGCTGATCCTTCTGAGGTGCAGATCATGTTCCCGGAAGAAAAGAAGAACCTGATCTACATCTACATGGAATCCATGGAAATCTCGGCCGCCGATGAAGCATCCGGAGGCGGAAAGGCATTCAATGCGATTCCGGAACTCACGGAGCTTGCCTTTGAAAATGATAACTTTGAAGGCGAAGAAACCGGTGTTCTGAACGGCGGCATCCCGCTGACCAACTGCACGTGGACGATTGCCGGCATCACGGCTCAGTCAGCCGGTGTCTATCTCGGCGTGGACAACGCTATGGCAAACCGCCGCGGCAGTATGGAGCAGTTTCTGCCTGGGGCGACCACGATCGGCGATATTCTCGAAGAGAATGGATACACGAATGTGTTCATGCTCGGCAGCGATGCCAAGTTCGGCAACCGCAATGAATTCTTCGGCGAACACGGCGACTTCGAGATTGATGACTATTACTGGGCGAAGCGGGAAGGCTTGATACCTCCAGACTACTTTGTCTGGTGGGGATATGAAGACAAGAAGCTGTTCGAGTATGCCAAGGATAAGGCGACGGAACTTGCCGAAGGGGATCAGCCATTCAATCTGACACTATTAACGGTAGATACCCACTTTACAGGCGGCTATCTCTGTGAAGACTGCCCGGATACGTATTCCCAGCAGTACAGCAATGTCATTGCCTGCAGCTCCAAGCGGGTCGCAGACTTCGTGGCATGGGTCCAGGAACAGGACTGGGGCAAGGATACGGTCATCGTGCTCTCTGGCGATCATCTTTGCATGGACAGCCAGTACTATTCCGATATGCCGTCGGGCTATGAACGCAAGACCTATGTCTGCATCATCAATTCCCAGAAAGAAGAAACCGACAAGCGCCGCACGTTTGCAACCATCGATCTCTTCCCGACCACGCTGGCTGCGCTCGGTGCGGAAATCGAAGGCGACCGCCTCGGCCTTGGAACCGACCTCTATTCCGATACTCCGACCTTGGTGGAGCTAAGAGGAGAGGACTGGATGAACAGCCAGTTTGCGATGAACTCTGATTTCTATAAGCAGAAGATCCTGTACGGAAACGACGATACCGACAGCGAATAGCAGAAAAAATCCCGCGGAATTCCGCGGGACAGGATTTATAACAGAATCGTCAGCACCTGATATGCAAGCAGGTAATGGCAGAGACTGCCGGCCATCACGAAGAGATGAAACAGCTCGTGATTGCCGAAGCCAGTCTCTTTTTCATTAGCAAATAATGGTTTCTTTCTGGCATAGATCACCGCGCCAAGTGTATAGAAGATGCCTCCAAGAAGAAGCAGGGAGAAGCCGCTTCCAAGTCCGGTCGAAAGTGCAGGAAGCTCTGTGAGGCATGCCCATCCCATCGCGGTATAGATGACGGAAGAAACCCATTTCGGACACGTTACCCAGCAGAGCTTGAAGACGATTCCGAGCAGAGCGATGATCCAGACTGCTGCTAACAGTATGACGCCGCTTTCTCCTTTCAGCACCGTCAGGCAGATCGGCGTATAGCTTCCGGCAATCAGCACGAAGATGCTGCAGTGATCCAGCTTTTTCAGAACCCGATCGATTCTCGGACTGATGTGAAAGGAATGATAGGCAGCACTTGCTCCATAGAGCAGAATCATGCTCGCCATGAAGACGGCATAGCCGATCATCTGCACTTCTGAGGCACCAAGCAGGGAAGCATGGATCAGCAGGACCGGCATGCCTGCAATGGAGAGCAGGAACCCGATAAAATGAGTCAGAGCGCTGATTTTATCCTTTGCGACGAAGATTCCTTCCGGATGATTCAGATTCATTTCTGTCATAAGTTACCTCCTAATCGGTTATTAAATAACTGATTACATTGATAACTATAACGGTTAATAAATAACCTGTCAAGAGATATAACAAATTTGACTTCGAAGATTTCAGAAGCTATAGTAGAACTATGGAAAAACAGGATCTGAATCAGTTCAATCTTCCGGAATACCGGGAAATCCCGGATGTCGGTCTGTATCTGGATCAGGTGGTCAAATACCTGAATGGATATCTGGATCTATATCCGGAACTGCCGGTCACCGGCTCGATGATTTCGAACTATGTGAAACTCAAGCTCGTCCCGAAGGCAATGAAGAAAGCATACAGCCGGGATCAGATTGCGATGTTCTTCTTCATCGCCCTGGCCAAGCAGGTGCTGTCCATCGATGAGATCCGGGAAGCCCTTGCCATCTCTGCGGAATACTGCAATACCGAAAATGCCTATACTCGTTTCCGGGAAGAACTTCTGGAGGTGCTGGCTGGAACGGAAGAACCGGTTTCCAGCAGCCATGAAGAGCGGCAGCTGCTTCATCTGACCGTTCTTTCGATCGGCCATAAGATGGAACTCAGCCAGTGGTTTGCAAAGCGAAAAGAAAAAGTGCTCTGATCAGAGCACTTCCAGAAGTTCCGTCAGCAGGTGATACATCCGATCAAATGCCTTGAGATCCAGGCGCTCTTCCGGCGTGTGGATCTTTTCTTCGACCGAACCGATCGAGATGATATCGCTGTCCGGATGAAGACCGCTCCAGATGCCGGTCTCATTGCCGCCATGCGTTCCCTCGATCACGAGGTCTTTTCCGTAATGTTTCTGAATCAGAGGATTCAGTGCATCTCTTAGGGCAGACTCCGGATGGTAGTTCCAGCCCGGATAGCGGATCAGCACTTCGACAGATGCCTGATTGAGTTCAGATGCAATCCGGATCTTGCGCAGCTCATCGTCCAGTCCGCTTTCATAGAGCGAACGGATCCGGAACAGAATAATCGCCTCGGATTCCTTCAGCTCCATCGTTCCGACATTATCAGAAGTAGCCGGAATATCGAGGGTGAGGTTTCTCTGGGTGACACCATTCGGAACAAGATTCATGAGAGCAATCAGACGTGTTCCGGATTCTTCCGAAAGGGGAGTGACTGCAGACTTGCATGGATAGAGCTCGAGCTTCATGCCCGGATCAGTCGGACCGTATTCCGTGAATACTTCTTCTTTGAACTTTGCAAAAGAAGTATCCAGCTTTTCAGTTTCTGCTGTTTCAAGCTGCAGTTCTGAAAACTGCGGAATCGAATTATCAGCAGCGCCGCCATTCCAGTTCACCAGCCGGAAGGGAACCTTCTGCTCCTGCAGTTCTCTGAGGAATCTGGCCAGCAGCAGAATCGGATTTGCATGTTCCTGGTCGATCTCAATGCCGGAATGACCACCCAGACACCCGGAGAAGGAAACCTTCATGCAGGTACCGGAATAGGATGCTCTGTTAACCGGGACATGAATCGCTCCCTTGATGCCGCCGGCTGCACAGCACATCGTCGAAGTCTCGCTGCCTCCATCAAGAGAGATGACTCTGCGCGAGCGGATGATCTCGGGCTTCAGATGCAGAGCACCTTCTAATCCGATTTCTTCCATGACTGTGAAAACACATTCAAGCGGCGGATGGGAAAGCGTATCGTCTTCCAGGATTGCAAGCATGTAGGCAATCGCCACGCCGTCATCCGCTCCCAGCGTCGTTCCATCAGCCATCAGGTAATCTCCCTCGACCTTTAGAGAGAGGGGTTCCTTTTCCCAGTCATGCACCACGCCAGGCGCACAAGCCGGAACCATATCCAGATGTCCCTGCAGCATGACTGAGTCTTCGTGTTCCCTGCCGGGAGAAGCTTCTTTATAAATAATGGTATTGCCCCATTCATCCTGCCACCATTCCAGCTTATGGCTCTCTGCGAACGCCTTGACCCAGGCGGCTGCCGCTGCTTCGTGACGGGAAGGGCGGGGAATCTTCGACAGCTCATTGAAGTACCAGCACCACCGTTTGGAAAGATCAAATTTCATAGTCTGCCTCCATGTCCATTATCATAGCTCAGATTGATTCCGGAAGCTTTCCGTTTGTGCTAACATACTATTGCGAAATGGAGCTGACTGCATATGACTGAAAAACGAAAAGTCCTGCTTATTGAATCACTGATTCTCGGGTTAGCAGGAGCCCTGATCACCGATCTCGGCAATAATCGAAAAGGCATCGTCTCCTCCACCCCGCTCTGGGCCGTCTTTTTATACTATTTCCTGTTCGGATTAGTCTGGTTCTCGCTCGTGAACTGGCTTCTTGGAAAACGCGAACAGAAAAAGAAGAAATGAGAAAGTATCGCGCGCTTTCCAGCATTCTGCTCTATCTCCTGGTCTTCGTGGCAGCGGCAAGAAAAGATCTTGCGGCTTCGGAATTTCTGACTGCGCATGGCTGGAATGCGCTGATTTCGTTCGGCAAGCATGCCGGACCGCTGCCGATGTTTCTCGTACCGGCTTTCTGCTTTCTGGCCTTCAGCCGGATCAGGCACGAGAAGCTGTTTCAGGCTGCAGGCTTCATACTTTGTCTTGCCGCAGGGATCCAGGTTATCGGAATGACCACGATCAATCTGCCGGAACTGATCGGAGCGACTGGTCTCGGGATTCTGTTCTTTGTGCTTCTGATTCCAGAAGCACAGCAGTTTCCGATCGCATCTGAAGCCGGAGCGAAGACGGCAAGAGCTGGTATCACGATGGCCTTCTGGTCGTTTCTGATCATCCAGGCGATGAAGATCATCTGGGGAAGACCCCGTTTCATCTCGCTGTCGGATCCCTCTGTCTCATTTGAGCCATGGTTCCATATCAGCGGACTAGTCTTCACGGATGATCTGTACAAGTCCTTCCCGTCCGGCCATACCGGAGCAGCGGCCATGATCTTCTGGATCACGTTGCTGCCGTATGTCGATCCGAAGCTGAAAAAGGGAAGGCTGTGGGGCCTTGCAATTGTGTATACCGCTCTGATCGCCGTTTCCAGGATCATGGCAGGCATGCATTATATCAGCGACGTCATGGCAGGATGCGCAGTCACGCTGTCCATCTGCCAGATTCTGAGATACCGGTATTTCATTGCACCGGAAAAGGAGATACTGCATGAATAAATTTCAGCAGAAGATATACCGATTCATGCAGGGGAGATACGGCTATGACAAGCTCAGCTCTTTCCTGTTAGTCTGTGCGGCAATTCTGGATATTGCCGGAACTTTTGCCCGCCTGACGATTCTCGTGCTTGTGGCTGAGGTGCTTCTGATCTATATCATCTATCGCAGTATGTCTCGCAACATGATAAAGCGGTCGAGCGAGAATGCGGCCTTCCTCGAGCACACCAGAGGCATCCGCAGAAGATTCCTGGTATGCTCAAAGAATCTGAAAGATAAAGAACACCGGTACAGTCTCTGCCCAGGCTGCGGCCAGATGGTGCGCGTGCCGCGCCATCATGGCAAGGTGGAAATCACATGCCCGAAGTGCGGACAGACGTTTGAAAGAAGAAGCTGAGAAAGGAATGGACCTATGAAACCGATTGAGATTGATGAATTGAAACAGCTGCAGGAAGAATACCGTAAGAATGATAAGGCAAGAGTCGTGCGCAATGCGCTGACCACGACCAGCATCACTTCCATCTCGAATGTGCTGGAAGCACAGGAAGCCAATCCGTTCTTCTTTTCCGTCGAAGTGCCGACGATGAAGGTGACCAATCAGCTGCAGTCCGGCCGCTGCTGGATCTTCAGCTCGATGAACGTGCTCCGCGAGATCATCGCGAAGAAATACAAGATCGATCAGTTCGAGCTCTCTCAGAACTATGTTGCCTTCTATGACAAGCTCGAGAAGTGCAACTGGTTCATGAACTGCGTGCTGGAGCAGATTGATCAGCCGTATGACGACCGCACGCTGCAGTGGCTGCTTGACAATGGCGTCGGCGACGGCGGCCAGTGGGACATGGTAGTTTCACTCGTCAAGAAGTATGGCATCTGTCCGAAGACGGCTATGCCGGAAACGTACCAGTCCAGCCATACGCATGATATGAACGGACTGCTGAACAAGAGACTGCGGAAATTCGCTTCTGAGGCAAAGGCGCTGAAACCGGAGAAGCGCGAAGAACTGCGCACGAAGGTGCTTGCGGAATGCTATACGCTGATTGCCGACTGCTTCGGCCTGCCTCCGAAGAGCTTCACGTTTGAATACGTGGATTCGAAGAAGAAGTATCATTCGGTTTCCGATGTGACGCCGAAGGAATTCTATGAGAAATACCTTGGCGAGGATCTCGACCGCTATGCGGTCATCATCAATGCGCCAACTGAAGACAAGCCTTATCACAAGATGTATTCCGTGAAATACATCGGCAATGTCGTCTCCGGCAATGAGATCCGCTATCTGAACCTGCCGATGAACGAATTCAAGAAAGCTGTCATCGCGCAGCTCAAGGATGGCAAGCCGGTATGGTTCGGATGCGATTGTGCCAAGGACGGCAATCGTCAGTCCGGTCTCTGGGATGATCAGCAGTTTGACTATGAGCATACGTTTGATATGGATCTTTCGATGACAAAGGAAGAAATGCTCAATACCAGATACAGTGCAATGAATCATGCCATGGTGCTGACGGGCGTCAATCTCGTCAAAGGAAAGCCGACCCGCTGGAAGATCGAGAACTCCTGGGGAGACAAAGTTGCCCATGAGGGCTACTACATCGCCAGCGATTCCTGGTTTGAACAGTATGTCTATGAAGCTGCAGTCGATCGGGAATACCTCACGGGTGCCCAGCAGAAAGTGCTGAAGCAGAAAGTGAAGCTCCTGGATCCGTGGGATCCGTTCGGAACCCTGGCTGACTGAACCATCTGCCCGCATTCCAAGCGGGCTTTTATCTGCTTCCTTTGGGAAAGAAGCAGTGTGATACAATAAGACAGATCGGAGAACATATGAAAGTCGGAGTAATATCGCTTGGCTGTGCCAAGAACCTGGTGGATACCGAAAATCTGCTCGGCATCCTGAAGGCAGGAAACGTTGAGGTCGTGACCTCCTGGAAAGATGCAGATGCAGTCATCATCAATACGTGCGGATTCATCGAGTCCGCAAAGAGCGAAGCGATCTCGACGATCCTTGAAGCAGCAGACCATAAGCAGGAAGGCCTTCAGAAGCTCATCGTCATGGGCTGCCTGGCCGAGCGCTACAAGCCCCAGCTCGAACAGGAGATGCCGGAAGTAGACCGGTTCATTTCCATCGATGAATACAAAAACCTCGGATCCATCCTCTCGGAAGTACTCGGGGTGAAGATCCCGAATACGTACGGAAAAGCCCCGCGCGTGCTTTCCGGAAAGCCATGGATGGCTTATCTGAAGATCGCTGATGGCTGCGACAACCGCTGCAGCTACTGCGCGATTCCGAATATCCGCGGACCGCTGCGTTCGATGAATGAAACCGATCTGGTCCATGAAGCAGAACAATTAGCTGCGTCCGGCGTGAAAGAACTGAATCTCATTGCCCAGGACAGTTCCCGCTACGGGTTTGACCGGGATCATCAGCTGCATCTTTCTGAATTACTGAAGAAGCTGGATCAGATTGACGGCATTCACTGGATCCGGATCCTGTATCTCTATCCGGATGAGATTCCGGATGATCTGATCCAGACTATCCATGACAGCCGTCATGTGATTCCGTATTTTGATATTCCGGTTCAGCATGGCAGCGACCGCATGCTGAAGGCCATGCATCGAAGAGGCAGCCGGGCAGAGATCATCGAACGCTGCGCGAAGATCCGTGCTTCGTTTGATTCGCCCGTCATCCGCACGACGCTCATTGCCGGCTTCCCGGGAGAAACCGAAGAAGATCATCAGGAGAATCTGTCGTTAGTGGAAACAGTGCGCTTTGATCATATGGGTGCCTTCACGTATTCCAGAGAAGAAGATACTCCGAGCTACGCGCTCGAAGATGATGTTCCGTCGGAAGTCAAGGAACAGAGAAAGGCAGAACTCATGAATCTGCAGATGAAGATTGCGGCAGAAGACCGGAAGAAATGGATCGGAAAGACGGAAGAAGTGCTGATTGAAGGAAGAGACGGACTGACAGGGATGTATCTTGGCAGATCGTGTCTCTATGCGCCGGACGGCGTTGACGGCATGGTCCGCTTCCGCAGCAATGTCCCGCATGAAGCAGGGGACTTTGCGATGGTGACCTTCACGAAGACGGCCGGTCAGAATCTGCTCGGGGAGGAAGTCGAACATGCCTGATCAGAAGACGCTGAGAAATTATGCCCGCCTGGCGATTGAGACTGGCGTCAATGTGCAGAAGGGCCAGCTGTTGGTGATTTCGTGTCCTGTCACGCATTCTGACTTTGCCCATCTCTGCATGGAAGAAGCATATCGCTGCGGGGCTGGTGAAGTATGGATGAACTGGGCAGATGAAGATGCCGAACGCATCAATCTGCTCTATGGCGAAGAAGCATTCCTGGCGAAAATCCCGGAATATCAGCTTGCCAGAGTGAAAGAAGCCCAGGAACGCAAAGCAGCTTTCCTGCATATCATCAGTCCGGTGCCTGGCATCATGGCCGGGGTTGATGAAGCAAAGGCCGGCCGCATCTCCAAATCCCGCCGGAAGGCAATGGCACCTTATCAGGCCTATTCGATGGCTTCCAAGGGACAATGGTCCATCCTTGCTCTGCCGAATCCGCGCTGGGCAGTACAGGTATTCCCGGAAGAAAAAGATCCGGAAATTGCCGAGCAGAAACTCTGGAATGCCATCCTGAACACCGTATATGTAAATGCTGAGGACGATCCGGTTGCCACCTGGAAGGCACACAGCAGAGAGATCCGCCATCATTGCGATCTGCTGGATCAGAAGCACTTCAAGGCCATCCATTTCCATAATTCCCTCGGCACGGACCTGACCGTAGGCCTTGCGGAAGAACACCTCTGGGGAGGAGGAGAAGAGAAGGCTTCTGAAATCGGCTGTCTCTTCAATCCGAATCTTCCCACTGAAGAAGTCTTCACGACCCCGGACCGCATGCATGTCGACGGAACGGTCTATGCAAGCAGGCCGCTGCTTTATGAAGGCCATCGCATCGAGAACTTCAGTGTGACCTTTGAACATGGGAAAGCAGTCTCCTGCCATGCGGATAAGGGAGAAGAGACTCTGAAGCAGATTCTTTCTTCGGATGAGAATTCTGATCGCTTAGGCGAAGTTGCTCTGATTTCGTATGATACGCCGATCTCGGAAATGAAGATTCTGTTCCTCAACACGCTCTTTGATGAAAATGCGTCGTGCCATCTGGCGTTCGGAGCAAGCTATCCGGGACAGATTGAAAACGGTACGAAGATGAGCGAAGAAGAACTGAAGGAACATGGCGGCAATGTTTCAGAGATCCATGTCGACTTCATGTTCGGTACTGCTGATCTTACTGCCGATGGCATCTATGAAGACGGAACTTCCGAACCGGTCTTCCGGGATGGCAGATTTGTATTCTGAAACAGAAAGGCTCTTCTATGTTCCATATTTCTGACCTGAAAAAATTCAATCGATGCCAGCGTCTGTTCGCACTGGATCAGGCTGCTCCGCCCCAGGAATGGGAGCGATATGTCCGTCTGGACGAGCAGGTCACCGACTTAGCAGCCCAGATGCTTGGCGTCACGGACCCATTCCTCGGTCAGCGCAATGATCCGCCTGAGCTTGCCATGCAGGCTCTGAAAGAGAAAGACTGGCTGATCAAAGCCCGGTTTGAATATCGGAATCTTCGGATCAAGGCGCCGTTTCTGCATCGCAATGGCGCTGGATGGGATCTGTATTTCCTGTTTCCGGGATTATATCCGCACGCCGATGATCTGCTGTTCTACTGTGCCATGGTATGGGTTCTGGAGCATTTAGGCATCCATCTGAAGAATATCCGCATGGTTCATCTGAACCGGGAATATCAGCGGAAAGGGGATCTGGATGTGAAACAGCTGTTCACGGTCACGGATTACTTCTATAACGCTGCCAATCATCCGACTGTCCTGATCCGCGAAGCGATTGCGGATGGCATGCGCGATTACACATCCCAGCTGGATGCGATGGAAAAAAGTCTTTTGAAGCCTGCCCCATCTCCCGTCCGGAAGCCGCGCTGCGCAAGCCGTCAGAAATGCCGCTTCTATGAGGAATGCTTCCCGGAAGAGCAGAAAGAACCATGCAACAGCATCCTGACGCTGATCGGCTCCAGATACCGCTATGAGATGAAGGCAGAAGGAAGATATTTTCTGAAAGACGCCGATCTCAATCGCATTGAAGGCACCCGCCAGCAGTTTGCTCAGATCCGGGCAGATCAGAATGGGGGTCTGTTTGCCGACCATCTCGGCTTATCTGCCTGGCTGAGCGATATCAGATATCCGATCTCCTTCCTGGATTTCGAATGGGAGTGCTATGCGGTACCGCAGTACGAAGGCATGCATCCATATGATGTGCTGCCCTTTGAATACAGCCTGCATATCATGCAGAAAGACGGAACGATGACTCATCAGGTATTCCTCGGCATCCACGATGACCGCAGGAAGATGGTGGAGTCTCTCTTGAGCGAAGTTCCTTCGGAAGGGACCATCATTGCCTATAATGCCGAAGGTGCAGAAAAGATCCGCCTGCAGGAATTTGCGGATCAGTTTCCGGAATACCGGGAACGGCTTCTGGATATGAAAGCCCGCATGAAGGATCTGCAGGTTCCGTTTACTTCCGGTCTTGTCTATGACACCCGGATGGGCGGGGCATGGAATCTGAAGCGCATCATGTCGATGATGGATGATCCGGGCTACAGAGATCTTGATATCCATGAAGGCATGGCGGCAGTATTTGCCTGGCGGCATCTGGACCGCGGCGATGAAGAGGCCGACCAGGAACAGATTATCCGGGAACTCAAGGAATACTGCGGGATGGACAGCTATGCTATGACGGTTGTCTACCGCTGGCTCACGCAGATTGCATGAAAGCTTTCTGCGTTTTTTTGTTCAAAATCAGAAGATTGTCTAGCAGAATTCACGAAGCTTTCACGCTTGTTCTGCTATACTGAAATCAGAAAGAGAAGAGTAGGAGAATTGTAAAGAAAAACGAAGGAGCATGTGCTCCGGTTTCATAGAAAATTCCACGCATAGAGAAACAATAGAAAGAGAGGTTCCAGTTATGCGTTTTGAGATTATCGGCAAGAATATCAGCGTTACCCCGGCAATGCGGGAAAAGATCGAGAAGAAGCTTTCCGGCTTGGAGAAATATCTCCTGATTGACGAGGACACCACCGCTCGGGTGGTCGTCCGTGTGTATCCGAATTCCCAGAAAATTGAAGTCACGATTCCTACCAGAGTCGGTATCCTCCGTACGGAAGTAGAGCAGGAAGATCTGTATGCTGCAATTGATCTTGCTGTAGACAAGCTCGAAGATCAGCTCCGCCGTCAGAAGACCCGCCTCAGCCGCAAGCATCGCAGCTCCCTGGCAGAGACCTTCGCTGCTGAAGAAATCGCCGAAGAACCTGAGATTCCGGTCAAGACGAAGACCATCAAGGCAGAAGTCATGGATCTCGATGAAGCAATCATGCAGATGGAACTGTCCAACCATGACTTCTATCTGTACACTGATGATGAGAGCGGCAAGATTTCCGTGGTCTATCGCAGAAACAGCGGCGGCTACGGTCTGATCGAAACTGAGTAAACCTGGAAACGTTCGTCCCTGATCGGGCGGACGTTTTTTTCTGTGCATGAATCTGCGGAAGATCAGAAAAAGAAAATAGCTTTCTCAGAATGAATCCGGGGGATTGCTGAAAACATAAGTGATGTTTCAGAAGCTGCTGAGAATTACAGCATCAGCTGAATGCAGAGGATCAGATAAACCGTACCCATGGACAGAATTCCAGGCATCAGATTTCCGGACTGGTTATAGAGATAAGACAGGATCGTGACCAGGACGACATTGTAGAAATAGCCGGGAACAAACTCCGTCAGGGAGATCGGATAGCTGACTTCTGCCAGCGTGAAGCATAATCCGAACAGGAAGCCGGACATCAGGATCACGACTGCTTCCTGGGTCTGGATCTTGAAATGATCGGTCAGACACTTGAAGGTCATATTCACGACTGCAGACTGGCTGAAGCTGAACGCTGCCAGGATCACCGGCACGGCCAGCGGATAGCGGGCAAGCGTATCCTTATCCGGAAGCAGGACAGAGCCATGCAGAAGCCGCTGATTGAAGAAGAACCAGAGACCAAGAGCTGCAAACCCGATCACCGCCCAGAGCAGGGATTCAGCAAGATGGTTCTTGAATCGGTTCCAGTGCAGACCGAACAGGTTCCAGTCATACATGATCAAGGCAGCCGCCCCGAGGTTCAGCGCAAACATCGTGCACAGTGTTTCGTTGAGAATATACTGATTCAGAAACCGCGAGAGCAGCGGAATCATCGCAAAGATCGCAAGCGAAATCAGAATTCGTCTGATGGAAAGAGAAGAACTGTATTCTTCGCGCATGGAACATTCCTTTCTGTCAATCAGTTTACCGGGATCAGCCATAGCATGCAAGCAGACGATCCTTTCATTGCAGGAAAGATATCGTTTCCGGGATTGTAGAAAACTGGAAATCGTATTCAAAACCGTAAGCGCTTACAGAACTGATCTTGAAGGAGAAGATTCCTTCGATTATATTGAGGACACGCAGAGGTCCGGAACTCATTGAATCCGGAAGATGAGGGGTAGAAAGGCTTCATATCATGTGTCCGAACAAACCTTTTTCTGATTCCGAGAAACATATCAGAACTTCTGAGGAGGCAATGGAGTTTATACGATTGCAGACGCTTCACTGCCTGATGATCATTCACCGATGCGCAGATGACCCGGAACACTCCGATCAGAACCTTCTGGATTCGTATTCCTGGATGCAGGAACTCAACCGGACACTGGAAATGATGGATCCGACTTCCCGGTTTCTGATGCAGAACCTGTTCCGCAATGAGAAAACGGACTGGTATAAGCCTTACTGGAGCAAGACTACGTATTACCGCCTGAAGAAGAAAGCAGTTCAGGAATTCCTGAATTGTTTCATGCCGGCTTTCTGAATCCGGTTGTGGATGGGCTGGAACAATGATAAAATTCTGGCAGGGAGAATCTCTTATGAATTATCTTGAGGTGCTGGATCAGCTGGTCCGCGAGTATGCGCCGGATCACCATAATCTGACGCCGGAAACCACGTTTGAGGAGCTTGGAATGGACGGGATTGATCTCGTCGATTTCATGCTGAAAGTTGAAGAGAAATTCGACATCGTGGTCCCGGATTCGAAGATGCTTGATCTGCATTCAATTCAGGATGTTCTGGACATGATCTCGGAAAGTACCGGACAGGAGGAAAAATATTAAGTCATGCTGAAAGGAATTGCTGCATCACAGGGTATTGCGGTTGCCAGAGTCTATAAGCTTGAGCAGCCGGTGCTTCACATCGAAAAGCAGGAACATGCTGATGTGGAAAAGGAACTGGCACGTCTCGACGCTGCCTTTACGAAGACGGTGAAGGATATTGAAGGAATCAAAGCTGCTGCTTCAAAGAACCTGAAGGAAGAAGAACTTGCGATCTTCGATGCGCACCTGATGATGATCCAGGATCCGGATTTCCGCAGCCAGATTGAAGATGAGATCCGCAATGGGGAAGAGAATGCGGACTTTGCTGCAAAGAATGTATCGGATATGATGGTCTCCATGTTCGAAAGCATGGATGATGCCTACATGAAGGAACGTGCAGCAGATATCAAGGATGTTTCGTTCCGTCTGCTGTGCAACCTGGAAGGCAAGGAGATTCCGAACCTCGCAACGCTGAGCGAACCGGTTGTCATCGTTGCCAAGGAACTGACCCCGTCTGACACCGGCAGCCTGAACAAGGAATTTGCAAAAGGATTTGCAACGGAAATCGGCGGCCGTACGAGCCACAGTGCCATCATGGCGCGTTCGCTGGAAATTCCGGCAGTTGTCGGCATCACCGGCATCATGGATCAGGCGGAGAATGGCCAGCAGATCATCCTCGATGCCATTGACGGCACCGTGATCCTGAATCCGAGCGAAGCAGAGACGAAGGAATATGAAGCAAAGGCTGCTGCCTTCGAGAAGGAAAAGGAAGAACTGAAGACCTATGTGAATAAGGAAACCGTATCCACGGATGGTCATAAGGTTCTTGCAGTAGGCAATATCGGATCCCCGGCAGATGTGCAGGGTGTCATCGACAATGGCGGCGAAGGCGTCGGTCTGTTCCGCACCGAATTCCTGTATATGAAGAGCCAGGACGACTTCCCAAGTGAAGACGTTCAGTTCGAAGCTTATAAAGAAGTCCTGGAAGGCATGAAGGGCAAGCCGGTTGTCATCCGCACGCTTGATATCGGCGGTGACAAGAAGCTGAACTACTATCAGTTCGAAGAAGAGATGAACCCGTTCCTGGGTGTCCGTGCAATCCGCTTCTGCCTGATGCGCAAGGATATCTTCCGGGTACAGCTGAGAGCTCTGCTCCGTGCCTCCGCATTCGGCAAGCTCTGCATCATGTTCCCGATGATTGCAACGCTGAATGAATTCCGTGAAGCAAAGGCAGTCTATAACGAAGAACGTGAAAAGCTCGTTGCAGAGGGCGTCAAGATCGGCGATGATGTCGAAGTCGGATGCATGATCGAGATCCCGGCTGCTGCAGTTCTCGCCGACAAGATCGCGGAAGAAGCAGACTTCTTCTCCATCGGAACGAATGACCTGATCCAGTACACGATGGCTGCAGACCGTATGTCCCAGCAGGTATCCTACCTGTATCAGCCGCTGAATCCTTCGATTCTCCGTCTGATCAAGCATACGATCGATGGTGCTCATCAGCATGGCCGCTGGTGCGGTATGTGCGGTGAGATGGCCGGCGATGAGATGGCAGCACCGGTGCTGCTTGGCCTTGGCCTGGATGAGTTCTCGATGAGTGCATCCTCCATCACCCGTGCCCGCCGCATGATTGACGGTCTCTCCTATGCTGAGATGCAGAAGCTGGCAGACCAGGCACTGAACTGCTCCACTGAGGAAGAAGTTACGGAACTTGTCCGTAAGGCCCTCGGCAAGTAGTGTATACTTAAGGTGCACAGAATCCTGTGTGCCTTATTTTTTATTTTATGGAACCTAACACGAAAATACTCTTCATCTCAAGTACCGGCGGTCATCTGACCGAATTGCTGCAGCTCTCTCCGATGTTTTCTCATTGCAATTTTCATCTGATTACCGAGAAGACTCCTGCCAACCTCAGCCTGAAAGAAAAATACGGAGCAGATAAAGTGGACTTTCTTGCCTATGGCTCCAAAAGCCAGCCATGGACTTATCTGTTTCATTTCACGTATAACTGCATCCGTTCTCTCGTGCTGTATTTCAAGCTGAAACCAGACTATGTCATCACGACCGGAACGCATACTGCTGTTCCGATGTGCAAGATCGCACATCATTTCCATAAAAAGATTATCTGGATCGAGACGATGGCAAACAGCCAGACTCCGACCATGGCAGGCAAGATGGTCTATCCGATTGCCGATCTCTTCGTCGTGCAGTGGGAAAGCATGAAGAAGGTATATCCGAATGCCGTCTATGGAGGCTGGATCTTCTGATGATTCTAGTGACCTTAGGAACCAATGACAAGAAGTTCACCCGTCTGCTTGATGCTGTGGAACAGGCCATTCACGAAGGAGCCATCACAGGCAAAGTAGTGGTCCAGGCAGGCTTCACGGAATACGAGAGCAGCGACATGGAAGTGATCGCCTACATCGATCAGCAGAAATTCGCAGAATATATGAATCAGGCGGATCTCATCATCACCCATGGCGGCGTCGGCACGATCATGACCGCACTGCGCGAAAAGAAAAAAATACTCGCCGCAGCGAGACTTGCGAAATATCACGAACACGTCAATGATCATCAGACCCAGCTGCTGGAATCCTTTGAGCAGGCAGGGTATCTGATCTATATGAGAGATCTGACGGATATCCGCCCGTATCTGAAACAGGCAGAGACCTTTGAGCCGAAGCCCTATGTCAGCCAGCGGGATCACATGGTCTCCCTCATTGAAAACTGGATCGATCAGGATCAGCACGCAGGACACTGAAGCCTGCGTGTTTTCTTAGGTTCTGACTTTCAGATACGGATACGTCGAAGGCACATAGAATTCCTTCTGATCCTCAAGCCTGACGCATCCGAGCCTTCTTCCGTAGACGCATCCGCAGTCGATATGGAAAATGGATTTCTTCTTTCCATGGATGATCTTCCCGTCATATTCCTTGCCATACAGGAACGTCGGCATATGCCCGACGATCATCGTCACATCATCATACGGATTATCTTCAAGACCAATATGAGGCCAGATCAGCTCGAACTCCGGAACTTCTGCCGGATTGACTCCGGCTCTGCACCAGCTCCCGAGTCCTGAATGAACCAGCAGGTACTTTGTTCCCCCGACTTCGAGAAACTGATACAGCTTATGTTCCTGCAGGTAGTTCTGGATGTCATAGCACGTCGGGTAATCAAGGTCCATGAACTGATCCGCGGTGGTCAGCCCGCCGTTGTAGCTCAGCCACGTCACGAAATCATCCGACATCGTCGGCATATAAAGCGTTCCTTCATCAGACTTCCCGCGGATCAGTTCCGGGATATATCTGGCCAGCCAGACATCATGATTGCCGAAAATCAGATGCATTGAAGGGCAGTGCATGATCTCGAGAAGCAGTGGAATCGAATCCCTGCCACGGTCGCACACATCGCCGACAATCCACATCTCATCATACTCCGCATGAAAATCGATCACTTTCAGCATATGATCGAACTCGGTTTTGCTGCCATGCAGATCGCTGATCACGTACGTTGCCATATCACAGATATTCTATCATCCCGAGTTCCTGAAACGTCACAAACATGCTTCGCCGCAAATCACTGATGAATAAGCATTTTTTCTTTTCATCAATGGAGGTCTTTGCTATAATGTCACAGGTATTTCTCTAGGAAAACTGAAGGGTGGTATTGATTATATGGGAAGAGCACATGAAGTGCGCGCAGCCTCAATGGCTAAAACAGCTGCTGCAAAGTCCAAGCTGTATTCTCGCTTCGGAAAGGAACTTTATATTGCAGCAAAATCCGGCGTGCCTGACCCTGATATGAACCTTGCTCTGGCAAGAAAAATCAAGGAAGCAAAGTCCAACCAGGTACCGGCAGACGTCATCAAGAGAGCAATCGAGAAAGCAAAGGGCGGTACAGACGAGAACTATACGGAGTGCCGTTATGAAGGATTCGGTCCTGGCGCAAGCACCGTCATCATCGACTGCCTCACCGACAACACAAACCGTTCTTATACTGAAGTGAAGACCGCATTCAACCGCTGCAAGGGCTCCAAGATCGCTAATGCAGGTTCTGTTTCCTTCGGCTATGAGCAGATCGGCCTCTTCGAATTCCCTTATGAAGACGAAGACAAGATGATGGAAGCCATGATGGATGCAGACGTAGATCTCAAGGACATCAGCGTTGAAGACGGCATCATGCAGGTCAAGACCTCATTCCAGGACTTCGGCAAAGCTCAGGACGCAATCGAGAAGCTTCTTCCGAATGTGGAATTCTCTACCTGCGAAGTGACGATGTATCCGAATGAATGGGTCACTCTGGACTCCGACGAAGACAAGGCCGCATTCCAGAAGCTCATGGATACACTCAATGACATCGATGATGTCAACAAAGTCTATTCCAACGTACAGGAAGGCTGAAGCAAACCCCGGCATCTGCCGGGTTTTCATTTGACTATTCATTCGATCTGAAACCACGGCCCTTCAGGACCGGAGTAATTGGGTTGCCCGGGTTTCTGATTCTGCTATACTGGAGCCATGATACGTGTAATTACTTATGGAACTTATGACCTGCTGCATTGGGGACATATCCGTCTATTGCAGCGGGCAAAATCCCTCGGCGACTATCTGATCGTCGGTCTCTCCACAGATGAATTCAATGCCGGAAAAGGCAAGCAAGCCTACCATCCTTATGAAGAACGGAAAGCAATGCTTGAAGCCATCCGCTATGTCGATCTCGTGATCCCGGAAGAAACCTGGGAACAGAAACGGTCCGATATCGTGAAATACCAGGCAGACATCTTCGTGATGGGCGATGACTGGAAAGGAAAGTTCGACGATCTCTCCGATCTCTGCCGAGTTGTGTATCTCCCTCGCACCGAAGGCATCTCCACCACCAAGATCAAGCATGATCTGGAACTGTTAGGCAGAAAGGGCTAATCTTTCACAAAATGTCATTCGGTAGAAGCCACGCCCCTTTATGGGGCAGTTTTATGCTTTTAGCCCTGATTCTCGATATAGTGTTCAATGGTTTCCTGAGATACCTGTCCTATCGATGCAGCAAAATAGCCATCTGACCATAACGTTTTTTCTTTCCAGTAATGTTTTTTCAGCATATGCCCATGATTTTTCCACGCCTGAT
>Ga0256404_1002925_pt1 | contig 36217 bp, 36 predicted proteins | sample RumenRJG_01DNA_FD_185990 | JGI IMG/M metagenome (GOLD analysis project Ga0256404, IMG submission 185990) | Bovine rumen microbial communities from Lethbridge, Alberta, Canada - RJG_01 | ecosystem: Host-associated > Mammals > Digestive system > Stomach > Rumen | place: Canada: Alberta | collected... | reverse complement strand
TTCCGCGCCTTCTTTGTGCTGCACTTTTGCCAAAATGGTTCTCCTTTTCGTTCAAAACTTATAGTCAACAAATGGTGTAATTATACCGGTTCTTAATTACTTACACAATTTATTTTACACTATCCTCTGGCTCTGATCGCACTCAAGTTAAAGGAAATATTCGGTCTGGATGATGTAAATGATCTTCCTATCGTTTACAACATCGCTTGGTATGAGCAGAAGGCCGTTATTGTCCTCCTTGCCCTGCTTTACCTTGGAGTGAAGAATATCCATCTTGGACCCACACTTCCTGCATTCCTTTCTCCCAATGTAGCAAATGTCCTGGTTAAGAACTTCGGTATTGCCGGTATCGGTAGTGTAGATGATGACTTAGAACTCTTCTTTGGCCAGGAGAAATAAAGATGTGGCATGATCTGAAGACAATTCGTGTATACGAATGTAATCCTCAGTTAATGGGTTACAGAGTTCTGGTGGATCGGCTTTGGCCCAGGGGTCTCCGAAAGGAGGCCCTTGGTTTCTTTGTTTGGGAGAAGGAGATAGCACCTTCTACAGAACTAAGAAAATGGTTCAACCATGAACCGGAAAAATATGAAGAGTTCAAGAGACGCTATCTGGAAGAACTCGCAAATAGCCGGGAAGCTCTACATTTACTCGAAGAGGTAAAAGACCATCTTAGAAAAGAAGATGTATTGCTTCTGTATGGCGCGAAAGATCGGCATCATAATCAGGCTCTCGTACTAAAAGAGTGGCTGGAGATTCAATTAGGGAGCGAGGAAGACTAGATGGTTACAATGGATATGGTAAATCGATTGAGAGAAAGTCTGGAAGGGGAAAAGGATTTTGAAGAACTGTCCCTTGAAGAGAAGATTGATGACATTAAAAGATGTCATCATGAGAAGGAACTGATACAGATTAAGACCATTCTCGATAAAATGAAGACTTATGAAGATGGAAATATAAAGCCAGATCCCAAAATCGAAGAGATCTTTCAGGCATTTCGGGCTATGTCGAAGGAACTGAAGACGCATTTTGAGTTAGAAGAAATAGAGGTCTTTCCTTTACTCATCTCCAGGGCATATCAAGAGAATGAAATGCGAAAGGTCATTATGGATATGCAGAGCGATCATGGAAAGACAGAAGAGTATATCCATCGAATTGATGAGCTGACGGGACAGTACCTGTATATGGCAGAAGATCCCGAACTGGCAAGGATCTATCGAGAAATGCAGAGCCTGTTCGCAGATATCTCGATCCATATTGGAAAAGAAGATCATTCTCTGTGGGCTGAGTTTTCATAATTCTCGAAACTCTCTATAATCTTGGCATTGCTTTCCTTCATACCACGTTTGATCCATTCGATGATCCAACCGTAGGTTAAGAAGGAAATGTCGGAGATAATATATGTCAATTAACATCAGGTCCAGCGAAGGCGTTTGCATTGAAACTAGGACTTGTTTTCTCTGCCTGCTATGATACTATCAAGAAAAGCAATTTGCACTGCATGAGACTACAGTACAAACTGAGCAGGCCAGGGGTTGACAATCCTGTGTGCCGGGTCACGTAGGTGACAATGGATGAGTATATTTATCCATGGGACAGTAGTTACTAATTACTGCCCTATGGATTTTTTATTTCCATAGGGATCTTGCAAAAATGACAGAATCAGCAGGAAGTAGGGTTATTATGGAGAAGGAGACTTTTCAGGAAGAAGCAACAAGAGTCACAATGGTTAGTATTGTAGGTAACTTCCTACTCTCAGCCTTTAAGCTCCTGGCAGGTATACTGGCACATTCCAGTGCAATGGTATCTGATGCAATCCATTCTGCATCAGATGTTTTCAGCAGTATTATCGTAATTATTGGTGTGAGACTCTCTGCAAAGGATGCAGATCAGGAGCATCCCTACGGTCACGAACGTATGGAGTGTGTGGCGGCAATCGTTCTTGCCACGATTCTGCTTATCACCGGCCTTGGAATCGGGTTTGTAGCGGCACAGAAAATCCTTTAGGATGATTATAAGCATATTGCAGTGCCCGGGATGCTTGCACTCTGGGCGGCGGTGATTTCGATTGTCTCAAAAGAGGCAATGTTCTGGTACACCAGATATCATGCGAGAAGACTGGATTCCGGGGCTCTTATGGCGGATGCATGGCACCACAGATCAGATGCGCTGTCTTCCATCGGGTCCTTGGTCGGTATTGCAGGATCACGTATGGGATATCCCGTTATGGATCCCCTCGCCAGCCTGGTAATCTGTGTTTTCATCTGTAAGGCCTCCATCTCCATCTATAAGGATGCTTTGGATAAGATGGTAGATAAGTCTTGCGACAGTGGATTTGAGGATGAGGTGCGAAAACTTGTTCTGAATCAGGACGGTGTCATGGGAATTGACCTGCTCCACACCAGAATGTTTGGTAATCGAATCTATATCGATCTGGAAATTAGTGCAGACGAGAATCTGAAACTGAAGGATTCACATGCAATCGCAGAGAATGTCCACAATCTTCTGGAGGAGACATATCCTAAGATCAAACACATCATGGTACATGTGAATCCTTATGAGACTAAGGTAAGGTAAGAAGAGAACGTAGTATGAGGATTTACTCTCTAACACAATCACAGATTCTACGTTTAATTCTCTTTTTGAGCGTACCAAGAAATAATCAGTGATCACTGAGCATTTCCTGCAGACCATCTATATCAAGCAGTTCTATTTGCTTAGTGGAAAGGTGTATGAAACCTTTGGATTCCATTTTTTTCAGCTCACGATGGAGAGAGGGTCTGGATACATTCATCTGTAAAGCCCATTTGGTTACAGATTCGGGAATCGGAATGATAGTACGGGCGGTCTGTTTATGACGAAGCAGCAACCAAAAGGCCGCTTTTTGTCCAATTCCGCTGTATGAGAAGAGCTCGATCCGCTGCTGCAGCATATACGTAGCGGTGGAAATTTCCGTTGTGAAATTCTCCAAAATACGCATATCTTTCTGCATTAATGACAGGAAGTCTTCCTTTCTGATCATCATGATTGTTGCCGGTTTCGATGCTATCACATCGCAGGGGTAATGGTGACTTCGGGAGAAAACTGCTGCCGGGCCAATGAGGTCACCGGGTGTTCGGGTCGAAACATTCACCATACTTCCGTTCGGAAAGGTTTTCTGCCCTTGTACCTGTCCTTCCAGTACAATTCCGATACGATCGGCGGTATCCATCTGAAGAAATATTGTCTCATCCTTGTCATAACACTGAATACGGTGTGGTGTATCATCAAGCACATCTCGCAGATCTGCTGCTGTTAAACCGTTGAAAACCGGGCTTTTTAATAAAGCTAAGTAATCCATATCTGTTTCCTCCTTGTTATTGATGTTTATATTATACACGAAAAATTCTGTCAAAATGTATCTGTGGATACAGAATAAGGGATGGATTTCAGTTATCATAACCATGAAAACAAGGGAACAAACAGTTCCTGAAATTCAGAAAGGAGGCAGAGCATGAAGGAAAAGATTGGTGAGGTATTCTCCATCGCAAAGGACAATCAGACGGTCGAAGGATGCACAATCTCCAAAGCAATCCAGGAAGGAAGAAATTTCATCATATATTTTTCTCTCGCAGCAGATACTGATATCAGTGCAGAGGTATTTCCTTATCACAAGCTGATACTGGTAGCGGAGGGCAGCCTGGAGGTATACGGCGACAATCATTATGTCAGGACACTGACGGCCGGCGACAGCATTGTAACACTTACAGATACACCAATGGGCATGCGCACGACAAGCGGTGCGATTTATACAGAAATCGAGATACAAAAGGAGGACATTATGAATAATGTAATTAAGGCAGGCGAGGTATTCAAATTAGCAGAACTTATCCCTTATCAGGATGGCAAGATCGTCAACATCGATGTAGCTCACAATGACAAGATGAAATTTGTTGTGATGGCCTTTGATAAAGGAACCGGACTTTCCGAGCATTCAGCTCCCGGAGAAGCTATCATCTTTGCATTAGATGGTGAAGGTGTGATAGGATATGAAGGTGAAGATCACCCAATTAAGGCAGGCGAGAACTTCCACTTCGCTAAGGGGGGACTCCACTCTGTGAAGGCAACTGAGAAGTTCAAAATGGCACTTCTTCTTACGCTCGAATAATAAAAGAAAGCATAGATTAGTCGAAAATGACACTATTCCTTAGATGAAAGGAGCTTAATCATGAGAGATTATTTACAGATCGAAAAAGTATACGGAAGAGAAATTATAGACTCAAGAGGAAACCCGACAGTGGAAGCTGAGGTTACTCTGGCAGACGGAACCATTGGGAGAGGAGCGTCTCCCTCCGGAGCATCCACGGGTGAGTTCGAAGCGCTGGAACTTCGCGATGGAGATAAGGCAATGTTTGGAGGCAAGGGCGTTTCCAAGGCAGTTTCCTTCAGGCAATCCGGAATGCAGGCTATGAGCCTGGAAAGGATTTTGTCCTGGCAATGGATGCTGCCGCTTCAGAGTGGAAGAGTGAAAAGGGCAAGGGTTATTATCATCAGCCTAAATCAGGTAAAGATTTTACTACAGATGAGTTGATTGCACACTGGAAGAGCCTGATCGAGAAGTACCCCATCTACTCCATCGAGGATGGTCTGGATGAGGAAGACTGGGAAGGCTGGCAGAAGATGACGGCTGAACTTGGAGACAAGGTTCAGCTTGTCGGAGATGATCTCTTTGTAACCAATACGGAGAGACTGAAAAAGGGAATTGAGCTTGGTGCAGGTAATGCCATTCTGATCAAGCTGAACCAGATCGGGTCAGTCAGTGAGACCCTGGATGCCATTAAGATGGCACAGAATGCAGGTATGAGAGCAATTGTGTCTCACCGTTCCGGAGAAACTGAAGACACGACAATCGCAGATCTTGCTGTAGCGTTGAATGTCGGCGAGATCAAGACCGGCGCCCCGTCCAGATCCGAGCGCGTGGCTAAGTATAATCAGCTGCTCCGCATCGAAGAGGAACTTGGTAATGCAGCGGTCTATCCCGGAAAAAATGCATTTAATTTCAATAAATAACAAGATCAGTTTAAAAGTAGATCCAATCAAAAAATACGGAGGTTGAAAACTATGAAATACAGAGTAAATGACGGATGTATCGGATGTGGCCTTTGCGCAGGAACATGCCCTGAAGTATTCCATATGACGGATGAAGGGGTAGCTGAAGCAATCGCTGAAGAGGTTGCTGCAGAAAATGAGGCAGCTGCAGCAGATGCCATGAACGGATGCCCAGTCGGTGCCATTGAAGAGGCATAAGGAGAAGGGGCATGAGAAAACCTATAAAGGGGAATGTCAGTTGGGTCGGATATATCGATTGGGAACTTGAGAGCTTCCATGGAGATGACTACTCGATTAAATGAGAACCATGCAAATGAAAGGGTAAATAAAATGGACAAATATCAGTGTGGACCTTGTGGTTATATTTACGATTCTGAGGTGGGAGATCCTGACAGCGGAATTGCACCCGGAACAGCTTTTGAAGATATTCCGGATGACTGGACCTGCCCGGTATGCGGCGTCAGCAAAGATATGTTTGAGAAAATATAATGATGGAGAAAATGGATTTGGGAAAATAAAATGTTTTGTTTACAGTGCCAGGAAACTTTTGGCTGTAAAGGCTGTACTGTCTAGGGAGTATGCGGTAAAACACCGGAGGGGTCAGCTCTCCAGGACCTTCTTGTCTATGCGACAAAGGGAATTGCTGCAGTAACTACACAGCTCAGATCTGAAGCTATTCCTTGGCGAGTCATACTGATAACTGAACCAACATTTTTAAGGCGTCGCATGAAACTGCGGCGCCATTTCTTTTATGGAAGGAGGCAAATACAGAGCGCGGTAGTGCAGAAGTATATTACAAATCGAGTCCTCAGAAATGGATTAAAATAAGGACTTTTGAAGGTGAACTACCCGACGAGATGAGAGCACTCTGCGTTATGCAGGGTGCTTTTTAGCAGCGATTTGGAAGAAACAGTACTAAAAGCAGAAATGAATCTTGAAGAAACGGAATAACGCCATTATAATATTGAAGAAATGGTACTATGATCAATTTATAAGTTTGAAGAAATGGAACGATGTTGTTTTGAGGAGATAGTATGTTTAAGAGAAAAGCTTTAGAAAAACTAAAATATTGGAAAGAAAAAAAGGCACCAAAGTATTCTGTGCTTCTGGAAGGGGCCAGGCGTGTTGGGAAATCGACAATTGCCGAAGAATTTGCAAAGCAAGAGTATAGGTCATATATAAAAGTGGATTTTGCTAACATAACGCAGGATGTTCTTGATGTGTTCGATGATATAGCAAATCTGGATATTTTTTTTCTTAGACTGCAAACTGCAACTGGGATAACGTTGTATAAAAGAGAATCCGTTATTATATTTGACGAGATCCAGCTTATGCCTAAAGTGCGCCAGGCTATAAAGTACCTGGTTGCGGACGGAAGATATGACTATATTGAGACCGGTTCTCTGATCAGTATAAAAAAGAATGTCAAGGATATAGTGCTTCCATCTGAGGAGATGAAAATACAGATATATCCAATGGACTATGAAGAATTTATGTGGGCCATCGGAAATGATACCTATGGTGTAATACGGGATTTATATAAGCTTGGGAAGCCGGTTGGAAATTCCTTAAACAGAAAGCTGATGCGGGATTTCAGAATTTATATGGCGGTAGGTGGAATGCCTCAGGCTGTAGAAGCTTATGTGGAAGGCAGGAATTTTACTGAAATCGATGAAGTAAAGAGAGAAATCATAGATTTGTACAAAGACGATTTCTTCAAGATTGATGATACTGGACTGATTGGAAGAATGTATGATTCTGTTCCGACGCAGTTGGCAACGGATAAAAGAAGCTATGTTATTTCGGCAGCCACAGGCAAAAAAAAGATTGATAAAGATTTAGAGCGCTTACATGATTTGCTAGATTCAAAGACGGTATTATCATGTCACAATGTCCTTAATCCGAGCGTTGCTTTGCCTCAAACGAGAGATGATGATACGTTCAAACTCTATTTGGCTGATACAGGGTTATTTACTACCATGATTTTCAGATCATCAGAAAAGACGGATGAAAATATTTATACGAAATTGTTGAGCGATTCACTTCCTGCAGATTTGGGATATTTATACGAAAATGCAGTTGCTCAGATAATTTCCGGATCGGATATAGACCTTTATTATCACACATGGGAGAAAGAAAACAGTTCCCACTACTATGAGGTTGACTTTTTGCTTGCTTCGAAAACAAAGATAGTTTCGATTGAAGTTAAGTCATCTGGAATCGGTAAGCATGAATCAATTACAGAATTTCAGAAGAAGTATTCTAAGCATGTTTCGAAGGAAATATTGTTATCACAAAAAGATATAGGCAACTGTGAAATGTTGAAATTATATCCAATTTACATGTTACCATTTATAATTGAGGACCTATGAAAGGACGAGAAAGAGTTATAAGGTTGGCGGCTTATCAATTTGCCGTATGTGGTGATATTGATCATAATCTTGGAATAACCTTATGAATATTATAAGTTTTTTTCATATGCTTTCTCTTCCAAAACCGGAATATGAGGCATATTGTCGTGAGATACGTTTGAAACGGTATCAAAAGTATGGAGCAACTGTCCGGTGGTTTAGACTTCATTCTTTTGCACATTTGTTATTAATTCCTTTGATGAAGCTATACCTATTTTTAAGTGGGAAAAGATATAAAGTGCTTTTTGATAATCGGCAAAAGACAAAGTGATCATGAGTATCGTGACATGAGGTGGTTGACTTCTGGTCCAATGGACCAGAAGTTTTTTTTGGTTTGCGCGCCATGGGCGCGCTCTAACGGGTGAAAGTCCCGAGTACGCGTAGGCAACGACGAAGTACATAGCTGAACATCAAGGGTGTCCATCGTGAGGTGGAATCTGAAGGAAGCTGTAAGCAAACCCTTGGCCTGACGAACAGAAACCACATACAAGGCTGGGAAATACGGATAAGTCGGCCAAAAGCGATGAAGTCCAAAAGTTGCTGGAAGTACCAGTAGATGTGGCAGGTAGATGAGGGGAAAGAGCGTGCACCTTAAGCGTGGAGATCTCACAGGCGGTCTCATTAGCCTAGTAACAACGAACTGTGAGAAGTCAGCCGACCCCATAGTAGCGAAGAAGTCTCTGTAATGGAGATGGAGTGAAGGGGTGAACAATCAATAAGTTTGAGTATGTCTCGTATTGCAGAGATGACAACATCTGCCGTAATCAATCGGGGAAAGGGTGGTCAAATCAAGCGAGGCGGAAAGGAAAGAACGCATGGACACAAGTAGTCTAATGGAGCAGATACTATCTAGCGATAATCTCAACAGAGCATATCTGCAAGTCGTACGAAACAAAGGTGCAGAGGGAGTGGACGGAATGAAGTACACAGAACTCAAAGAACACCTAGAAAAGAACGGCGATATCATCAGAGAACAGTTGAGGACAAGAAAGTATAAACCTCAGCCGGTTCGAAGAGTGGAGATACCAAAGCCTGATGGTGGCGTCAGAAACCTAGGAGTACCAACAGTAACAGACAGATTCATACAACAAGCCATAGCACAGGTTTTAACACCAATCTATGAGGAACAATTTCATGACCACAGTTATGGATTCAGACCTAATAGATGTGCACAGCAAGCAATCCTAACAGCGCTCGAAATGATGAATGACGGTAATGACTGGATTGTAGATATTGACTTGGAAAAGTTCTTTGACACAGTAAATCACGACAAACTTATGACTATCATAGGTAGAACGATTAAAGATGGAGATGTTATTTCTATTGTTAGGAAATATAACAGTGGAGGGATTTTATTTGGGAGAGTCCATTCCAGTAAATGAAAAGCTATCCGAGATTTTTTTGCAATTGCATATCAGTGAAAAATCTGGCAGGGGAGTACCTATTATTGTATCGACATATGGCAAGGACGCCATTACATTTAGAGAAAATTCAATATTAGTTACAATTCCGTTTACAAGAATCCAGAAGGTTGATAAAAAGGTTGGTAAAAAGGTTGATGAAAAAGTTGGTGAATCTACAGAAGACAGACCACCATTAAATCCAAGACGTAAGGCGATATTGCTTGAGATGACACAAAATCCGATGATTACAGAGCCTGAACTAGCATCAAAACTTGGTATAAGTGTGACAGCAATCGATAATAATATTTCATTTCTCAAAAAGAATAAATATCTGGAAAGAATCGGCAAAAGAGGTGGCTACTGGAAGGTGTTGTAGTGATATGATATTTGCGGACTACTATGATAAATAAAACCCAAAAATTATTTTTTGCGGAAAGATTGATGGAAAGCTGCAGGATGAAAGTCCTGCGGCTTTCTTATATTATTCTTTAATACAATTTGGAATTGCTTGCAATAAGCTTGGAATTGCCCCATAATAACTTGGAATTGACAACAAATATTTTCACTTGGAGCATTTTTATGGATTATGAAAATATAAAGAAAAGGGCAAATGAGATATTGGAGCATCAGGCCGAGGAATCTTCATATATTGAATATAAGACATCAGGAGATCAATTATCTAAGATACTTAAGACCATATATGCTTATGGCAATGATTATATATTTATCCAAACGTAAAATTTGAGCTTCTTGCAAATGAATTTAAGGGGAAGAAATATATACTGGTTGTAGTATTCAGGCAGACTGGCGGTCCATTCATGGTAAGTGAGAAGGCCGAAAAGGATAAGGAAATAAAACTAAGGGCAGGCCGGTATGTAAGAATAGAGGCTGAAACCAGGCTTGCAAGAGTTGATGAGGAGTATGACCTCCTTAGAAAATTTTCAATCATCAGCATTTGACTTGTCACAGGTTCCAGCATATTCTGGCAATCCTGTTGCAGTAATAAACGATAACAAACCATTTGTCACGTTGTTGATTTTCTGATTTTGTGTTAGTATAAACAGGTTACTATTTTTTCTGATGTAAAGGAAATAAATATGCTAGATGCAATAAAGAAAAACGGCAAAGGCATACTGCTGATGTTTGTCTCAGCGACAGCTCTTTGTATTGGACAGCTCATCTGGAAGAAGATGGATGGCATTCAGATTCTGCCGCTGCTTCTCGGCTTTGTGATTTATGGAGTTGGTGCGCTTGTCATGATCATGGCATTCAAATACGGGGAACTTTCGGTGCTTCAGCCGATGAATTCCATGAGCTATGTCATCTCAACGATTCTCGCCTATTTTGTTCTGAATGAGAAAATTTCCCGCATGAGGCTTGTCGGAATCATCATCATTATCATTGGTGTAGTCGTGCTTGCAAGTGCAGGTGCTGCATCATCGAAGGATAAAACTTCATCTGATGAAAATAAAGATGGAGGGCGGGCATCGTGACTATTGGAATGATTCTTCTTGCGGTTTTCAGCTCACTGATTGCATCAATTGCCAGTTTCTTTTTGAAGAAAACGACAGGCAGGGCATCTACGATTCCGGAAATGCTGAAGACCTGGACCCTTTATGTCGGTGGCATTCTCTACCTTATTTCTGCATGCATTGGAATATATATACTGAAGAAAATTGATTATTCCGTCGCAGTTCCGCTTGGGGCGCTTACCTATGTCTGGACACTGTTTGTTTCAAGGGTGCTTTTAAAAGAAAAGATTACTTTCAGAAAGGTACTTGGCATCGGCATTATTTTAGTCGGCGTGATCATAATGGCAAAATCTGTATAAGCAGTAAGAAGAGAGGCATATCATGAAATTATTCTTTTACACTTTCAGGACTTTTGATGAAAAGGAATTCGCTGATAAATACAGTAAGGAATACGGTATCGAGTATGGCTATACGGACAAGGCTCCTTCAGCTGAAACGATCGAGCTTGCACGTGGGTATGAAGCGATTTCCACGGATCCATGCGACATGTCAGAGCCTATGGTGAGAGGCCTTGCAGCTGTCGGTGCGAAGTATTTAGTCTGTAGGTCGATTGGTTATGACCACATTGACCTGAAGGTTGCAAAGGAGCTCGGCCTCAAGGTTTCCCATGCCAGCTACCCGCCATCGATTGTCGGAAATTATGCCATCATGCTCATGATGATGAGTCTTCGGAAGATGAATGAAATCATGGGACGCGCGCTTGTTCAGGATTATTCTCTTCCAGGGAAAATCGGAACGGATATTAGTTTCGTTACAATCGGAATCATCGGCACGGGCAAAATCGGAACGACTGTCATCAAGCATCTTTCGGGTTTTGGATGCAGGATTCTCTGCTACGATCCATACCAGAATGAAGAAGCAAAAAAATATGCCGAGTATGTAGACCTCGACACGCTCTACAAAGAATCTGACGTGATTTCGCTTCACATGAATGCAACGCCTGAGAATTATCATCTGATTAATGCAGAGGCATTCTCAAAGATGAAGAACGGTGTCATCATTATCAATACTGCGCGTGGATCATTGATCGATACGGATGCGCTTATCGCAGCGATAGTATCAAAGAAGGTCGGTGCAGCAGGCATCGATGTGATCGAGGAAGAGAACGATCTTTATTACAATAATAAGGTTTCGGATGTCATAGATAATACCCAGCTCGCACTGCTTCGTTCATTCCCGAATGTTGTCATTACCCCGCATACGGCATTTTATACGAGAAATGCAGTTGAAAACATGGTGAAGTCGGCATTTGACGCTGCCATCGCATTTGACAAGGGCGAGGAGACGCCATACGAAGTGAAGCTGTGACAGGTTATTACTTAATTAATTTGAATGTTTACAGCAATTGTGCTATTATGACGCCATATTTGTTGATTTTGCGTACAAACTGTGTAGTGTTTGTTAATTCGCATTATTCATAGTCTGATGTCTTTTTATGGCAAAGACAGTATGGACTTTATGTTAATATTTAAGAGGATAATAAATGAGCAAGAGAATAGTAATTGCATTAGGTCACAAGGCACTTGGAACGACGCTCCCGGAGCAGCAGATGGCAGCAAAGGAAAGTGCGAAGTCGGTTGCAGATTTCGTTGCGCAGGGATATGAAGTTGTCATTACCCATTCAAACGGCCCGCAGGTTTCCATGATTCATGCGGCCATGAACGAATTCTCCAAGAAATACCCTGAATTCACAGCTACACCTATGAGCGTTGCATCAGCAATGAGCCAGGGTTACATCGGCTACGACCTTCAGAATGCGATTCGTTCAGAGCTCGTGAGCCGCGGCATTTATAAGACCGTTTCTACGATTCTTACTCAGGTCACAGTGGACCCATACGATGAGGCATTTTACAAGCCTTCAAAGATTATCGGCCGCACGCTTTCAAAGGAAGAGGCTGAGGCGGAAGAGAAGAAAGGAAATCACGTAGTTGAGGTCGAGGGCGGATTCAAGAGAATCGTTGCGACTCCGAAGCCTATAGATATAGTAGAGCTTGATGCGATAAAGACACTTCTTTCTGCCGGACAGGTCGTCATTGCCTGCGGCGGTGGCGGAATCCCTGTGATTGAGCAGAGCCATCATCTCAAGGGCGCATCTGCAGTCATTGAAAAGGATACGATTGCAGGCCGGCTTGCAGACCTTATTGATGCAGATATGCTCGTGTTCCTTACCGGAACAGACAAGGTATGCCTGAACTATGGCACGCCGGATGAAGAGCCGCTTTCATTTATCAAGGTATCCGACCTTAAGGGATATTTAGCTGATGACCAGTTTGAAGAGGGCACAATGAAGCCGAAGATTGAGGCTGCCATTGATTTCATCGGTGATTCAGCCGTCAGAAAAGTCCTTATTACAAAACTGCTCCCGGACAAAAATGTGGAGCTTGGTCAGGAAGGAACCATGATTGGTAAATAATGAAACCAATATTATTTTCCATTGTTTTCCCGACCTATGGTGTTGAGAAATATATCAGGGATGCCATAGAGGACATTCTTTCACAGACTTACAGGAATTTCGAGTTGATCATCGTAGATGATAAGTCGCCTGATGGGTCAGCTGCAATTGCGTCCGAATACACCGAAAATGACAACAGGGTGAGGCTGATCCGTCTTCCAATCAATTCCGGAGTCAGCATGGCCAGGAATAAAGGGCTTGAAGAGGCAAAGGGGGATTATATTCTCTTCCTTGATCCTGATGACAGATTTGAGCCGGACCTGCTTGAGAAGGTGGCTGCAGCCATTGATTCGAATCATCCTGAGGTCGTGCTCTATTCACTTACCGAGGACTATTACAAGCCAAATGGTGAAAAGGTATATTCCATTTCGCATTTTGTTCCATCGAGATATTATTCTTCTGCAAATGAGGTCCGCAAGGATCTGATGATTTTTGAAGAGGAGACGCTCTATGGATATCCTTGGAATAAGGCGTATTCCCTGCCTTTCCTTCGGGAGATAAAAGTAAAATTCCAGAAGATTTTCCATATTGAGGATATTCTTTTTAATATTGACGTTTTCTATCATGTCAATACTCTGTTTACCCTTGAGGACAGACTGGCACACTACAGAAATGTCATGCGTGACAGGCGGGATACGAGGCTCACTGAGCGGCATATGGATGATTATTTTGAGCTTCAGATGAAGAGGGTAAGGGCACTCTACCAGCAGCAGGAGGATTTCAAGACGCTTGACAACAATGCGCTCCGTGTGCTCTCGGACGAATATATGCGCTCGTTTGCTTCATCAATGGAGAGAAGCATATTTGACAAGCGTCCTAAAATAGAGATTATTTCAAAGGCAGAGGAAGAAAAGAACAGCTTTCTTTTTAAAGCGCTCTCTGCATCCTTTGAGCCAAAGGGCAGGGGCATGAAATATCTGCTCGCTCCAATCGCTGAAGGCGATATGGAGAAGGCATACAAGAGGGCAAAGAATGTTTCCTTCGTGAGAAGGCATATGCCTGGATTATTTAACAGGTTAAAACAGGAGAGATGAAAAAAGACGGCCGGTGCCGTCTTTATTTTTTATGAATTTTAATCAAGGCTTATTTCTTGAAAATCTTCCCGAACATGATTTTCAGAAGCCTTTCGTATGAGAATACCTCTCTTGCAATGGCTGTGCCTTCAGCCTGGATGTGCTGTCTCTCTGCATCATGCTTCAGGTAGTAGTCTGTGAGCTCGAGAAGGTTTTCCCTGTTTTCAAACCAGACAATGGATTTATTATTTTCAAAATAATACGGAAGCTCCGGCTGGAAATTCGTAATCAGGAATCCGCCGCAGGCTAATACATCTGACACACGAAGCGGGAGGCCTGACGTAATGGTACGCAAGGTGAAATTCAGATTTATCTTGCTTGACATAAAGACGGACGGCATCTCATAGCGGTAGCTCGCATAGCCCTTGTAGTCGCATTTGATATCGCCTGGGTCTGATTCAGAATAAAGTGTGAGGTTGAAAAGAGTTCCGATGGAAGAAAGGAGTTTTTCACGCTCATCGATCGTAACCTTCTTCAGAATCCACTGCTTATAGATGTCACCAATATTCACTTCATAATTCGGTCCGAAATCAAGACGGGCAATCTTTGCCATTTCCTGAACCTTTTCTTCGGAAAAGGTTTTGTCAATGAGATTGAAGCCATAGATCTCGAGCTGGGAAGCGACAATTCCCTCGATATATCCCTTGAGCTCATCAGGCATATGCTTGATCTGACCAAGCTCATAATAGCCATTGTTGTATAGCGAGCCCAAAAATGTGACATCATACTTCATATTTGGGTCTGCCTTCGTCTTTGAAAGACGGGCGGTATTGACGCCGAGAGGAAGGTGGTAGGCCTTTACGCCCCTCTTCAGAAGGGAATTCATCTGGTTCATATCGAAGGAGAAGATGAAGGTATTTTTGTTCTTTACAGTTTTGGAATAAAGCGTGAGCTGAGGGCAGTCTGAAATCCACGCAGCATAAGGAACGCCGTTCCTTTCTGCAGCAGTGGAAAGAAGCGGAAAATAATCCATCGAGAAAATGAGGTCGTAGCCATCCTTCAGTACGGAGTCGATGTATTCGTCGAATTCGCTGTCCTTGTCGTAACTCTTCATCTTTTTGTCGACGACCATGACAAGATGTCCCATATTCTCAAGGACTTCGACGATGTCGTCCTTCATATTCTCTGTCCAGTAATAATATAGTATCTTCATTTTCTTCCCTCTAATTCACAAAACTTTCTTTTTATTATACCAAAATTATTGTATAATGAATGTAGTTTTTGTGAAAAATATTTTGGGGAAAAATATATGGACAAAAAAGTTTTAATAGCACTTCACAAGCCATATAGAGTGCCTTCAGACGACATGTATATTCCGCTTCATGTAGGTGCAAAGGAAAAGCCCATGTTCTTCCGGACAGGGGACAGCGTGGTCTCCGAAGACGAAATGTACAGGACTTCTGACGAGGATGCTGGAAGTGATGTCTTTTATCCAATTGCCGAGGATGACGTTGGAGACAATATTTCAGAGAAAAACCCTTATTACTGCGAGCTGACAGGGCTTTATTATGCATACAAAAATTGGAAATATGATGCATTAGGCCTCGTTCACTACAGGCGCTACTTCAAATCTCCGAATGCTTCTGCGATGGAACGTGATGTTTTCAAGAATATCCTGACCGGAGAAGAGGCAGATGACCTTCTGCAGGCGCACGATATTATTGTGCCAAAGAGACGGAATTATTATATTGAGTCACTCTATACACATTATGCCCATACCCACGAAAAAGAGCACCTGTTATTTGCAGCAAGGATCATACAGGAGATGAAGCCTGCATATTATCCTTATGTTTCGCCTGCTTTCAATTCCAGGGAAGGCTTTATGTTTAATATGTTCATCATGAAAAAGGATCTGATGGACAGCTATTTTGATTTTATGTTTCCGGTTTTGTTTGAACTCGAAGACAGGCTTACGAAAGCCGGGCTCGTATACTTCATGCCAGAAGACGATACGCATGATGCAAAGAAGGAAGCGGATTTCAAGAACAGGATGTATGGCAGGGTTTCTGAAATATTATTCAATGTATGGTTCTTAAAAGAGGCACCGACCTTTACTGAGCTTCCTATGTTAGAGACTGAGAAGACGAACTGGATAGAAAAGGGCACGAGCTTCGTCAATGCGAAATTCTTTGGGCAGAAATATACAGGGAGTTTCTGATGAAGGTCTCCATTATCACACCGTTCTACAAAGGAAGAAAATATCTTGGCAGCTACAGGGATACTATATCCCGGAATGCTGCCTTTCTTGCTGAAAAGAATAAAAAAGAAGGCCGGGATGATTCCCTTGAGGTTATCATCATAAATGACAGTCCCGAAGATTCTGTGAATTCCTTTGGCGAAACGCCATTCAAAAATGTCCGATTCCTTACGAATGACAGGAACAGGGGCATACAGTACTCACGTGTCAGGGGGCTTTCTGAGGCGACTGGTGATTATATTATTTTTCTTGACCAGGATGATTTTCTTAGGAAAGATGCAGTCTACCTTTTCATGAGGGAGGCAGAGAAGAATCCTGGAAGGGTCATCATCTCCAATGCGCTTTTTGAGACGAAGGGCAGTAATGAGCCTGTGTACAAGACTGAAAAAGCGAAGGAACTGGTCTGGGACAAAAAGACCTATCTCACCGTCGGCATACAGATCATTTCCCCCGGCCAGTGCCTGATTCCGAAGAATCTGATTCCCTCCTTCTGGAAGGAACATCTTATTTCAAAAAATGGCGCAGACGATTATTATCTCTGGATTCTGATGCTGTCCATGGGCATTGGGGCGAAATACTTAGATGCCCCGCTTTATGTCCATCAGGCGAACGAGACGAATCTTTCCACAGATACTGAAAAGACAGATGTGTCTTCATACGAATTCATAAAGATCCTGCGTGGGTGTTCGGACGTCTCATCACGGGACCTCGACACACTTGAGAAAATGCTGAAATACAAGGCAGCATTCCGCAAAGGAAAGCTTATGAAAAAGGGACTTCTTTCTCTTCGGCATCCAGTGCTATTCTTTACGAATGTGCACTACAAGAAGATTACGGCGACGTACTACGGGGACAGGAGATAAAATATAATGAATTTCCGCTCGAGATGTGGTATTATTTGAAATTATTTTGTATAAGAGAGGACCAAGATTTTGAAAGAGCTTAATAAGACATACGATCCGAAAGACATTGAAGATAGACTTTACAAGAAATGGGAAGATAATGGATATTTCCACGCGGAGGTGAATCCCGACAAGAAGCCGTTCACGATCGTCATGCCGCCTCCAAATATTACCGGCCAGCTTCATATGGGCCACGCGCTGGATAATACGATGCAGGACATCCTTATCCGTATGAAGAGGATGCAGGGCTATGAGGCGCTCTGGCAGCCGGGAACTGATCATGCAGCCATCGCTACAGAAGTAAAGATTATTAAGAAATTAAAAGAAGAGGGCACTTCAAAGGAAGAACTCGGCCGTGATAAATTCCTTGAGCGAGCATGGCAGTGGAAGGATGAGTACGGCTCACGTATTATCAAGCAGTTAAAGAAGCTTGGCTCATCTGCTGACTGGGAGCGTGAGCGGTTCACGATGGACAAAGGCTGCTCGAAGGCAGTTGAAGAGGTATTCGTCCGCCTCTATGAAAAAGGATATATCTACAAAGGCAAGAGAATTATCAACTGGTGCCCGACCTGCCAGACCACGATTTCAGATGCCGAGGTTCTTTATCAGGAGCAGGAAGGTCATTTCTGGCACATTAATTATCCGATTGTCGGCGAAGAGGGAAAGTCAGTTGAAATCGCTACGACCCGTCCTGAGACAATGCTCGGTGATACGGCACTTGCTGTAAATCCGAAGGATGAAAGATACAAAGATCTTGTCGGAAAGGAAGTTATTCTTCCTCTCGTTAATAAAGAAATTCCAATCATCGCAGATGATTATGTTGATATGGAATTTGGAACAGGCGTCGTAAAGATTACGCCTGCACATGATCCTAATGATTTCCAGGTAGGCAAGCGCCACAATCTTGAAGTCATCAATATTCTTACAGACGACGGCAAGATTAATGAAAACGGCGGGAAGTATGCCGGCATGGACCGCTACGAAGCAAGAAAGCTGATTGTTCAGGAGCTTGAAGAGCAGGGCTATCTCGTAAATGTTGAGCCGCTTACGCATAATGTCGGTACGCATGACAGATGCGGCACTACAGTAGAGCCTATGGTAAAGCCGCAGTGGTTCGTAAAGATGGACGAGCTTGCAAAGCCAGCAATTGATGCTATCAAAAAGGGCGAACTTCGATTCGTCCCAGAAAGATTTAATAAGATTTATCTCCACTGGCTTGAAAACATCCAGGACTGGTGCATATCAAGACAGCTCTGGTGGGGCCACAGGATTCCTGCCTATTACTGCACGAATGAAAAGTGCGGCAGGATGATTGTCGCAAGAAAAGAAGATGCACCAAAGGTCTGCCCGGACTGCGGCGCACCAATGGTACAGGATCCGGATTCGCTTGATACCTGGTTCTCATCCGCACTCTGGCCATTCTCGACACTCGGCTGGCCGGAGAAGACGCCTGAACTTGAATATTTCTACCCTACAGACGTGCTTGTCACAGGCTATGACATTATTTTCTTCTGGGTAGTCAGAATGGTATTCTCTGCATACGAGCAGACAGGAAAGGCACCGTTTAATACCGTATTAATCCATGGTCTCGTTCGTGATGACAAGGGCAGGAAGATGTCGAAGTCTCTTGGAAACGGCATCGATCCGCTTGAGGTCATTGACAAATACGGCGCTGATGCGCTGAGACTCACGCTCATCACAGGAAACGCACCTGGAAATGATATGAGGTTCTACTGGTCACGTGTCGAGTCATCCAGGAATTTTGCAAACAAGCTTTGGAATGCATCGAGATTTATCCTCATGAACCTTCCGGATGAGCCTATAGCAGAGCCATCGAAGGCCGCATTATCAGTTGAAGACAAGTGGATTATTTCTGCTGTCAATACATTAGTCAAAGACGTTACTGAAAATATGGAGAAATACGAGCTCGGCATCGCAGTCCAGAAGGTCTATGACTTTATCTGGGATGAATTCTGTGACTGGTACATTGAGTTCGTAAAGCCGCGTATCTGGGGACATGAAGGTGAGGAGTCAAAGAATGCTGCGCTCTACACATTGAGCTACGTTCTTACCGATGCTCTGAAGCTATTACATCCATTCATGCCATTTATCACAGAGGAAATCTACTGCTCACTTCATCCTGAAGAAGACACAATCATGACCTCTGCATGGCCGGTATTTGATGAGACACTTACTGATACTGAGGCAGAGGATGTTGTTGGCAGGGCAAAGGATTTAATTAAGGCAGTTCGTACACTCCGCACAGATATGAACGTTCCGCCATCAAGGAAGGCAGAGATGTTCATCGTTTCTTCTGACGCTGCAGTCCGTGATGTATTTTCAAATAATACGAAGCTCTACGAAGGTCTTGCATCTGCATCAGAGATCACCGTTTGTGCTGATGACAGCACGTTGCCAAAGGATTCTGTCACAGCAGTGATTCCAGGCGCAACTGTCTATATCCCGCTTTCAGAGCTCGTTGATATGGAGAAGGAGAAGGAGCGTCTTCTCAAGGAGAAGGCTCGTCTTGAATGCGAACTCAGGCGTTCAGCATCCATGCTTTCAAATGAGAAGTTCCTGTCCAAAGCCCCGGCCGCCAAGGTTCAGGCAGAAAAAGACAAGCAGAAGCAGTATCAGGATATGATGGCCGACGTCGAAGAACGGCTTTCTAAGATGTGATTGCTAAGCCGATGGTGAAAACGTTTCTGCGTGTGCATAAAGTGAGCACGCAGAAATGTTTTGCACCAGAGGCGTAAAATATAGGATATTAGGTATGATCGATTTCGAAGAAGAACTGAAAAATTATAAGCCGATCATGGAAGTCAGCGAGGCCGAAGATGCGATCCGCAGCAAAGACCTTACCGACATGGTCGACATTCTGAAGGAAATGACCGAAACGGCTATGAATCAGAAAAGGTGATCTCAGCGATGAAGTGTTACAGATGCGGTGCTGAGATAGAAAAAGGCGTGCTCTGCCCGAAATGCGGTACAGATAATACGCCATATATCATGATTCTCCGTGAATCAAACAGGTTATATAATGAAGGTCTTTCACTTGCGCAGATCCGTGATCTTTCGGGCGCAACGGACAGGCTTGTTAGAAGTCTGCGCCTTAATAAGTACAATACCAAAGCGAGAAATCTCTTAGGTCTCGTGTATTTTGAGACCGGTGAGACCGTCATGGCTATTGACGAGTGGGTCATCAGTAAGAATCTTTCTCCGGATGACAATGATTCTGACCGTTATCTGCACAGCATTGAGTACGGTCAGGGCATGGTCGAGCAGCTCGACCGCATAAATAAAAAATACAACCTTGCATTATCCTATGCAAAAGAGGGAAAGCTCGATCTCGCTGAGATTCAGCTCCGCCGTGTCATCGGTTCGAATCCGAAGATGATCCGTTCAAGGCAGCTGCTTTCTCTTCTTTATATCCAGGACGGGAATTTTGAGGGCGCATTAAAGGAACTGAATGCTGCCATCAAAATCGATGCGAGCAATCCTGTTACAATAAAATATCTGCGCGAAGTCCGTGAAAAAGTCGCAGAGAAGAATAAAGATAAAAAGAGCAATAAAAAAAGTGAGACGCTTTATATCCAGGATGGCAATGACACTGTTCTGATGCCCAGGCAGAGCTTTATTTCTGTGCTGGACAGTTCAAAGGGCGGCATATTAAATGTCATCATTGGTGCCGTCATCGGCCTTCTTATCGCAATTTTCCTGATTGTTCCGACTGTCAGACAGAATGAAAATAATACAAATGCGAATGCTCTTGTCAGTGCGAATCAGGACGCGAAGAACAGCGAGACAAATATTTCCACTCTTCAGAAGCAGGTAGATGATCTGAATGCAAAACTTGAAAATTATGAAGGAAAGGGCGATATTAAGACCTCATATGAGAAGCTTATTGAGGCGCAGAATTTCGTCACTGCTGGTGACATGGACAGCGCAAAGGCTTCGCTATCACAGGTGAACCGGGATCTGCTTGAAGCAAATGGCCAGTCGATTTTCGATACGCTTTCTGCCTCAGTGAATGCTGCAGAAAACGAGAAAGCATATAGTGATGGCGTGAAGGCACTTAATTCAAAGGATTATGCTTCAGCAATCACAAGCCTTCTTTCCGTGGTACAGACGGACGAGACCTATGCAGAATATCAGGCGATGTATGATCTTGCTTATGCTTATGAGAAATCCGGCGACAATGAAAACGCCATAAATTATTATAATAAGGTCGCTGAGAATAATAAAAAGAAGCTCGGCAGGCGTGCGAAGAAGCGCTCTGAGACGCTTGCAAGCGGCGGCACGAATGACGATGAGAATACATCGAATCTCACGACAGATAATGGAAATGCAGATTCCCAGAATTCTAATGCATCGCAGAATTCGAATACTTCTACCACGCAGCCTGATACGTCAACACAGACTACGGATACGACTGCACCTGCTGCAACAACTCCCGATACGACCCAGCCAGCAGATACCACGACTCAGGATGCCGGGGCGGTGACACAATAAATGTAAAAAATATACATTTTGTATTTATTTTTGCGCAAATATGTGCTATTTTATTCCAATAAAAGCAAAAATTTGTGAAATCAGGTGAAAAAATGATTTATTTAAAATTTTTCTTTTCAGGGAATAAAAAATATTGAGCAGCCTCTGTATCTGAGTTTTTATAAGAAAACTATTCAAAATGACTTTTTACCGGAGAATTATAAAATCCAGGCAATCTATGGCGAAAATGGGTCAGGAAAAACGGCGATAGTCACAGCCGTAAAAATATTGCGTGAATTAATAATAAATCGCAATTATCTATTAAATTTCGATAAGCAAAATGAATTAATTGAATTAGTAAATAAAAAGACAAAGTCCGGATTCTTAGAAGCAGAATTTTAGGCTTTTAAAAAGCAGGTGGATAGATTATTTAGATTCGTCCAAATTTTTAAACCCGATTTGATAAATATCGATATTGATAAAAAAATAGATGGTGAAAACTATATTTGCAATCTCGTTATGGTTTATCCTGATTATTTGTTGGATTCAGAATTTGAAAGCCGAGGTATCAGGAAAATAATGCAGTTATTCAAGTATTTGGAAAATGCTGTTAATGGTGCAATAGTTTTTATTGATGAGTTGGATTCAAACATCAATGATATTTATCTAGAAAAGTTAATCGAATATTTCATGAATTATGGCAAGGGGCAGTTGTGCTTCACAGCGCATAATCTTTCGCCGATGAATATCTTAAAGGATAGGAAAAAATCTATCTGTTTTATTTCAAGCACAAATACTGTTCATCTGTGGACCAGCGATGGGAATCTTTCTCCTGAAAATGCATATCGAAATGGGTTCATCGATGATTCTCCATTCAATGTAGAGGCTTCTGATTTTCTTGGTATTATCGGAGGCGTGGATGAATAATATTTTCGTTTTCTGCGTTGAGACTACAAGACAGGAGCAGACAGATAATGTCTATATCAATCAGACGCTTAAGAGATTTTTTAATGCTGGCACAAAAAATACTATTAGATATGTGTATTTAGATTCAAAGGGACATTATAATAACAAGAAAACTTTACGAGAAATAGATAAACTTATTAGAAATTCAAATTGGCACAAAGTAATATATTTTCTGGATACTGATCAGTATGATATCAATTATGATGATGTCAAGGTATGGGAAAATATTACTAAGTTCTGTGAACAAAATGATTATGAACTCGTGTCTTTCAGTAGAAATGTGGAAGATGTCTATTTAGGAGAAATAATACAGGATTCAGAAAAAATAAAGATGGCCGCAAAATTTCAGAGAGATAATGCAATAAATAATATTTCAAAAAACATATTGCTGCAGGACCTGTGATTATCGTTCGCATGTGATATTAATTTAAATACGATTCATGCAATATACTTTTATCGCAGAACTTTTAAGGCAATTTATTAGTAATCGATACTTTAGAAATGTCAATATTACTGTATAAATAAGTGGTGGTTGTTAAAATCATATATTGTATATAACTGTGCATTAAGATACAATAAACAAAGTGTATTTATATGAAGATACATTTTGTCAAAGGTTATAAAAAGGAGAAACATTATGTCAGAAGATGTATCACTCGAGTCATTACTTCAGAAGAAAGCAGCTCCTGAAGAAACACCGGCACCGGCTGGATTAGCTGATGCTGCAGCATCTACGGTCATCATTCCAGAGACCATGTCCACACAGAATTCACTTTCTACGACAGATAACGCCGAGCTGGCCGCACAGCAGGAAAGACCGCTCACACCAGAGGAGCAGGCAAAGGTAGAGCAGATCCGTCAGTCAATCGATTTTACAGATACTTCTGCAATGGTACAGTATGGTACCGGCGCACAGAAGGATATTTCATCATTCTCAGATGACATTCTCTCAAAAGTCAGAAGCAAGGACACCGGTGAAGCCGGCGAGCTCATGAGAAACCTTCTCGTAAAGGTAAATGATGTCGGCGTTTCAGACCTTACCAAGAATTCTGTTTTTGGTTCAGTCAGAAGCAAGCTTAAGAAATTTTCAGCACGTTACCAGAAGATGGAAGGTCAGATTGATGAAATCGCAAACAATCTTGACAAGCAGAGAGTTACACTTCTTAATGACATTAATATGTACGATACGATGTATCAGAAGAACCTTGATTATTTCAAGGAGCTTGATCTCTACATCAGAGCCGGCAAGGAAGAGCTTCAGCATGTTCAGACAGAAGTCATTCCAAAGCTTCGTGAGCAGGTAGCCCAGTCAACAGATCCTATGGCACCACAGGTGGTAAAGGATTATGAGGACTCTGCAAACCGTTTCGAGAAGAAGCTTTATGACCTTGAGCTTTCAAGAACGATTTCACTTCAGATGGCTCCACAGATCCGTCTCATCCAGTCAAATGACCGTGAGCTTGCTGAGAAGATCCAGACATCTATCTTAAATACCATCCCGATCTGGAAGAACCAGATTGTACTTGCCATCGGTCTTGCACGTCAGAAGGAAGCGCTCGAGATGCAGCGTGCCGTTACAGATACTACGAATGAACTCCTGAAGAAGAACGCAGAGCTCTTAAAGCAGCAGTCTGTTGATGTTGCAAAGGAATCAGAGAGAGGCATTGTTGATATCGAGACTCTTGAGAAGGTGAATACAGACCTCATCGATACGATCAACGAGACCATAGAGATTCACAAGAAGGGTCATGAGCAGAGAATGGCTGCAGAGCAGAAGCTCGTACAGATCGAAGGCGACCTTAAGAAGACTCTGCTGCAGAATCAGCAGAGCTGAAAGGAAATATTATGTCATCTTGGTTAAAAGACGCAGTTTTTTATGAGATCTATCCCCAGTCATTTTATGATACAAACGGCGACGGAATAGGAGACTTAAAGGGAATAGAGGAAAAATTAGACTATGTGAAGAGCCTCGGCTGTAATGCCTTATGGATTAATCCGTGCTTTGATTCTCCATTCAAGGATGCCGGCTATGATGTCAGGGATTATAAGAAGATTGCTCCTCGATATGGAACAAATGAAGACATGGCGCATTTACTTACGACTGCGCATGAGAAGGGAATAAAGGTGCTTCTTGATCTTGTTCCGGGCCATACTTCAGAGGAGCATCAGTGGTTTGTCGAGAGCAAAAAGGCAGAAAGAAATGAATTTTCTGACCGCTATGTCTGGACTGATTTTGCATTTGCTGGAATTCCGGATCACCCATACATTGGCGGCGAGTCCGAGCGAGGCGGCTGCTACATGCTGAATTTTTTCAAGTGCCAGCCGGCATTAAACTATGGTTTTGGCAAGGTGCAGTATCCCTGGCAGAAGTCCTATGATTCGCCTGAGGCAATTGCCACAAGGGAAGCCTTAAAAGACACCATGCGTTTCTGGCTTGACATGGGCTGCGATGGTTTCCGTGTCGATATGGCTGATTCGCTTGTAAAGGATGATGAAGATGGAAAGCCATACACCTCACTGATCTGGAAGAACATTCGTGAGATGCTGGATCAGGAATATCCGGATGCGGCACTCGTTTCTGAATGGTGTGATCCGCCACATGCGCTTCCTGCCGGATTTCATATGGACTTCCTTCTCGACCACACCGGTGACTGCTACAATGAGCTCCTCCGTGAATATGAAGCGGAGGATGAAAATAATCAGCCGCTGAAGGAAGGCGAGAATGAGGAAGAACGTCGCACGAAGATAGACCACAGCTACTTCAAGGCTTCTTCTGACGGGCATATTTCTGCATTCCTCAGGAACTACATGAATTATTACTATGGCTCGAAGGAGTCCGGTTACATGTCGCTTCTCACCTGCAACCACGATACGCCGCGTGCAAAGAGGACGCTTACAGATGATGAGCTCAAGCTTGCCTATGCATTTATTTTCACAATGCCGGGCGTTCCGTTCCTGTACTATGGTGATGAAATCGGTATGAAATATTTGAATATTCCTACGAAGGAAGGCGGCTATCACAGGACCGGCTCCCGTACGCCGATGCAGTGGAATCATGAGAAGAATTTCGGCTTCTCGACAGCAGACGAAAAGGACATCTATCTGCAGCAGGACAAGAGCGCAGATTCGCCGACAGTCGAAGACCAGGAAGCAGATGAAAATTCACTTCTCAATACTGTCAAGGCTGTAATCTCTCTCCGCCATGAGCATGAAGACCTTCAGGCAGACGGCTCATTTTCAGTTATCCACGCATCGACGAATGACAGGACTTTTGTCTACCGCCGTGGCAAACTTGTCATTGCAGTAAACCCGTCACTTAACGAAGAGAAAATTTCTCTTGACGATGTAACGGAAAGCAATGCAATCTACTCGATCGGCAGCGCCTTGATTGCAGATAGCGTACTCGACATCAAGCCACAGTCGTTTGTGGTATTTAATTTCTGAAAAATTTAAGTAATAGAAACGCACCTGTCTCGTGGCAGGTGCGTTTTCTGTATTTAGAAAGGAGGCAGCTATTAGAAACTAGTTCATCGCGCTCTTGATGAATTCATCATAGAGCTTTGGATTCGCCTTATCGACTGAGTCCGGATCCTCTGCATGTGGTTTTGAAAGCCTTGGCTTTGCAATCGCAGTAGATTTCCTTACTATGAGCGAAGGCCTTAGAAGATTTTTTGAAAGCGCAATCTTGTTCATCATCGCATGAAGAATATAATATGCGCTCTTTCCAATCATAATCGTATCCTGTTTCACAGTAGTAAGAGTCGGATCTAATTTTTCGGAAGTAAGAAGGTCATCAAAGCCTACGACAGAAATATCATCAGGTATGCGTAAACCCTGATCTTTGATACAGTCTAAGACACCTTCTGCTATGAGGTCATTCCCACAGATGATGGCAGTTGCACCAGCGTCGATAAAGCCGGGAACATGGTATTTTGCGGCTTCCTTTACAAAATATCCATACACAGCGAGCGATGGATTGATAGGAAGGCCTGCCCTTCTCATAGCATTCAGGTAAGCAAGCATTCTCTGATCAGAGACGAATGACCCGCTTGAGCCGTCCAGAAAAGCAATCTTTTCATGACCGAGCTTTGCAAGATGCTTTACAGCCATATCTATTCCCTCGAAACTGTCTGTCGCAATATATCCGACAGAAGGGTTTCCTGGCACGAAATTATCAAGAAGTACTGTAGGAAAATTCGTCTTTGCGAAATCATTCATCCAGGTGTCAGCAAGGGAAAGACCTAAAATAAAAGCACCCGTATATCCGCGCTCGAGCATCAGCGTATCATAATCATGCAGATTCTGAAAATCAGGAGTCAGCGTAATAATATCAATCTGCCAGTTCTGATAATAGGAAGCCTGCTTGAAGCCTAATATGATATTGTAGCCAAAATCTTCAGGATAGATATATGCAATATTTTCAATAAAAACAGCGAATTTAAGCGATGGGGAATTCTGGGTCTTCTTCTTCTCATAGCCCATTCTGACAGCGGTATCGAGTATTTTCTTTCTCAGATCGTCACTGATATCAGCCCCGCCGTTTAATCCTTTCGAAACAGTTCCGACTGATACATTTAATTCGTTTGCAATATCCTTAATGGTAGGCATGCCGCATTCCTTTTTGATACGCCAGTTGCCGCGAAAATGTACGAATTACAAAACATAGCGTTTTGCAACTGGAAAAATAAACTAAAATCAATAAAATAGTTTTCTTTCAATAAAAGATATACGTATGAAAAACTATATTATATGGTAAATATTAATTCTACTTAATAACGACTGTATTATAGTTAAAAACAATCAAAAAAACAAGCATTTACGAAACAATACGAAAATTCCTATTCAACTTTCACAAAAAGTTTAAGACAAATCTATGTAAAACGCCGAAAAATACATTATATATTGACAACGTTTCCGTAAAAATGTTATAACTACACACGTAAAGCGAAAACAACCGAAAAATCAGTAGAGGGATTTTTCGAGAAGTTTTCGAAAAATTAATTTCTTTTTTTATAAAGGAGAGAGAACAATGAAAAACAAGAAGATTATGTCAGCTGTTCTCGCAGGTGCAATGGGAATTACCCTTCTTGCAGGCTGCGGCAGCACAGCTAGCACAGACACAACTTCATCTGACACAACAAAGACAGATGACAGCGCAAGCTCTGATGATTCTAGCTCAACAGAAGTGCAGGACATCACACTTACAGTTATGACTCCTGCAGAAGACCAGGATGACGCAAACGGCAACTGGGCTAAGACAGAATGCGAAGCTTTCGCAGCTGCACATCCTGAGTACAACATCACATTCAATTACCTTCAGACTTCAGAAGGCGATGCAAAGGATGTTGTTACAAAGGATCCTACAGATACAGAAGGCACAGCAGGCGATGTTTACATGTTCGCTAACGACCAGATTTCTGCATTAGTTGATGCAAATGCTCTTGCAGAACTCGGCGGTGATGCTGCTAGCGCTGTTACAGACAACAACTCAAAGACAATCGCTGGCACAGTTACTTACAACGGTTCAATCTACGGTGTTCCTTATACATCAAATTCATGGTTCATGTACTATGATAAGAGAGTCTTCTCAGAGGACGATGTAAAGAACCTCGACACAATGCTTGAAAAAGGCAAGGTTGAGTTCCCTCTTGAGAACGCATGGTATCTTGCAGCATTCTATGCAGGCAACGGATGCACATTCTACGGTGAAGATGGTACAGATGAGTCTGGTACAATCGATCTTACAGGTGACAAGGCTACAGCCGTTACAAAGTATCTTGTAGGCCTTATGTCAAACAAGAACTTCAAGGTTCAGGGTGATTCTCCTGATATCACAGGTCTTGGCAATGGTGATGTAAACGCTATCTTCGATGGTAACTGGGATTACGACAACGTAGTTGGCGCTCTTGGTGAAGAGAACGTTGGATGCGCAGTAGCTCCTACATACACACTTGACGGCACAGAAGTTCAGATGAAGCCATTCATCGGTTCTAAGGCACTTGGTGTTAACCCTAACTCAAAGTATCAGAAGGCAGCAGTTCAGCTTGCAGTATTCCTTGGTTCAGAGGATGCTCAGAAGGCTCACTTCGATATGAGAGGTCAGGCTCCTGTTAATACAAACCTTGCTACAAACTCAGATGTTGCAGCTAACCCAGCTTGCGCAGCTCTTGCAGCTACAGCACAGGATGGTTACTCAATCGCTCAGCCTCTGTTCGGTATGGACAGCTACTGGGATGCAGCAGCAAACTTCGGCAAGGCTATCCACAACGGCGAAGTTACAGCAGACAATGCTGAGGACAAGACAGCAGACTTCAATACTTCTGTAAATGCAAAGTCAGCTGCTGAGTAATATTTACTTATAAACTTCTAAATAAAATTTAACCAAGGCACTGCCCATTGCGGTGCCTTGATTTTTTAGAGAGGGTTTCAAATGGCTGAAATAAAAAAGAAAAAAGCTTCAATGTTTGATACGCCATATACATTGAAGAATGCCTTTGCTAAGGGAGATATCTTCGTAAGATTATCCTGCGTTATCATGGGCCTTGGGAACATGGTAAGGAAACAGGTGATTAAGGGGCTTCTCTATTTTCTTATTGAAGTAGCTTACATTTGGTTCATGGTTCAAAAGGGCGTACACAATCTTGCAATGCTCCCTTCACTTGGTACAGTAGAGCAGAACAAGGTCTGGGATGAAGACCAGGGAATTTTCGTATACACCGCAGGTGATAATTCAGTACTTATCCTTTTAGCCGGTATCGCTACATTACTTATTACTTTCCTTTTTGCCTGTATCTGGATTGACCAGATGAAGAGCGGTTACAAGGCATTATACCTTACAAGAGCTGGAAAGCATGTCAACAATTTCATCGAGGATATAAAGTCTCTTGCGAATGAAAACATTCACAAATTCCTTATGTTCTTCCCAATGCTTGGAATCATTTTCTTTACCATACTTCCGCTTCTGTTCATGATCCCTATGGCATTCACGAACTACTCAAAGATCGGAAAGCATCTGGTACTCTTTGACTGGGTAGGCCTTGAGAACTTCAAGACAGTCCTTGGAATGGGTGGAAAGCTCGGAAGTACATTCTGGCCAGTACTTGGATGGACACTCGTCTGGGCATTCTTCGCAACATTCTTAAACTTCTTCCTTGGCATGCTTCTTGCCATGGTCATCAACAGAAAAGATACAAAGGGCAAGTCTGTATGGAGATTCATTTTTGTACTCTCCATCGCAGTTCCGCAGTTCGTTTCACTCCTCCTCATGAGGACAATGTTCAGCCAGAATGGACCTATTAACAACATGCTGATCAATGCAGGTATTGTTTCAAAGGCAGTTCCTTTCTGGACAAATGCAGGCTGGGCAAGATTCATGGTTATTGTAATCAACTGCTGGATTGGTATTCCTTACTCAATGCTTCAGGTTACAGGTATCCTTCAGAATATCCCTTCAGAGCTTACAGAAGCTGCAAGAATTGATGGTGCGAACAGTGTACAGACATTCTTCAAGATTACGCTTCCATACATCATGTTCATCATGGGACCGTACATCATCACACAGTTCACTGGAAACATCAACAACTTCAACGTTATCTACCTTCTTTCACGTGGTAACCCAACACCGGTTGGTTCTACCGCTGGTAAGACCGATCTTCTTGTAACATGGCTGTACAAGCTGACTATTGATTATCAGTATTACAACCTCGGTGCAGTTATCGGTATCATAACATTCATCGTACTTTCTATCGTAGCCCTTGCTACATACAGAAATACAGCTTCTTATAAAGACGAGGAGGCGTTCAACTGATGAGTAAACAAGTTACAACATATGCCGGTGGGCAGGAATACAAATTCGAAAAGAACAAAATGAGCGGCGCCAGGGTAGCAAAGAATGCTGTTGTCTATGTTATCCTGACAATCCTCTCAATCATCTGGCTCTTCCCAATCTTCTGGGTAGTGCTCACATCCTTCAGAAAAGAGAAGGGCTCCTATACAGCTTACTTCTGGCCGAAGGGATACACATTTGATAATTACAAGAAGCTCTTTACTGAGACGACTCAGCTGAACTTTCCGAGAATGTTCCTTAATACTTTATTAGTATCAATATTCTCATGTATCATCACGACATTATTCATCCTCTGCGTTGGATATTGTATGTCACAGCTTCGTTTCAGACTCAGGAAGCCTTTCATGAACCTGGCAATGATCCTCGGACTCTTCCCAGCATTCATGTCAATGGTTGCCGTTTACTTCATCCTGAAGGCTCTCGGCCTTACACAGGGCAACATGCTTTATGTGGCGCTGGTGCTGATATACTCGGCGGGGTCCGGAACCGGATTCTACATAGTAAAGGGCTTTTTCGATACAGTACCGAAGTCACTTACAGAAGCTGCACTTCTTGATGGCTGCTCAATGCTCCAGGTATTCAACAAGATCGTCCTTCCTCTTTCGAAGCCTATCGTAGTATACACAATACTTACATCCTTCCTGGCTCCATGGCTCGACTTCATTTTCGTAAAGGTTATCGTTGGTGCCAATGCTGATTACTGGACCGTTTCACTCGGTATGTACAACATGCTTGAGAAGGAATACATCTACAAGTGGTACACCCCTTGGGCAGCTGCCGCAGTTGTCGTTTCAATTCCTATCGCAATTCTCTTCATGGTAATGCAGAGGAACTATGTCGATGGTATGACAGGCGCTGTAAAGGGCTAAAGTTTTTCAAAATTATGCTTGAAAAGACAGGAAAAAATCAAAGACGTGTTTTAGCCGCAGTGCTTTCCGCAGCGCTTCTCATTTCAGGCTGCGGAGCCACGGGCGGCAATTCGAAAATGTCGAATGTGACCCAGATGCAGAAGCTAAACAGCAAGTTCGAAGTTTCTGATGATATTCCGGATTACAACACCACCTATGAGATTTTCCTGTCTTCTTTTTATGACAGCGATGGAGACGGCATAGGAGACCTGAAGGGCGTCACGGAAAAGCTTGACTACATAAACGATGGAGATCCAAAGACAACTGACGACCTTGGCTGCAATGCGATCTGGCTTACACCGGTATGTCCGTCACCCTCTTACCACAAATATGACATCACAGATTATGAGGATATTGATTCCTCATTCGGTACGCTGGATGACTACAAGGAATTTGTAGAGGAATGCCATAAGAGAGGTATAAAGGTAATCTTTGATATGGTCATGAACCATACCTCATCTGAGCATCCCTGGTTTAAGGAAGCTGTTGATTACCTTAAGAATCTTCCGGATGGTAAAGAGCCGTCCGCTGATGACTGCAAGTACTATGGCTACTACAATTTCACGACAGAAGAAGACAGTGGATACTCGAAGGTTCCTGGCACGAAATATTATTATGAAGCCAGGTTCTGGAGCGGTATGCCGGATTTGAATCTTGACAATCCTGATGTACAGGAAGAGTTTAAGAATATTGCCAAGTTCTGGCAGGACATCGGCGTAGACGGCTTCCGTATGGATGCTGCATTATATTACTACACTGGCCAGGATTCAAAGAACATTGACACGCTCAAGCGGTTTGATGAAGCAGTAAAAGCGAATAATCCTACTGCTTATGTCGTTGCAGAGGTCTGGACAGACCAGAATACTTACGCAAAATACTATGCAAGCGGAATCAATTCAATCTTTGATTTTGCATTTGCGGCACAAAAGGGTGTCATTGCAAAGGTTGCCAGAGGCTCGAAGCCTGCTTCGTATTTTGCAAAGACAGTTGCTGGCGGCGAAAAACTCTACAAAGAAAATGCCACGGCAGAAGCCACAGACGACAATGTCGGATTCCTTGACGCACCATTCTATACGAATCACGATAGTGACAGATCAGCGGGATATTATTCCGGAGACAATATTGAGGCCCAGACAAAAATGGCAGAAGGTCTGAATCTTCTGATGAGTGGAAACGCTTACCTATACTACGGTGAAGAGCTCGGGATGAAGGGCTCAGGCAAGGATGAAAACAAGCGTGGACCGATGATGTGGACTTCGTACAATTATGAGCCGCTTGACGACTCAAAGAGTGGTGCAGCTGAAGACGATTCCGATGCTGACAAGACCGGCATGTGCAAGGGGCCCAAAGATATGGAGACCTTCAAGCAGATTTACCCGGGGCTTGACGTTCAGGAAAAGGACGCATCGTCAATCTATGAGTACTGTAGAGAGGCAATTAAGCTTCGTAATGCATTCCCCGTTATTTCAAGGGGTAAGAATACAAATGTCGAAAGCGGAAATGACAATGTCGGAATCCTGCAGAAGACTGATGAAAGTGGTAAGTATTCGCCTGTATATATTCTGATCAACAATTCAGCTGAAGCACAGGACGTAGATTTATCGAAGCTCACCGATGCTAAGGATCCAAAGCTCTCAGCAGTCCTTCTTACAGGCACTGATGAAGTCACGGAAAAAGATGGAAAAGTTTCGCTTCCAGCATATGGTATCGCTGTTTACACGTATTGATTATTTTCCAATGTGACATTACGTCACTAAATATTTTATAGCTGTGAATATGTATATGGTTACCTTTCAGACTATATGCATTTTGCAGGAAACCCTCGTAATGGAGTTGCTGCTTTAGAAGTTGCAGTGGCTCCATGTTTTTTTTCGGAATTACTTGTGGACCGTATCAAGAATGTGAAAAAATGGTGTTTTTCTTAAGAAAATGTATTATAATGAATTATCAATTTGGAAACTAAAAGGGTGATACGTTTTTTCTTTACCCGTTTTTCCTAAGAGGTACTTTATGAGATTTATTGCGACAGCAGATTTGAAGCCAGGAATGGTACTCGGCAGAGATATCATCAGAGACTCCAAACTCTCGATGCTGAAAAAAGGCATCGTCCTTACAGATGAATACATAAAATATTTCAAAGAAAATGGATACATGGGAATCTATGTCCTTGATGAATTTTCAAAAGACATAGAGATTGAGGATACTGTCCGTCCTGAAGTCTTTCAGGAAGGTATCAAGGCTGTCGAGGAAAATAATGTCGGCGCCCTTGTAAATACTTCAGTAACCATCGTGCAGGATGTTTTTGAGAAAAAAGATCTTTCAGTGGATCTTTTTGATCTTCGTTCATTCGATGACTATACCTACCATCATTCTGTAAATGTTGCTGTATATGCAGTTGCCGTCGGCAGGGCGATGAACCTTGATAAGGAAAATATCAAGTATTTATCTGAAGCGGCAATAGCACATGATCTTGGAAAGAGCAAGATACCAAAGGAAATATTAAATAAACACGGCAAGCTGACCGATGAAGAATATAAAATAATGCAGGCTCATCCGGAGAAATCTGTTGAGATTCTGAACCAGTCTCCGATGATTTCTGCCTATGTAAAGCAGGCTGTTCTGATGCACCATGAAAATGAGAATGGCTCCGGCTATCCTCTTCACAAAGAAGGAAAGGACATTCCGCTGCTTGCAAAGATCATCCATGTAGTTGATGTGTATGATGCACTTACGAGCCGACGTCCGTACAAGGATCCATATCCGCCTGCAAATGCCTATGAATATCTGGTTGGCGGTGCAGGCAATCTTTTCGATAGAAAAGTCCTCGATGCCATGGAGACAGTTATTCCTGCTTATCCTACAGGCATAAATGTTATTCTTTCAAACGGGCAGCCTGGAATAGTCGCCCGTCATACGGACAATATTATGCGGCCAGTCGTAAAGCTGTATTCTGATGGCACGTTTGTCGATTTGAATGATCCGGCGAACCAGGACTTAAGCATCACATCTTCAGGTATTCTTCAGGCTGATTATACTGGTGAGGTTGAGGAATTAAATGAAGACAGGCAGAGAAAGTCGATGAAGAAGACTGTCGGCATTGTTGGCGATATGGTATCTGCCTCTCATGTAAATGATGCATTAAACGCTTTTTATAAGACGGTAGTGATAAACGGTGCAGATGCACTGGCCGCATATCTTCGTGATGGCGAGCCGCTGAATCTTCTTATTATTGATATTGATCTTCCAGAGATGAAGGGGATGGATCTTGTCATGGGACTTCGCAAAATCGTGCTTGATTTTCCGCCGTTTATGATCATGTCATCTTCGATGTCAAGAAATATGGTAATGCTTGCGCTCAAAGCGGGAGCTTCTGATTTTATATTAAAGCCTGTAAAGCCCAATTATCTCAGGGAAAGGGTGAATCAGGTCATAGAAAAGATTTATGATGTAGATTGAAAGGAGGCGTGTCAATGAATTATTATACTATTGATTTTGAGATCGTCGCTTTAGCAATCGCAATCTTTTTTGATGTTTATGCCCTGACAAAGTACTCGAGGGAGACAGTCCAGAATGTCAGGTTTGTAGGGGTGTCTCATTCACTTACGCTTGCAATAGCAGCTGAGATTTTCTGGGCAGTATCTGTGAATGATAGCGCACCGCTTGTATTAAAGACGATATTTCATTCAGTATATTTTCTGTTTTTATTTATTTACGTATACAATATCGACCTTTATATTGCTTCATATATAGATGAGAAAAAAGGATAAGTTTGGTATTTTTGCCCTTGTTGTGATGGTAATCTTTATGTCAGAGGCAGTTGTTCTGATTTTTCTGCACAGGGAGAAATTTACAAAGCCACAGATGCTGTTGTATTCCATATTATTTTTGTATGGCATAGCGCTTCCTGTTATTCAGTCAAACAATTTTCCGAGATTTCGGATCACGGGATTTTATTATGTAATCACTGTATTTATTATTCTTCTATATATTGAGACACCAGATGAGCAGGCTTTGAAGAGTGTAGTTATGAATCTGAATTCCATTAAGGAAGGCCTCGAAAAGAAGGTCGAGGAAGAAAATGACAGGCTGCAAGCTCTTGATGAAAAGGAATATAAGCTTTCCCATCAGCTGATGTTCGTGATGTCGAAGACAATCGATGCAAAGGATAAATATACCAGCGGACATTCTATCAGAGTGGCATAATACTCACGCATGCTTGCTGAGAAACTTGGCCTTTCTAAGGAGGACCAGGAGCAGATTTATACCATGGGCATTCTCCACGATTTAGGAAAGGTCGCAGTTCCTAACGCCATCATAAATAAGCCGGGAAAGCTCACAGATGAAGAATTTGCGATTATGAAATCCCATCCTGCCAAGGGATACGATATTTTAAGCAAGGTAAAGACCCTGCCAAATCTCGCGGATGGAGCCAGATGGCATCATGAGAGGATAGACGGAAAAGGCTATCCTGATCACTTGTCAGGGGAGGAGATACCGTATTTTGCAAAGATCATCTGTGTGGCAGACGCGTACGATGCGATGACCTCGTACAGAAGCTACAGGGGCGTAATGTCGCAGGATAAGGTACGCGAGCAGATCGTAAACGGGCTTGGGACACAGTTTGACTTTGAAATAGGACAGAAAATGCTCGAGATTATGGATGAAGATGTGGACTATACGCTTCATGAAGTAAGGGAAGAAGAATTAGAGCAGGCGAAGGGAGCGGCTTCATGAGACCACTTGCATACAATATTGACTTTGAGCTTGCCGTAATGATCCTTCTGCTTATGCTGTCAGGGTATCTTTACAGGCATTTTAATGGGAATTCAAAAAATAATATTGCACTTAGGAGAGCGGCACATGTAGAAGCTTTGCTGATTTTCTTTGATATTCTGGCCACGATTACGGTGACTTATGCCGATGTCATTCCAATAGCGATAAATTATAT
>Ga0256404_1002924_pt1 | contig 36227 bp, 40 predicted proteins | sample RumenRJG_01DNA_FD_185990 | JGI IMG/M metagenome (GOLD analysis project Ga0256404, IMG submission 185990) | Bovine rumen microbial communities from Lethbridge, Alberta, Canada - RJG_01 | ecosystem: Host-associated > Mammals > Digestive system > Stomach > Rumen | place: Canada: Alberta | collected... | reverse complement strand
ATGCCCTGAAGGACGCCAATGACGATGACGCGCTATTCAAGTATCTCATCATTACACAGTGCAATGCGCTCTCGAATGTTCTGCCGGGTATGTTCCAGAAGATTGCTGATTATACCGAACTGCTGTTCCCAGATAACCTGCTTAGGGAAGGCAGCGTGGTGGAGCAGATGGTCGTCCAGATTCCGGAGGAGGACTGGAAGGATCAGGTACAGATCATCGGCTGGTTGTATCAGTACTACAACACTGAGCCGAAGGACAAAGTGTTCGCTGACCTGAAGAAGAATAAGAAGATCACAAAAGAGAAGATTCCTGCCGCGACACAGCTCTTTACGCCAGACTGGATCGTCCGTTATATGGTCGAGAACTCTCTCGGGCGTCTGTGGGTAGAAGGTCATCCGAATGATGATCTGAAGGCAAACTGGAAATATTATCTGGAAGAAGCTGAGCAGGAATCGGAGGTTCAGAAGCAACTCGACGAGATTAAAAAAGAATACGCGACGCTTACGCCAGATCAGATCCGAGCTGTCGATCCCTGCATGGGCAGCGGTCACATAATCTGCTACATGTTCGACGTGTTGATGCAGATTTATGAAGCTTATGGATATACAGCCAGAGATGCGGCTTCCAGCATTGTGAAGAATAATCTCTACGGCCTCGACATTGACGACCGTGCGGCGCAGCTCGCTTATTTTTCGGTAATGATGAAAGCTCGTCAGTATGACCGCCGCTTTCTGTCACGCGGGATTCAGCCGCATGTCTATGGCATCATGGAAAGCAATCACTTTGATCCGAATATGATTGACGCCTTCACAGGCGGGAAGAAAGAACTGAAGTCTGCGATGAATTCGCTTATATCAGATCTGCATGATGCGAAGGAATATGGTTCTATTCTCGATGTGAAGCCGGTGGACTTTTCGGCTCTTTACGCACGGTTTGATGAAATCAGAGATCAGAATCCGAATATGTACACATATCAGATTCTGCATGTGCTTCTCCCGTTTGTGCAGATGGCAGAAGTGATGGCGAAAAAATACTATGTGGTAGTGACAAATCCACCATACATGGGGTCTAAGGGCATGAGTATAAAACTTCAAGCATATGTTCAAAAGCACTATTCTATGGCAAAAACGGATTTGTTTGCTGTTTTTATAGAAAGAGGCTTTTCGTTTATTGAACAAGTAGGTTTCAATACTTTAGTCACTATGCAAGTATGGATGTTTTTAACAGCATTCGATAATTTTAGAGAAAAATTACTTTCAGAAAATCATATTGTTTCATTATTACATATGGACAATATGGTAATGGGCATTGCATTTGGAACATCAGCAACAATATTCAGAAAAGGGTACCTCCCTGATTATAGAGCCAGATACTCTTATGCTACTATTTCAGATTTAACTAAAGAAGGAGCACCATTTGAATTTCCTATTAAAAATGGCCGCTTAACTACCGCAACTATTTCTGGGTTTGAACGTATTCCAAGAAGGGCTATAGCATATTGGGCATCTGAAAAAAACACATTAGCCTATAAGAAATTTAAAAGGCTTGATTATTATGCGGATGTAAAAAAAGGAATGAGTACAGCAGATGATAATCGCTTTTTACGTTTGTGGTTTGAGCCTGAAGCGTCAAAGACCCAGATGTTTGCTTGTTTTGATAATGCAAAGTGGTTTTCTTTATGTAAAGGTGGATCATTTAGAAGATGGTATGGAAATAACGAATATGTAGTTAATTGGGAAAATAATGGCTCCGAAATGAAGGCATTTAAGAAATCTGTGATTCGTAATGAGCAGTACTATTTTAGAGACTATGCGTTGACGTGGACATATGTTACCAATTATAAGCTTAATGTTCGATATGTAGAAAAGTCTACATTCGCGGCTGTAGGTCCATGTATTTTTTCAAATAAGATGACTCTGCTCTGGATACTTGGTTTTTTAAACACATGCGTTGCACAGTCTTTTGCAGACAATGTTGGAGGGAAAACTATTACATATGAAGTTGGAGAAGTATCATCTATTCCAGTAGCGTATAAAGAAGAAAACGCAAATGAAATTACTTCTATTGTAGAAACGAACATATTCATTGGAAAGACGGATTGGGACTCCTTTGAAACTTCTTGGGACTTTCAGAAGCATCCCCTAATCCGTAATACAAACACTATAAAAGAAGCCTTTGCACAGTGGCAAACTGAATGCGAAACCCGCTTCAATCAGCTCAAAGCCAACGAGGAGAAACTTAACCGTATCTTCATCGACATTTACGGCTTGCAGGACGAGCTGCAACCAGAGGAAGAAGACAAAGATGTGACTGTTCGCAAGGCTGATCTCGGACGGGATATCCGCTCGTTTGTATCCTATGCTGTCGGCTGCATGATGGGGCGTTATTCGCTGGATGTGGATGGGCTTGCCTATGCAGGCGGAGAGTGGGACAGCTCAAAATACAAAACATTTATTCCGGATAAGGATGCCATCATTCCGATTACGGATGATGAATATTTCACGGACGATATTGTTGGGCGTTTTGTGGAGTTCGTTCGCACGGTATACGGAGCAGATACACTTGAGGAGAACCTGCAGTTTATCGCGGATGCGCTGGATGAGAAAGGCTCTACATCACGCGAGGTCATCCGGAAATATTTCATAAAGGATTTTTACAGGGATCACTGCAAGACCTACCAGAAACGTCCGATCTATTGGCTTTTTGATTCCGGAAGGAAGAATGGATTCAAATGTCTTGTCTATATGCACCGTTACCGCCCGGACACGATTGCCCGCATCCGTACGGATTATGTGCATGAACAGCAGGCCCGATATCGCACAGCGATTTCCGGCCTGGAGCGTCAGATCAATGGTGCTCCGACTTCTGAGCGCGTCCGCCTGAATAAGCAGCTCACGAAGCTCCGTGATCAGGCAGAGGAAACTCGTCTGTACGAGGAAAAGATACACCATCTTGCGGATCAAATGATCAAGATTGATTTGGACAATGGTGTAAAGCATAATTATGCTATTTTCCAGGATGTCTTGGCAAAGATAAAGTAAGGAGGAAGATTTATATGAAAAAACATATTCTACTAGATAGAGCTATATCTTACAAATTTCCAGAAACAGTTGCATCTCCAAAAGATTGCATTTATGATCCTGTGGTTGGTTATTGGGTCAATAAAAAAACAGGAATAGCAATGATGTTGAGTGATAGTCCGGAAAAAATGGAGACAAAAAAGTGTGATGTAGAGACGGGAGAGGATCAAAAAGGTGAATAAGATAGATTATTTGATACTGTCATCTTCATTTGATTATTCGACAGACCTTGTGTGTTACAGATTATTGGAGAGAGGGTGTAAATATTATAGGTTAAACCGTGATGAGTTTAAAAAGCATCGCCTATGTATGGATTTACAGAGGCAGCGTTTGATAATACAGGCTCCAGGAATTGAATATTATGCAGATTTTGTTGATCTGAAAGGAGTGTATTTTAGAGCGCCTGTTTTTTTAAGGACTCAATCAAAAAAAGAATTGTCGCTAGATGAGCAATTGGAACGAAACCAATGGAGTTCTTTTATTCGGAATTTGACGGTATTCCAAAATGCAAACTGGGTAAATTCTCCTGTTGAAACATACCGGGCAGAAAACAAAATGCTCCAGCTATGCAAAGCGAAACAGTGCCATTTGCAGATACCGAAGACATGGCTAACGAATGACTCAGAGACAATAATTGGTGAGAACGTTTGTATAGTAAAATCTCTAGATACGGCGCTTTTTTATGATTTTCAAGCAAGAAAAGAGATGTTTACATATACTAATGTCATCTCCTGTGATGATTTACAAAAATATGACTTATCACAATCACCAGTCATAGTTCAAGAATTTTTAGAGCCAAAAGTAGATTGTAGAGTCACTTACGTAAATGGAAAAATGTTTCCTGTGAAAATTCTATTCCATGATAAAGGTGTTGTTGGAGATTGGAGATCACAAAAAGAGGGTTTGCATTATGAAAAATTTAATTTGCCTCAAAGTGTAATGGATAATCTATGTTTATTAATGAATTGCTTAAATTTAAAATTTGGCGGTATCGATTTAGCTTTACACAATGGTAAATATTATTTTATCGAAGTAAATCCTACAGGAGAATGGGGATGGCTTGAAACAGTTGCCGGCTTGGAAATCAGCGATGAGATTTGTAATACATTAATAGGGTGATCCGAAATGAACAACAAAAAGAAAGGATTGCAAAGAGTATTATTAAAGAGCGTTTACGTTATTCTGCCTTTCATTGAAAGTAGACTCGCCAATAATAAGCTTAGAAAGCGAATTGAGAAAAATAACGAGAACAAGATCTCGGATGTTGATTTCGATGATGTGCATTTAGAAGCGTTAAAAGAGGATTATAATTCTTCGATAGATAGGTCTAAAAGATTGGAAGACAAGGCCAAATCGTTATTAATAGCGTGGACTATTTCCATAACCCTTATTTTCAACTTGCCAAAATTTATGAGGCTAACTCATGCATCTTTTATGATTATTAAGGTTAATATTATATTATCTATTGCAACGGTTCTTTACATGATTCTTGCTGGAATAATGGTGACACAGGTGCTGACTGCAGAAAATGTAATTAACGTAATAGGGTTACAAAAAAGAGACGACAAAGAGGAGTATTATCGGGCAACACTGGGGAATAATTATAGGAACTTGATTCGAAATAACAATATTGTTACGGCGTACAGGGCAGTAATAAATTCTTTCATATGTCTGGGAATCATTTTTCTAATGAATATCTTCTCCTCATAGATGTTATATAAGAAGTATAGGAGGTTACCACATGGCATTGCCTGATTCAGAAAAAGTTGTACAGGATTTAAACAGGCGCTTTGCGGCTCCACTTCCGGAGTTCTATCAGCGCAGGATTATTTTCTGGTACGACGAAGACAGGGATTTCGAAGAGAAAATCCAGAACAATGAGATTCAGCTTACTGATGCAAAGCTCGTGTCACTTGATGGAACGAATAACTTTGAAATAAAAAAACTGCTCACTCATGATGATAAAACCAGCAATTACTGCGTCTACTGCCCGGTGACGTATCCAGATGAGACGAACTGGCTTCTTCCTATTCAGCTGTATAGCGAGGAGTACAGAGCAGATCTTATTTCTATGTGGCTGGAGGAGATGAATATTGGGAATACGGCCAGTCTGCGTAAGACCGTCAAAGATTATCGTTCTTTCTTCAAAACGAAAGCACACCGTACCAAGGTCGCCGGATTGAATCAGAAGGTTACGGCACCTGTGCAGCTTATGAAAGCTATCATGGCTGTGCTTTGTGGTGTGAAGAAGACAGAACCGAATCTGCTCATCCGCACGGTGTTGCGTGCTGGACTGGATCAGGATAAAAACGGATTCTATCAGTCGCTGGTGCAGTTTGGCATGGACAAAGTATTCTGGCAAATGGCTTCTCAGGTTACAGGGTATCGTGAAGAGGAACCTGATCTTGGAAGGCTTTCCTGTAATATCCTGCTTACCGCTGCGACACGCACCATGAATATCGATAATTTTGTCGGACTCGATCGTTTTATTTCAAAACCACACCAGTCATACTGCTATGATTTTATGTCCGAATGGATGCACAGCGATGAGACACGGGAGCTCTTTAACATCGCCCGGACAGTAGAAGATGAATTGCGTCTTCCGAGCAGATTCATTCAGCTTCCAGCAACAGAACTTGTCGATACAGAGTTCTTCCCATGTATTGATGAATGTATTCTGAAAAAGTTTATGGCGGATATTGTGAACAATACCCTTGATGCGGATACTGCTCTCACAGTGATTGACAGAAGGCGGACATTCTTATGGTATCGTCGTGTGGAAAATTATTATACTGGTGTTGTGCAGGCAGCCAATATGCAGAGGTTCTATATGGATCACAGCGTCGGATTTCATACCGTGGAACCGCAAAAGGTATGGAAAGAATATACCGATGATTATTACCATATGGACACCTATTACCGCCTTTTCCAAAGCGCGTTTATGAAGTCGCTGACTGCATCCAATGAATTGCTTGATGACCTGTTTAAGCAGGTGGCAGACAGCATCGAGAATCTATATGCGAATTGGTATCTGGATAATCTTGGTACGAACTGGGCTACTGCTGCTAACGACAATCTTAGAGAATATGGGCGTATCATGGAAATTCCGCAGCAGGAAGACTTCTACCGCTCACATGTTAAGAATGCGAATACGCGCGTGTTCGTCATTATCTCCGATGCCATGCGCTATGAAGTCGCTGTGTCGTTGGCAAATGAGCTGCGGCAGGAAACACAGGCAAAAGTCAGCATGGAATCCTGCGAAGGTGTTTTTCCAACCGTGACGAAATTTGGCATGGCAGCGCTGCTTCCGCATAAAAACCTTACGGCAGATCTGCAGTCGAATGGTTCGATTGCTGTGCTGGCCGATGGACAGCCAACCGATGCGAATTATCGCGATGGCATTCTGAAATCAGCAGATCCCGCAAGTGTTGCGCTGCAGTATAAGAACATTATCAAAATGAAGCGGGCTGAGCGGAGCGCCCTAGTAAAGGGAATGGATGTCGTATACATTTATCACAACCGGATTGATGAGACCAGTCATACGGACGAGACAAAAGTCTTTCCTTCATGTGAGGAAGCGATCCGTGAACTCAAGAACATGGTGCGTATCATCGTCAATGAATTTAGCGGAACACGGATTTTCATTACATCAGATCATGGTTTTATTTATACGGCAAAGCCACTTTCTGAGGATGCGAAAGTTGATAAGACAACATCTTCGAGTGAAGATGTGGAAGTGGACCGCAGATATCTAATCACAAAAAAAGGTGCAAAGCCAGATCATTTGCTGCCGGTGAAATTTATAGATGATGAGAACTATGATGCATTTGCTCCGATTGGAAACACGCGAATAAAGAGGAAAGGTTCAGGTTTGTACTTCGTGCATGGCGGGATCAGTCTTCAGGAAATGGTCGTACCGGTAATCGATTATCATTACATGCGTTCAGACAGCGTTGAATACCGGAAGAACAAGAGCAAGTATGATACAAAACCAGTGACATTGAGTTTGCTTTCTGCAAGCCGAAAGATCAGCAATATGATCTTTTCACTGAATTTTTATCAGAAGGAAGCAGTCGGCGCAAATCGTGAAGCCGCTACATATTTGCTGTATTTTACTGATTCAGAGGGAAATCAGGTCAGCGATACTCAGCGTATTATTGCGGATCGCACCGGAAGCGATAATCAGGATCGGACTTTCCGCTGCAGCTTTAATCTTAAATCGCTGAAGTACAGCAATAAAGAAAACTATTACCTTGTTATTGCAGACGAAAGTGGTCTGCAACTGCCGCAGCGTGAAGAGTACCAGATTGACATTGCCTTTGCAGTGGATGACTTTGACTTCTTCAGCTAAGGAAGGATAACAGAAAATGGATGAACAGATAACGGGGGATAAGAGCACCCGTGAAATCATAAAGGAAAAGCTCCGTCGTAATTTTGACGGAAAAATTGTACGTAAAGATCTGACGAAGAAAATCAAAGAAGGCGCTAATGTCCCAGTCTATGTATTGGAATTTCTTCTTGGTCAGTACTGCTGCTCAGATGACGAAGAAGTCATTGAACGTGGAATCGAAACCGTGAAAAAAATTCTGGCGGACAACTACGTCCGTCCGGATGAAGCACAGAAGGTTTTATCGAAGCTGAGACAGCATGGAAGTCACACCATTATTGATATGGTGACAGTGGATCTGAATCTGCGTTATGACGAATACGAAGCATCATTTTCAAATCTTGGTTTGACAGGGATACCGATCAGCGAGGATTATCCGGAGCGATTCGATCGTCTGCTTTGCGGAGGAATCTGGTGCATTGTGCAGCTGGAATATGATTCTGGCGAGGATGCTGTGCCGGACATCATTTCATCATCCGGCGATCGAACACAGTCAAAACATAGGAAGCAGAAGGATGTGACACCAATCAGCATCCGGAAGTTGACACCGATCCAGCTACCGAATGTCGATATGGATGATCTTAAAAAAAGTAGAAAAGACTTTACGAAAGAAGAGTGGCTAGATGTTTTGATGCGTTCTATTGGCATGGAGCCGGATGAACTTACTTATCGAGAGAAATGGCTGTTACTTACCCGTATGATTCCGCTTGTAGAAAACAACTTCAATCTCTGTGAGCTCGGGCCACGGTCAACCGGAAAGTCTTATCTGTATAAGGAAGTATCGCCGAATAGTATTTTGGTGTCCGGCGGACAGACAACAGTTGCGAACCTATTCTATAACATGGGACGCAAGACGATGGGGCTTGTCGGTCTCTGGGACTGCGTAGCGTTCGATGAGGTCGCCGGGATCAAGTTCAAGGATAATGATGGCATTCAGATCATGAAGGACTACATGGCGTCTGGGTCCTTTGCACGCGGGAAGGAGGAAAAAGCAGCATCGGCGTCGATGGTCTTTGTCGGAAATATCAATCAGAGCGTAGATGTGCTTTTGAAGACATCCAGTTTGTTTGATCCATTCCCGCCTGAGATGGGTACCGATACCGCATTCCTCGACCGTATGCATTGTTATCTTCCAGGATGGGAAGTACCGAAATTCCGCCCGGAACATTTCACGGATGACTATGGATTCATCACAGACTACCTTGCTGGATGGATTCGCGAGATGCGTAAAGAACAGCTCGGTGATGCATTGGATCACTATTTCCACCTCGGAAAAAATCTGAATCAGCGTGATGTAATCGCCGTTCGCCGGATGGTTGATGGATATCTTAAGCTGATGTATCCGGATGGCGAATTTACAAAGGATGACGTGGAAGAGATTCTGAAGATATCTCTGGAAATGCGCCGCAGAGTCAAGGAACAGCTTAAGAAGCTCGGAGGAATGGAATTCTACGACGTGAATTTCAGCTACATCGATAATGAGACATTCGAAGAAAAATATGTCTCAGTGCCAGAACAAGGTGGCGGCAAACTGATCCCGGAGGGAATTTGCAATCCAGGACAAGTTTATACGGTTTCCAGAGGAAAGTCCGGGATGATTGGTGTGTTTCGTCTGGAATCGCAGATGCTGCCTGGAACGGGAAAGCTTACATGCACTGGCATCGGAAGCGACCGAAGCGCGAAAGAAGCAACGAATACCGCATTCAATTATCTGAAGGCCAACGCAAAACGAATCAGCGGTTCCATTAGCATGAACTCGAAAGATTATAACCTCAATTATCAGGATCTGCAGGGAATCGGTATCACGGAGAAGCTGGCTCTGCCGACTGTGATTTCGATCTGTTCGATTGCATTAAACCGACCGACTTTGAGTTCTCTTGCCGTACTTGGAGAAATCAGTATTGCTGGTTCCATGATTAAAGTTGATGAGCTTGCAAACGCACTTCAGGTTTGTCTTGACAGCGGAGCAAAAAAGATCCTGCTTCCGATCACTTCAGCTGCAGATATGGGAACCGTGCCGCCGGAGCTGATGGGAAGCTTTCAGATTATCTTTTATAACAGTGCGGAAGATGCCGTGTTCAAGGCATTGGGAGTGGAATAATACAAGGAAATCGATAGGATGGCAATTACAAAGTATGAGTCATATTACACAAAAATATGCGAAAAGCTTAATGCCTTCAAAGATGAAAAGAATGTCAGGCTTTTGGTCCCCCCTCCCGTTGCTATAATTGGAACTTGTTGCGGTAAGGATACGATACTTAGACGTAGAAAAGCAGAATAGATTAAACAACCTATTCTTCTAGGTGCTTTCTGTGGCGAACGGGGATACTAACCATCTCGCTGATGAAAGCACAGGGAAACTTATAAAATTGACATTATAGGAGAAACAAAACATGAATTCAAATTGGCGCAACCGGCCCACAACCATCGATTATATATCAAGAAACGTAGATTATATCGTTAGTATAGATGAAAGCGGAAGCGCTAATTTGAAGCAGGTGCAAAAGGCAAAGCACAATGGAACGGAAGTAGCCGACAGCGAAAAGCATTTTACTGTCACTGCCTGTACCATTGCTATATCTGATTTTGAGACAGCGCGTGATATGGTAATGGAATTAAAGCATAAGTATTGGAAAGACGCCCTCTTTGATTATGCGGGCAACAGTAAACGGATATGCTTTCATTCGCGGGAAATTCGCGGACGAAAGGGGGCTTTTAATTCAGATCGAATAGATTATGATGCATTTATCTTAGACTTGAGCGCAATGATGTCAACGATCCCAATGACGATTTATGCTTCTCATATCGATAAGGTGAAACATGTAAATCAGTACATATATCCTGATTCCCCATATAATCTATGTATGACTTTTGTTTTGGAACGGATCATGCGTGACATTCCAGACGATGCAACTTGTGTAATTATACTTGAAGCTCGTGGCAAAAAAGAAGACAAAAAATTGTTGAATCAAATTAAGTCTTTGCTGGATCGGGGGAATCAATATTATTCTCCAGATACATTTAAGAAGATCAAAGGGGTGTATTTTAATCCCAAATGGTGTAAAAAGGCAAATAACCAAAAGTCATATTGGGAACTTGAGCTGGCAGACTTGTGTGCATATCCTATCCAGAAATATTTTGCTTATGGGACAAGAGATAAAGCTTTTGAAACTTTGCTCCCCAAAATCAGCTGCTACCCGAACTTCTATGGGAAGGGATTGAAAAACTTCCCATAAAAGAAAAGAGCCACCCGTAGGCGACTGATTTCCGTTTGCTCAATGCAAACCCCAGAAAGCTTCCGCTTTCACTTTTATTGTAACATAGGATTTCGTTAAGTCAATAATTTTGCTGTTAAACAGCGTGTGTGAGAATACCTCACTGGAAAATGTGGATAAATGGCATCACTTGAATGTGGTACAAGTGTAGAGATGAGTCCAAAAGATCATTCTGGGAGAAAAGTATATGCAGATTCCTTCTACAAAAACTGAGCATAGGGCTGTAAACGCACTGGAAACTATTATTGATGAGCATTCTACGATGGAGCATCAAATTAATGAAAATGATAAAGAAATGTCGTGGGATGGCTATATTTGGCTTTACAAGAATAATAACGGCGATCAGTCAAAGTCTAATTTTGATGCAAGAGTTCCGGTGCAGATTAAAGGTCATAATGATTCCGAGCATAAATATATAGGAAAGAAACGAATCAGCTATTCCGTAGAATTGGCAGACTTACAGGCGTACGCGACAGAAAAAGGCGTGTTGTATTTTCAGATTTTTGTGGACGGAAAGAGTAGTGAAATATTCTATGTTTCCTTGTATCCATCTAAAATCTCCGACTATCTTGATGCTGCTAAAGAAAAAGGAAATGTTGCTACCTACAACATAACGTTTATAAGACTTGAGAAAAGCGCCAATAAACTGTACATGATTGTAAAACAATTCAGTGATGAAGCGAAGAAACAAGGGTCATCATATACGCCGCTGGTACAAAACCGTATAAGGAGTATTGATTTTGACAAACTAACAAAAATTAATCTTTCAGTAGTAGGTGTCAGTGATCCATACGATATTCTTCTACGGTTATCATCAGGCGATGTTTGCTTGTATGGGAAAACCAGTGGTGATGAATATTACCGACCCTTAGAATGGCACGACAGATCCAAATTTTTTACGGAACGTGAAGTAGAACAAACAGTTGCTGTTTCTTCCGAAGTGTTTTATGCGAAGTATTCTTGTATTGCAGATTCCGATGGTGGTATGACAATAATACTGAGTCCAAATCTTCAATTAGATCTTGCGAAAGAGAGATTTAGTTTCAGGGTTAAATCAACCATAAAAGAACTTGGACATGATGCGAAATTCTTACTAAGACTTAGGGCCACAAAAACATTTACAATTCAAGGACATGAGTTTAAATTTTCTAGTCCAAAGGTTACAACTAACTTTGAAAGACGATTGGAGTACATATCTGACCTCTACGATACATTAGAGATGATAGGGTTCGATCTAGATACCCAGATATCACAAATTACAGAGGAACAACAGTCGCAATTTGTCAAATTAGTCAATCTGCGTTTAGGAGCATATGACGACCAACTCAAAGAGTATATCAGTAGGTATAATTGGAAATTTGGAGAGAAGTATTACCCTCTTCTGATTTGCAAAAAGAATGGGAGAACGGAATTAACCAGTTCATTGTACACAAAAGCAATTGCAGCGTTAATACCGAGCGAAGATAGCGCAGATGAACGATACTACAAAATGCCTTTGTTTATCTGTAATGATGTGGAAGTATTGAGCAATCTGTATGTCTACAATTATGATGCTTTTTTTCAACAGATCGATGATAGTGATATTAATGAGCTAACCTCAGAGACATTAATGGAGCGCTCACTGGCTTTAATAAATGTATATGATATAAACGCAGATTTCCACTTTCTTGATCTTGCTAATTATCTTCTCCATAAACTGGAACCTTATGTTCAGCGGGAGTTACTTGTGTTGAATTTAATGCAGGTTAAGAAAAGAAGAAGTGAATTGAGTCTCGAAGACTTAAATATCATTAATAGTATTGAAAGCGATGAATTACATATATCGTTCGGTAAATATGTTCTTTTAGGAAATAAGCAACAGGCTAAAACATGTTTTGACAAATTTACGATAGAGGACAGGGAAAGATATGAGCGGTTTCCAATATTTAAACTGTATAGACAGCTATAAAGAATACAGCTATCAAAATTCGTAACGAAAGAATTAATGCAACATGGTTCTATTAAATACTATGTTGTTATTACAAGGGCAAAAATACGGTGCTGCTATGTTAATAATAAATGAAAAACACTATTATTCTGGAGAAGAGGTCCAAATTGATGACGGTAATGTGACGGGATATCGCATTTGCTGAAATTTATCTTTTATAGCGGACATTTTCATAAATCGCTAATTAACGGAAAGGCGTGTAGGATAGATAACGGTTTGTTAAATAGAAGAGAAAGGCAGGTTAATTTTGCCAAAGCAACTAGAAAAAACCATCAGAAATAAACAGCGCCTTTTAAGGCTGCTGAAATATTTATATCACGAAACCGACGAGGACCATCCGGTTACCACCAATGAACTGGTGGAGATTTTTACAGATGAGAACGCCAACGCAACGCGTAAGACGGTAAAAGACGACATTGATGTCCTGGTGGCGGAAGGATACGATATCGTCACCATCAAGAGCTACTATAATGCCTTTTTCATGGCCAGCCGGGAGTTTGAACTGCCGGAACTGAGACTGCTCATTGATGCGGTTTCGTCTTCGCGTTTTATTTCCAAAAGCAAGTGCGATCAGCTCATCTGGAAGCTCAGTCATCTGACCAGTAAATATGAAGCCGAGAAGCTGGTGCGTCATCTCTACACCGCTGGCAGGATGGATTCTGAGAATGGCAACATCTATTATGACGTGGATCTCCTGACGGACGCCATCAACAGTGACCAGAAGGTGACCTTCCAGTATATGGACTATACAGTTGACAAGCACCGAATTCTGAAGCATGATGGTGAGATTTATGTAGTAAGCCCTTATGCCCTGCTCTGGGATGACAACCACTATTACCTAGTGGGATATCTGGACAAGAGAGCCGAGGTAAATGTTTTCCGGGTGGACCGGATCACGAATCTGAATCGAAGCAGTGAACCGGCAGTGATCCAGCCGACTGATTTTAATCTGGACAGTTTTGCGAAAAAAGTGTTCAAGATGTATCCGGGAGATCAGCAGGAAGTGGTGCTGGAATGTGCGGCGGAAACCATGAAGTCTATGGTTGATCACTTCGGTGAAGATGTGGAGACCTGGCGGATATCACAGACACACTTCAGGCTGCGCGCTATGGTGAGTATCAGCCCAACGTTTTACGGCTGGCTGTTCCAGTTTTCCGGAAAGATGCGTCCCCTGTCACCGGAACCGGTAGTGGATGAATATCGCGGGATGTTGAAAACCGCACTGAATCACCTGTCGATGTAGACAGTGATTGAATTACCCGGCCTCCATTACTTTTTTCTTTGCATTTCTATTTCGTATCGCATATCAAATAAAAATACATATTTATACGGCATTGGCTTCTAATTAAGCCAATGCCGTTTCTGTAAAAGAACATATGTTTACTTTTTGCTGCTCCCGGAATATAATATTGACATCAGCTGATAAAGATCAATCATTACTCAATTTCCACGGCCTGCTGCCGGAGGAAACCGCCAAGAGGCTGCGGTACAGATCCTGCGTTCTGCGGATGCGGAATGCAGCGAACGGGAATGTGTGACGGCGTGCCGGATGAAACTTCAAAGTTTTGTTTCCCTGTCTTTAAAGTTTCATATGGAGATGCTCACGCTGGTAAACCGGAAAAGTCCTGTGTACCGGCCTGAATCAGATGATCTGAAGGGGGACAAGATGGGCAACAACAGGAACGGCTCCAGAAAAAGAATCGAAACAATATGTGCGAGCCGGAAGATCAATGAAAGCGAGGTATATGGCAGAGCCAGAAAACTTCTGGAAGTTTATCGCGATGTATGCTGGGAAACCAGCGAATATGCGGAGCTCGTCCGGGAGGATCTGACGTATGAGTATGGATATGCCAGTGGAGATCTCGATACAGCGCTTCTGTATCTGGAGAATTTTGCGCCGGATGAGCAGCGGGAAAAATTCACGGCAAAGATACAGAGTCTGTTCAGCATCAAATGGATGGTTGAGATCGTGGATTCGGCAATCATCAAAGTCAGAGAATTTCCTCTGAACGGCGAGCTTTATGCTCATATTCTGTCCATGTATTACCTTGGCAGATTTCAATATTCCGAGACAGAAATGATGGAGGAGCTGAATCTGGAGAGAAGCTCCTACTACCGCCGAAAAAAGGAAGCCATGATCGTATTCGGCCTGGCGATTTGGGGCGGAACACTGGAGGATTTTCGAAGGATAATGATCGGAAACGAAGATCAGATTCTGCGTGATACTGAGGCAAAGCGAATAATGAATGGATTTGTGGAGGAAGAAAGAGATGGCGATTAAAATAACGAGTATCTGGCCGCCGGATGAAAATGGCGGCCGAATGATTCCGGTTCTCAAACTGGAGGACTGTGCAGTATTAGGAAATCACGTGATTTTTCGTTCCGAAGTATGGCATAGACTGAACGGCGAAACCGAGTGCTGGCTCTGGAATGTTTCAAGGGATCCGAATGAAGAAATAGAACTGCTGTCCATCATCCGGATGGAATGCGGAGGTGAGCTTCGGATTCAGAGAAATGATGGAGGAACGAATGGCGTGAAATTCTATGACAAAGACGGTACGTTCCTTGAATTCGCTCCATTTTCAGATGATGGAAACGGGTTGAAATGTGATCAGCATTACCAGCATATTACGGTTGATCCGGCATACAGCGATCAGGAAGCGCAGCTGGTGAAAGTAAGCTGATACTTCACTGATACACGAAACCGACTTCAATGGAACACGCCTGGTACTGACCTGAAACCTGACCCGGGCTACACTATATATGCTGGGAGATAGCAGCATAAAATAAGAACTGAATATTTGCGAGGACCGCCTCATATCCGAATGGGTATGGGGCTTTTATTATGCCTGTCTTTCAGACAATTGGCTTTGGCCGGGAGATATTTCTCCCGGCCTTTTTTCGTGCCCGAAAGGAGAAAGGCAGTGCATATACAGAGACCGGTTCTGCGCCTCATCAGAGGTCCGTAGCCTTCTGATTTCGAAATCAGAAAATTTACACCTTTTCGAAATTCAGGAGGACACAAATGAAAAAGATCAGATACGAGTTCATTACGGAAGAAATTGTCGAAATCGAGATCAGTGATGAATGGGGAGAAAAAATGAAGTCCGTAAACCGCGAACAGTGGAGACTGGACAAGCGGGAGGAACGTCACAGTGTGAATTTTACCGATCTGGATGGTAAAGAAAACTGCTTCGCTAGTTTCAGCGATGATCCAACTGAGATGATTGAAGAAGAAAGATACTGGGATTATAAAGCGGATCATGAAAGAAGAATTGCAAAAGCATTTTCCGAACTCAGCGAGAATCAGCGGGCATTGCTGAAAGCTCTTTATGAGGATGGAATGTCAGCGCAGGAATATGCTGCAGCAGCCGGCGTAACTCCATCGGCTATTTCACATCGGCTTGAAACGATTCGGAAAAAATTAAAAAAAGTTTTGAGATAAGCCTCAAGTTCTCCGCTTTTTTGTCTATAAGGTGAGAGGCAGTTTAGGGAAAAGGTTTCTGTAAAGAATCCAAGACCAGGAAGTCACCTCTCACAGCAAGATTTTGTACTTTGAAAACGGAATACACATTCATCAGGTACTTTCTCTCCGGTAAATCGGGTAACGCCGAGAGCATGCGAAGTGATGCGCCAGGACCCTTCGGGCGAGCGATAATGTCTCACTTCAAAAGACGGCATGGCGGCCGTCATTGTGCGATGACCGCCGGGGAGGACAATGATACTTCCGCCCAGTCACAGCCCTGCAGGAATGCGGGATCACGCAATGAGGACGGCTTCGGGAGAACCCCGGAGGGGCCAGCAGCCCATGAGAAGGCAGCAGCCACCCTTCGCCTGATCGTTTCCTGTGATCCGGGGCGTCGTGGACAAATATGGATCGTCAATGAAGAAAATCCGGCGGGGTGAAGAATTCCGGAATGTCAAACATGTGAAGGGAATCTTCTCCTGCGCCGGATCGTACATAGGCGATTCATATCTGTACTTTTGATGAATGTGTGTTCAGAGAAAGGGAGGAAGCTATGAGATCAAGAGCAGATGGCATGCTCATTTTCAATGATGACATGAGCAGATTAATGGACATGATGCTGAATGCAGAAGGAGTCAGGAATGCTTACATTTCAGGCGGTCGTCGTACATGGATCCGAAAAATCGGAGACGAAAGCCTGCGTGAAGGAATGGGGAATCTTTCCGATCGTCAGATCACAATGATTGAAGCATTGGTCTTTGACGGAAAGAGTCCGCTGGATGTGAGAAAGAATATGGGTATCTCAGCGAAGGAAATCCGGACCGAAGTCCGCAGGATTAGACGCATCCTTCTGGATGCCATGTAATGGAGGAAAGCGGATGATTGAGAACGACAGAGAAGTAAAGCGCGGCGATATATATTATGCAGAGCTTGTAGAAAAGCAGATCGGATCGGTTCAGGCCGGGATTCGCCCGGTGGTGATCAAACAGGGGGACTGGCTCAACAAAACGTCCACTACATTTGGTGTAGCGCTGATCACAAGCCAGCTGAAGAATATCGGCATGCCGACGCATGTGTTGCTTCCTAGGTTAACAGGTCTTCCGAGGAGATCAATGGTATTGGGAGAGCAGCAGACTACAGTAGACCGGAAACAGCTGAGACGTTACTGCTGCACGGTAAGTGATGCGGTAATGGCTGAGATAGACCGGGCGGTCAGAAATGCGGACCGGTCAGACGCGCACAGACATAAAAACAAGAGAAAATCAAAGTCAACTGTGCGAATGAAAAAAACGCATCGTTAACGAATATTCGATACAGCAGTATGATACGGGCATCCCGGGAAAGACATGAGGTATAAACCATGGAAAGTGCAATGTTTGTAAATGCAGAAACCGTTGCAAAGGACTTCGGAGTATCGAGAGCAAAGGCCTACAGACTCATCAAGCAGATGAATGAGGAGTTGGAAAGTCGCGGCTTCATTACAGTTGCAGGAAGAGTAAGCCGTCAGTATTACTATGAGCGAACATACGGACTGACGAAGCAGGAAAGAGGTGCTGAAAATGCCAGCTTATAAAGACAAGGAAAGAAATACATGGTCCGCATCTTTCTACTATGAGGATTGGACTGGAACCAAAAAGAAAAAGAACAAAAGAGGCTTCAAGACGAAGAAGGAAGCATTGGAGTGGGAACGTAGCTTCCTAAATCAGAAGGCAGAGACCCTGGACATGACCTTTGCAGATTTTGTTGATGTATATACGGAAGATATGAAGCCGAAGCTCAGATGGAATACGTGGATTACTAAGGAATACATTCTGAAAGAAAAACTGCTTCCGTATTTTGGTAAAAAGAAAATGAATGAAATTAAGGCTAGCGACATAATCAAATGGCAGAACACGCTGATCACCATGAAGGATGAGAATGGAAAGCCACTGTATTCTAGGAAGTATCTGAAGACGATACAGTCACAACTTAGCTGCATTTTCAACCATGCAGTTCGACTCTATGAACTGAAAAAGAATCCAGTTCATGCGGCTGGTCCGATTGGAGGGGATGAAAGAACGCAGGAGATGAGTGTCTGGTCGAAGGATGAGTACAGAGCATTTTCCGAAGCGATTAGTGATAATATTGAAAGTTTTACAGCATTTGAAGTGCTTTACTGGGGAGGACTCAGACTTGGAGAAATGCTTGCATTGACCTTGGGTGACATCGACTTCAAAAACGATGAAATCCATGTTACAAAATCTCTTCAGCACATTAAGGGACAAATTGTCATTACACCTCCAAAGACAAGGAAGGGAATCAGAGTGGTGAAGATCCCACACTTCCTGACCAGAGAACTTGAGATGTTTGCCCGAATGCAGTACGGCCTTAATCCGGAGAATCGAATCTTTATGATTTCGAAGGAGTTCATGCATCATGAAATGGATCGCGGGAGTGAAGCTACCGGAGTAAAGAGAATCCGCATTCATGATCTGAGACATTCACACGTGTCTATGCTGATCGACATGGGATTCTCAGCAGTAGATATCGCAAACAGAGTAGGACATGAAAACATTGATATCACAATGCACTATGCTCACATGTTCCCGCATAAGCAGCAGGAAATCGTAGGTAAACTTGAAAATGCAAATGATTGGCAGGAGGCAGTATAACGATGGGCGGATATCCACAGAAAGGAGAAAAGTCGCTTCGTAACTATAAGAATAGGAAGAGGTATATTACAGTCGGCTTCCGGGTTTCGCCGGAGCAGAGGGACGAACTCTACAAGAGGATTCATCTTACAGGTAGGAGTATTCAGGATTACATGCTGCAGAGTGGGCTAAACCAGCAGATCGTGGTTGTTGGTAATGAACGACTTCGCAGAAGGATCATCGAAAGACTTGAAGTTCTGGAACCGAAGCTGGATGAGATTGCGAGTGGCCATCCTGATGATGAAAATATTCTGACAGAACTTCGGATCATCTATGAAATCACAAGGGCCTGGGAGTGACAAAATGGAAAAGGACAGATTTGTAATGGTGGACGAAGTGGCCAGAGATTTCAAGGTATCTCGGGGCTTTGCTTATAAGTTGATTAAGCAGATGAATGATGAGTTAAAAGCTAAGGGATACCTTACAGTGGCTGGGAGAGTGAGTCGTAAGTATTACATTGAAAAGGTTTACGGATACGAAGAAGATTAGAAATTAGGCTTATGGAGAATAAACTGTTTGTCCGTGTTCAAGAGATATGCAACGATCTGTCGGTTTCTAGATCTACGGCATATCTAATCATCAAGAAACTCAATACGGAGCTAGATGAAAAGGGCTATTTGACAATGCCAGGAAGAGTTAGTCGAAAATACTATATTGAAAGACTCTATGGCTATGAAGAGTATCTTTCAAAATAAATACAAGCGCTATTGGAACAGGTAATCCAGTAGCGCTTTTTAAATTCATCAACGCATGATATAATAATTTACAAAGGATTAGTAGAGGAGATTGACCTATAATGGGAACTCAAGAATTGTCTATAGCAGAAAAGATGTTACTTTCAACTATTAGAATCGAAACCCAGACCTCTCTTGGAACCTGTACAGGAACGGGATTCTTTTTAGAATTGAAGCATGACCCCTTAAATAATATGAGCGTTCCAGTGGTTGTAACTAATAAACATGTTATTAAGGATGCTAAAACTGGAAAACTTAGATTTTCTGTCGAGGACAACGATGGAAATCCAATGTGGGGGGATTCTTATGATGTAACATTTGATAATTTTGAGTCACGATGGATTATGCATCCAGATGAAAATATTGATTTATGCGTTTTACCAATTGCCTCGATACATCAATTGGTCGCTAAACAAAATAAACGATTACTATATGCGTCGGTAATTTTGGATGATATTCCATCAGATGAGGTGCTTAAACGCGAATACTCAAGAATTGAAGACATAACCGTAATAGGATATCCAGATGGGATATGGGATTCGGTCAATAATAACCCTATCGTTAGGAAGGGCATAACGGCCACACCACTTCAAGCAGACTTTAATGGCGCATCAGATTTTTTGGTAGATGTAGCAATTTATCCTGGATCAAGTGGATCTCCGGTGTATATTTTCAATCAAGGGGCCTACGCGACTTCGGCGGGTATTAATATTGGCAGTAGGGTTTCATTAGTTGGAGTAATACATGCGACGTTTCAACATCGTATCAATGGTTCAGTGGGAGTCGTTGATGTTCCTGCAGCTAAAGTGCCAATTTTTGAATCTATGATTCCTAATAATTTGGGTTTGGCTATTCATGCTAGAAAATTGCGCGACTTTGAACAATTCTTCCCTGACTAAAATAGCCCTGATACTGAAATGGTACTAAAAGCTCGCGTTTACATGGAGACGAAAGAGATGCTGGATAAAAACAAGATGAAAGCCGTTGGAATGACAGCAATTAGATGGACGTCGAAGCAACCCGCGGAAGAGATGGAATAGGCGCAAATGGTTTGCCACATTCCTGTAATCCCTGAAATTCCAGGGGATGCAGCGACAGGTGAAAAACGCGTGATACTGATTTGATACTATTATTTTATAGATTGGCCAAAGTGGTGGATACATTGAAAAATCAATGTGTTCGCCACTTTTTTGGCGTGGCTTTAGCTAAAGTAATTACTACGCCGGGTCACACAGCGGGCTGCATGAGCTTTATTTTCCCTGTTCAGGATAATGGAGAAAAGCATACTGCCTGTATCTTCGGTGGGGCAACGCCGCCGTGGGGCGACGAAGCAGGAAAAGAGATTCAAAAGCGATCGGTCATAAAGTTTATGAAAGCTGTAAAAGACGACCACCGTGATGTTGCACTGGTCAACCATACAGCATTTCAAGTACATTCCATTTCTCAACCGACATCATTCTCGCTGTGAACGAAAATCCCGGCGCTTATATAATTAGTGTCTGCGCATTAAGTCCCCGTCGGACTTAATGCACGCTGACGGCAGTTTGTCAGCAGCGCTGCGGCGCACCATCCAATGGAAGGGTGCGCTGGCAGACACTAATTGATGCTTGTGCTCAGGGATTCGGCCGTTTCCGAATCCCATTGCCGCAGGGTTTTCGGATGAAACGCTTGAAAACCTTGCGGCAGGCTACCGAATATGCTCTTTGTATTATTGGTATTTCAAGCATATTCGATAGCTGAGCACGCATTAATTATAGTGGGAAATTGAATACATTGACCGGAATGGATAATTAGGCTAAAATAAAGTTGACTTGAGATTAGTCTAAAAAGGAGTGGTAAGTATGGTATATATTAAGCGAAGTCTTGAAAGAAAATTCTTAAAAATGAGTGAAGCATTTAAGGTTGTAATGGTAACGGGCGCCAGACAGGTAGGAAAATCAACAATGCTAAAGCACCTTGCGGAAAATACTGGTCGTGTATATGTATCAATGGATGATGCGGATTTAAGGGAATTAGCAAATAGGGACCCTAAACTGTTCATTCAAATGTATCAGCCACCAGTACTGATTGATGAAGTTCAGAAAGCGCCTGCACTTTTTGAAGAAATAAAAATAATTTGCGACAATAGTGATGAACGCGGTCAATTCTGGCTGACTGGGTCTCAGAGCAGAAAATTAGTGAAGCAGGCCGGGGATTCGTTGGCCGGCAGAATATGTGTTTTGAAAATGTACAGTTTATCTGCAAAAGAAATCGCTTGCAGAGCAGAAGATATTCCAGGGGAATATTCAATTACATCACTTATCTCAAGAAGCAGTGCTTTGCCAAAGAATAATATTCTTGATGTCTATACCCGTATTTGGGAGGGCGGCATGCCAGATATGCTAAATATGGATGCAGAACAGCGAAGAGAATACTGGAACTCATATATTGATGCGTACCTTATGAGAGATGCAGTTGATGATAATGGAATTATAGATACAGAGGGATTTCGCAAATTCTTGCGTGCGTGCGCAGCGTTCAGTGGGCAGCTGCTCAATTATGCGGAGCTAGGAGGTGCTGCCGGTGTTTCAGGTACAACGGCTAAAGAATGGTTAAAGGTACTCCAGTCAATGGGTATTGTGTGCTTGTTGGAACCGTTTTTCTCAAATGAACTTAAGAGAATGGTGAAAACTCCCAAGTTATATTTCTGTGATACAGGTTTATGCGCTTACTTATCTTCATGGACAAGCAGAGATACATTGATGAATGGTGCGGCATCTGGACATTTCCTGGAAAACTATGTGGTAGCTGAGATGATTAGAAATGCTTCATATGGTGAGAGGGAGATGAATCTAAACTTTTACAGAGATAAAAATCAGAAAGAAATAGATTTGATAGTAGAGACCGACGGAGTGTTACATCCTTTTGAAATTAAAAGATTGGCTTCGCCAGAAAGAAAAACAATAAAAGCATTTGGCGTACTTGAAAAAAGTGACAGAGAAGTCGGAGCAGGTGGGATAATGTGCATGGCAGAAAAACCATTTCCTATAGATGAAAATAATAGTCTGATACCAGTAAATGTCATTTAGTTCGTGACAACAAAATGAAATGGTAACGTGATTTCCGAAAACTGTATGAAATATATTAAAACCGCACAGAAGTATGCTGTTAAAACACAGGTATTTCAAGGGTTACAGTCCGGAAAAACTTTGGATATGGCGTACCGAAGTATTAATTGGGCGATAAATCGCCCAGTCACTTTTTTGTATCACAGAACTTCTGCATCAGTATGAAGGAATATATTGATCCGTTCAGCGGGAAAAGTGAAAAGAACGGACAGCTGCCTTGGTTTTGTTTAAAGATGTTGTTTAAAATTATTATAAGAGAAGGTTGTGAATATAGACGTATCGTGATACAATATGTCTATAAAGAATGGAGGTGATGCTGATGTATTCATTACAAGAAACAATTCGTCCGTCAGCGGATCTTAGAAATCATTATAACGAAGTATCAAAACAGTGCCGTGAGAATAATGAGGCTGTAATCATCACTGTAAATGGAAGAGGCGATACAGTTTCTCTTGGTTATGAGGAATACAAGAGAATGAAAGCCAGAATAGAACTCTTAGAGATTTTGGCCGAAGCGGATGAGGATGTTAAATGCGGAAGGGTAGCTCCGATGAAGGATACCTTCGATGATTTGCGAAGGATTCTTAAGGAGGGCTAGGATTGAAGTATAAAGTTGAAAGAACAGATACGGCCGATTCCCTGATTCATAAGATCGTTTTATTTATAGCGGAGAATTTTGGGAATGATATAGCCCTTGATAGACTGGATTATCTGGAAAAGTCAATTATGAATCTGGGAGATAATCTATACATCGGTGCAGAACCAAGATATAACGTATTAAAGCGCCAAGGATATTTGGTACTGATATTAGAAAAAGATCTTGTCTTTTATAAGGTTGATGATAAGAAAAAAATTATTACAGTTTATGCGGTTGTTGACCAGAGGCAAGATTACCTCAGTATAATTAGAGGATTGTAACGGGGGTGTTTTAGAATCCGCACCCCCGTGTGTGAAGAAATCTCTGTAAATCAGGATTTTCTATGATAATCAGCTGGAGCCGCTCAGCGCCTCTTCGGCTTCCTCAAGCGTCAGTCCCTCGTTCATCAGCAGATCCAGATAGTACTGGTGACCGTGCCCGGGATACTCCTCCTTGAGCGTGTCAGCCATCATGGCATTTTCCTGCTCTTTGGTCAGCTTTCTGTCCGTGATTGGTGGTTTTCCGGAAGTGTAAAATTTGTCTTTTGGAACGGTCACCTTGTCCTTCGTGCCGCCGTAATACACATAGAAACTGACGGATTTCTCGGTGGGCACCGTAACCGGTTTCTTCATCGTCCAATCGTCGACGCTCTCTGTATTTCCGTCTTCATAGGTGACATTGCACTCAACATAGACGTTGCCGCTTTTGATGACCTGCCCCGCATAATGGTCTCCCCACCAATGTGCTTCCACTTTGACGACCTTGCCGTGATCCTCTTCGTCCTCATCAGAGCATCCGGTCAGGAGTATACAAACAGGGATAAATATAATGGCAGATATGAGAACCCAAAGAGCAATATAAATAATATGTGAATTTCTGATTTGTCCTTTCATGATTTCATTATCTCCCTGGCTGGAATAATCGGACCGGTCGCACACGGGCTGACGGCACAACCAAAATCTGTAGCGCTGGCAACTGCATAGACGCGGTTAGTTTGCCAAACATAAAAATCATAAATTGCCGGGAAATGTACTGGTCCAGGTCGTTGAATAACCTTGACCAATACATGTTTTTTTATTTAATTTTTCTTTTCTGGTCGCAGACCATACTCCGTAGCAGGTAGTTTTGCCGACTTTCTTCCTGCCCGCTTTTGGTGTCAGAATAGATACCTTGGCAGGGCGACTGGACAGAGCCGGAACATTTATTTCCTTCAGTTCGGATGAATAGTCCGTTTTCTTGTCGCCGCCCAGCTGCTCATTAAATACATAGAGCTTATCCCCGGCTTTCTGATCGAATTTGCCATCCGGATTTAAAGTTGCCGTTCCGCCGGGGTACACAGGTGTTGCAATGTTTCCGTAATATTTGATATTGCCTTTTGAACCAACTACAATAGCCGAAATGCGCTCTGGACATTCTCTGGAATCAATAGCAGCGCCGCTATAATTCATTTGCAGCATCGCATATCCGGACACAGTAACATCACTGATCGAGAATTCATTTCTGTAAGTGTCCCTGACAGTGAATTTCCACTGATCCGTGCTGCTTTTCCCCGCTTTCTTCAGAGAATTGGGACCGACTCCTGTAGAGGTCTTACCTCCATCTGCATTAACGACACTCTCGCTCACTACCGTGGTGGTCGCAATGGCTCGTCGCTCTTCATAGGAAAAGGCGTTTTTATAGAATCCGGAGTATGTGTAGTCGAAATAATCCGTATGCTTTCTGCAGTTCAGCCAGGCTCTTATCATGCTGTCTTCCCAGGTGTAAGGGAGGTGTAAGGGCGTATGGCCGGAGATGACTATTCGCATCCAGATTCGCATCAGAAAGCAGGAACAGCTTTTTGCCGGAGTTGGAAAGGACGCGCCATTTCACAGGCTCCACCTTGCAGTAATCTATCGTGTCACCATTGGAACACTTAAAAATCGTTCCGTCACTGTCTACACATATTTCTCCCCATTCAGGGCTGCTGGGCGCCGTCTTCGGGGAGTACGCCGATTGCGGGTAATTTCCATACCAAACTGTACCATCGTTAGTTCCCGTTAGTTCCGCCGCCTCCGGAAATCTGTGGCGCCTCGCCATTTCTCACCAGATTGATGGCGGAATCACCGTCGGCAGCACTGACGTTGTCCGCTTCCTCCGGCATCAGCGGGATCATGGCAAATACCAGAGCAATACTGAACGCTGTCACAAGGGCATGTTTTCCCATTTTTTTCATGCTGATCATAATAGAGTTTCTCCTCGAGCATATTCGGTAGCCTGCCGCAAGGTTTTCAGGCGTTTCATCCGAAATCTTTGCGGCGGTGGGATTCGGAAACGGCCGAATCCCTGAGCACAGGCATCAATTAGTGTCTGCCGGCGCACCCTCTCTACTTGTAGTAAATCCGATATGGAGATGCGCCCTTGAATTAATTCTCGCTGCGTGCGAGTGGAACGAGGAGCATGCGGATTCTCTCTCCCCGCCTTGCATGATTCAGAAGATTTTCTATTTTGTTTAACGTCTTCTCATCGTAGTAACCCTTCACGAGTTTTCCGCTCACGTCTTCCGGATCCGTGTTCGTCAGAATACCGACGGCCGTCTCGCGCCGTATGCCTTTCTCCTCTCTGTTTAATTCCTTTTCTATCTTAGAAATGAGACCTCGGATTTTTTCGCCTTCGTAAGTTCCGCTGATTTCCAGTCCCCGCCTGTACATGAATCCGCGCTCCGGAACCTTCATAACGGTGGTCTTGAAATTCATCTTGTAGCGTATTGTTCCCGCATACGGATGATCGGTGCGGATAATGAGGTAAAAATCATAACGCCAGAAAACATCTTTGTACTTCTCCTGCGTAAGTTGACCCAACCCCCCTCGGGCTGTACTGACCGCCTTCTTCAGACCAGTATTCGTCGACCTCCAATGCTACGCTGTTCACCTGGTCAAAGCGAATCACATACGGCTCGCGCTCTCTGAACGTCTCTTCCGGACCTTCCACAACTACGAAGCATCTGTGAGCCTCATCGTATATAAACTGCATCGCCGTTCGATATTTCTTTACGCCCCAGGCTTTTGTCACCCGGAACTGCTCCAGCAACTTTCGATTTTCTTTTTTTGATTCGCCGTCATAAAATTGTCTTCCTTCTTCAGCCCTTCGGTTCCACATTAGCCCTGAGCTCTTTATACCACCGTACATTCTTCTTCCGTCATCGTGCGCTTCAGCCTGACACAGCGATTCGCAGCGCAATAGTTTTACCGTAGTATACTATGAAAGGGGAATAGAACAAAAGTACCTTTGGGGTACTTTTTTCAGTATCCCTGCAGGAAAATCAATGTATCTGCAGCCTTGTGCAGGCGGAGGAAGTGACTGCTGCCGGGAATCTCTGTACCGCGCAGGATGTCATAGGAAGCGGCGTGCTGTTAAACAAAGCTTATATTGGAGATTTGCTGGAGATTACAAATGCCGGCAGCTACGGATATTCGCTGTCTCCGCTGCTGTTCTCGGGGCATGCCGCTCCGGAACAAATACTGATATGACGAGCCTTTACGGCTCCGGAGATATTTCCAAAAACAGCGCTGGAAAAGACGCTGTTTTTTGCGTAAAGGCGCTGTCAACCTTGATAAATATGTCATGCGGGTGTACACTGATATAGTGAATAGGACAGGGAAGCCCGCGTGGAGGGCTGAGAGGAAGCACAGGCTTCGGCCCTTTTACCTGATGCGGATAATGCCGCCGTAGGGAGTCTTACAGAGAGGATCTTTACAGGAGGCGTTCGGAAGCGGCCTCCTGTTTTATTGCCAGTTGAAGGGAGGAGGTATGATTACAGATGGTGAAGATAAACGGTAAAAATGCAGACGCTGCAGGAAAGACTATAGAGGAGTATATAGAGTCAGCAGGCTATCAGAAATCCCGTATAGTAGTTGAACTTAACCAGGCTGTACTCCCCAAAGCGGAGTATGAGTGCACGCGCATCAAAGACGGTGACGTTATCGAAATTGTGGGATTTGTAGGAGGCGGTTGATATGGTGCCAACAAGAGAGGAGATGGAAACGGCGCTTGCGGCCAGACATGGAACAGAACTCCAGAAAAAATTCTGTGCAGCATCGATAGCAGTCTGCGGTCTTGGCGGATTGGGGAGCAATGTATGTCTGTGCCTTGCAAGAGCTGGGATTGGACATCTGCATATCATAGACTTCGACAGTGTGGACATCTCGAATCTGAACAGGCAGCAGTATACTGCGGATCAGATCGGAATGTCCAAGGCAGAAGCGATGACAAAGAACTTGAAAGCGGCGGCGCCTTACTGTGACATAAAGGCGGATCGGATGATGATAAGCCCTGAGAATATAGAGGGTCTGTTTGATGATGAGGATATTATTATCGAAGCGTTCGATGATCCGGAGCAGAAGGCAATGCTGACCGAAGAAGTTTTGACGAGGTATCCGGATAAATACTTTATAGCGGCAGCGGGCATGGCCGGACTCGGATCTGCGAATGACATCAGGACGCAGAGGATCGGAAAGAGGTTTTATCTTTGCGGAGATGGCGTCAGCGATGTCGCAGAACTTGGAAGCCTGTTTTCTGCACGTGTCATGACATGTGCGGCACATGAGGCGACCGTAGCACTCCGCATTATTGCGGGAGAGTATGAAGCATAGGAACCGGCTGAAGAGGGAGATATATTATGAACAAAGACAAATTAGTGATACAGGGGCATGAATTCGACTCACGTTTCATTCTGGGATCCGGTAAATATTCCATGGATCTTATAAATGCGGCGGTCAGGGATGCCGGTGCACAGATAATAACTGTTGCGGTAAGGCGAGCCAATACAAAAAAAGAGGAAAACATCCTTGATCACATCCCTGAAGGGGTGACACTTCTTCCGAATACGTCCGGAGCGAGGGATGCCGATGAGGCGGTGCGTATTGCGAGGCTTGCGCGCGAGCTCGGGTGCGGTGATTTTGTTAAGATCGAAATAATGAGAGACAGCAAGTATCTGCTGCCGGATAATAAAGAAACTGTAAAGGCAACCGAAATCCTTGCGAATGAAGGTTTTGTGGTAATGCCGTATATGTTTCCCGATCTTAACGATGCGCGGGATATGGTGAATGCCGGCGCGGCGACAGTGATGCCTCTTGCAAGTCCTATAGGTTCAAACAAGGGCCTGGCGACGAAAGAGTTTATTCAGATACTGATCGATGAGATCGATGTTCCTGTCATTGTAGACGCCGGGATAGGCAGACCGTCGCAGGCATGCGAGGCGATGGAAATGGGTGCTGACGCAATAATGGCAAATACTGCCCTGGCTACGGCGGGAGATCTTCCGGCGATGGCCGGCGCGTTCAAGCTTGCGATAGAGGCGGGACGCAAAGCATATCTCGCGGGCCTCGGAAGGGTGCTTACGAGAGGGGCGCAGGCCTCAGACCCGCTCACAGGATTTCTGCGTGACTAGGAGGCGAAAGATATAATGGAAAATGAATTCCTTATGGATACTGGAAATTTGTCTGAACAGGCGCTTGCCAAGAAACACCGGCTGGAAAACGATCCTTCCTCCAGAACTGACCACATGGAATACATGGAGGATATGGACCGGATAGATCCTGGTATAAGAGAAGCAGTTCTGTTTGAGATGAAGAATTACGATTATGATAAATACACGGCAAGAGACGTTATGACGGCACTCCGACGGGATAAGTGCGGCGTTGAGGATTTCAAAGCGCTCCTGTCACCGGCGGCGGAACCCTTCCTTGAGCAAATGGCGCATAAGGCGCAGATAGAGACGGGCAGACACTTCGGCAACACGGTATACATTTTCACGCCGCTGTACATCGCGAATTATTGCAATAATTACTGCATCTACTGCGGGTTTAACTGCTATAACAATATCAGGAGACTTAAACTGGATCACAGTCAGATTGAACACGAAATGAAAGTGATCGCCGATTCGGGGATCGAAGAGATACTGATACTGACAGGAGAGAGCAGTTCCGAGAGTCCTGTCGAATATATAGGCGATGCCTGCAGACTTGCGAGAAAATATTTCAGGAACGTCGGATTGGAAATATATCCGGTCAATGTGAAAGAATATAAATATCTGCATGAGTGCGGGGCGGATTATATAACGGTATTTCAGGAAACCTACGATACGGATAAGTACGAAAAACTCCACCTGCTCGGACATAAGCGCGTATGGCCTTACAGATTCGAGGCTCAGGAGAGGGCTCTTATGGGAGGCATGAGAGGCGTTGGATTTTCAGCGCTTCTCGGGCTTGCCGATTTCAGGAAGGATGCGTTTGCGACCGGGATGCACGTATACCATATCCAGAGGAAATATCCTTATGCGGAAATGTCGATATCATGTCCGAGGCTGAGACCGATAGTGAATAACGAGAGGATCAGCCCCCTCGACGTGCATGAAAAACAGCTCTGCCAGATCATATGTGCGTACAGGATATTTCTGCCGTTTGCACAAATCGTAGTATCATCCCGCGAAAATGCGGGCTTCAGGAATGGTATAACGAAGATAGCATGTACAAAGGTCTCTGCAGGTGTTTCTACAGGTATAGGCGATCACGAGAGCAAGTACACGGGAACCTGCAGTGAAGAGAGTGAAGGCGATGAACAGTTCGAGATAGCAGATGCGAGAAGTTTTGACAGCATGTATGCTGACTTGTCTGATGAAGGACTGCAGCCGGTCCTGAATGATTACATTTATGTCTGATATATTGTGTGTGACGAACCGGTCCCTCTGCAGAGGTGATTTCCTGGAGAAAATCGGGCAGATAGCGGATGCCCGTCCAAAGGCGATTATTCTTCGCGAGAAGGAGCTTGAGAAAACTGAATATGAGGACCTCGCACGTGAGTTTATAAAGGTGTGTGAAGCTCGTGGAACAAAGCCTGTTCTGCACAGTTACCCTGAAGTCGCAAGGCGACTCGGAGCAGACGCTCTGCATATGCCGCTCCCGGGGCTTCGTGAGATGGCTGAGAGTGACAGACTTGCGTTTGGAATCCTGGGAGCGTCCTGTCATTCAGTCGAAGATGCGCTTGAGGCGGAAGCACTCGGCTGTACTTATATTACGGCAGGTCATGTGTTCGAAACGGATTGTAAGAAGGGCCTTGAGCCCCGTGGAATTGATTTTCTCAGGAGCGTATGTGATGTGTCCGATATACCGGTATATGCAATCGGAGGTATCAACCCGGAAAATATTTCGGAGGTCAGGGCCGCGGGAGCTTCCGGAGCATGCCTGATGAGCGGATTCATGCAGACCGGTAATGTAAAGAGATTTATGAAAGCGCTTGAGACTTGAAAAACCGACGCCAAAACCGGCGCCGTTTTTTTTTTTTGAAAAAATAATTGTAACTATTGACATTACAACAGTGCCGGGGTATATTAAAGGTGTAAATGATATTGTTTCAACTCGGACAGGGCTGAAACGTGAACTTGTCGACAGGTGATGAACTTAAAGCGGATAGGCAAAAGAAACAGAAAAAACAGTAATGGAAAAGCATGGAGGGAAAAACAATGAAGAAGATTGCAGTAGTGGCAGCAAACGGAAAAGAAGGAAGACTCATCACTGAAGAAGCGGTAAAAAGAGGGTTTGATGTGACCGCGGTCGTAAGATCGGAAAACCGGACGGCGGCGCAGAATGTGCTTCAGAAGGATTTGTTCGACCTGACAGCGGAGGATCTGAAGGGATTCGACGCAGTGGTTGACGCTTTCGGAGCCTGGACAGAGAAAACACTGCCGCAGCACAGCACGTCGCTGGAACATCTGTGCGACAGTCTGTCGGGAACCGATACCAGACTGCTGATTGTCGGAGGTGCGGGGAGCCTGTATGTGAACCCGGAGCATACCGCCTGTGTCATGGACGGTCCTGATTTTCCTGATTCGTTCAAGCCTCTGGCTGCGGCGATGGGGAAGGCGCTCGGAGAGCTTCGCGGAAGAAACGACGTCAGATGGACTTATATCAGCCCAGCTGCGGATTTTCAGGCGGACGGCGAGAGAACCGGCGAATACATCCTGGGCGGCGAGGAGCTGACATTGAACGAGAGAGGTGAATCCGTCATCTCTTATGCGGATTACGCCGTCGCGATGGTCGATGAGATTGAAAGCGGGGAGCACATTCAGCAGAGAATCAGTGTGGTCAGAAAGTAGCAGACATTAAGACGTCTGCAGACGGCGAGGGCTTCGGGGGATGCTCCGGAGGCCTCTGCGCTTTGGTCGGCGGCGCAAAACCGGTTTGACTGTTTTTGTGTAAAGTGATATATTGCAACTATCACAAGAATGAGAACAGGGAGGATGCAGATGCAGATTACAAGCAAGTTTACAATCGCGGTGCACACCATTACGGCGCTGGATTATTTCAGGGATATGGATCGGGTCAACAGCGAGTTCCTGGCGGGCAGCATAGGCGTCAATCCGGTGATTGTCCGGAATGTCCTGTCGCAACTGCGCCGGGCGGGAATTGTGAATACAAGACGGGGGAGCAGCGGCGCCACGCTGGCGAGACCGCTGGAGGAGATTACTCTGTATGACCTCTACCGGGCGGTCGGGAGCGTCGATGAAGAGGAAGGACTGTTTCATTTTCATGAGCAGCCGAATGCCGCGTGCCCGGTCGGAAGGAATATTCATAAGGTGATGGATGCGAGACTGGCGGCCGTGCAGCAGACTATGGAAAACGAACTGAAAAAAATGACGATGGCGGACGTGGTGTCGGAGATCCGGGACGTGATCGACAGGGAGAATAAGGATGAATCATCAGCAGGAGAGAGAATATCTGATTAAGTATTTGCTTAAGGAGAACAAAAGATATCGGGGGATGGAACTCCCCGGAACTGACAGAGAGCAGAGGGATCTGCTTCGCGCCCTGATGAATGTGCGCGCGCCGGGAGAGATATCTTCGGAGTTTCTGAGGATTCAGGATGACTATCTCGGCGAGGAGCTTCGCCTTCGCGGCGTGGTTTCCGAGGACGAGTGGGAGGATTGCGGCGAAAATATTTTCCTCTGGCAGGGAGATATCACCAGGCTTCGTGTGGACGCTATCGTGAATGCAGCCAACAGCGGAATGACGGGCTGTTATCAGCCGCTCCATAATTGTATCGATAACTGTATTCACACCTATGCAGGAGTGCAGCTCCGGTGCACCTGCGGAAAGATGATGGACGAGCAGGGACATGCGGAGCCGACAGGGCAGGCGAAAGTCACGCCCGGTTATAACCTGCCGTGCAGGGCTGTGATCCATACGGTGGGGCCCATCGTTCGGGGAGCACTGACAAAGGAAGACGAGCGGCTTCTGGCGTCCTGCTATGAGTCGTGTCTGCGCGCGGCAGAGGAAAACGGATTCGGGAGCATTGCATTCTGCTGCATTTCCACAGGCGTTTTCGGATTTCCGCAACGGCGTGCGGCGGAAATCGCGGTGAAAACCGTCCGGAACTACAGGGCGGAAAAAGGCAGTGCGATTAAAGTCGTGTTCAATGTTTTCAAGGATGAAGATTATGAAATATACAGAAATCTACTCGGACAGAATCAGGGCGCTGAGAAGAGAAACTGACAGCGCGGATGCAGTGATTATCGGTGCGGGTGCAGGCCTTTCCGTATCTGCCGGATATGTTTATACCGGAGAGCGTTTCGACAAATACTTTGGTGACTTTGCCGCAAAGTACCACTTCAGTGACATGTATTCCGGCGGTTTTTATCCATATCCTGATAAGGAGACTTTCTGGTCGTTCTGGAGCAGATATATCTGGATCAACCGCTATGCTCCGATTCCTAATGATACCTATGACATGTTGCTGAAGCTGGTGAAGGACAAGGATTACTTTGTTCTGACCACCAATGTGGATCACTGCTTCCAGAGATCCGGCTTTGACAAGAGGCGTCTCTTCTATACACAGGGTGACTATGGTCTGCTGCAGAGCTCCGATCCGCACGGCGCTTCGGCGCATAAGACCTATGAGAACAAAGAGATCATCCGGAAGATGGTGCTTGCCCAGGGGTATGAGATTGCGGAGGACAACGAGCTGCTCGTTCCTGAAAACGCAGAGATAGCCATGAGGATTCCGACAGAACTGATTCCATACTGCCCGGATGACGGAGAGCCGATGACGACTAACCTGCGTGCGGATGACAGTTTTGTGGAGGACAAAGGCTGGCACAGGGCGGCGGAGCGCTATTCGGAGTTCCTGAGAGAACATGAGAATGGGAAGGTACTCTTCCTGGAATGCGCAGTCGGCATGAACACCCCGGTGTTTTATGTATTGAATCCCATTCGGCCGAAAATGGCCAAAAACAGCAGATTTTACCCAGAGAATGGATATTTTATAAAGGAGCTGTCAAGGATCACGGATTCTGAGAGGCTCCGGAGGTGCGCATGATGTTTAAAAGAAGATTACCAAAGACAGAGACCCCGGATGGGATCGCAAAGCTGCGCAAGGCGATTGATGAGGCAGATACTGTCGTCATCGGAGCAGGTGCAGGGCTTTCGACCTCCGCCGGATTCATTTATACCGGTGAGAGGTTCGACAAGTACTTCTCCGACTTTGCGGCGAAGTATCATTTCAGCGATATGTATTCCGGCGGCTTCTACGTGCTGGAGTGTCCTCCAGAAGAGATGTGGGCATACTGGAGCAGATACATCTGGATCAACCGTTATATGCCGATCCCGAATGACACTTATGACCGGCTGTATGACCTGGTGAAGGACAAGGACTACTTCGTAATCACGACCAACGTGGATCACTGCTTCCAGCGGTCTGGCTTCGACAAGAAGCGTCTCTTCTATACGCAGGGCGACTACGGACTGCTGCAAAGTTCCAATCCGCATGGCGCATCCGCACATAAGACCTATGAGAACGAAGAGATCATGCGGAAGATGATCCTGGCTCAGGGATTTGAGATTGGTGAGAACAATGAACTGATCATTCCCGAAGGCAGAGAGATCTCCATGCGGATCCCCACAGAGCTGATTCCATACTGCCCGGATGACGGGGAGCCGATGACCATGAATCTGAGATCCGATGACAAGTTCGTGGAGGATGAAGGCTGGCATCAGGCTGCAGAGAGGTATTCGGAATTCCTTCGCAGACATGAGAATCTGAAGGTCCTGTTCCTGGAAACAGCAGTCGGCATGAACACGCCGAGTATTATTAAGTTCCAGTTTTGGAAGATCGTAAACCAGTGGCCGGATGCGACATATGCCTGCCTGAATTACGGAGAGGCCTACGCACCGGATGAAATCATAAACAGATCCATCTGCATCAACGGAGACATCCGGGAGATCCTGATGAAGCTGTAAGCACTGAAAACAACTGAATAGCAAGTACAGGCAGTAAGACGTTTATTTGTTTTTCCCCTCGGGGATACAGGTAAGCGTCTTTTTTTATTGCCGATACATACGGAGGAGCGATATGAGTTTTGATTATTTTTACGGTCCGGATGACGCAGAGCAGTATTCGTTCTACCGTATCCCGAAAAGACTGATCACCGGAGATGAGTTCCAGGAAACCAGCACGGAAGCCAAGCTGCTGTATGGGCTGATGCTCGACCGGCTGCAGCTGTCGATCCGCAATCAATGGCTCGATTCCCTGAACCGTGTCTACATCATTTACACAGTGGAGGACATCATGGCCGATCTGCATTGCGGTAACCAGAAGGCATGCAAGCTGCTTTCGGAACTGGAAAACAAAACCGGCCTGATCAAGAGAAAGCGGCAGGGACTTGGGAAACCGTCTCTGATCTATGTGCTGAAGTTTTCCACAAGCTGTCCACAGAATGATTCGGAATCACATTTCAAGACATGTGAAAATCACACTTCTGGGGATGTGAAAACCACATCTTTGGACATGTGGAAATCACACGGAAATAATACTGATTTTAATAAACCTGAATATAACAAGACCAATCCTATCTATGCGGAACGCAGTGATCATACTTCCTGGGCAAGCTTCGTGCTTCCTGCAAAGGCAGTCCATGAGAACCAGTATGGCAAAGGGCTTTGGGCAAAGATTCCTGCGGATGGCCACACAACTCTTACCAAGCCGTATCTGGCCGGTCAGAGCGAAGACGGCAAGAATATCTGGAAGGATGAGAAAACGACCGTCAGCAACCGCGAGCTGAAATCCATGGTCGAGTTCTACAAAAAGGATATGGTTCCGAAATACGATATTCCGGAGCTTTGATCCGTCGGGCAGCAAATGCTGCCCTATACATATGAATAAGGGAAAGGCCCTTTTACATTGACAAACAGGGCAATTCAGAGTAAACTACGAACACAGGTGCGAAACTTAAAAAAAATTAAAATTTCGGAAGTGATGATATGAACTATATTGAAAGACCAGAATACATGCAGCGGCTTCTTGATCTTATGGGAACTCCTGATATCAAGATCATTACCGGAGTGCGCCGCAGCGGCAAGTCGGAACTGATGAAGGCTTATATCCGCAGAATCAGAGAGATTCAGCCGGAGGCCAATATAATCTTTGTGGATTTCTTTGATCTGAAATATGAAGGCTTAAAGGAATATCATGCTCTGTATGATTACATTGAAAGCCATTATGCTGCCGGAAAACAGAACTATGTGTTTGTAGATGAAGTGCAGCTCTGTGAGAAGTTTGAACTTGCAATCAACAGTCTGCATACTTCCCGGAAATATGATCTCTATATCACCGGTTCCAATGCATTCCTCCTGAGTTCCGACCTGACGACACTGTTTACAGGGCGGTATATTGAGATTCATGTTTTCCCATTCAGCTTCGCGGAATTCTGCCGTTACTATGCAGATGAGCAGGATACAGCAAAGCTCTTCGATGATTATGTGATTAAGGGCGGTCTGGCGGGCTCCTATGAATACCGTACGGAGAGAGATCGGACAAACTATATCAGAGACGTTTATG
>Ga0256404_1002923_pt1 | contig 36233 bp, 44 predicted proteins | sample RumenRJG_01DNA_FD_185990 | JGI IMG/M metagenome (GOLD analysis project Ga0256404, IMG submission 185990) | Bovine rumen microbial communities from Lethbridge, Alberta, Canada - RJG_01 | ecosystem: Host-associated > Mammals > Digestive system > Stomach > Rumen | place: Canada: Alberta | collected... | reverse complement strand
TACCTCCGGCGTTGTAATAATCCGGATGCTCTATGGCAGGGTCGCGGGGCTTTTCAAACTGCCCTTGCCCGCTCTGATATTTATTGGTCACTGTAATCTTCTTCCGCTGATTATCGTCGTTTTATCGCTACTCACGTCGTACTGTATCTCTCCTATGGTAATATACAGAAAACATCACAGAGGAGGCTCCTGAAAATGACCTTTGAGAAATTCGCCGCAATTGCCGCCACCCGCCGTCCCGATGCAGTTGTCCATGCCCATGGCTCCTTCGGCGGTGTTCCTGATGTGGCTGTTTACTTTACCCGTGCGGATGGGACGCACAGTAAGGTTTACTCCTACTGCGGAAGTTACGCTGAAATCCTCAACCGTCTCGGCATTAAGGTGGTCACAGAGGCTGACCTCCGCACCACTGAAAACCTGCTGGAAATGGCCATCCGCGGTCATGGAAAACCAGGCTTGTTCACCAAAGGCAAGCCCCGTGATAACAGCAGAGAGATCGCGGAGCTGCAGGAAAGGATCGCCAGATACATGAGCGAGGAATACGTCCGGGATTGGGAATGACCCTCCCGGATTATTCCTCGGTTTTCATGTCCTCCTCCATCGCCTGCCGTGCCTCCTCCAGCAGAGCGTCACCTCCCTTTCCGAAGTATGCCAGGCACTGCCTGTCCAGCAGTCTGTAGATCAGCTCCTGCTCGCCTTCGCAAAGGTCGATTTCATAGGCGCGCTCATTATCTTCGCTGTCGCTGTTGACCACAACGAACATGATGCTGGCGTCCACCTTTGTGCTAGAGAAACCGTTGAGACCGATGGTAAAGTTGTACCAGCCGTCAAGGTCGATACTTTCATCGTCATTACTCCCATCACCCAGCATGGGTTTATAACCCAGCCCGGCCCGCATCCTGTCGGCGATACGGCACAGGTCAGCAGTTGCCGCCAGGTCATACTCCACGGTTGGGAAACGCTCCGGGTAATTCAGGCAGCACTGGTCATCTCCCAGACGATATTCGTCCTGGGGATCGATCCGAATCATCTCTTCCAGAATCATGCGATCCACGCCATATTCCCACAGGCTCATCTCATTTCCTCCGATGCCGATTTCAGGTCAACACCCAGCAGCTCTGTGATGCGCTTTTCGATATGTCCGACTGCCTGATTCCAGCCCAAGGCAAAGTTGCTCATATCACCCCGATGCATGTCATGGACTTCCAGGAACAGCCGCTTCTCGTTCATATCAATGCCGGTGAACGCCTCGTCAGCCGCCCTCCGAAGCTGGACGACCTTGCCGTGCTGACGGTGCACCTCCTCCTGAAGGTATCGGTTGTAGCTCTCCACAGAATCGATCCGCGCTCTCAACTGGGCCTTAGTTTCCCAGAGCATTGTGTTTCACTCCTCTTTGGCTGTTTTTCTCTATAGCCGCATGCCTTGCACATAGTACACTGCAATACCGCTGCGTATAGCTGTTTTCCCGGTAGGCTGTAAACTCCGCTCCACAGTACTCGCAGGTCTTTGTCTTTTTCCCGGACCAGCTTCTGCTCCCGCGTTTCAGATATGAATATCGGTCGCAGCACACCTTCGAGCAGAATATCTTCTGCCGCCCTTTTCCCGCTCGCTTTATAACCGGCTGGCCGCATGTCGGGCAGAATCCGATGACGCCCGGCGATTTGCCCAGCTTCTCCAGATCCGTCTCTATTGGGAAGAGTATCTGCCTCTCATCCATAGCCGGTCATCACTTCACAGATATATCGCTGGTCTGCTCGCCGCAGTCGCTTCTTGGCAATCCTCCGGTTCAGCTTCTTCATCTTTGACCATCCCGAATGATTCACAGCCCAGCAGGCGCAGTACCGGTCAAACAGCGACTGCGGATTCAGATAGGGCTTATAAATCTTCCTGCACTTCGACATATGCCGCCCTCCTAACGGTTGTTCAGTATTTGCTCAGCACATTCTTAATCCTTATTTCTGTCTGCCATCGTTAACGAAGGTGTCGCACCGACTGTATGTGTACTCCCCATGACCATCCTTGCGATTCTCAGATAGTCCCTGTCCACAAGCTGCATATCCGCGATCTCGTCCTCAACCACGGGTCTGTCTTTGATCTGCGGATAATGCTCTCGCACATCTCGCAGAAAAGCATCCGCTTGCTGGGAAGTACACTGAGACAGCTTTCGGGATTCGAGGACCTTGTCCATCCGCTCTTTGCAGTGGATGCACACGTATGGTTCGATGATGGAATATTTCGCTATACAAAGACCCGCTCCGTCTGAGGTCTTTTCCCACTCCAGATACCAGTCAAAATCCTGCCACTTATGAGCACAGACCGGTCGAACAGGCGTCTCACGTTTCTTGAAAAAGCTCATTCTCATCTCCCTTGAGCTTTTCAGGTAAAAAACAACTCTACTGCAGAAAACGGCTGTTTTTTACCCGAAGTTTTATGAGGTAAAACTTCGCAAATGAATACCTTTTGGCACCTCTTCACAAAGTTTCATTGGCCTCCAAAACCCCTGTACCACAAGGATTTTTGAGGTTTTCAGGGGCTGGGTGGCCACACGGGGCTGGAGCCGGGGACCCCTTTTAACGAATTTCGCGGAAAAGCACGCGAGAGGGACCGCCGGTCTCCAGGGTGTAGGCCGTAGAGATTTGACCCCGCCCCCAGGGATGGGCATAGACGGATTCAAATCACGAACTACTATGGCAAACTTTTGCATGCGCCGTATCAAGACTTTGGAAAATTCCACCACTTGACTTTTGATTATTCCCATGCTATACTTTAGATAATTCCTGTTTGATACTTTAGCTTGACTTTTTCGGAGGTGATTTCATGATCCAGCGGATTGCAGAGAACGCGTTGAAAAGGCTGTCTTCCCAGTTCCCCGTCGTTGGTATAACCGGGCCAAGACAAAGCGGTAAAACGACACTGGCGAAGGCTGTTTTTCCCAGCAAGAAGTATGTAACTTTTGACGACAGGTCCATGCGCGATATGGCATCATCAAACCCACAGGATTTCCTGATGGCATTCCCGAACGGAGCCATAATTGACGAGGCGCAGAAGGTGCCCGGCATATTCGACGCCTTGAAAATTGCCGTAGACAGCACAAACACAGAGCCGGGAAAATACATTCTCACCGGTTCCAGTCAGTTCCGCCTTCAATCGAACATGACAGACAGTCTCGCAGGCAGAGCCGCTTTTTTGAAGCTGCTGCCCTTTTCGGTCGCCGAACTGAAAGCCGCTGAATGCCTTCCGGAAACAGCCTATGAGCTGATTTACAACGGTCAGTATCCACCTTTGTATGATACCTCAAAGCACTTCATCCCTGAGGACTGGTATGAGAGCTATATTGACACGTATCTGGATCTGGATGTGCGGGATCAGATCAATCCCAGCAACCTCTCAACCTTCCGCCGGTTCATCCAGGTATGCGCCGCAAACAGCGGGCAGATATTCTCCATGGACAAGATCGGCAGAGAGGTGGGCGTGTCCGGACCGACCATCAAGCACTGGCTGTCCGTACTGGAAGCGTCCTTCATCATTCACTTCCTTGAGCCGGACTCCAACAATTTGGGAAACAGCATCATCAAAACGCCCAAGTTGTACTTCGTGGACACCGGCTTGCTATGCCACCTGCTGCGGTTAGAGGATAAGGGTGAACTGATCCTGAGCAGGCATAAAGGCGCGGTCGTTGAAACCTTCGCAGTCGCGGAATTTCTGAAGCACCGCATGAACCAGGGTAAGAAGGCCAACCTGACCTATTACCGCACTTCCAAGAGTGAAATCGAGGTGGACATGATCGCTGACTGGCGTCACACATTCGCGGTGGAAATCAAAAGCAGCACAGATCCGGAAACCGGCAAAGCCTCAAAGGTGCGCAAGTACGCCGCAGAGCGTGGCACGGATGACGTTCACAGCGCGGTGTTCTACCTCGGCGATCTGAGCCTGCGGATCGGTGACACCCAATTCGTCAGCTGGCAAGACTGGGGCGACTTTTTGGATTAAAAACATTGGGAGGCCACTCAGTAGCGGTACGTTGGCCTGGAATCCTCCAATCCGGTCTTCCGGTCAAGATGATCATCCAGGGGCGAGGATGGGCTGTGCTGGACAAACATTTCGCCCTTGACAATAATCCACATTTACGCTATAATGCAACTGAAAATCAGTCGCATTCTTGGAGGGATTGATGTGCCAAAGAAAGAAACGCTGATACGAAAGCTCACTCAAAAGCCAACTCCAAGGAATTTCACCATCAACGAACTTGATGCGTTAATGAGTCAATGCGGGTGCATCAAGTATTCTGGTGGTCGTGGTTCCTCGATTGGCTACTTCCACGAGAAATCAAAGCGTAAGCTTACCTTCGACGGCCCTCACCCCGGAAAAGAACTCTACCGATACCAGATCAAAAAAGTGCTGGACTTCCTCGCTGACATTGGAGAAATCTAAGGAGGTTATCTCTATGAGCAGAATGCTTGAATACAAAGGCTATCACGCAAGCGTTGATTACGATGATGAAGATGAACTCTTTGTCGGTTCAGTCTTCGGCGTTCGTGATTCGCTCAACTTCCATGGAACAAGTGTCGAGGAGCTGAAAAACAGTTTCCACGACTGCATCGATAACTATCTCGACATGTGTAAACAGTTTGGTGTGGCTCCCGACAAGGAGTATAAAGGCTCCTTCAATGTGCGCCTGGAGCCAAAGCTTCACAGGGATGTAGCCTTTGCTGCGGAGCAGCAAGGTATTACAATGAATCAGTTTGTGGTCAATGCGTTAAGCTCTGCTGTGTACGCATGATCCAGCTGAGATTCCAATCCATAGTGAATGGGGTAGACAACAGTCTGCTCCATTTATTTTACTCTACGTCCCTCAGAAGAATACTGCACATATCATCATTCAGACTAAGGCTGCCCGCCATAGGAAAGGAGAAAAGTCACAGCGGGCTGGGAAACATGCATGTTCAGTAGCGATATGTCGGTCGGCTGTCCTTCAACCCAGTCTTCTTATCATGGTGCTCTTTGCAGAGCGACTGCCAATTACCCCGATCCCAGAACAGCTTCGCATCACCGCGATGCGGACGGATATGGTCAACCACCGTGGCCTTGACGTACCGTCCCTCGGCGGCACACATGACACACAGCGGATGAGCGGAGAGAAACTGCTTGCTGGCTTTCTGCCACGTTCGACCATATCCACGGGAGGATGCGGAGCGTGTATCCTCTGGATGAAGGGGACGATGCTTTTCGCAGTACTTCCGCCCGCTCTCCACCAGCTCCGGACAGCCTGGGTGAGCACAGGGGCGCTTGGGCCTATATGGCATCTGAATCTCTCCTTGATCGCATTACTCGTTAGAAGGGCAATTCAGTACCTTCTCTGTTCGGACAGAATTCAGGTGGTTCAATGCCCTCGCCCCATGGATTGTAATGAACACCCTTCGCATGAGGACAGTTGCGCTTTCGCCCGATTTCACAGGTATCGCAACAATACATCGGCCCTTCATTGAGTTCTTTCTCAAACTCTTTCAGGCAATCATCACTGCAAAACGCCGCCTCATAGTCCATGTCAATGAACTCTGTCAGCCTGCGGCAAACCTCACAGGGAACAGGAAAGGGAGCGCGGAAAACGCTCCCTCGCTGCTCCCATGTATGGAGATCGGCGTATTTCCCGTTCCAGGTCAAAGGTGCTTTGGATCGCTCTGAGGGTCTGATGCGGTGCCACCGCCCACAGTCAGGGGCGCGGTGCAGAAGTGAACATTGCCGGTTTTGCCCTTAAACACTTCCCTGGCGATATCCTGGGCGAGGCCGCTGAACAGGCCGTTATAGTCGGTCATATCATCGCGGTAATACTGGATAACTTCCGGCTTGAAGAGAATATAAACCTGAGAGGCGCCGAAATGATCCGGAACGACCACGATGTCCTGAACGATGGGATTGTCACGGAAAAGGGTCTTGTAGATCGCGGCGAGGTCATCAGTGGCACTCGTGTTTTCCTCGTCGAAGATCTCAATGCCCAGGGTCACGTTGCCGTATTCCTTCATCGCAGGCAGAAGGTCGTCCAACGCGGTGAACTTCTCATGGTTGCGAACCTGGATATCGAAGGCAAAATCCACCTCATGGCCTTCCGGCTCATAAACCTCGCCGACGGTGATCTGCGGGTCACGCTCGAGCAGCGCTTTGATCTGCTTCTGGTATTCATACCAAGGAGCGATGATAGCCGGGTTCGTGGTGGTGTTGGCATTTTTGATGTCCCTCATGTCTCTTTCCTCTTTGAACGCGCACAGGCGTTCCATGTCCTGATGGTTTCCAGCAGGCGGTCATCCTGAACGAAGAAGGGATCTTCGATGTTCGCCGCCCGGCTGAGGTTGGCAATAAGCTGTCCGAGTCGCCAGTCTGGGTGTGTCTCCCAGAGTGTCTTCAGCTCATCCAGCATTATGGGGATGCGGTTGGGGTCGCGCATATTCTCATCTCCCTGTTCTTTTCTGCCAACGAGGAAAGAGCATTACTGCTCCCATGGCAGCCCCTGCTTCCCAAAGTGACCGTAGGCGCTTACGCGGTTGTAGTCCACATCCAGGAGTCCCAGGCTCTCAATGATTCCCCTCGGCGTCAGGTCGTAGTTCTCCCGGACAAATGCTTCGATGAAATCGCGGCTCTGCTGTTCGGTGCCAAAGCAATCCACATTGATGGACACCGGCTCAGCCACACCGATGGCATAGGCGATCTGCACTTCGCACTTGTCCGCATAACCGGCGGTCACGATATCTCGTGCGATCTTCCGCGCCATGTACGCGCCGGAGCGGTCAACCTTGGTGGGGTCCTTTCCGCAGTTGCCAGTCACAAATACATGATTGTTTCGACGAAGTAGCAGCATACCGGAAGGAACAGAAAAACAGTACATATAACCGTCTTCCGGATCATACGGTGATACATCACAATATCCAACGCCTTTTGTCCCATGTTTCACCTGAAACTTTTTCCACTTGGTGGAATGCACCCGATACAGCACTGACTTTCTGGTATACTCTTTACCATTCTGGAAGAATGTTTCTCCTATACGATCATCCACGGAAATAGTTGCATTCGTTCCATAGGCTACCATGAAAGCAAATTGTACGAAATCTGCATCTTCTTTGATGGTTGTCCGGAAATTTCCCTCTGCTCCATCCCAGAGCTGAACCTCATCTGCAATCACCTTCAGTTGCTTGGAATTAGCTCCCAGTAGGCACTTGGAAAGCTTCTTACAGGTGAATGGCGGGCAAAAATAAAAGACGGAAAAATCTCCATCTTCAGATTCTGTGTATTCAGTTCCCGTCTCGTTCAGCAAATAACGCATTCTATGCTTCTTGTGTTGCTTTTTAACACGCACACGTCCCGTCCATTTCTCCTTATGCTGGAGGATTGTCCCATCGGCACAGAAAGCAGTCTGAAGTCGAATCAAGTCTTCAGACAATGAAATGCCTTCTCTTTCATCTCGGTACTTGAAACTTGTGGGAATAAACCCATGATTTCCGTTGCGCACACCATTCTCATCAAAGAGCATTCTGGCAGTTTTTTTCACCAGACCACCCTTACTGGTTTCAAGAACAACATCATGATTCGGAGAAAGAACCATGTCCAGTACCTCTCCGGATTTGATTTGCATCAATCCTTCGGCAGGGTTTTTAACGAATGCATACGGCTTTACAAAAGTCAGTTCACCATTTTCCCACTGCCCCACCAGGTCACCGCAGAAATCACGGATTTTCTTCCAGCCATTGGGGGTCAAAAACTCGGTGTCGCCATCAACACACATGGCACCGCCGCCGATATGACCCACGCCGCCATAGGTGTCACAGGCGAGCTTGCGCCCCGTGACCCCGCAGTCAGCGAAGGGACCGCCGAGAACGAAGCGGCCGGTGGGATTGACCAGCTTCTGGAAATCAGTGTTCAAGCCAAGCTGCGCGGCGGTTAACACCATCATAGCTTCGATGACGTGCCGGAAATCGGCGGGTTCCACGTCGGCGCTGTGCTGCACCGAACACAGGAAGGTGGTGATGTGGCCACTGTCATAGTCAAAGCTCACCTGTGCCTTGGCGTCGGCGCGAAACATGTGGCTGGGGTGATTCTTCAGCAGCCGCAGAAAATTTGTCGCCAACACAAACGGAACCGGCAACAGCTCCGGCGTCTCATTGGTGGCGTAGCCGAACATCATGCCTTGGTCTCCGGCGCCGCCCTTGTCAACACCCATTGCGATGTCGGGACTCTGCCGGTCCATCAGGATGTGGATATCGAAAACGGAGTCCTCATAGCCGAGGCGTTCAATGCCGATCCGCTCGAAAACACTCCGAACCAGTTCTTTGTACGAAGGGACATAGTCAGAGCTGATCTCCCCGGCGATAATGATCTGGTTGCCCTTGATCATAACCTCGGCGGCAACGCGGGCATCACGATCATGTTTTAATACCTCGGTCACAATGGCATCCGCAATCTGATCACAGATCTTATCCGGGTGACCATTGGATACCTGTTCACATGTGATTATGTGCATTATTCCACTCTCACTTTCTCTTTCAGGGTAGTTTTGGGGATAGTCAAAACCTCGGCCTCGGCCAGGTAGTAGCGATGATGAGCATCAGCGCCACTACCAGAAGAATGGTGTATTCCATCAAAACTCTTCGACCTCCAGCCCGATCAAAGCCAGCAGCGCCAGCTCCACCTTCTGGATGTCGTCTTCAGAGGTGACCTCTCCGACCTTCCGCCTCAAACTCGCCTTGTCGATAGTGGTAATCTGCTCTGCAAGGGCTGTCAGATCCCGGTCGAGGCTAGGATTCCTCTCAGCGAGCAATCTCACATGGGTCGGGAGATCCATTCGGGCTTCCCTGGTTCGGAGAGGGACGACCGTCACCATGGTTGCGCAGGTATTGAAACGCTCATCGCTCACCACCAGGACTGGGAGAATCCCGTTCCTCAGGTAGGACCATTCCTCCCGGTGAAGTTCCGCAAACCACACCTCCATGCGGTGAGGTGTTTGGCGGAGTTCCCTCGCAAGCTCCCTCAGGGCTTGCTGCCCCTGCTTTTCTTCAATCAGCCGATCATTCTGTCTCGGCATTTGCATTCCTCCTTTTCTGCATTGCACTAAAAAAGAGGGCCGCCCAGTTGGACAGTCCTCTTGCCTTTGCGGGCTTCGTTGCCCGCTCTTCGATGATATTAGAATACCAGATTTGTCAATGGGGTACGTCTGCGAAATTGGACATTTTTCTACATTACCCCATAAAGAAGCGTAGTCAGATGTCCCAGAGCACGATTTCTGCGCTTATAATAGGCGTCCTTTTCAAAGCCCATTCTCGCACAAATATCTACGCGCTCAGATCCATCCAGATATACGCTTTCAAGTAAGCACTGCTCATCTTCACTGAGCTGCTTCCAGGCGGGCTCAAACCAGGCCATGTATTCCTGTGCCTGCCTATAGCGCTCCTTCAGTGTGTCGATCTCCTCAATTGTGCTTACTGCCTTATCCTCGCCAGAATGTACGTTCCCGCCTCGAACATGGTCATCGTATAGCGGCACTCCAACCGAAGAGGTCTTTTCCCTGATTCTCTTTATTTCATCATTGGTATTCTCGATGATGAATTTCATAGAATCGTAGTCTTTTAGGGCCTTGATAGTCGCATCTCTTTTATCGAGATAGCACCATCCGATCATTCTTAATCTCCTCCTGGATTTTTCTAATCAGATAATTGGGGTCAAGATCTGTCAGTGTTGCATACCACCTTCCATGAAAGAATTCTTCCAGCTTTTCAACCTCCTTCTTTCTGAACTCGCTTTCGGGATTTCTCAACAGACGTTTGTAGGCGCTCTGATAATCCTCCACCGCGCTGATTATGATAGCGTTGGCCAGGTCTTCCCAGTTCTCCTGTAGATATACCATAGCTCACCCCCCTATCAAAACCCATCCGACAGAGTCAGTTACTGAACAGCTTCGCTTGACGCAACTTTCCAGAACGAAGCCCCTTGTTATAGAGCTTTACCAGGCCAGCAGCATACGCAGCGCCCACAGACTCATCGCAGAATTTACCAGCCTCCTTGACTATTTGCGCCTCCGTCACGGAACGCAGTTGATTGATGAACACTTTATCGTCCATCTCATCTGCATATGTTGACAGCAGGGCAGCCATTCCTCCCAGCATTTTCAAAGTCAGTGACCAACGTTCACCATCCCAGGTATCCCGAAGGAGATGAAGCATCCGATCGTAGCCATCAGCCTGAAGAACACGGAAACAATTCAGGGCCTTCTTTGCTGCCGCGATCCCGTACTTGCAATTCACTGACTTCTCGGGGTCAATGATGAAGCCAGCATCTCTTGTATGCTGAAGGAAACTCGTCACCTCCGCCTCGCCACAGAAGGCCTGAGCCTTTAGCATGGATGCCGACGCCATTTTCTTCTTGCACTTGTTGAACAGGTAGAACAGCTCAGACTCATCCTTCTCGGTAAGGCCAGTATATACCTTACAGATAACAGGGTAATCAGGGTCATTGAACTTCAGTTCAATCGCCTTCTTTGTGTGCTGGCCGTCGATGATCCAAAACTTCCCATCCCGATATGAAACCTGGATCACAGCCACCAGATCGGGGTTGAAGTTATCAGCAATTTCCTGCGCCCACTTCATATCCAGAAGGCGCTGATACTTCTTGTTGACCTTCAACATACTGATGGGCATCCTACGGATATAGGTGAGGTCGGCGGCGCTTCCTTCGACATGGTCTTCCTTGAGCACCACTTTCACGTCCAGCCTGTCATTCTCGTTCTTGATGATACGTACCTTAGTTCGATTCATGTTAATCCTCCATTTCTTTGTACATCTGTTCGGCTTGTTCGTTCGCTTCCCTGATGATCTGCAACAGTTTGGGAAGACGGCTCCTGTCTTCATTCTTCAGCCATCTGAGTCCGGTCCGGAGTTCCTCGATATAGTTGCGACAAGCAAATCTCACTTGGTCCTCCACAAACATGAAGGCATGAGGTTCATGCTGAGGTTCATCCTTCATCGTGGGAACCTCCATCAGATGGTCGATCTGAGTTACCTCCGGATAGAGTTCGAGGTCCTTCTTTTCAGATGAATGAGTTTTCACCCTTTCCTCATTCAGCGAAACAGGACCGGCAAAGGACTTCTTGTGCATCTTGGACGGCTGTTCTTCGATTGGAACGTCCTTTACATAGTCTCGTTTCTCTGATTTCTCCTGATTTTCGACCTTACAGCCAGGCGATGATGAATCGTTTTTCTTCTTGCCGAAAAGCTGCTTGTAAGTCCCACTAATAGACACTTTACGATCCGTTCTCAATCTTTCTAATGTAGCCTCATCTGCTCCTTCGTGAAGACGGATCGCCATGTGCATGAGACTCTCCGAAACGTGTGCCAGACTACCTAGAATAAAAGCTGTTTTCCCTTCGCGAGAACCTTGGCGTAAATTTACGCCAGGGTCAACCTTTACGCCCGCGAGCTGTCGCTGAAGAGCCTTGGAGCCGATATCATCTTTGAATGGAATTACCATTTCACAACGCTGAAAGGATGTTGGATCCCGGGAATTCATCACATTGGTTACAATCCAGAGTCGAGCATCGACTTCATCCTCGAATTGCTGCTCCACAGTTTCAAAATCAATCCCAAGTTCCTTGCAGATTGCATAACGATTATGGCCATCTACAATGGTTCCCTGCCATGTCACTATGGGAACCAGACATCCACGTCGTTTAATATCAGCCTTCAGCTCTTCAAATTTCTCTTTTGAAAGAGGAATGGCTGCATCCCTGAACTTCGGATTGATTTTTAGCTCCTTTATCACAACTTCACCTCCTCTCCCAGCACGTCTTGAATTGCCGCCTTCATGGTTGCCAAGCCATCAAAGACATAAATTCGTTCTTCTCGAATATCCCTCAAAAGTTGTATTGCTTTCTCGCTGCTCATAACATCTCCTTTCCACCCGCTGGGGCTGTTAAACCAACTGTGCCTTAACTGCGTCTATCAGGCTGCTCTGTGTGACCTCCTTTTTTGAAAGTGCAGCCATAATCCTTTCGTCGATAGTCCCTTTGCATACGATGTGTTCCACTACAACGGTCCGGGAAACCTGTCCCTGCCGCCACAGGCGGGCATTGGTCTGAATGTAGAGCTCCAAACTCCAGGTCAGACCGAACCAGATCAAAGTGGAGCCGCCTGCCTGCAGGTTCAGACCATGCCCCGCAGAAGCAGGGTGGATCAGCCCCACAGGAATTCTCCGTGCATTCCACTGGTGGATGGATTCCTCAGTGTCGATGCGCCGGTAGCGCACTCCCATATCGCGTAGCCGTTCCTCAATCCGTTTCAGATCATGTTTGTACCAGTACGTCACTAAGACGGGCTTCCCGTTCTGTGCCTCGATCAGGTCTTCCAGGGCGTCGAGCTTTCGGGAGTGGACATCAATGACTGCTCCCTCATCATCATAGATCGCGCCGTTCGCCATCTGGGTCAGCTTGCCCGAAAGCGAAGCGGCATTAGCCGCCGTTACCTCGCCATCCTTCAGGTTGAGTACCATTTCTTTCTTCAGTCGGGAGTAAATCTCCGCTTCCTTCGGAGACATCCTCACCTCATAGGGGACACTGACGAGTTCTGGCATGACGAGATGATCCGTACAGCGCATGGAGATTGTGATGTCCGCTATCCGTCTGTAAATCCGCTCCTCTGCTCCGGGGAGAGGGGCATACGAGAATACAATCTGCCCGTTAGTCTTCTCCGGGCGGAAGAATTCTTGACGGTATCGGGTGATGAAGCGTCCAAGCCTCTCCCCCAGATCCAAGAGTCTATACTCTGCCCAGAGGTCCATGAGGCCGTTGGATGATGGAGTCCCGGTCAAACCAACGACCCTGCTGACGAGAGAGCGAACCTTTAGCAGACTCTTAAACCTCTTCGCCTGGGGATTCTTAAATGAGCTGAGTTCGTCCAGCACAAGCATATCCCACTTCCACTCGCCGCCGTATTCCTCCACAAGCCAAGGCACCACATCACGGTTGATCACATACAGGTCTGCGTCCTGATTCAGCGCATAACGCCGCTCGGAGGCTGCCCCTATCGCAATGGAATAGCGCAGCCCTTGGAGGTGACTCCATTTCCCCAGCTCCTCCGCCCAAACCTGCGCCACGCGAATCGGGCAGATCACGAGGACCTTTGTCACTTCGAACCTATCCCTGAGAAGCTCTTCTATCGCTGTCAGGGTAATCACAGTCTTTCCGCAGCCACAGTCCAGGAGGATGGCCGACGCGGGATTTTTCACTATGAAGGATGCCGCGTAGCTCTGATAGGGGTGAAGATCATCCTTCCCCAGCACAGGAATCACCTCCCTGCTCTTGCCCTCCACCGGGGAAATGCTCTATCGCGTCCAATATCGCGCTAATCTGGTTCGGATCATCCAGCACAGCAACAAAGCACCCAAGTTCTGCCAGTTGCCTGTGCCTTACCCGCTGCAAGGGGCGCGCCCTTTGTCCCGGTGCTTTGACCTCGACGAAGCCCATCTTCCCCTTTGGCAAGATCACCAGCCTATCTGGCGCTCCCACCCAATTCGCAGGTGCGAACTTCAAGCAAAAACCACCGCGTTCAGCGGTGGCCTTGCGAAGTATCAGTTCTATTTCGCGTTCACGTATTTTTATCACACTCCTTTTCTCGAAAATGTCTAAAGGTGGGGGATGAGGGGCTAATACCCGTCCACCCCCGTGAGGGCAAAACTAACCTGCTCCCCTTGAATGGGCAGGTTGTCATCCAGATGCTCAACAGATGAAACCAGGTTGTTTTTCGCAACAAACCTTATGGGATAAAGCATTCCCTCGCGCGCGCGAAGACTATAATACAAATAGTATTATTATTCTTATATAACTTTTATACGCGCGTGTGGGCTTTTTTTGCATCAAAACAAAGCCCAAAATGTCAGAAAAGTCTCCTAGAGAATAGTTGTAGTCCTGTTGATTTTACATTTTTCTTCCTATTATATTAGGTTCAAAACAAATCACCAACAAGACTACAACAAGCTCAGAAGTTGTTTTGAAATCCCCCATTCCTTAGCTGGGGGAGTTGGAGGTGTCGGAAGAGTCGGACGATGGGGTTCTAACATACACCCTCTGGGTACCATAGAGGGGCAGTTTCTTTGAGCCTGCGCGTTTCCACTGGGGAAGCTGTCTCATAATGGCGCTGATGGCGTAGCTGTCCTTGGGCTGCATGTCCTCTTTTCGCCGTCCATAGCACTCCACCCAGATTTCCATGTTGCTCACGCAGTCCCTCTTCCTCACCGCCTTCGCATGAATGGGATCATCACCCCGCAAGTAATCCTGCCGACGGTAGATGTCCATGCTCTCCCAATTGTCCGGGAGAGGCTTCTCCAAATACTCGGCAACAATGCCCTGCCGGTCATCATGTTCCATAGCGGCCAGCTGATGGGCTTCCGCCGCTTCCTCCAACCACTTCGGCAGGAACAAAGGCTCACCCTCTGCCTCGCGGGCCTTCGTCTCCGCCCAAACCTGGGCAACGTAGTCCGCATCCAGGACCATGTCGGTCCTCCGGGGCGTCGGCACAATCCAGAAACGACGGTTACCCGTCACGTCGCGGAGGAAGCCGTTTTCCTGGTTTGCTGTGCCAATGAAAACACACTGGCGCGGATGGGGGGTAGCGCGACGCCCATAACTGGCGCGATACTTGTCATCCTGTCGGGAAATAAAGGCCTTGACGGATTCCACTTCAGCCTTTGAAACGCCGGCCATCTCTCCCAGTTCGATGATCCAGTTCCCCTGAATATTCTCCGCCGACTGCTTATCCCGCATCATGTTGAAGGAGAGGTTGTCAGTGAAATATTCGGGACCGCAGAGGGTCGCGATGGCTGTGCTCTTGCCGATGCCCTGCGGACCGACCAGCGTCAGCACATAGTCGAACTTGCATCCCGGCTGGAGTACTCGCCGCACCGCGGCAACCAGCGTCTTCCTGGTAACAGCCCGGACATACTCAGAATCCTCCGCGCCGAAAATGTCGATCAGGAGGGTATCTAAGCGGGGAACGCCATCCCACTCCGGCAAAGCCGAGAGGTAATTCCTGATGGGGTGATAATGACGGTCGTCGGCCACCTTGTCCACCGCATCCCTGATCACTGTGGAGGGCAGCTCCCCATAGTTCGCTGCGATCCAGTGATTCAGCTGGGCATCATCAACATCGCGCCAGAATTTGTCATGGTGCCATGGGATGGAGGCCCCAAGTTCAATATTGTCAGCCAACTCGTTGAAGACCAGGCTTTTCAGATCGGGGTGATTCTCCAGGATGAGAACGGAGTTGATGATGGATGGAGCGAGGATGCCATGCTTCGTGTAGAGGAGCTTCTCCTCCCAGGCGGAGGCATCCTCCTCACCGAAGTCCTCGGCGAGAGATGCGGCTCTCTCCCGCCTCTGAAGGTTCAGGCATTTCTGATCAGAGAGAACGAACTTCTCCATTTCACGGTAGGACGGGGCCATTTCCGCTGGGCCTTCGTAACCGGCGTCCAGGATTCCAAACTTGTGGATGCGCACCAGGTCGAAGGCGTTCTGCATGTGGCCGCCTGCCGGATCCGTTGCGTGGTGGCTGTAGAGCCACTTTCCGTCGATGATGGCCGCGCCGGCGGTGGAGCTGCCCGCGATGAAGTCATACCGTCCGGGATGGGTTGTGCTGGGCCGATAAACGGAGGGAAGCAGTGCATCAATCACAGTCTCGATGTCCCCATATGCCCGGCAGAAGAGACCCACCACATTCTTCTTCTCAAAGGGATCCTGCACCCTGCGCTGCTCGGAGGTGAACGAAGCGGTTTCCCTTTCAGAGGGAGGTAGATCTGCCAGGTCCCGCCAGTTCGGATGGGCAGCGAGGAAGGCATCCGGATCGAGCGTCGGACCGATGAGACGGCGAGAGAAATATTCCCCGTCCACAGAGGTGGTCGGCCAGTACATCAGCTGATGTACGCGGAAGGAACAGGGATCAACATGCTGTGACCCAAGATCATGGGCGAGATAGTGGGTGATAGCGTTGTATTCGTCCGGGCTGATATTCCTGGTCAGGAAAACCAGAACGCGAAAGCGAGGGGCTGAGGGGGTGTGAGAGTGGGTCGAGTAGACGAAACAATCATAATGCAGTTTGTCTATCAGGACATCGATGAAGTTAGCGGGGCAAGAGTCCAAATCCAGAGTAACGAGGGAGCGGTATTCCACAGTACTGGTAAGTCTCCGATTCCCTCGCAGCTTCCCTCCTACGAACCCGCCATGGTCCTTGATGTTGTCGCGCTGGCTCTTCGGCATAGCGCTGAACTCCGCGATAGTCTCTGGCGTGCGGATGGTCTGTGAGAGCTTAGCGCAGAGCTGATCGGCGGTAAACCGCTCCGTCTTCCAGCTCTTTTCAAAACGGGAAAAACCCGTAGAGATGATGATTTTGTCCATTAGTCCTCCGTTTCTCTCAGGTGGCTATCGCCTGAGCAGTCGATTTTTTGTCTCTTGACCTGAGTACTCTTCTTGTTCAGTGACACGGTGTCGGTAACAACCTCCTCCGAAGTTGTTACTTGGGTTGTTACCTGTTGTTGCGCCAGAATGCGTTCCTTCAAAAACATGGCGTATTGCCAGGGCGCACCCTGCGGCGGCGAGGTCGGCGTGTTTCTGAGCAACTTCTGAATCTGCCGGTAGTCCCGCCCGAGACGCCCTTTCTTTTTGATCTCCCTGATGGCTACATCGTGCCCGCGGCCTTCAAGGTAGCCGCGCAGGTAAGCGGGTTCCAAAAGAGCGGCAATTTCTTTTGCTCGTGGACCAGGAATGACACGATCCAGGTCAACGGCTTCGATTTCTTTTCCGTTCCAGAGTAAAAGCATTTTTCCTCCTTTCTGCCCACCTCTCCACTCTTTCACTGGCAAGGGCGACAGCGGCGGCGGTCGATTGTGCCGGCGCATATTTATGCGTCAGGGTCGGCGCATATTTATGCGTCCTTGCAGTACCATGGCGTTGAATAACCCTCCCCTTTTATCACCAGCCCCTCCGCCCATGGTGGAGGCTGACTCATGATTTGCTCGACCTCCTCCACCGTGGCATCCAGAGGCACGTCACAAATCACCTCGTCGTGGACGTGGGCAACAATCCCGTAGTCCCGAAGGTTATGGATGGCGTGGCAGAGGATGTCGCGGCTGATGGCCTGGGTGCAGTTCGAGACGATGCATTGTTGTCTGCCGTTCCAAAGAGCAAAGCGATGGCGGAGACCCGCATTCACAATGTCGTAAACGGGCAAAGCCCGTGGGGTGTGGTCAACGCGGATGAAGTGCTTCTCCCCGAGAGGGTAGAAATCATACCACTGCTTTCCGTTAGCGAAGCGCGCTTCCATCCATCCAGTCTTCGTATAAACCCGATGATCAGGGGTTAGACGAAGGCCATCCACCAGAATCGTGTCTTGGATGCCTTTACAAACGACGCCCTGGTGGGCTACGAACTCCTTCCCGTCCCAGACCAGCATCTCCCTTGTGACCTCCTGGATGGGAACGGGGCCTCGGTCTGTGATGACCAGAGTGCCCTCGGCTACACAATTCTCCACGAACTTGGGCCCATAGCTTTCTATCTCGTCCCAGTGATGTGTGGTGTCCATTCCCTGGTAGGTGATGGATTCCCCGCCGAAACGGTTGGTACCGATGCGCGGCCTCAGGTAATGCAGGGCGCGTCCTGACGGGAGGGTTATGGAGAGTCGCCCGTCGCGAGAAACGATAGATAGCGGGCCAACGTGATAGGTCAAGTGATCCCGGATGGTGTTCTTGACAGCCCGATCCACCTTCCACCAAAAGCGTACGATGTTGGGATTAGCATTCCGCCAAGCCTGAACCAGGGGGAGGAGTTCTTCTTCTTTCACGCCCATCTCCAAAGCACCCATGCTTTTCAGCGCGCCAACGGAGCCGCCGTAACCGCAGTTGTGGACGAGGTGTCCCGATACGGTAAAACGATGATGTCTTCCGGCATTTCGTATGTCATAAAGTCGAGCCGTGTGTTGATCAAACGCCAGTTCTTTCTTCTCTCGAACACTGCTGTCTCCGCATCCTGAATGATCTCGTCTCTGGTCAGCCCCTGTGACAACTTCCGTATCACTACCGGATAGCTGTACGGCCAGTATTTCTGATCGAACCGACTTAGAACATTCCTGCGCTGATTCACACAGTTTGTTCTGTGATCCACGAACCGAAGATTTCCCGGAGCATAATCTTTGTTCGTATCGATTCGGTCGATTTCCATCTCCTTGTTCGGAAGACCAAATCTCCGAATCAGATAAAGCCCCGCCTCCGTCACACTTGGAAAGCCGAATCGAATCCCCCTTTCCCCATAATTCGGATACCCTGGATCGTTTGGATTCTCGCATCTCTGCTTTGCTGCAGTCAATCGTCTGTCCATCCACAACGGAATTTGCCTTTGCTGAGTACAGCTCTGGCACCCTTTCGATTTCCCGCTTTTCAGGTTGTTCAGATACTGCCACTGAATCGAGCCACAGCCCTGGCATTGCGTCAAAACGTAGCAGTGGTTCATCGCTTTGTTCCAGCGTTTCTCTGGACTGATAATCTTCACCCAGCCGTATTGCTCTCCCACCATCTCCGGTTTGAACGAGATGTGCGCCGCTGGAGGCGGCGATTCCAAATTCCACTGGCTCCTCATGCCCTTCGATGAAGACAAGATGGTCTGGGGTCGCGGTAAGCCCATCGTAGGTGATGACTTCTCGTTCTCCCCTGTATATGACACCATCATGACTGACCCACTCCTCTCCATCCCAGACCTTCATGTCTGTGGTTACTGCCTCAATCGGAATCAACCCACCATCTGTAAGGATAAGTTCGCCTTCTGCGATACACGCTAATTCAGCAACCTTGCCCTTCTGACGGAGTTCTCCATTTATGCCATGCTTTACAACGGGGACATGGAACATCTGACTGGCGCTTTGACAATAGATGTCGCCACCCTGCTCAAAGAGATCAAGGCGCCACTGTTCGCCCGCCATCCATGCCAGCACCCGCGCTTCGATTGCGCTGTAGTCACAAACAATGAGGTGGTTGCCTGGACTGGCTACGAACGAAGTCCTTGTGACCTCGGCAAGGCAGAGAGGAACCGAATCATACAGGATCTCCAAGGCGTCATAGTTGCCCGCCTTCACCAGGGCGCGTGCATCCTCCAGGTCGGGAAGTGAATTCCTGTAGAGGTTCTGCAACTGTACGATCCGCCCCGAAAACCGCCCGCTGCGCGTCGCCCCGTAGAAGACAAACATCCCGCGAAGGCGTCCGTCTCCACAAACTGCATTTTCCATGGCGACGTACTTCTTCACTGAGGACTTGGCGACTTCCTGGCGGAGCAGGAGCACTGTCCGGAGGGGTTCCGGAGCTGTGTGTAATACAGCAGCTACTTCCTTCTTCCCCAGAGAACCCAACTCCAATCCCTGGCTGGTCAACCACTCTTTCATCTGCGTGACGGAACGCGGGTTGTCCAAATCGGTAAGTTCCTGTAGACATGTGACCAGTTCCACCTGGCTTTGTTCATCCAAGGCTATGGCGCTGCGGACCAGGTCCTGATCCACCAGAATTCCCCGGTCGTTAATGAGTTCCGAATCCTGGTATTCTGTCCAGACTGCATCAGGCACAGGAACCGTGGACAACTTCCTGGCAATCTCCATCTCCACCTCAACGTCTCGCCGGTTGTACGCTTTGAAGAGTTCCCATTTTTCAGGGGCATCGGAGGGGAGGATGCGTTCCTTCCCGTCATTCATGGTTGTGGGCTTACATGGCTGACAAAACAGCTTGATCAGACCCTTACCCTCATCCATTTTGCCCTTGGTAAGCTCTAAGGCCTGACCTACTGCCTTCAGGCTGAGGGGAAGTCCTGCATAGGCGCTCCACACCATAGTGCAGCGCCAGGAGATGGGGTCAAGGTATTCACCCTTCGGGAGGAGCTGACGATCCCACAGGAAGCGAGACAAGCAGATCCTTTCAAACGCAGCGTTATGGGCGTACTTGAGAACAGTAGGATCCATCAGCGCATCCAGTATCAACTTAGGGAGTTCCTCTCCCTGTGCCAGGTCATAGACACGAATAGGGCTATCATCCACAGCCACACCGAAGAGCAGGATAGAAAAATCAGGATCCTCCGCATAGCGATACACTCCCGACTTGTTCAGATCCACGGTGGCGAATGTCTCCAGATCAATGTGAAGGTTTTTCATCTCCTTATCCCCATAACAGCAATATAGGTTTCTGGATACCCTTTTTCCTTATACCCTCAACCGGTGTCTGTCTCACAGCCTCAGTAAGCATCGGGAGTATGATTTTCTTCAATGTGATGCCTCCTTTCCCCCAACGCCCTCCCTGAAAGAGGGCATCGGGGTAGCTTGCATGCTCAGTCGAGCAGATCGTCGTCCTCCGCGAACTCGCCGAAGTCCTCGGCGGCAGAGGCATGTCCACCCAGCCGGGGGCCATCCTTGCACTTCATCACATTAGCAAGAGAAACCGCAATGCCCCTATTCCCGTTGGAATTAAAGGCGTAGAAGTTCAGGCTGACGCGCCCGAAGATGCCCGAGTAGATCTCCTCCGGATCGAGAATCGGGTTGAGGCTGGCATCGACGATGCCGGGCCGCGTGGAGTTGTTGGCGTTGAGGAAGTAGTATCCGGCGTAGTCCTCATCGCCGGGGCGTTCGACGTCGCCGTCACGAAGGGGCGTTTTCAGCGCCGAAAGGGGCGGCACTGTCTTCCCGTTGCCCTTCAGCTTCGTCTCGCCTTCCTCATAGGCGGCCTGGATGGCAGCCTTGATCTTTGCCACGTCCGGGCTGGACTTCGGAATCAGGAAAGAGCCGGAGTAGCGCTCCGCGCCGCCGTTGATGGAAGCGGGTTCAAGGATGTGAAGATAGGACATCTTCACGTCAGGTCCGGTGACTACTTTGGTAGGGGTTTTGTTTGCCATGTGTATTTCTCCTATTCTCCCGGGGTTTGCATCTCGCCGGGTGTCGTTTTTGCTTATCCCTCCCAGTATCAACCTATTGGGGGGTAAAAAGTGTTGAAATAGTTATGCAAAGTCCTGATCCGGACTTTGGGTAACAAAATGTTCCGGGCGCTTATCAGCACGCGGAACGAGGGTCAGTTTGCCTGGGGATTTTTCCATTAACGGATCAAGCAGCTCTTCAAAATGCTTCTTTCCCAGAGCCGCTTTGAGAACAGTCAGCCCCTTCAGTCGCTTCTCAAACGGATCGACTCCAGCCGCCGCCACAACCTCAGCGACCTTATCCTCATCCGTAAACTTTCTCGTCGTCCTCCCTTCTACAAGTTTGAAGTCATCCCAGGCGTAGCCAGCCAGCGCTCTCTGGAGTGCATATTCCCTGATATCCGCCGCCCACGCCTCAAGGTCAGGCAGTCGCCCCAGGATGACATTTATCTCGTCGTCCTCCAGATTCGGTGGACGGGCGAAGTCGTATCGGGCCAGGGCAAGATTCTCCTCGGCCCTCTTCCGGCAAACAGCCTTTACCCGGCAGAAGCGACACCAACTGCCGCAGGCCAGATCACCGTCCCCAGCAAGTGCCAGCTGCGCCGCCGGTCGGAGAACTTCCTCGGCCCAGCGCAGGAGATCCCCTACTGTGAGGGTAAAGCTGGAATAATTGGCAATCCGGGGCTGGTAGATAACCAGCCTTACTTGCTTTATCTCGTAGAGAGCTTCAAATGCCAGGTATGCACCAAGCGCATAGCACTTCAGTTGAGTGTTTCCCGTCAGGTGACCCTCGCCATCGGGTGAACCCTCGGCGCTGACCGGCACGCCTTTCCCGTGCTTGTAGTCAACGATGATCATCTCGCCGTCGCCGATGATGACGCAGTCAGAGGTGCCGAAGCCGCCCGGCACGTACTGCTCAAAGGAAACCTCCTGCTCGATGAAGAGGACTGCATCCGGGCTGCGCAGCTTGAGCTGATTGAAGAGGTCAAGGACTGCATCACGGTACCCCTCCGCGCACTCCTGCATTTCATCGCAGTAGTACGTCATGTTTGGGCGGGGATCGTCCATTGATTCCCCCAGTGCCTGGCGCAGCAGGTACTCGCCCAGTTCATGGGCTTCGGTACCCTCCGCCGCATATACGGAACCAGTATCGGGAGCGCCGTATTCCTCTCCCAACCTTAAGGCTGGCGGGCAGTGTATGTAGCGGTCGGCGGAGCTGGGGCCGAACCGCGCATGGCGGCTAGGCATTCCGTGCCTCCGGAGCGGCGCCGTTCGCCTCCTGCGCCATGGCCATCAGCGTCCAATACTGGTCCGGAGCAACATCAGAAAGCTTGCTTGCCCCGAACTTGCCGAGGATCTGCTTCACTACCGGGGTCTTCCCCGCACGAGAGAGCTTGCTCAGCTCGGCGCGGACTTCTTCAAAGGTCAGGGGCTTTGCCTCTTCCGCCGGGGGCGAGGCCGTACTGCCACCGCTGAAAAACTCCGCCAGCTCCTTAACCGTATCCGCTATTGTGAGCAGATACTCAATTGCTTCTTCTCGATTTGATACCATAGATTATCACGCCTCCAGTCATGATTATTGTTGATATGATGAGGATCTGCATCCACACCTAAAATGTGGTTGTAATGGCCTGCCCGTTACCATTCGTCATCCTCCCTTTCCGGCGTATCCTCAAACAACCACCGATCCATCTCGTAGTCTTTTTCCACTCTGCTTTCACTGTTGGGCAGCTCGCCATCCTCCAGCCAGTCCAACAGCGCGTAGATCTGCTCGCGGGTCAGGCTCTCATACCACTCAGCGCAGAGGTATACGGTTCCGAAGTAGCCATCGTCCCCTGTCAGTCGAGCCATGATGTCGTTGGAATCCAACCCGTCGGTCCGGAGGGCGGAGAGAGACATCGTTCCTTCAACGGGGAGCACCTCCTCGTGAATTAGGCCATGAAGCCTTTTTTCTATTGTGCGCGGAGAGAAGTCAACGACGACGGGATCCTTGCCAGGTTCGATCTGGATTACTTTCATTTGCCGGTCAGCTCCGCATCCAGTATTTTCCGGATCAGGTTCTCACTCTCGCCGAGAAGCTCCGCCAGCTCAGCGACGTGTTTCGGCCACCAGGTGTTATAGTTGCCCTCCATAATCTGCTTGCGGTCTCTCCAGCGCCAGATATTAGAGATGAAGACGATCTTATCCACCAGGGGCTGGGGAAAGCCTGTTATTCTGGCGATCTCAGGAGCATGCTTTGCGCAATACTTGGTGATCACCTCCACGATGGTGGAATCGTCGGTTTCTTCCTTCGACATCAGAAGAACTGCCGCCGCCAGCCTTGTATCGATTTTGAGCTGTTCCGCGATCTGGTCAAGCCCCTCCCGGAGAAGGATTTCCTTCTCCTCTTCAGTCATCTCTACCTTTTCCATGTCATGCAACATGGAATTGTAGAGGAGGAGGAGTTTCTCGACGATGCCACGATCCATGTGAGTCCTCGGTTCAAGAGCGCGGGCCTTGGCACAGGCAAATTCGAATATCTCCCTGCTGTCCTCATCATCGTTGACCCTGACCAACTCGCTCATGAGCTCGTCAAAGCTGCGCGGGGTCTGAGTCTCCTCTTCTTCGGCATCAGGGTTTTCCAGCATACTGGCCATGACGCCCATGTTGATGAAGTGCTTGACGGGGATGTGCTCTCTGGTAGCCTGTTCCACTTCTGCCTTCATGGAATCGGTCGTCGAGCCGATGGTCCACACCTCGTCGCAGATGCTCAACAGTTCTTCACTCAATGGCCCGGCATTCGTCTGGATGAACTGCGGAAAATACAGCCGCGGCGCGATGGGCACGTGGCCACGCCTGGCGATCAGGTTGCAGATGAACTTGGTCTCCGCGGGGTTCTTGGTTTTGTCTTCGGGGGTGCATACGTAAATGAACATGTTTTATCACTTTCCTTTCTGTTTTCATTTTGTCCAAGTGTTTCGGGTCGAGTGGAGGGCGGGGGGCAGCCGGGGCAAAACACTCCGGAACCATGTGCGATGGTGCACTACGCTTGTTCCTCCTTCCCGTTCTGACTGCTGACAAGCTCTACCACCCAGGCTTCAATCACGTCCCGCACGTCGTAGAGGTTTACGGAGAGGTCAGATGCTACTCTCTGGCAGTGTTTTGCTATGTACTGATCCAGAGACATAGGCTGTTTCTCCTTCTCCCTCGCCAGGAGAAAAGCAGAAGCGATAAGAACCTCGCGGATGAACTTGCCCTGTAGGCCGGTCTGTTCCTTTACCTTCGGGATCTGCGGCTCAATAAGCTTAGATAGGCGGTCAATCTCCTCCTCGGTCATGCGTTCCAGGATCATGCGAAAGCACCTCCCAGCATCTCAGCTACTTCAGTACTGGCAAAAACCCGGATGGTGGTGTTGGGTTTCGCCCCGCCCCAGTCTGATTTGGTTTCGGGCGGACCCCACGTCTGCAAGACGAGGCTGACCTCTTCCTCCGTCAGGCTGCGGTATTCCCCTTCCGGGACCAGGGCAACTACGACCATCGTGCCACAGTAGATGTCGATCACCGTGCCGTCAGCGCGGCGAATCGCGCGATTGGGAGCCAGGTCGAGCAGTTTCGCCTCTTCGTTGGAAATTACGGCAATCTCCTCGTCGGAAAAGGGATAGGTCATTTCGATGTAGCCGCCGACCAGCGAGCGGAGATTGTGATAGGAAAGATCAATGTCCCTGAGGCGGGCAGGCTTGCCAGGCTTGATTACGATTGCTTGCAAATTCAAATTCACCTCCTGTAGTGTTGGTCATGCATACCGCACAACCTGCGTGCGGCCATCGGTGGAGTACACGGGAAACTGCGGGTGCGGACGCTTCCTTCCCTGCTCCTTCATAATCTTGTTCAGGGCGGCGTTCGCGGTGGGGTCGCCATGGGCGCGGGTGGCGTAGTCGAGGGCGTTGACGGCTATGCATTTCATGTTGGGATGCTCCTTTCTTGGTAGTCGGTTTATTGCATAGAAAAAGCGGCTCGCCCGTTGTTGGGTTGCCGCTTATTTCAAAGTCCCTCCCTGTTATGTCCGGGCGAGGGGTGTTTTAGAGGTAGCCTCTCTAATTTTTTTCTGATCTTTTTTCAACTCCCTCCCTGTTATGTCCGGGTGAGGGATGTTTTAGAGGTAGCCCCTCATATTTTTTCTGATCTTTTGCAAACCGTCCCTATTATGTCTGGGTGAGGGGTGTTTTAGAGACAAAAACAAAAAGCTGGCGGTTATTCGCCAGCTTAGTCTCTATGAAGTATCTTTTTTTACCAGTATCTTCTTGCTTGCCTCAGGGCACCGTTCAGTCTGTCAGAGACACTTCTTTGTCCGATGCCAAGAATCTCCGCAATCTCCCGCTGCCGGTAGCCCTCCTCATAATAGAGGCGGAACACCTCCCGTTGCTTGTCGGTCATGCTTGCCAGCGCCTCCTTGCGCGTCTCTTTCCGTATGTAAATCGTCTCGGGATCCTCACCAATGCGATCCTCGCGCCAGGCGTATTCCTTCCGATATGACCTCTCTACCGCTTCCTCAGGATCATCGTCCTTATCGCCGTCATCGCCACATTCGAAGTACTGGCGGCCGGCTCTGCTCCCTGCCCTATTCAAGCAGTTTGCCTCAATGCGATGATCTCCGATTAGCGTCAAGGCCAAATCCCAGGGCATCTCCTCCATCATGCCTTCTGGAAGCTCCTCGGTCTGGTTCATGTACTTCTGCTCCGATTCCTTCAACTTACCAAAGTAGTAGGTAAAACTGGTGCAATCCGGCACCCACATGACCGTCTTACCGCTTTCGTTTTCATACACGGCGTAGCCGCAAGCGTAGATCAGGATCGCGTTAGTAGTGATGATGGGCTCGCCGGCTTCCTCGCGGAGCTTGCGGCTGGTCGGGGTCTTTTCGGCCTTCTTCACGGGGCCAAGGGTGTCGATGAGGTTCTTCAGAGTAGTCATAATTCTCCATCCTTTCCGCCTGGTGACGAAAAGGGCAGAGGCACCAACATGGGGTACGTCTAAATCCCTGGATGTGAACAGAAAAAGCCTGAGTGCGCAGGGCTAATAAAGGTACCCCTGGCAGGCTCCGCCACATCTCCTGCCCCCAAAGGGAAGCGAGTCAATGTGTCGAAACCACCATGGTAACCTCTGCCCTATACGTACTCAGGCTGTCGGTTTTGTTGTTGGTTCTTGCTACGGCTTTAGAGCCGCAATTCAGTTTTCAAGGTGCGCGGCGCTTTGCGCCGGTCGGTCGTGGTGTTTCTTGCTGACGGGTATAGTATATTTTATATTGAGAGGACACCTCAAGGATTTTGGGTGGACAGCCATTATTTAGTTGATGTTAAATTATAAATGTTTTCTTAACGTAGCAACCTTATACAACGGGTTTTTTGCCCTCTATAATGGTTACAGAATATGATTCTTAACAAAGGGGGTTTTCAAATGGCTTTCACTACGGGTGTTCTTGCAAGCATTATCAAGATGTGCTCTGACAATGCTTCAACTCAAGCCGTCGTCTCTATCCTCGTTGCTTCCATTGATCCAAATGAAAAGTACGGGGAAAAGACTGAGTCCATGAGAAAGGCGGCCGGACGTATTCTGAAATGCGAGTGCGATTTCCCTGAGCCGTCTTTTGATTCCGAATCCACTACGGATATACTCGCGCTCTTCCCTCGCATTACAAAAGCATCCATGCTTGTTCCTTATTTTAAGGACAAGGTAATTCCGTTGATTAATGCAGACAAGAAGCGCAGGCTCATCCTTGCTTTACAGGATGTCGTAAAGAACGATTTGGATATACAAGCCAAACATTCTGAAACTTTCCTTGAAACCGTTGGTATGCCCTGTTCGACCTTCGTTGTTCGTCAGAGTTTTGACCTGGCGTCGCTTCTTGCGGGTCTTTTCCTGTACACAGTTCGAATTCAGGACAATAAGCGAGGTTTGTCCACCACAACCAGCATTTCCCTGCCTGGATATTGGGAAGACCTGAAAGAAGGCTTTATGACCGTGGATCATACATTTTGCCCCGTTAATAACGTGTTTGAGGTATATGGTCTGTCTATTTATACCCAGCGCGTTCTCGATGATTACAAGCATGTGCCGACTTTTATCTCTTGGATTTCTGATTTTGACTTTGACGAGATCTTTGTTTGTTCGAATATTATGACTGACGATAGTGGTCGCACCGGTGGAAAGCTAATTGAAAATGCGACCATTGAAAAATTAGGACAATATGCTCCTCGCGTTATGCTCCACGCCCTTGGTGGAAACGGAAAATCAATGATGCTCTTATACCTTCTTTTTAACGCATTGGAGCGTATGCATACCTCGAATGTTGTGCCTTTGTATTTGTGTCTTCGCGACTATACTGTCTCTACAACGTCGCTTATTGCGTTTATCGTTTCACAAATTAGCGAGAGGTGGCCTTTGTTTGATGCTCGGATCCTGATCTCACTACTAATAAGTAACAGAGTTGTATTACTGCTCGATGGACTTGATGAGCTGAAGGACGCTGTTTTCCCAAAGTTCAAGGATGACTTGGACACATTCATCAAGATCGCTCCTCAAACTCAGATCATCATGACAGCGCGTCCTTACGCAAACTGGATGGATAAGATTAACGGATTTCACAAGGCAAAGCTCTGTGGCCTGACTATGCCTCAGGCCCTTGACTTTATTGAGAGGATCAATCTCTATCCGAATGATCCCAATCGATTCAATAAATTTCGAGATCTTATCAAAAAAGAGGTCTATCCGTATCAGCGCGACTTTGCGTCCAACCCGCTTCTTCTTACCGCAATGATGATGGTTTACCATGAGGACGGTGAAATACCCACAAAGACTTATCAGTTTTTTGATCGCGTCTATGATATTCTTTCAAATAGTCACGACAATACAAAAAGGGGGTACAAGCGTAACTATGCTACAGGGTTAGATCGAAGAGAACTCAAGAAATACCTCTATGAGTTTGCTTATCGTGCCTATAAAGCTCAGGAATGGACTCTGACCATGGACAGATGTGAAGAAATCTATTCCCAAATGTCTATACGGGGAGCAGAAGTTACTGCTACGAAGTGCGAGGATTTCATGACCGATACGACTAAAAATCTTTCCCTGATGTGCGCTGATGGAAAAATCTTCACATTCTTCCACCATACTTTCCAGGAATACTTGACTGCTGAGTATCTTTCATTCATGGCCGGTAGCCAGCTTCGAAAGTTGACCAGTTTTTTTGAGAAATCGCATGATCGCACTATAAATGACAGCGTTTTTTCAATGCTGTATGGGATGCGTCCCAGCCAGGTAGAAGAGTCCATTATTCTCCCAACCTTGCGGAATGCCTTCAAGAAAAGAACTGAGGCTGAGGAGTACATTGAAAGGACAGACGGTTTGACAAAAGCTGAACGCTCTCTTTTAGCCGGATATTGGTCCTACTTATTGAACCAATATCCCATTATTGAGTATCGTGTCAACTGCGGAGAAGATACCTCTGTTGAAGTCACTCCAGAATCAGCGGTTGTTGAATTCGTGTTGCACGACACAAAGTATCGGAATGAAAATGGTACTAAGTGCAGCATTTTCCACGATGATATTGTCAGCAGCGATATCCCCGATGATCGGTTGGTAACAGAATCTTTTTATCTGATAAACGGACATGTTTATGGTAATGAGCAGGATCACAGGACTGTTGTCAGACTTGTTGATGAAGGCTTTGAGCAGGAGCTCGTTTATTACGATGTCTGCATTGATGTCGAGCAGGTTCTCAGGAATCCTGTTTACTATCAGGATGTAGTGGAGTGCATGGAGGATCCATCCTTCCCCTTAATGCAGGAATATCGGAGGCTGCGTGACCACAAATTATCCTTAATGCGCGGAAGAGCCTCCAGTTCCAAAGCAATCAGCGAGGCGAGTTGATTCCTGTCTCTGGACAATACGACATACAAGGAGTATAATACGGATATATTTTCAATGGGGGAGAAACAACTTGACCTACCTGTTTACCCATGACGACTTAGACGGAGTGGGGTGCGCCGTAGTCGCGCACCTCGCTTTTCCCACAGATCTGGTGGTTACCTATTGTTCCTATAAGACCATCAACCAGGAAATCAACACCTTCCTGGACAATCTTCAGACTGACGCGCAGATTCTGATCTCCGACATTTCTGTCGATGAAGCGACAGCTACTCGCCTTGACAGCTTCGACGTCCGGATGTTCGACCACCACCCCATCAAGGTTCATCGTCCCTGGATGACAGTGGATACCTCCAACACGCAGTGCGGGACCAGCCTGCTGGCCGCCGCACTGCTCCCGGATATGACACCCGCCGTGGCGAACTTTGTCGAAGCGGTCTGCCTATACGATACCTGGCGATTTGAGAAGGACGTCAATTCGTTTCCTGAGAGGCTGAATGCACTGCATTCCATTCTGGGACACCGAGGCTTTGTCGAGATGACTGTACAGGCCCTCAGTCAGGATGAACCGTTCACCATCCCCCACTACTTTGAACTGGCGATCAGCAACTCATTTGCTGACAGGGATCGGTATTTTGAGCGCAAGGAAAAAGCGATGGTTGTCACAGATTTTTGTGGCTACAAAACGGGCCTCGTCTTTGCCGACCGGGAAATAAGCCTTATGGCGGAGTATGTTTTCCAACGTCATCCGAAGCTGGACATCGTGGCTGTTTGCTATATGCCGGCGGGGATCTCACTGCGGACGCGCCGCGACGATATTGACCTTACATCGATATGCCGTCAGCGCGGCGGCGGTGGACACCAGAAAGCATCGGCGTTCTATCTGGCGTCAGACGTGGCCGCTAAGGCTATCGACATCATTTTGAAGTAGGAGGTCTGCTTTCATGGATAAGAAAAATGCCCGCCAGCTGTATTTAATGCGGCTATTCCTGGAAGAAACAGATGAAGACCACCGTTTATCCATGGAGGAAATCATCGAAAAGCTTTCAGGAATGGACATCGATGTTAAACGGCGTGCCATTTACGATGATATAGATGCTCTTGATGACTTTGGGATCACCATTCAAAAGGAGAAGAGTGGTCGCAACACCTATTATTTTACTGAGGATCGTGCCTTCGAGATCCCTGAGTTGAAGCTTCTCGTCGACTCTGTGCAAGCTTCGCGCTTTATTACTGAACGAAAGTCTCGCGATCTCATAAAAAAGCTCGGAACACTGGTTTCCAAGCCTCAAGCAAAAGAGCTTCAACGCCAAGTTGTTATTTCCGGTCGCGTGAAGTCCATGAACGAGTCTATCTACTATAATGTAGACGCTCTCAATCGAGCTATCAACAACGATTCTCAGATCTCCTTTGATTACATGCAGTGGGATCTTAATAAGACGTTGGTCCCGAAGCACATTCCTCCAAAGAAATATATCGTCAGTCCCTGGGGGCTTGTGATAAATGAAGAGAATTATTACCTCGTCGGTTATGAAGGGGACACAATCAAGCACTACCGTGTAGATAAGATGGTTCATATAAAGGCCCTCGGCACGCCACGTCAGGGCAAAGAATTCTACCACGAAGAAGACTATAAGAAGAAAAGCATATTTGGAATGTATGGTGGAAAAGTCCTGTCTGTAACCTTACAAGCAGAGAACTCTATGGTCGGTATCATCATAGATCGTTTTGGACGTGACATTCGAATTAAACCGATAAGCAACACGCATTTTGAAACAGTGGTGGATATTGCGATCAGTCCTCAGTTCTTTGGATGGTTGTTTGGCCTTGGTCCCTGTATCAGAATCACAGCTCCCGATGATGCAGTCAAGCAGTTTCTGGAGTTTGGTAATAACGTAATGAGCAATTACACTGCTGTTCACAACTAATATAATCTCCATATCAAGAGCAGTTCCGATCCTGGTTACGGGATCGGACTCTCTTTTTCTATTATTATGCTTTTGTAAGATTGTATGCCAACTCGTTTAATATATAAAACGACCAAATTGTGGCAGCCAAAGTACCTTTGAACGTACTCAATCAGGGAACCATTCTCTGAGTACGTACAAAGGTACTTAATATTTGCTATACTGTTTTCAGATCGAGGGAAATACCCCGAGAAAGGAGGTCCTTCATCATGACTGAAGGATATCATCGCAACCGAAACCCGTTACCCAGTCAGACCAGGGCAAACATACTGTCTTTTGTCACTACCTTCTGCAAGATGAACGGATACTCTCCTACAATCAAGGAAATCCGTGATGGTGTAGGGCTAAAGTCAAATGGTGCGGTTCAACATCACATTGACCTGCTGATTTTTGATGGATTGCTTGATCATGTCCCAAATCGAATCAGATCCATTGTCCCGGCAACTCTATAACTTGAGGAGGAGGTACTCATCATGTTCACACCCAGAGGTTACTTCACGCAGGATGGCTACACCGGCTTCCTGCCCGACGGCACCAAGCTCTACTTCCCGACTTACGATGAGTACATCGAATATGTTGAGGATGTGGCCGCCTGATTTCTCAGCCATCGTCCATAAGTATGATGCAGCACATCCAAGAAGGGAGCAACGAAAGGCAATGTTTGAAATCACCTACCTTGTATTCATTCGATACCGTGGGCCGTTCGGGATCTCGATTCCCCTTCCCCGGCTCAGGACGGCACACCTCTCGCGCCCTAAGCGCCCAATGGAGCGGTTTGACGTAGCTGAAGTTTTTCAGCCGGAGAAGGAAGACGATTGGCTCTCGACCATCCCCCAGTATCTGAGGTATCCCACCCCGATCCCCCTCTGTCAGGATCACGCATAGGAGGCGAGCACATGATCTATATCACCGTCACCGGAACCTGTCACTATTATGGGCAGGAGTTCATTGAGGCCGGCATGACTATCCACCTCATCAAAGAGCCAGACAACGAGCATGACCGTGAGGCCATCCGCGCTGAGATGGATGGGCTGGGCAAGATTGGCTATGTTGCCAACAGTCCGCACACGGTTCTGGGCGAAAGTCACAGCGCCGGTCGGCTGTATGATAAGATTCCCGATACGGCAGAAGCCACTGTTCTCTACGTTCTCCCGCGCGGAGTGCTATGCACCGTCAATGATCTCGCTCCTATCGACGGAGATGATTCCCAGGATGATGACGAAGCTCCTTCCCCGGATGACATCGAAGCTGTTTCCCCAGATGATGACGAAGCTGCTTCCCTGGATGACGGCGAGAACGCTTTCCCCAAAGAGTACGAAGAGCAGGAGGGCGACAATGACCGCAGCTGAGAAATATGCCGGCATCATCGATCTGCCCGGCCCCCAGCACGACGAGCTGTTCCTGCGCCGCCACCCCCGGATGTCCATCACCCAGCGGGCGAAGATTTTCAGTCCCTTTGCTGCTCTGTCGGGATTTGACCAGGCCGTCCGTAATAAGGAAATTCCCTACGAGCCGCGGCGCGACCTTGACCCGGAGGAGAGGGAGACCCTAAGCCACAAGCTGTCTCTTCTCGCTCATCTCACCAGGAATGGCAAGGTGGTACGGGAGAGTCCCACCACAGTGTCTGTGGAGTATTTCCAGGTCTGCACAGACCCGTGGAATGATACCTATGGCAAACAGGGCCTTTATAAGAACCTGACAGGCCTTCTTCGCTGCATTGACCCCGTCAACCACTCCATCCAAATCGGGAATGAGACCATCCCCTTCGATGATATTTATCGAATAGAGAGAGTAGCGGCGTAACTACTACAAACATCCCTCTTGGCACTGAATGAAAGGAGATCGTAAAATGGCAAAAGAAAAGAAAGCAGAGATCGTCGCCATTGACGGCAAGGAGGCGCGGGCGAAAGCATTGGAAGTCGCCCTGAAAAATATAGAGAAGGATTTCGGAAAAGGCTCCGTCATGAAGCTTGGAAAGAGAGCAGAAGGCATCGAAGTGCTGCCCACGGGGATCCTTTCCGTGGACGCCGCCTTGGGTGTGGGTGGAATCCCAAAGGGACGCATCGTGGAGATCTACGGCCCGGAGAGCTCCGGCAAGACCACCCTTGCCCTCCACGCTGTGGCTGCCTGCCAGAAGGCTGGGGGTACTGCCGCCTTCATCGACGCGGAGCACGCGCTGGATCCAGCGTATTCCTCCAAGTTGGGCGTAGATATCGACGAGCTGTATGTGAGCCAGCCCGACAACGGCGAGCAGGCGCTGGACATTTGTGAGGCGCTGGTCCGCTCCGGGGCAATTGACATCATCGTTGTGGACTCGGTGGCGGCGCTGGTGCCCCGTGCCGAACTCGAAGGCGATATGGGTGACAGCCATGTGGGACTCCAGGCCCGGCTGATGTCCCAGGCCCTGAGAAAAATAACGGGTATCGTCTCCACCACCAAGTGCATCGTCATCTTCATCAACCAGCTCAGGGAAAAAGTCGGTGTGATGTATGGTAACCCGGAGACAACGACGGGCGGCAAAGCCCTCAAGTTCTACGCCAGCATCCGCATCGATATTCGCAAATCTGAGGCCATCAAGGAGGGCAAGGAGGTTATCGGCAACAAGACGAAAATCAAAATCGTCAAGAACAAGGTCGCGCCGCCGTTCCGCTCCACCATCGTAGAAGTCCTTTATGGCGAAGGCATCTCCCGACTGGGTGAGGTTTTGGATTTCGCTGTCGCACGTGATCTCATCAAGAAGAGCGGCTCCTTCTACTCGTATAATGGGGAGAGGATCGGCCAGGGGCGGGAAAATGCTAAAGCCTGGCTGATTGCCAACCCAGAAGCCGTGGAAGAGCTGGAGGCAAAGATCCGGGAGGAGATGCTCAGCAATCCCGCTCCCTTGGCTGAGGTGCAGGAAACGGAGTCTTCCTCCGAAGACGACGATGATAACGAAGAGTTTGAGATAGATGCTCCGTCCACCTCCACCGATGAGGAGGTATCATCTTCCACCACCGATGTGCAGCTCTCTTCTTCCGGACAAGAAAATGGATCCTACCAGGACTTTGTTGACGCCGTCGACAGGGGGGCGGCAGTATCGTGAATTTCTGCTCAAAGAGGCTCGTAACAGTCCCGAGCTCTAACCCTGATATCCAACGGTACGTTTACGGGCTGCACTCCGTGATAATGGTCGGTGACATCATCTCCTTCTCCTCATTTGGAGAAGGAGAGCTCCCCCAGGAAATGAAGCTGGCAATTTGCCGGCATCTTGGGGCAGAGGAACCCGTCTACCTGGGCAATTCGCCCGCTGAAGCCAAAACAGAGGAGGTCGCATTATAATGGGCGAAAAACTCATGGCATGGCTGAAGCGTGTTTCATCTCCCCCAGCCGACACCCAGGACTATGAGAAGTTTGTGGAGCTGCTGATCGAATGCCGCATAATGGAGACAGAGCAGTGACTTTCCGCCCTGATCTGCTCAGATACAAAGGGCGGTGCTGTTGTCTTACAAGGGCTCTCAAATTGTCTTCACAGCGGAGAATGGACTCCTCACAGGCCAACGGTTCCCCGCACGGGAAATTCTGGATTACCTGGGATTTGATACTTTCCAGCCAGTGGAGGAATCCGTAATTGAGCGATACGGCGGCAGGGACAGCTACATTTATCGGCAGGCAATTTCACCGCCGCTGAAACGGCATGCAGATTAAAGGTGTTCCCTTGTTACTGTAGCAGCCAGCAGAGAATGGAGGAATCAAAATGTACGATCTTTCAAAGCGGGAGCCGCTCCGCGCCCTTCCTGTAGCTGCGCCGGAGGGGCTTACCTCGGACGCTGACTACACACAGCTTTTCCACTACCTGATCTCTGAGTTCCACCGCACCCTCAATTCCTTCACTGCCATGTACGGCTATTACCAGAGGCAAAAGCTCCTGGGGGTGCTCTTCGCCGTCCTGACAAGGTACATGCCCCGGGTGGAGCCTGAGCTGGTTCGGGATTATCCCGGCAGCCTGGAGAAGATCGAACTCCTGGTCGCGCAGACCATCGTTGAGACCGTAGGAAGAGTGGCGTAGCCATTTTCAACAGGCAGCGGCTAAGCCAAACCCCTTGATATTAAAAGCATTTAGGGGTGGTTTAGCCGTTTAGCCGTTTAGCCAAAGTTTCCTACTACCATAACAAGTACCACTCCGTCTTATTCCCTTCTACTCGTTTGCTATCTACTCCGGCATCATCTTTATAATCATACAGATTATCACGGGTAATGCCTGCCCTTTCAGCTGCCTTAAAGACATCCTCCCGATCATGTGGGCCATCAGCAAGATAAGACCTTAAAAAGCGTACTACTCGATCCCGTGTTGTTTCTTTCCTGCCGGGATTATCCGTTTCACTCTCATTCACATAGAACTCAAGACGATCATTTGCACCAAACCTATAACCGATCAGTGCTTCTTCCTTCTTCTTGAAACCGAGACGCTTCGTCACTTGAAGGAACCTCTCATGATCTGATTCCTTGACAGTGACTAGGGACCGCGCCCTTCTTGCTATCACACCGCTCCCCAGCATCTTGTTGGCATCCGATCGTCCCTCAGATCCCTTCGCATCGTTACCAATGAGGACAAGCGCGACTTTTTCCTCATAAGCAAAATTCTCCAATTCCTGCATCAGCTTGCTCATGTGGTCCCCGTCGGAAAGGTTGCAGCCATCAGGCAGGTGTTCCTGGAAGGCGTCAATGATTATCAGGCGGGGTGCAAAATCCTCCATGACCGCATCCAGGTCTTCCCTGCACAGGATAAAATGACCATTCTTCTCATTTTGAATCCGGAACATGGTAGGATCAGCTCCGTTGTACAAGAGCGCCGGATAAACAATCTCACACACAGGGTTCTCGGTAGATACATAGAACATCTTGATTGATTCCCCTTTTACGGGCTCCTCAAGATAACCATCCTTCACACCAGGCGGAAAGATTCCACGGGTTGCGTCAGCCCCAACCTTAAGAAATACATTGGTTTTTCCCAATCCTGTCGAGCCATTGATATACACGGGAAACCCATATGCAATAACACCTGGCCAGAATTCCTCAATTTCCTTAACTATCAGTTCTTCCTGCTTATAGGGGCTGTACAAACACCAATCCCTCCCCGCCAATATTCTATCATAACCCCATGATAAATTCTTGAATTGATCCGCTATCAAAATGGCCATCTGCTGCGTCAGAAAGCCTTGACTTAGCCCCACTAAGCCTGCGGTTGTTTCTTCCTTGCATATGTCCATATTGATCACGCGGCTACATTCAAGAATTCATTGGTAGAACAATATGTAACTAATGCAGTGCCGGAAAAATCGTCAAATCATTTTTTCAATTTGCTCCCTCATCCGTCACATCCTCGTCCACCGGTCGGTTAGTCTTCCGATAGTAGAGCTTCTTGCCGATCAGATAGAC
>Ga0256404_1002922_pt1 | contig 36241 bp, 31 predicted proteins | sample RumenRJG_01DNA_FD_185990 | JGI IMG/M metagenome (GOLD analysis project Ga0256404, IMG submission 185990) | Bovine rumen microbial communities from Lethbridge, Alberta, Canada - RJG_01 | ecosystem: Host-associated > Mammals > Digestive system > Stomach > Rumen | place: Canada: Alberta | collected... | reverse complement strand
GTCCCGTCTCCGTTTGGAACGGGACTCATTGGTTACTGGAGAGATGCTCGAGTGGCTTAAGAGGCACGCCTGGAAAGCGTGTAAACTCCCAAAGGGTTTCCCGAGTTCGAATCTCGGTCTCTCCGCTTCAATTTTGACCAAAAACCACTTCTGATATATCCAGGAGGGGTTTTTCTTATGCTTAGGCCGAAAAAAGTTGCACCAAAAATGCACCGAGGGGTAATTCTAACCGTTAATCACATAGTCCCGAGCCCCTGCAGTAAGTTCATCAGAGCTTCGCTTTCATCGGCCACATAGGGTTTCCTTGACAGGACCATTCGGGCAATCTTGACGCCATCTTCAGTCTTGGTAATCTGTTGAAAGTAGGGCTTGCCGAATTCTGGCCAGACGAGTTCGGCCTTATCGCCTTCGTTGACCAGATCCACATAGACGACAACCACCCAGCCGCGGTCGGTATCGTATTTCTTACAACCGTTGACCTTGATCTTCATCTCGATTTCCTTGGCGATTACGATGCCTTTCTCAAAGTCCATGTCAATCTTGGTGATTTCGACTGATGGAATTCGCATCTGCTGAGACAGGATGGCGTGGTCCTCATAGGATACATATCGAGGTGTAGCGATGATCTCAATGGCCTCGACATACATACGGCCGCTGTAGTTCAACGGGTTGGTGCTCTGCGCTGCAGCGATAACGAAGCTGGTCAGTACCAAGGTGACGGTGATGATAATCTTTTTCATTGTGCTTTTTATTGTTATTGTTGTTTACTCTATTTCTTCAAGTTGCTCAAGAATCCGTTTTTGACCTTCGCGTTTCAGGCTTGCTCGTACCAGGCCGCTAACCATGCGATGGCCGTTTTTTGGACAAGCGTGCCCTCTAAAAGTGGATGGACTCTGCAGCCACTCCACTTTTACCGCGGGGCAATGAATTAGAACGAGTCTTGATGGAGAGTTCTTCGGCATCTCGTCTTGCCTGTGAGGGTTACGGATAGGGTCGTCCCACTTTGATGATTTTAAAGACTGCCCTCTATAACAGTGTCTCATGAACTTGTTTCTTAGTTTACTTCTGCTCATAATCAATTATTCGTTTCGTGATGACTCTCGCTCTGATTTCCTTGCGGCATTCCGGGCAGAGGGTAAGCCGGTAACCTTCCAGGTTGGTGGTGACGCCAGTGGTGGAGCCGCAGCGTTCGCAGGTTTGCCAGGAGGCTTCAATAGCCTCGTCAATGAGTTGTCTGATATCCTCTGGAGCGTTGTGGTGATAGATTCGAAGTCCGCCAAACTTCTGCTTAATTTGGGTGACTTCGACAAGAGAGTCTGGATGTGCGGCATTATAGGAATCGATGGCCGCTACGACTTTCTCGATCATCGGCCACCATCCTTTTCCGCACTCCCAGGGGATGTCTCTGATGGATTTCATCATTTCAGTTTGGTTTTGTTCCGGTAGGGCCAGAGGGCCTCGACCGCCATCATGGTGCGGCCGATGAAGTGGCCCTTGGGGGCAAGGCTGGGGTCGGAAGTCTGTTCCTGGTAGACCGGGACTCCGTAGGTGTCGCGGTATCCTTTTCCGTAGTCTCCGCTCTGCTTGCGACGCAGGAGTTCCGGGTAGAGCTGGATGCGACCGGGCCAGTAGATAGCGTTCAGGAGGACCAGATCGGACATACTCTCCGGGTCGAAGTCGAAGAGCCATTCCCGCATCTTGTCGGATTCGAAGAAGATGGCTCCGTCCGTGGCCCCGCGGCTGAAGAGCCGTAGCGTTGCCTCATCCAGAGAGTGCCAGCCGTCTTTGAGCGTGCGGCTGAACTGGTCCAGGGCGGCGTAGGTGGTGATGCGGAGTTTGATGTTCTGGAGCTCTGTCCCATCGAGGAAGGTGATTTCAAAGAGGCCTGGCTCGGTTTCGATGACCATCTCATTCTCGCGGGATGAGAGGACTTTGCGGGCCACTTCAAGGCAGCCGGTGCCGGCCTCGAAGGGAATTTCGGCCCCGTCGTGAACGGACCTTGTGAAGCGGCTGAAGGGCAGGTCCCATTCAACCGGGTTGACTTTGGTTACGCCGGTCAGGAAGAGGAGGTAGGAATCGGGCAGGAAGCTGTAGCCAGGGCTGACGACAATTCGGGCGCTGCGCATCTTTGAGGCCAACTCCTGCAGGAGGACGATCAGGCACTCGCGGCCGGGGCTGGCGTCCAGCCAGTCCAGTTCCTCGCTGAGGCGGGCCTGGAGGGCGTCGATGGTGACCGGAGCGTAGTGGGTGGTTTTGGTGCGCTCGAGGGCGCTGTTAAGTGTTTGAAGGAGTTTTTTATTCATGTGTGAAACTTTGTTTTATCAGGGGTCGTATTATAGGGCGGCCGCTGGTACCGGGGGCCGCGATTTTTCAGAGGATATCAGACTTGTCAAAGACTCTTCGGCAACCTCCTCGTCAGGAAAAGTTACAAGTTATTAATACGAAGTCGTAATGTAGAAAGCCGCGTTTTTTTGCCTAAAATGGCGTTTTGGGATAAACTATTTTACGAAAACGGCCTTGTGGGCCATTCTGAGGCGCTTGCGAAAATGCCAGCAAAATAGTACCTTTGTAGAAACCACATTTATGCCACTGAAATTCTATCTGGACAAGCGTCAAAACAAGCACAGTGAGGCACCCATCCGTGTTGTCTGGTCTTTTAATGGCGACCGGTACCAAACTACAATGGGATTCAGCATTCCACCACGAGCCTGGGATGACAACTCCAAGCGCGTTACGCCTGCGGAATACAATCATAAGAATACAGCTTCTTCTACCATCAATGCTTTCATCGAAGCGACAGAGAAAGCCGTTAATCGGATGGAGAATTACGAAAGGCTCCTGAATGCTTCCCTGACTAAGCCAATAGTCAAGAAAGTTATCCATGATGTCCTCTCCGCTGGCGGCGTTTACCCTGCCACTCAAGAGTCAGTTTGGAAGAAGATGCTCAAGGAGCGTTCACAATCCACGGATCGCTACTTCCAGCACTTCAAGGGCGGTAAGTACAAACTCATCGGCTTTGGCAAGGATTCAGAGACTCTGGAGGAGGTGGTCATCTACCAGGCCCTCTATGGTGCTAACCAGATCTGGGTGCGCCCGTATGACATCTTCTTTAGCAAGGCTAAAGATGAGAACGGTAATGAGGTAGAAAGATTTAAGGAAATTGTATTATAAAATATGAAATCAAAACCAAAGGAGTATAGCACCCTCATTGCTTCTACTACCGAAACTGCATTGCAAAGGGCAATTATCATCAATGATTATTCAATAATTGATGGGGAAAAGGTTACATGGTTAGATATCGAGCTTCCTGTTGATATCCGTTCGAAAGCTCGGAGACGTTGTATAGACCTCATTGGCAAAACCGACGATGAGTTTATTATTTGTGAATTGAAATTCGGTAAAGACTCAGCAACCGATCCGCCTTACTATGCTGAAAAAGAAGTAATAAACTACATACAGGATATTCGTTATAATTATATATCTTTGGATAAAGATGATAGCATCCACCATACCAATGGAAAGCATTTTTATTGGAGAGATGTAGCTGAAAAAGGACGTCCAATCATAGCGGCGAATGAGGCATACTGGCGGTATTGGACAAAGCATCGCAAGGTGGATATTCCTACTGATATTCCATGTTATTCGCTAAATGTTGATACCATATTCTTCAAGCAGCTAAAGCAAGATAGGGATAAGTATACACCAGAAGTCGTCGAACTTGCATGGACCAGATTGAATCCTTGATTATTCTGGATTCATTGTTGGCATTTTTGCAAGCGCCTTATACTTACTTACAATTATGGTTTTAGCATTTATATGGCTCGAAACATATTGTTTTGGGCCTTTTTTGCGGCTTGTCGGCAATGCGACTTCGTATTAATTATCCATAAGACAACAAAAAACAAAAATGATATGGCAGAAATAGGATTTGGCTACGGAAGTGAGTATCAACTACTCCGGGCCCTCGGTCATCACCGGAACAGTTTTTTAAAACAGATTCAAAGCGCTATAGGCACAAGCGAGCCAATAGAATGGCTTGATTACCCCTGTGACAGAAACCGTCTCTCTCTTGACGGAGAGTACACAGATATAGAGTGCTTCCAACAAGAGCCTTGTTATGACACCTTATCCAAGAATTGGCCAAAATTCTGGCCGGTTAGAGGGAGTCGTGCACAGAATTGGGATGGGATCTTCAGGATTGGAAACAAGTGGTATTTCGTAGAAGCAAAAGCTCATTTGTCCGAACTGGAATCTAGTCATAGGGCTATCAGCGAAAAGAGCGAAAGCACCATTCTCAATAGCTTGGATAAGACAGCTAAATGGCTGAACTCCAGCAAGACTGGCCTAGAGTGGTTACACTCGCCGTACTATCAGTTTGCAAACAGATTGGCATTCTGCCGTTTCTTACGCGAAAACGGTATTGAGGCATATGTTGTCAATGTTTTCTTTCTGAACGGATATGAGAAACCCAAGGGAACAAGAAGGGTCATAGCGCAGAATTATTCTGTAACTGATTCATCAGATTGGCAGGCGGCAATTAATACGGAAATAGACGATCTGGGAATCTCAGAAGAGTCGCTGAGAGACATCTCCTACAACGTCATAGTTGACTGTCTGAATTACGAAATAGCGGTGCATTTTTAGCTCAAAAATAACGCACCGAGTCAGGAGAAATATAACGAAAAGGAAGATTTCACTTTGATATCAGCGCAACGCTGTATTACCCCCAAACCCCAATACATGCATCTACAATGAACTTTTGTTCGTGAAATGAGAAAGGATAAGATACAGGCAATACTCTCGCTCTCTCCGCAACATAACAGACTGAATTTCAGTCGATTACATATAACAAAAGGAGTCTTTTTGAGTGCGTTGGGCACAAAAAAAAGGCTCCTTTTGGGCATTTATGGGACACGGATGGGCATTTGAGAATGCCGTTTTGGCATTTATAATCCAAATTCACTCGCAAATAACTCGCAAGTCCCTGAGTTCAAAAGGGCCATGAAAGGAGGTAATACCATGGCTATTTCCATCAACCTGTATCTTGATCAAAGATTCGCAAATCAAGTTGTGCACCCCGAAGAGCAAGAGTTCCCAGTCAAAGTCACCATCACAAAAGACGGGGCTACTGCGTACCTTCCTACGGGGGTAAGAATCCTGCCGCATCATTGGAAGGACCGGCATGTGACCGGCAGAAAAGACAAAGTGCGGCTGAATGATTATTTGGACTCCTTCAAGTCCCAGGTGAGGAACCTCGTCCGAGAGGGATTGGAGGAGGAGCGGTACCAGTTCATGTCCGCTACGGAAATCAAGAACGACATCGGGCGACGATTGGGTAAGGGCGAGGGGAAGAAGAGCAGATCAGCGCTATTTTTCTCAGTGTATGATAAGTTTGCCGAAAGCCGTAGCTCGTCGCGAACCAAAGAGATATACCGCGTAACAGGGCGGAAGATCCGTCTATTGCTTCCCTGTCCTGAACGTATCAGGCTTGATCAGATCGATCTTGACTGGCTTGAGAATCTGGATGAATTACTGGTTGCAAAAGGAAACAGTGCGACAACCAGGAGCATCGACTTCAGAAACATCCGGGCTGCTCTCAGATATGCCCAGAAGCATAAACTTCTTCAAGAGAATCCTTTCGATGATTATGTCATTCCTGTGGGAGAATCACCGAATAGGGCATTGACGGCCGAGCAGTTCCGGACTCTCGTCAATGCGGACGTGGAGTCATGGGAAAGGAAGTATCTGGACTTCTTCGTGCTTTCGTTCTGCCTAATAGGGATGAATACTGAGGATATCGTCCATGTTGAAAGGATTGAAGATGGACGAATAAACTATGTCCGGGCCAAGACGCATAAGCCCATAAGTGTCAAGGTCCCTGAGGAGGCCCTGAAAATCATCGAAAAGTACAGGGGGGAGAAGTTCCTACTTAATGTCTTGGACTCTTATTGTCGCACTCACAACTGGACCGCTAAAGTTGATGCGGCACTCAAGAGAATCGCGGAAAGGAACCAACTCCCACCCGTGACGATGTATTGGGCCAGGCATACCTGGGCAACAATTGCAAGTGCGGACCTGGGAATTGATCTTGCGACAATTTCGGACGCTTTGGGGCATCAAGCGGAGAGAAAGGTTACTTTGACGTATATTCGGAGAAAGAACTACGATTCTGTTGACGAAGCAAATAGGAAGGTGCTCGATTATGTGTTTTCGCCTTCTTTGGCGCCTGCTTCAGCGTCTTCATGAGCTTCGGTGGATTCAAGTGGCTTTCGTAAGAAGCGGATGGTTTGAATCTGAGATTGTATGACCGAATGAAGGTCTGCAATCTCTTTTTCTTTCTCATGTAGTCTGTTCATCGTCTCCGCGAGTTGAGAGTATAGCGATACAACCTCTTGAGATTTGGAATCATAGAGCGAAGCTTTTCGCTCGAGCTCTGCTTGGTATGCCTCTTTCTCGGCGAGGACACTATCATAATATGCATTACTTTCCTCCTCTTCATTGGAATTGGGGCGATGAGCAGTTGCCAGGTATATGTCTCCTGTCCCATCAAGAAGCCATTTCTCATTGACAAAAGGGAAGACTCTGCAAATCTTTTGAATCTGCTTGTCCGAAAGCTCTCTTTTGTCATTCAATAATTGCGAAACAATTGTTCTGGCAATACCGACTCGTTCTGAGAACTCTTGCTGCGTGGAAACATAGTTCAGTTCGAATAGATCTTCGTAGACTTTCTTAAATCTGTTCATGCCGTAAATAATGAAAGATACACACAAATATATTTGTTTATTTCTGTTTATGTGTTTATTTTTGCAAAAAATGAACGAATAAACAGAACTGAACACAAAAATACTAAACACAAATGAACAATCCAAGCACGCGATCTAAAATCCTGAATCTCACTCCTGGACAGAGTAGAGTATTCTCACTCCGTGAGATCAAGGTGTCGTACATAAGGAGCCTTGTTTGTGCCCTCAAGAGGGATCTCATAGGTGAGTACAGTGTCCATCTTGGCGAGAATAACACCGTGGAAGTTCAACGCATTAAATAAGATACGCAATGAAGAGACCCGAAGTAACAGCCACAGAGGTATACACCATCCCCGAGACCTGTCGGCTCCTGGGGGTTGATCGCCGGACTCTGCGTCGATGGACAAGTGCCGGCAGCATAGCATGCCACATTCGACGCTGCGATGGACGAATCGTCTACGTCGGCGCCGACATAGCGAAATGCTATTATGATTTACTAAGCTAGAAAAAACCGCCAACCTTTGGGTCGACGGTAGAACTCTCTTGGCCGGGAGTGTTAGTCTGTCGCAAAGGTAGGCATTTATTCGAAGATTATCAATGCCTGACGATAAGACTTATGCTAAGATAGATTCTGATATGACCTCTCTTCTAAGGCTTGCCGGAATGGATCTTCTTGTCTTCTCCTACATCTACTCTCTCACGAAAGATGGGGAGAGCGAAAAACCCTTTTTCATGTCTGCAGAGGCCTTTTCCCAAAAATGGTTTGGCGACGTAAGTAAGGCGCGAGCGATTAAAGATAGCCTTAAGGGGCTCACAGAGGTTGGACTCCTTAGCAAAGGCACCATTAAGGTCAATAAACGTGAAAGAACCACCTATACTTCATGTATGGCAGCTTGTCTTAAGAGAATCAACGACGGTGTTTCCCTCCCGGAAATGCCCCAAAAGAGGCGCAATAAAAGGCCAAGTGATGGTACCGTACCACTTACTGAAAGTGGTACCGTACCATCCTCAGAAGTGGTACCGTACCATCATAAGAGTGGTACCGTACCACCTGGTGATAGTGGTACGGAGCACATACCCGGAAGTGGTACGGTACCACGGAATAATAATAAAGTAAAAAAGATAATGGATAATTATTCTTTAGAAAAAGTTGCCTTGGGGACAAAGGAAGAAGAAGAAGCTTATTTTATAATTTTTTTCTTTCGAAATTGTCTTGATCCGCAGAAAGAGGTCTCAACATTCTTAGAGTATAACGAGAAGAACGACTGGTCAAAAGGGAAAATAAACACTTTTGAAAAAAGAATTCTCGTGGCGGAAAATGAATGGCAGTTTTTAGATGGAAGAGGTAACCGGCAAATGAAAAGATGCGACGATGCCTTCCTTGATGCAATACGTCGAATCTATGTCCGGGCACATAACGAAAAAGATCCCGAATGCGGGATTCTGTTAGACAAAGAACTACGCGGAAGATTCATATATCCAGCATGTGGTGAACCATCATATGCTGTAATCTGCACTTCAGAAAGACAAAGGGAGTGGTTTCAACGCCATCCATTATACTGCGAAGAATTTCATACAATAATCGGCCGTCACAAGATAGTATTTGCCATAGATACAGACAAACCAAGATTATGAAAAAACCATCATATCATCCCATTATCGCCGCAGCCAATAACAAAGGAGGGGTTGGGAAAACGACCACAGCCGTGAATCTATCGTCATGGCTTGCAAAAGCTCGCCGAGTCCTCCTTATCGACGCAGACTTCCAATGTAACGCGACTCGATATCTTCTTAACGTTCAACCGGAGAAGACGCTATATGACTCAATTCTGGACGAAGCAGTCCCCCTCCCAACCATTCTAATCAATAATGGCCTGGATCTCGTTCCCGCATCCCCGAGGATGTTTGGTATTGGATTCTCGCTGATTTCACGGGCTTTGGATGCCTCCGCTATGGGCTTGCCATCCCCTGACCCGCGAGGTATACTCACTAGGCTTCTGAAACCTATCTCTAACCACTACGATTACGTGATCATCGATTGTCCTCCATCCGATAATATCATGGCAATCAATGCTCTCTTCGCCGCCACCCATATGCTCATTCCCGTCACCCCGGAACCATTCGGCATCCAGGGCGTATCAAACTACATCCGGGCAATTAGGAAGATGAACACTGAAGCAAAACAAAAACTCGAACTAGCCGGCATTCTGGTGACCAACTACGAGACGGGAGCCGCTGGGCATGCCCTAGGCGAGAAGTTCCTACGCGAGTGGGCGAAAACATCTGTCTACGAGACGAGAATCCGACACTCCAGATACCTGTACAACGCAGCTCTTTCACATCTGGATATCTTCTCATATGCGCCTGAATCAATCGGTGCACAGGACTATGCTATGTTTTGCGACGAATTCGTCAATAAAATCACAGCCAAATGAAACAACCACTCCCCACCGAAGGCTTCCAGAGCTACATAGAGGGCCCCTTCGCCCCTCTTCAGACTTCCCATGCTTCCACCACAGGGGAAGCAGATCTACAGGATGCAAATCGCGGCAAGTCGGTTAAGATGAGTAATACGAGTAAGCCAAATAATAAAAGTAAAACAGGTAACAAAAGTACGCCATGTAATACCCTTGTCATTAAGACGTACAAACTACCCGTTGAACTTGTCCAGCAGATCGAAAACGTCGCCTACTGGCGTCGGAAAAAGATCCAGGACGTGATGGCCGAGGCCATGACACAGTACCTGGACACCATTCCGGCCGATGACCGGCGGCCGATACCGGGACATTGATGGTAATACTAAGTAATATGAAGAATACTATTAGTACGAGCAATACAAGCAAGATAGGTAATGCGAATAATACGGGTAAGATAGGGATGTAGTGTAATAGCGTAAATATGAGTAATATGAGTAACCAGCAACAGAAGATATCAGACCGTAGAGCCTGCTCTCGTACGACGAGCCAGAACATCCTACGCTTTCGGGTAACCGCACGAGAGAGAGCTCTCCTTCAGGTCGGGATGCGTGAAGAGGGGTTGACGAATATGAGTGCATTCGTCAGACGCAAGCTTTTCGGACTCGATCCGGGCCGGAAGGTAGACGCCAATATCAAACCGAAGAGCCCCGGCTCAGTCGCCATCCTCCTGAGGCGTCAGCTAATGGATCTGACAAGCCAGTACCTCTATATCAGATACAGATACGACCGAGACATGTACCAATTATACCGGGAGGAGGGTGTCAACTTGAAGGACTGGGTGGCGGCGACAGAGAAATGGCATTCCGCCCTGGTCAAGGCCACCAACGAGTCCTTCGTCCTCCTGCGGAAGGTGGCCGTCAAACTTGGGCTCTACGAGTTTCTCATGGCGGAATCCGACGACATGAGCGTTGACCTAGAGAATGCGACCAAGGAGGAGCTCGACGCCTTGGCGGCACAGATACACATGGAGAACACCGCTCTCGGCCGGCCCGATACATTTGACTAGATGCTACGGAGTTAGTTATCGTCCATCAAACGACCGTTTGCGGGACAACATCAGCCTAAACTAGAAAACCACATATCGCAAAACGAAAAATGTCCCGCAACCGGTGTTTTATTCAATGTCCCGCAAATAACCCATAAAATACTATAATCAATGAAAATAGGATATGCCAGAGTCTCAACCCAGGATCAGAGCCTGGACCGGCAGCGCGACCAGCTGCGGCAGGATGGGTGTGAGAGGATCTACGAGGAGAAGGTGAGCGGCGCGCGGAGCGACCGTCCGGAGCTCGGGCGCCTGCTCGACGCCCTGCGGGAGGGCGACGTCGTGGTCGTCGCGGAGCTGTCACGGCTCAGCCGCTCCGTCCGGGACCTGTTCAGCATCGTCGGACAGATCCACGAGGCCGGGGCCGAGATCAAGTCCCTGAAGGAGCCCTGGCTGGACACCACGACGCCGCAGGGCCGGCTGCTCTTCACGTTCTTCAGCGGCATCAGCGAGTTCGAGCGTGAGCTCATCCGGCAGCGTACCCTCGAGGGCATGGCTGCGGCAAGGGCGCGAGGGCGGCTCGGGGGACATCCGTTCCTTGACCCAAAGAAGGTGGATCTCGCCCTGAAGATGTACGACTCCAAGGCCTGCACGGTCGCGGAAATCACGAAGGCTACAGGTGTAAGCAAGAGCGCCCTGTACCAGTACATCCGAGGCAGGAAAAACGGGGACATTATCCCGTAAATACAATTGCGGAATAAACATAGTCATAGAATATGGTCAACTACACACCCTCCCAGCAAAGAGCCCTCGAGGCGTATCACGAAGGCAAACACCTTTTCATTCACGGCGATGCCGGCACCGGGAAATCCTTCGTGGTCAACAATATCGTCAAAGATGCCAAACAGAAAGGCAAGGTCGTTTTGGTCGCAGCACCGACGGGGAAAGCCGCCCGGAATGTCGACGGATCGACCATCCACAGCCTTTTCCGTGCCCCCATCGGCATCATTGGGCCGGAGGCGATTTTCTCAGGAAAACGCGACAAATGGAACAGAAACTATATCGAGATGGCAGACCTGATCATCATCGACGAGGTCTCTATGGTACGCTACGATCTTTTCGCCGGCGTCCTGCGCACGATTAAGGAAGCGCAAAGAAAGAGCGGAAAGAGTAAGCAGATCATCGTTGTCGGAGACTTCTACCAGTTGCCTCCGGTGCTCGTGGACAAGGAGGAAGAACAATACACCCAGATTTACGGGAAGAACCTTTTCGCCTTTCAGGGAGGACTGCTGAACGGGTTCTTCAGTGTTAGGCTGAAAGAGAAGGTTCGGCAGAAAGATGTGAACTTCGCCCGGATCCTGGACCGTGCGCGTGGAGGCGATGAAAGCGTCCTATGCGAGCTTCCCATATCGAAACCGAGCAGGAAAGCCATCTACCTCTGCGCCCTGAACAATCAGGCGGATAGCATCAACATCAAGATGCTGAAGACGCTCAAAGATGATCGCCTCTATATCGGTCAAAAGGTAGGTCGTGTCACGCCGGAGGATATGTTCGCGCCGATGGAACTCAAACTCGCGCCGGGGGCCAGGGTGCTCATGACCGTGAATGACGTCAACAAGCAGTGGGTTAACGGCACGGATGCGACAGTGCTGGAATGCGGCGAGGATCATTTGCTCCTTTCGATTGCAGGGAAGGAGATGATTTGCGAGCGGGTGACACAGAGCATCACGGAAACAGAAATCGTCGAGGAAACCGCCCCGAATGGAAAGAAGCGGAAGAGGTCCGTCCAGGTCGAGGTCGGGAAATATACGCAGTTCCCGTGCAAGCTCGGATGGGCCATCTCGATCCATAAGAGTCAGGGCATGACCCTGGAGGAGGTGAACATCGACCCGAGCGGGTGCTTCGAACACGGACAGCTGTATGTCGCATTGTCGCGCTGTAAGTCGCTGGAAGGCCTTCATCTAACCAAGACGCCGCTCCCCGAACAACTCATCTGCTCCCAGGAGGTGAAGGATTTCATGGATAGGGTGTCCGATTTTGGAATAATCAGGCAGACGAATAAGCCGAAACGGGAGGAACCTTCTGCAGAGGATGATGGCAATGTTTATCCCGCAAACGATAATGCGGTAGAATCGTCGGAGCAGCAACCTACGGAGGCGGCAGAAAGACTTTCTCCCGCAAATCAACATGCGGGTAAGAGAGACTTTGAGAGGAGGATCCGGGAGTTCGGGATGAAACTACTAAAGGAGAGTGGCTTGGAAGGGATGTACGCCGTCCTTGTCAAGGTCGTTCCGAAGGAATCCGAAGCACGGACTTCCACCGATGGTGCCGACGATGCTCGTAGAAAAGCGAGAAAGGCGAGGGCGGATGCCGCCATGGAGAGGCTGATGACGGTCGAAGATGCCGGAATCCGCCAGCAGCTCTCCCTCCTGTCCCTGGATGCTCAGGAGGTGTACCATCTCCTCCGCGACCGAGCCGTCGGCGGGAATGTCGCCGCCACAGCAGATGCATTAACGGAGGCAGATGGTGTTACCATCTCCAAGCGCTCGGTGGAGAATGCCTTGCAAGAACTACGCGATGCGGGTCTTACAAGCAGCATAGGGAGTAAGAAAAAGCCTGTCATCCACCTGACGGAAACGATGCTTCCGAGCAATGCTTCAGAGTGCCTGTTGTATCGCGCAGCGCATTCCAACAAGGAGATCAGAAGAATGCAGTCCATCTGTGGCCAGTGTACACAATCCTGCCCCGTGCATTCCAATCCTGAAGTCTGATCACAACACCACAAAGCGGACTTCGGTGGGGCTATTACGGACTACTCAAGTCGCTGAGAATCGCGTATTTGGCGATGGCTGTACAATTCCACGCCCCTAAGCGATTCTCACGATGCAGATACGCCCGGCACGCGGCCAGCTGCTCGCGGTCCCTCTTCGCCCCGGAGGCCTTCTCCTCGTAGACCGCGACGACCTCCATGCCGGAAGCCGCAGCGTACCTCTTCAGGTCCGCCACCTGGCGCGCCGTGCTCTGGCGTTCACCGGTCGACGAAACGCGGGCGTATATGACTGCCTTGTTGTCCATCTATTCTTCGATTAGACCCATAAACTGGAATTAAATCGCTCTCAAAATCAGGTCCGAAGCAATCAGCAGCACGCCGGGTAGGTTCTTGGTGAAATGAAACAGTACGCCCCACCAGAACCCCAGATTGACTCTTGCGTATGTGAAGGCGCAACCATCGGCCATGGGCTGTAGGACCTTGACCAAGGCAAAAGGAAGTAACATCCAGTTCAGGACGCTAAACGCATTGAGGTGAAAAAGGCCGAATCCGATCGCAGAAACCCACATGGCCGGTATAATATAATTCTTCCGCCAGTTCTCCCATTGTTCATCGGTAGTGTATCGGCAGATGAGCCAGAAAATGAGACCTCCAGCAAATGCAAGAAGAAGAAGGATGAACCAGACTCGGCAATGGAACACATACCATGCTACTACGACTGGAAGGAGGCCCGCCCACAGCCCCACCGTACGGCGTTTGAATGACAATCCCAACCGGAACATCGATTCTTCGCAAAGAGGGGCGAGAATCAAAACCCAAAGAATCGTTTGCCAGAAGGGCTGTTCCTTCCAATAGTAAGGATCCGTGCCATATTCGGTCAACTTTGTGGGAATAACCCCGTTTGCCCCATAGATGCCCATGCAGATCACATATAGGACCAGATACCCGGCATATAAGATGACAAGCCAAATCAGCATATTCACGATGATACGTCCTTTTGACTGGGTATCGCGGTCATCCGGTCTGTTCAGTAAAAAAATTCCCATCGTTGAATCTGCTGAATCTCGATTTATCGGTGTAAACAGTAACAATAATCTTTGATTATTCGTCTTTCGTGGGGACGTGGGAGCCAACTACGAAGAATAGGATGCCAAGGGCGCCGAGCACCAGAGCTGTCAGGAGTGAGACCAGAAAGTCACTCCAGTCGAAGGAACCAGTCCGAATTCGGTGGGCCACCAGCATCGCAATAGGATACAGAAGCGTGTAAACGGCAATTGCCTTGGCAATTTTCTTTTGGTCGTCGGAGAGTTTCATAATGTGGTGTACTTTAGTTAATCTTTGATTCAAAATAACTCTGAAATAGCGAGGTATAAGCCATACCATGAAGACATCGGCATGGTCTACGACGTCCTGGACTATGACGGACGTTTCTATGCGGCCACAAACCAGGGATTGTTCGTCTATTCAGGGGGAAGGCTCAAAGGCCTCACAAGCGAGAAGGAACAGGTCTGGTATGTCAAGGCTTTCGACGGCCAGATCCTAGCCGGCAACAACACCGGTACTCTTTCCGTCGTAGGGGAGAATGCTTTCAAGGAATTGCGTTCCGGCAGGAAACTGGGCTCTTTCTGCATAAAGAGGGCGTATCTTTCAGACGGCAATGTTTAAGGATCCTACTATGGTTTGAACATATACCGGAAGTCGGACGGGGGAAAGTGGACATTCAGGAACAGCATCGACGGAGAATCGCTCTCGCGCCGTGTAGAGGTGGATAACAGCGGCCAGATCTGGTGCCAGCACATCCATGGGGGACTGAGGAAGATTACGCTGGACGATTCCATGACCAGGATTGAGGAAATGGTCGAGTTCAACGAACTTGGCGGAGTGAAGGACCGCCTTTTCCCATTGTTCAAGGTCAATGGTGCAATCTGTTCATATAACGGAGAGGAGTTCTTCATCTATGAGCAGATGCAGGAAAAGTTCGTCCCTTCAGAGCTCATGAACTCGTCTCTTTCCGGCCTGAAGGGAGTCCACGATGTCATCCCGGCTGACGGCAGGAATATTGGTTCGTCGGGGACGACCAGGCTGTGCTAGTCAAGGTAGAGGGAAATGCCATCAGGCAGTTGAGGGATATCGACTACAGCCTGTTCGGCGAATATTTCGAGGAAAACTCCTCGATGGTGTATGACTCGGAGGAGAGGGTGTCTTACCTCTGCCTGGCCAACCAGGTCATCAGGATTGCGGACAACCCTGTCTCCAGGGCCGGTTACGAGACGGATCTGTCTCTCTTCTGCCTGAGTGCCCAGAACAAGGACCAGGAAGTCCAGGACGTTCTCCAGGACCCAAAACACAGGTTCAGGCCGGGCTTCAATTCGGTGAGGATCCTCCTTCGGTATCCACGCTATATAAGCGATAACCTGTCGATGCAGTCGCGTCTAGTCGGGCTGTCCGAAAAGTGGAGTAGCGGAGCCTTGAAGATGCAGCACGATTTCTTTGGGCTCAGGGCGGGGACTTACAAGTTCGAAGCCCGGATCTGCGACCAGGACGAGGTGCTGGATTCGATCGAGGTCCCTTTCGTTATAAAGAGGCCTTGGTTCCTCAGCAACCTGATGATCCTGCTATATCTCCTCCTTGGAGCGGCTGGAGTGATCCTTGCCGAGCGCTTGGTAACGTACCTGAAGTCTATTTATGAAGTGCAGGCGGAAAAAGCCCGTCTTGAATCCGCCCTGAAGGACAAAGATAACGAACTGGCCACGATGGCTGCCAAGGGATTGGCAATCGATGACGATAACTGGGAGATGTTCCGCAGGAATCTCGACCGTATGGACGAGAAGTTCTTCGTCAAGCTCCAGAATGCTTATCCGAGCCTCACTTCTGCTGACCTGCGGTTCTGCGCCCTGCTTCGGATGAACCTTTCTACGAAGGAGATAGCGAACACCCTCAACCTGACCACGAGGGGAGTGGAGTCTGCGCGCTATCGTCTCCGCAAGAAGTTCGGTCTGGAGGCCTCCGAGAGCCTCAGCGGCTTCATAATCAATTTCACCCAGTCCCAGCGCAAAGGGGCGGCGGAATAGGGAAGCTATTCCGCTATCTTTCCTTTTACAATATAGATGGCATTACGGTGCTCGCTTACCAGGTAGATCTCATCATTTGGAAGTGGGCAGAGGGAATTCCATTTTGCAGTCTTCTTCGAGACTGTGCTGACTGTCTTGATGACAGATGCCATCGGACGGGACTTTGATTTCATCCTGTCCGGGAACAAGCCGTCTTCATCAATCTCTTTCTTTCCGATCGATCTTACCTCAGCCACAAGGTTATCAGTAGTTTCTCCTCCTTCCGCACATTGGCAGCTGATGATGATATGGTTCTCAGTCTGAACGATATAAGGAGCCCCTTCGTCAAAGCCGTCCGGATGTCCGAAAGGATAGAATCTATTCTTGCTGTTTGACGTCTCAATGGAGGCCCAATTCGAACCGAGCGAGTTCTTAATCAACTGGATGGACATGCTTTCTTCGCCCCTTTTGTCTTTATGCTCGATGGCAAGATACATGTTCTCCTGATATTGTATTACTGAAGCCATCCCGTCCCATCCTCCTTCGCTATGGCAGACGATCCTGTAATCGTTCCAGGAATCTCCTCCATCTTCCGATTCTATTACTGAGATATTGTTCCCCCTCCTGTTATTATCCGATAACTCACCCGAGTCATACAACTTGTAGTATGGGGTGTTGTCGGTAAAGTAAACTTGTACTTTGCCGTTTTGGAGTTCGTTGACGAATGGTTCCCAGGCTCCTTTGGCAACGTCGGTATTCCAGCGTTGTGATTCATAGATTATCTTTGGCTCGCTCCATGAATATCCATTGTCATCAGATGTGGAGCAAGCTATGCATATCGGGTATATGCTTGATTTGTTGTCCATTGCACGCAAGTTCACAGCATAGATGATCCTGTTCGGATGCGAAGGATGTGTCGGGCTGAGCTGAAGGAATTCGGTATTGACACACCTGACAGGGGTACTCTCAGAACCGAACGTTGCAACGAATGACTTGATTGCAATGGTCTCTTCCGACCAACTTTGTCCCATGTCGCTTGAGAACCTTGCACATGCGTCTTTCTCATCTGCCGCTCCCGTACTGTATACCAGCATGAGCCTTCCGTCATTGAGCCGGTGCATCCTGCCGTAGCTTCCTTCACAAACCCGCAGTGGCTCTCCCCATTCGATATCTTCCTTTACTTCGCATATTATATTCTCCTGATGGCCGGCAGCGAAGGTTTTGTTGTTGAAAGATAATTTCTTTGAGTAGGAGTTATTGTCGGTGTCAGTGACTGTCAATGTCAGGTTTCCTGAATAGTTGGCAATTGGAGACATGATGACGTATGCATCAAAGGATTCGTTCCTTTTAAGTTCCTTGGGATTGAGCAGAGTCAGTGAAATCTCATTTGAACCTTCGGACAAATATTCTGCCGATGGGGTTTGCTGATAAATGATGGAATGAAGACCGGCCAGGGTTGTCGATGCTTCCATGCTTAAGGATTTTGGGGTAAATGTCTTTGAAGTCATGTTTATCAAAGTGACCTTCGCCAGGGAATAGACATGGAACATTCTTGCATTGATCGTTTCTGAAGCCGGTGTCTTCAAATCCGCTATTTGGCCGGCAATGACATCATGGTTCTTGATGTGCGCGGTGGGATTATTGCAGTCCTGGACTTGGTTTGCAGCGAGGTTGTTCTTGCTTCCAGCCCCCCGGTGGAGAGTCTTCTGCGCATTCCCTGAATAGATCAGATTGAACGTGTGGGTTCCTTCCGGAATGGTGGCCTTGGTCTTGAATCCTTCCTCAGAGTATGCGAATTCGGCAATTGATTTACCATTGAGGTCGCTGTTTTCGGTTTTCCCCCATGTCCCGTCTTCCGTAACAGCATAGATGATGTCTCCCATGCGCCATTTCGTAACCCAATCGCCAGCACCATCCTGTGTGTCTGCATTGAATGTAAAGGGTGTGCTTTCTCCGGCTTTGCCTTGATTCTTCTCATTCTCGCCTGATTTATCGCATGATAGCGAAGATATGGCAACAAACAGCATGGTTGCGAGCAAACCTGTTTTGGCTGAGTGGATTCCTTTAGTATTCATTCTGATGTTTTTGATCCTTTATGTGCATCCGAGGTAATGAAGTGCCACTCGGTTGATGAACGGTAGGTCATCCCAGGCCTTAGCAATGTGCTGGGAAACCTGGGTTGATTGGGTGAATCTGCGAAGTGTATCGTCTCAAGAAGTAGCCCACCGTATTTCTCAATGGGACCATATTTACCGTGATAGGTCGAAGGATCAAAGCACCTTCCGGTATATACCAGGAATCCGGGTTCCGTGCTCCATGTTTCGATTACCCGCCCGCTTTCAGGGTCTTCCAGTCTTGCTATCTTTTTCAGATTACCGTCCCAATCCCTTATTTTCCAGCAGGCTGACATGCCTTTCATGATTTCAAGTTGTCTGGAAGGCTCATTGATCCTGAAATCAATCCGGTTTGGCTCGCGGAAGTCAAAAGGAGTTCCCGATACTGAAAATACGGAATCCGGGCAGTAATGCGTATTGTTCTGTATGCAACTGTCAGCCTCGATACAGAGCAGATGTCCCATGGCATATCCGCCCTTGGAGCCCCTTAAATTGAAATATGTGTGATTAGAAAGATTGATGACGGTGGCCTTGTCCGTGGTTGCTTGGTATTCAATCTTGCAGATATTGTCGTCCGTCCATCTGTAAGTTACGGAGACTGAACAGTTTCCAGGAAATCCTTCTTCTCCGTCGGGACTTGTCCTGGTGAATCTTACGCCTTGGCAATGTTTTTCATAAAAGGTCTCTGCGCTCCAAATGAACCGGTCGAATCCTTTCGGGCCACCGTGTAATTGGACAGGGACTCCATTATAACTTTCATTGGGAGTCACTTGATATCGGACGCCGTCGATAGTGAATGATGCGCTGTCTATCCGGTTTCCGTATCTTCCGATTATGCATCCTATGAACCTGTCTCCCTTCTCGAACTGGTCGATATCTCCATATCCAACCACTACATCATCCAGCGCACCGTTCCGGTCTGGTACGGAGATGCTGACAATCCTTGCCCCGTAATCGCAAAGGAGCATGGAGGCTCCTGACTTGTTCTTCAGGAGGAAAGAATGCGTCTCTTCTCCTGATTCCAACTTGCCGAAAGGCTTTACTTCAATAGTATTGCGACTGCAAGCTACCGCGGAAAGTATCGTCAACAGCAATATGTTTATGTGTTTTTCCATTGATTGCAAAATTAGCGAAAAGCGGATAATGATGCAACAGCGGGTGCTCAAAGTGAATTATTTTGCATTCTTTGATACAAGTTTTGTCTTTTATCTTCAATGGAAAAAATTTTCACATAGTTTGCAACCTTTTTCCCGAAATTCCGATTGTTTTGGGCTATTTCTCCGGCATTTCATATATTTGTTTGCGACATTGAAAACAAACGGCCAGAACATATTAATTATTATGCATCATTCTTCTTTTATTTTGAGAATCTTGGTTTGTGTGACTGCATTTGCATGTTTCTCATTCCCTTCTTTCTCACAGGACAAAAACAACATCGATCGCTGTACTGTTACGGTAGCCGATCAACAAAACGCTCCGATCCCTGGTGCTTCTGTCATCATTGATGGCACAACGGTTGGCGCTTATACGGATAGCCAGGGAAGGTGCTATCTGGAGAACGTGCCCCAGAATGCTACGCTCTCGATATCTTGTCTCGGATATTCAGATAAGCGGATTGGGGTTCAAGGCCAGACGATGGTCAGCGTGAAGTTGGAGACTTCAAATGAATATCTTGATGAATTGGTCGTCATCGGGTACGGAACCCAGAGGAAGAGGGACCTGACCGGTTCGGTGGCAAAGGTCAAGGGTGAGACTTTGACTCAGACGACAACGTTCAGCGGTGCTTCGGCCCTTCAAGGTAGGGTTTCCGGCGTCAGTGTGATCCAGAACGATGGACGGCCTGGAGGAGAAATAAACGTGGTGATCAGGGGATCCAATTCGCTTAAGGGAAGCAATGCCCCTTTGTGGATCATAAATGGATTCCCCGGAACGATAAATATCGTCAATCCGCAAGACATTGAGTCGATTGAAGTATTGAAGGATGCGTCTGCCACCGCTATTTACGGTTCCAGAGGTGCGAACGGCGTCATCCTTGTCACGACCAAGTCGGCAAAGGACGGGAAGATAGAAGTTGAATACAATGGCAGCGTCGGAATTCAATCTCTTATAAAGAAGGTTGAGATGTGCGATGCTAACGAATATATGGAGTACCTGAATGCCAAAGCAGTTGTCAATGGTACTCCGGAAGTGTTCAGCCCTGAGCAGATCGCTGCGAACCGGACGAATACCGACTGGCAGGATGAGGTGTTTAAGAGTGCCCCGATAACAAGCAATTCAATTTCGATACGGGGAGGTAACAACAAGATCCAGAGCGCTTTGTCAGCCAGCTACTTCGACCAGGAAGGTATTATCAGGCCAAGCGATTACCGGAGGCTGAACATCGGAGCTGATATTAAGTATAATGTCAGGGATTGGCTGCAGGTTTTCTCGAATATCATGGTAAGCCGGTCGGACCAGAATCTGATGAGTTCCACGACTGGATCCAGGGCAAGTTCTGTCACCAGTGCTTCCCTATTGCTTCCGCCAACGGCGACTCCGTATAACGAAGATGGGTCGTACAGTAATTTTACTGACCAGCCTGCGACCGGAATGAATCCTATCGCATACTTGAAGGAACATTCCGGAAAATTCTATACCGACCGGACACGTACTACTGCTGGCATTACCCTGAAGCCTCTTGAAGGATTGACTATCCAGTTCTCCGGGAATATCGCTCATTCAAGCAGCAGGACAAACAATTATACGTCTAGGAACTATACTGAGTCTTCAATTGGCTCGGCTGCCATTTCGCTTAGTGAAATAAGGGATATCCAGTCAAACAACATCATCACGTATGACAGGAACCTTGGAGAGAAACACCACATTACTTTGATGGGTGGTATGACGTATGAGACTGATACCACCATGGGAGTCAGCACTGGCACATCAACAGGATTCATCAGCGATGTCTTCAATGTGTTTGATTTGGAAGCAGCTGAGAATAAAGGACTTCCGGGTAGTTCTTATTCCAATTGGAAGATAATATCTTTCCTTGGAAGGATCAATTACAATTATGACAACAGATTCCTTCTGACTGCAAGTTGGCGCGCAGATGGTTCGTCCCGGTTCAGCCGTGGCCATAAATGGGGATATTTCCCTTCCATGGCATTGGCCTGGAGGATTTCGCAGGAAGATTTCATGAAATCTATCGGATGGATATCGGAATTGAAGGTCAGGGTAGGTTACGGTAAGACAGGAAGTACCGCTGTAGCGGCATATTCTTCCTTGAGGAACCTTGAAACCCGTACAACTGTATTCAATAAGGAAGTCTCGGTGTGTTACACGACACCTGATGCGTACAACGGGAACTTGAAATGGGAGACGACGTCTCAGTCGGATGCGGGTATCGATGCTGCATTCTTTGATCATAGGCTTCGAATGACTGCGGATGTATATTACAAAAAGACTACGGACCTGCTCTGTGATGTCGATTTCCCGAGATCTTCAGGCTATACCACCGGCTTGATGAATATCGGCTCTGTACAGAACAAGGGTTTTGAACTTCAAGTAGATGGGACAATCCTCGATGGTCCTGTAAAGTGGGATGCAGGGTTCAATTTCTCCCTTAACCGAAGCAAGGTGCTGAGTCTGGCCAACCACAAGGATGTCTTCCGAAACGCAAATCTTGACAATCTGGTCCTCAACGACAGGTTGAACATCATGAGGGAAGGAGAGCCGATGTTCTCATTCTACGGTTATCTTGAAGATGGATATGATGAGAATGGTTATATCAAGTACAAGGACCTTAATGAGGATGGTAACCTCAATACGGACGATAAGACCATAATCGGTAATCCGAATCCTGATTTCTTGTTGAATTTCAATACTTCCGTTAGTTGGAAGAATCTTACTCTCAGTGCCTTCTTCCAGGGAGTGTTCGGTAACGACCTCTACTCCATGAGTCTCGCATCCCTTGCATATGATTATGCTGAAAACCATAATGTGCTCAAGGATCTGATCGGCAACTGGTGGACCAAGGACAATCCTGATGCAAAGTACCCTAATCTGTGGACTAATGAGACCTATAAGATGTCTGACCGGTGGGTCGTCGATGGTACATACTTGAGGCTTAAGAATCTTGAGCTGAGTTATTCGATTCCTGTAAAAAACAAGAACATCAAGAAAGCAGTAGTATATCTTAGCGGGCAGAATATCCTGACTTTCACCAATTATCCTCTTTGGGATCCCGATGTGAACGTCAAGGGTGGAGCAAGTTCCCTTGTGCAAGGTGTCGATGACAATGGTTATCCAAGTGCCAAGACATATTCAGTAGGCTGCCGCATCAAGTTTTAAAAATGGAGGAGATGATCATGAAAACCAATAATATCATATCAGCTGCAATAGCATTCTTAGTATCACTTTCTGCGGTTTCTTGCGGAGATTGGGAGATCCTTGAGGAGAAACCGTATAGCCTGGCGCAGGAAACATTCTTGAAAGGACCAGATGAGGTCCAGGGAATGATCGATGGTTGTTACTCTCAGCTACGCCGTTCCGTGTGTTTCAATCGGTATATCCCTATCCTTGCCGAATCTCTTTCTGATTACTGCTATGGAAGGGGTAACTGGGAGAGCTCTTATCAGACTGGAATTTCTTCATCTGCAGTTGCTTATGCACGTGATACATGGGCTGTGCTCTATAGGGCTGTCCGTTATGTCAATACTGTCATGGCGCAGATTGATGATGTGGACCTTACTCCAACCGAGTATAGTGAGCTTACGGGTGAAGCCAGGTTTATCAGGGCTTTCTCATATTCCTATCTGGTGAAGCTATATGGAGGAGTCCCGTTCTTTGACGAGAATGATACTCCTTGGGAGCAGAAACCTCGCTCCAGTGCCGAAGATTTATGGAAATACATTGCTGCTGAGGCTGCTTATGCGGCAGAGAACCTTCCGAACAAGGCAAAGCAAGCAGGCAGGCCTGATAAAACTGCTGGATATGCTTTGTTGACCGAGGCGAACCTGTACCTGAAGAACTATCAGGCAGCGGCAGACGCGGCCAGGACTGCGATCGGTCTGGGTGACCATTCTTTGCTGGAAATGAGTGTCGCCGATGATTATGAGAAGTTGTACGGTGCAAATGTCGTGACTACACCGGAAGAAGTCTTTTATTTCAAGTTCTGCCGGCAGAATACAAATACGATGGATTATTATTTCTTGTGCAGTCCGAATCCAATCAACAAGACGACAGGTACGGTTGCAATCTACACTGATTACAAGAATAATAACGTGATAGCCGGATGGGATAAGAATGACTTGAGGTACCAGTATTCGCTTTATGAACCAAAGACCAACAAGCTCCTCAATGCTAAGACGAAGACCGGCATGATCTGCATCAAGTATCGTGACAGGGAGGCGACCGGTTCGACCGCAGCCTCGGATGTACCGGCAATCCGTTATGCAGATATTCTCCTTTATTATGCTGAGGCTCAGGCAAAAGCAAAGGGTGCTCCTGATGCATCCTGCATTGATGCCGTCAACCAGATCCATCGTCGTGCTTACGGTCAACCTACAAAGGCTGAATGGGAAGGTGACTACAAGTTGTCTGATTATCCTACCGTAGATAGCTTTATGGAAATGCTTCTGAAGGAAAAAGTCTATGAGCAGTGTTTCGAGGTGGGTAAAAGATATTTCGATTTGAAGCGTCTTGGACTCCTCGCCGAATATGCGGTCAGGGCTGGAAGGGTTTCGGATGTTTCCGAGGTTAAGGATGCGGCATATTGGTGGCCGATTCCGACCAATGAGTTCTTGTATAATTCTGCGTTGGATGAGAATAAGGACCAGAATCCTGGTTATTGATTGCTCGTGGGATAGATAATAATGATTTGTGTACCCAAGGATGCGATATTCCTTGGGTTTACCTGCTTAGAAAAGTGGACGTTAATTATTCAAGTTTTTATAACTTGCAGTTTGTTATTTTTTGATGATATGGATAGAAGAGATTTCCTGAAGGTTTCAGTTGTTTCGTCAATCGCTGTCGCTCTGCCGGCTGGGGTGTCTGCAAAGAATCGTAAGGCGAAAGAAAAGAAAGGGTGGACTAACCTTCCTGCCGATGGCTATGTAACTGAGCCTGCAATCCAGATTCCGGTGGTGGCAGACGCGGATGTGGTTGTCGTTGGAGGCGGACCCGCCGGTGTGACGGCATCCATCGCAGCAGCCAGACAAGGTGTCGGCGTTTTGTTGATCGAGAGGTATAATCATTTGGGTGGATTATGGATAGGGGGACAGGTCCTCCCGGTTCTGTCAACATATGGACGTGGATATGGCGGTTCTCCGGAAAAAGTCGTCCTGGGTATCGGCGACGAAATATGCAGGAAGATGGTTGATATGGGAATCGCAATGGATGTAAAGAACAAGTCTACGGGCGGATATGATCCTACAGTCGATCCAGAAGGAGCCAAGTATTTCCTGGATACGATGATTGAGCAGTCAGGCGTGAAGATGATGTACTTCAGTCAAGCTGCAGGTGTCCACATGTCAGGAGATCGTATAGATGCTTTGATCGTTGAATGCAAAAGCGGTAGGGTCGCTATCAGATGCCGTGCTGTTGTGGATACATCCGGGGATGGCGATGTCTTTGCTTGGGCTGGGGAGAAATTCCGCCAGATACCATATCACATCGGATTGATGTCCAGGCTGGGGAATGTCGATAGGATAAATCGAGAAGCTCCTGGATTTGAAGCCATAAGGGGGATAAGGGCGAATACTCCGATACCAAGCGTTTCGATGATGCATATGGTTGGCGAGAGGAACCAGGACGGGCTCGATGTATTCAATCTTTCACGTCTTCAGGTGAAATATCGCAAGGAGATATTCGAAAAGGTAGAGGCAATAAAGAAGAAGCCGGGTTATGAAGAGGTTTTTCTTCTGGATACTGCTTCCCAACTTGGCGTAAGGGTGACTCGTGTACTTGAAGCGATGCATACGGTTACCCTTGAAGACTCCATGAATTATAAGCATTACGATGACGTAATCGGCTTAAGTGGAGCGAGTGATTCCGTCAACTATAATGCTCAGAAGGTTGTTCCAGCTAAAAGGCCGGTATGGCAGATTCCATATAGGGCTTTGCTTCCGAAAAATACGCAGAACCTGCTTGTAGCGGGTCGCTGTTTCTCTTTTGATGATGGTCTGGCCTGGGATGCCAGGGAGATCGGGACTTGTTTTGTGACCGGCCAGGCCGCGGGTACCGCTGCGGCAATGGCTGTCCTTGAGCGTCGATCGACTCATGATATCGATATCGACCGTCTTCACTCAAGATTGCTTTCTGAAAATGTCAGACTGGACTTCTAGATGAGGAAAATCATTCTTTCCACCATTTTATCATTATTGGGTTCAGTCCTGCAGGTTTCAGCTCAGGGATTGCAATTCACTCATGTCAACAATGCGAATTCCGGCTTGGCATATGATAGTATCCGGGAGATGTTCCAAGATAGTCGCGGATTTATCTGGATAGGGACATACAAGGGCCTCAGCCGCTTTGATGGGACCAGGATGAAGAACTATGACAGGCATGATTTCGGAATCGGATCGGATTTCGTGAATGTCATCAACGAGGATTCCAATGGAAACGTTTGGATTGGAACGGATAATGGAATAGTTGTATATGACTACAGGAAAGATGTTTTCAATACACTCTCTTCCTTAAGTGAATCGCCTGACTGCCCGAATGACAGGATATACGCGATTTCTCCTAATTCCAAGGGCATAATGTGGATCAGCTCCCGGGGACAAGGGTTGTTTTCGTGTGATGTGAAGGATTATTCAGTATCATTCCATCCTTTGTCTGAAGAGGCTCCTGTGACGGACATTTACAGGATAGTGGTGGATCGGTATGACAGGTTGTTCCTGGCTCGTTATTGTGATAACATTTACTGTTCTGATGAGTTTGCCTCTTCGATCGAGGATCTTGATGCCGCAGGGAGTACGGCCTTATTCGCCGGTGACGATATAGAGGGTATGTGCCTCAGCGCTGAGTCAAATAATGTTTTGTATGTAGCCAGCAAGCGAAATGGCCTGGTCGAAGTCAACCTTCTCAGTAACCGGTCGAGTATATTGTACCCCCTCGTCGGAGATACGCGTCCTATTGCACTTGCTCTTGAAGGTTCCAATGCCATTTGGATGTCCACGACTAATGGCGCCGTGAGGTATAATCTTTCCAATGGGGAGAGTAAGATCTTCCGCAAGGACAAGTCTGATAAGTTCACTCTTTCAGATGATTATGTCACCAAGGTAATTGCAGATAATAAAGGAGGTATCTGGATAGGGACTCAATATGGCGGTATAAATTATTATGGTAGTTATCAGCAGAAGTTCAGGAAATATTACCGTACTTCTGACGGGCAGCCGCTTGATGGGTGTATAGTGAAGGATTTCGCTGAAGATAAGTCGGGAACGCTTTGGGTCGCTACAGAACGCGCTGGACTTTTGTACAGGAGGTCAGATAATGATTTGCTGTATAAATTGGATGATCCTACCATCCCGGATAATATCAACGCGATCTGTGCTGACGGAGATTATCTTTGGATCGGTTCCCACAGTGGAATCTACCAATATGACATACTTGGAGGTAAGGTCAAGTATTACAAGTATTTCGCTCAGGATGAAGCACAGGACAACAGGGTGGTCACCATCTACAAGTCGATGATAGGAGATATCTATGTCGGTACTACTGTCGGAGTGATGAAGTATGATTATGGCTCGGATTCGTTCGAAAAGATCATGCAGTTGGGATCGTTGACGGTAGAGGACTTTAAAGAGGATAATCATGGTACAATGTGGCTGGCATCGTATTCTTCCGGGGCTTGGAGTTTCAATCTAAAGACAGGTGAAGTCCAGAAGATTTACCGTCCGCAGGAGAATTCTGAAGCGATACCTGACATGACTTCATCCATCTGCATAGATGCGGATGGGTGTCCTTGGGTGATAGGATTCACATCTGGTTTCTTCAAGTATGACAGGGAACGGGATTCTTTCGTGGAATTTAGTACTCATTCCAAGCCTTCCTTGCCTACGGATGTTTATTTTACTGGTATAACTGACGGAAAGGGGAATCTTTGGCTCTCTACCGATCATGGGCTTGTTGAATATACTCCACACAATGGGGAGGTGAAAGTTTTCACGGAGGCTGACGGCCTTCTTGATGCTTCTTTCAAGAAATCCGGGATACGCCTTTCCAATGGCCAGATTTGTTTTGGGTCGGCAAATGGCTTCATTGGTTTCGATCCTGCTGCTATCTCGGATGTGAATTCATATTCGGATGTCACTGTCTCTGCGATGACGATAGGTGGGGAGACAGTTACGGAATTCGGTAATATAGACCTCCAGAGGAAGATAATCTTGAAGCCTGATGAGAATTCAATTGGCTTCCAGTTCGCCCTCCTTGACTCCCCATTCCCCGCTTCAGACAGGGTGGCTTGTAAGCTGGAAGGTTATGATCAGCAGTGGCGCGACGTGTCGGCTTCCAAGTCTGCGAACTATTATAACCTGAAGGCTGGCACATATGTTTTGAGGATCGGGAATACTGCATCTGAAAACGTTGCGAATAACTTTCATGAGCCAATTACGATAGTCGTGAGGCCAAGGTTCTGGGCTTCCAAACTGGGTATCTTGACAATCGTTCTGTTGCTTTGTGCTTTGTTGTCGGTCATCGGGCTGGCTGAGCGGAAGGCAGAAAAGCGTAGGAACCATGAAAAGATGCTGGAGTTCCAAAAGCGGAAAGACGAGGAGATGATAGAAGAGAAAATGACGTTCTTCTCAAATATCATCCACGAGATAAAGACACCTCTAACGCTAATCCGGACCCCGCTGCAGAAAATCATCAAATCCGGGAAATATTCCGATTCCGTACGGGAGGACCTTGAAGTGATAAACAATTCTGCGGAATATATGGACCGGCTTGTAAAGGAGCTGCTGGAATTTGTCAGACTCGAGAAACACGGATATGTACTTGATACCGCTGACATCGATATAATAGAAAGGATTGGATTCGTCTGCTTCAATTTCAAGGAGACTGCCAAGGACAAGAATGTGAGGTTGAAATTCAAGCATGATGATTCTTCTATCATTACGACAGGAGACAAGGAGGCTGTTTTCAAGATTCTCAATAATGTAGTCGATAATGCTGTCAAATATGCTAATTCATTCGTAGAGATATCCGCTGTGGCCGATGAAGACAATGTGGTCATCCGGATAAGCAATGATGGACCAATGATCTCTGAATCGCGCAGAAGCGAGATATTCAAGCCGTTCGTGCAGTTCTCCTCTGAGAAAAAACCTTACTCCCAGAGTTTTGGAATCGGGTTGCCTTATGCAAGGAAGCTTGCTGAACTTCATGGTGGAACGCTTGAACTTGTTCCGGACCCGGATCTAACTGTCTTCGAGCTGAAACTTCCGTTCAAGGCGTCAGTCGTCCCTGCGAAGCAGACCAGACAGGGTGAAAGTGTAGAGGAAGTAAATTCGAATCTCCCTTTGGTTCTTGTGGTAGAGGATAATGCAGAATTATTGGCATATATCAAGAAGACGTTGAGATTGGATTATTCCGTAATCATTTCACCTTCAGCCGAGAAAGGACTGGAATTGTTGAAGCATAACCGGGTGGATATCATTCTTACGGATATAGCTCTCGAAGGCATGAGTGGCGTTGAATTCTGTTCGAAAGTAAGGAATGATGTTGATTTGTCCCATATCCCCATCATTGTCCTATCCGCCATCTCCAGTGTGGAAACCAAAATCAAATGCATGGAAAATGGAGCCAGCATGTACATAGAGAAGCCTTTCTCGATGGATTACCTGCAGGCTTGTATAAAAGGAGTGCTAGACCGCCGGGAAACTCTCCGGAGGGTGTACAGGGAGGGGAATCGCTCAATCGATATTTCCCAGTTCAACCTTCCCGATAGGGATGAAGAGTTTATCAGGCGTCTGGATCTTTCCATCATGGAGAATCTGGGGGACCCGGATTTCTCCAACAAAGAACTGGAGAAGGCTTTGTTCATGAGTCACAGCACACTTAACCGGAAGCTGAAAGCTCTTCTGGGAACAACTCCCAATGACTATATCAGGACAAAGCGGTTGTCTGTCGCTGCGGATATGCTTTCCAAAGGAAATGTGCGAGTCAGTGAGGTCTGCTATGCGGTGGGTTTCAGTTCGCCATCTTATTTTGCCAAGTGCTTCAAAAACGTATATGGCTGCCTGCCGATGGAGTATCAAAAGGACTAGTCTATCCTGCACGATGTAACTTTTTTCCCAATATGGGAAATATGGATTTCAATTACGGTTTCACTCATATGATGTAATGGTATCGCAGATTATCTTTGATTCGATGAAAAAAATAATGTCAATAATAGTCCTGTCCATTACCCTGGCATCATCCTGTTCCAATGATGCCATTACCGGTCCGTGGACTGAAGAACAAGCAGGACGGTGGTGGAACAATCAGGAGTGGCCGGTGGGTTGTTGCTACGTCCCGACTTATGCAGTCAACCAATATGAAATATGGCAGGAAGGATCATTCAACCCTGAAGTGCTGGATAAGGAGATGGCTCTTGCACAGAGCATCGGATTCAATGTGGTGAGGATATATCTGCACGAGGATCTTTGGTTCGCGGACAGGAATGGTTTCAAGGACCGAATCAATCGTTTCCTGGAAATAGCATCTTCCCATGGGATAAAAGTTACCTTTACTTTCTGCACCAACGGTGGGGGCAAGGAGCATTTGGGAGTCCAGCCGAAACCTGCACCCGGAATCCATGGAGGGGGACATTGGTGCCAGAGTCCTTCTTCTGATATCCTGTTTGACAGGACAAGATGGAAGGACTTTAAATCATATTTACAGGATATACTTTCATCTTTCAGGGATGACTCCAGGATTCTGTATTGGTGTCTTTATAATGAGCCAGAGAATGTGCGGGAAGGTCGCGATTGCCTTGAATTCATGAAAGAGATGTACCAGTGGGCATGGGAAGTCAGGCCATCCCAGCCTCTAACTTCACCAGTATGGCTCAGACCCGGGAGCAAAGGAGCCAAGACCAGGCTGGATATGGTTTCTTTCGTATGCTCCAACTCGGACATTATTACATTCCATTGTTATTCAACGCCAGATGAGTTGGAATCCTTCATTGAAATGCTGAGTGTCTTCAAGAAACCGATGATATGCCAGGAATACCTTGCGCGGAATTTCGGTAGTACTTTCGAGGATTGCCTGCCGATAATGAAAAGGGAGAAGGTTGGAGCCATCAACTGGGGCCTGGCTGAGGGTAAATGCGAATATCGTTTCCCATGGGGACATAAACTTGAAGACGGAGAACCGGAAATATGGTTCCATAGCATATTCTGGCAGGATTATTCTCCGTATAGGGAGGAGGAAATAGATTTCCTGAAGGGAATCAACATGGATAAGTCTTCAGCAGGACGCGCTTCAAAATATACAAATTTCTCATTATGAAGAAACTACTGTCCCTGATATTGCTGTCAGTAACCATATCAGCTTTTGCGGAGAACCCTGTGCGTATGTGGGAAGGAACTATTTCAATTCCTACATACAGGGTCAATCCTCCGGAGAAGGCCCCGATTTTCGCTCAAGATTTTGCATATCAAAGAGCGAAAAGATGGGTGTATCCATATGCCATGAATGATAATCCGACGAATGAGAAGGTTGATTCCATACATAGGGCTCTATTCCTTGAAAACGATTATCTGGAATTATGTGTACTTCCTGACATCGGAGGGCGTCTTTTCTATGCGACCGATAAAACCGACGGGTATGAAATCTTTTATCGCCAACACGTGATAAAACCTCAGAATGTCGGCATGTTGGGCGCATGGATCAGTGGTGGGGTTGAATGGAACGCATTTCACCATCATAGGGCGACAAGCCAATATCCCATTGATTATAAGCTTGTCGATAATGGCGATGGAAGTAAGACGATATGGGTTGGGGAGGTCGAACATCGTCACGGAATGAGTTGGGCCATCGGTTTGACATTGTTCCCGGACAGAAGCTATATCAAAGTTACGGGCAGGTTTATCAATGGCAGTCCTGATCGCAATTCCATGCTTCATTGGAATAACGTGGCTACCCATGCCAATGATTCTTATCAGATTCTCTTCCCGGAGAGTGCTACTGTCGGCATGTTCCATCATAAACTCAGTCACATTCATTGGCCGATTGCAAATGAACCATACAAAGGGAATGAGGATTTTGTCGGAGTTGACGTAAGTTTCTGGAAGAATCTGCCTTCTTTGAAAGGTGATTCCGTATTCATTTATGATCTTCAGGATGACTGGTTGGGTGGCTATGATTATTCAGTCGATGCCGGGACGATCCTTGTTGGCGACCACAATATCAACAAAGGCGGAAAATTCTGGACTTGGGGAAATAAGGCTTACGGGCATGCGTGGGATTGTGTAACATTGACGGACGAAGATGGCCCGTATGTTGAGTTGATGACATCGGCTTATTCCGACAACCAGCCGGATTATTGTTGGATCAATCCGGGTGAGACGAAGGAGTTCACAGCATATTGGTATGGGGTCCATGATATGAAGGGCAAGCAGCTGGAAGATGTACAAACTTCGGAAAGAGTGTGTCTAAGAGGGAACCAAGAGGCGACCGTGAACCTTGAAATATCCGGTAATGGAGAAATCCACTTGGCAGCGATCACTACCCGAAGGTATCCAGATGCTATTCTCAAGTTGACCGCTGAGGGCAGGGAAATATACAGTAAAGTCGTCTCCATTTCTCCGGACAAACCTTTCTCGGATTGGATCCAAGTCGATTCGTCCTTGGTTTCGGATCCCACCCGGCTCACAGTAGGCCTTTACTCTTCCAGCAATGAGTTGTTGATCGAGCATCATCAAATAAGTCATGATATCAATACCCCTCTTCCTGCGGATCTCAAACCTGTGAATCCTGATCCACGAAGCATCCCGAATTCGGAGGAGTGCTACTACATAGGGATGCGTAACCTGCAGTTCCATCAGGCGCATGTGAATCCAAATGACTATTTCGAGGAAGTATTGCGTCGTGACCCGTTGGATGTCAGGAGTAACACCCAAATGGGAATCTATTATCGCAAGGCAGGAGATTTCGAAAAGGCAAAGAAGTACTTGAGGACTGCAATATCCCGCCAGACAGCCAACTATACGCGTCCTTCCGATGGGGAGGCAATGTACAACCTTGGACTTGTCCTCAAGTCTGAAGGCCTTTGGAAAGCCGCTATCGACACTCTTTACAGGGCTGTCTGGGATTATGAATATGCTTCAGCCGGCTATTATCAATTGGCGCAGATAAGCAGTATTACGGATAATCCCTCCAAATCGCTTGATGAAGCCAAGATGGCTGTTGATTATAACGGTAAGAACATTCCAGCAAAGAATTTATGTGTCACCCTCTTGCGTAAGTCTGGCGCGAAGGGAGAAGCGATAAGGGTCGCGAATGAAGTATTGGCAGAGAATCCTCTGGATTATTATTCAATGAGGGAATTGATGAAGATGGGTGTCGTTTCGCTTCAGGAGTTCAAGGGCCTGCTTCGCGGGGAGAGTGAAAGCTACCTTGATTTGGCTGTAGGATACCTTGACAATGGCTTTGTGGAGGATTGCCGTGAGATCCTGGAAGAGTCTGAACAGGAGGAGCCCTCTCCGATCGTTGAGTATTATCTTGGATATCTCCTGGATATGGAAGGCGACGAGGAAGCTGCTAGAAGTATGTTCAAGATGGCCTCGGCTTCCGGAATCGATTATGTGTTCCCGTTCCGGCTTGAGACGGTAAAGCCTTTGACCAAGGCACTGGAGTATTTTCCAGAAGACCCTGTCACAGAGTACTACCTTGGTAATCTCTGGTACCAAAGGCGTCCTGAACTTGCGCGTGAAGCATGGGAGAAAGCTGTTGGATCCAACCCTCATTTTTCAATGGCATTGCGCAACCTTGGCTGGTATTGGAGATATAAGGATGAGAATCGTAGTTATAAAGATGACTCTGATTATAAAAAGGCGATAGACTATTATTCAAAGGCTATCGCGGAGGATCCGAGTGAAGCGATCTTCCTCACGGAATGTGATGAAATCATGGAACTTACGAATTCACCTCTGGCTGACAGGTATAAGCTATTCATGGGCAAAGATTCCATATGGGAGACCCGCTATGATTCGGAAATAAGGGCTGTCAAGCAGCAAATCCTGCATGGTGACTATGATGAGGCCTTCGCAAGACTGACTTCACGTTTTTATAGCAGACGCGAACATATCGATGACTTGCATGATATTTATGTTGATTTATGCCAGCTCATCGCATTCCAGGCGTGGAAGGAAGGAGATGACGCCAAAGCTCTTGAGTATCAGTTATTCTCATCGGAATATCCTGCTAACCAAGGCTATGCACATCTTGAATATTATGGAAGAGATGTGCAGGTCTATTATTACATAGGTCTTGCCTACGAGAAGGTAGGGGAAGCCGATAAAGCTATGGAGTGGTACGGCCGGGCTGCATCTTTAGAAGTTCGCGATCCTGATGCACTGTATTTATTCGAGAAGGGGAAATCTTTGGAGAAACTGGGAAAAAGGAATGAAGCAAGACAACTTTACAAACATGCCTTGCATTGTGGCAGGAACCAAGTTACAGAAGGATATAATACTTTTTTCGAGAGTTTCGGAAGGGGACCGTATGATCAGGAAATCAATACTGTCGCCTACCTGACCCAGGCGATGGCTTTGAAGGGTCTTGGGCGGAATTCTGCTTCCCGGAGATTGTTTAAAAAATCCCTTGCTGAACGTAGTGACAATGTCTGGGCCAATTATTATTTGGGAAATCTTGACAAGGAATAGATGAAGCGGTTGGCATTTCATGAGGTTTTGACGGTATTGGTGACCTTTTGTGGATGTCTGTCGGCTCATGGACAGGCACTCGGGATAATCTGGTCCGAACCCAAGTATGTTGTCGATGGAGGTTATGCACGGGTGCATCGTCTGAATGACGGAAGTTTGATGATGGCCTTTGCGTCAGGTTCCAAAGGCAATATCTGTTTCAGCCAGGATAACGGGGATACATGGTCGCCGAAAAAAGCCGTATTCATTGAGACTGAATCGAATGGCAAGGGAGGCGTCAATGTCTCCAATAGCGAGTTCACTCAGTTGAGGAGCGATAACCCTTGCCACCCAGACCGGATTATATATGCGGCGAACCTGCGTCCCAAAAACAATCGCAGTTCCGTCATCCCTTATTCGATCGCTGTAATAAAGTCTGATGATGGCGGGAAGACATGGAGTGCCATTGAAGTAATCTATTCTTCAAAGACATGGAACAGCGATGTGGTAAGAGGATGTTATGAACCTTTTGTGCTTGAACTTCCCGATGGTACTGTGCAAGTGTATTTTGCAGATGAAACCCCATATTATGCGGCTGGTACTGAGTTCCAGAATATTTCTGTGATTGAGTCTCATGATGGTGGTGATACTTGGGGAGAGGCTCGGATAGTCTGCTATACTGAAGGATTTAGGGACGGGATGCCTGTAGGTACAGTCGTAGGCGAAACGATATTCCTTGCTGTCGAGGCGATTGGCAACAATGTCAGGTTCCACCCCGAGATCGTTTCTTCAGATGTGAACGACAGTTGGTCCCAAATAGTTTATGGTGAATCGGAGAACCGCTTCAATCCTCTTGAGATCCATTTGGATAGTGAGAATATTTATGCAGGTGCCCCATACCTGATCCAGACAGAAAATTATCTTGTGCTCTCCTACCAAAGTTCGGAAGGGGCTGAAGAACCGAATACCAAGCACTCCACCATGGAAGTACAGCTTTGTCCCAAGGATGAGATCAAGGACGGGCGGTTCTTGACCATGAGATCACCTTCCAGGCCTTTGATAGGACTGGATCAGACTGTAGACAAGGCTTTATGGAACGCTCTCTGTGACCTTGGCAATGATGAAATCCTGGCTATATCGCAGTGGAACTCATCAATTTATGTCACGCGAGGTAAAATAGTGGGCGCTTCAGACCTATAGGAACGCGGCGCCGACGAGGCCGGCATCGGTGCCCAAGATGGCGGGGATGACTTCGGGAACACCTATTTGTTCAGCTCCGAAAGTTGATTCCGCGAGTTTCTGGTTCAGCGGGATGAAGAGTTGGTCTCCGGCATTCGACACGCCGCCTCCGAGGATTATGGACTCCGGACGGAAGATGGTGATGAATGTTGACAATCCAGAGGCAAGCCTGGAAATATAATCCTCTACCAGGTCTGTTGCAACCTGGTCTCCCGCTGCTGCGGCATGGAACACCATTCTGGCATCTATGACGTTCCTGTCCCCTCCACAAAGTTTCCCGATAAGGGAGCCCGGGGCCTTTTCAAGTGCCTCTCCGGCATGCCTTATCAGAGCAGTCGCTGAACAATATGACTCCAGGCAGCCTTTCTGGCCGCAGGTGCAAAGTTCTCCGTCATAGACGAGTTTGGTGTGGCCGAGTTCCGCTCCCATTCCGTCGGCCCCGGCATAAATCTTTCCGTCCAAAACTATCCCTCCTCCGACTCCGGTCCCCAGTGTGAGCATGATGACGTTCTTCCTGCCCTTTGCAGCTCCGGCCAAAGTCTCACCGAAAGCAGCGCAGTTCGCATCATTGTCGATCTTCAAGGGCAGAGGCAGCCTTCCTTCAAGGTAGTCGTAGTGGAAAATCCCATCGAAAGTGGTCCCCTCTTTCCGCACATAACTGCCCCCCGTGTCTTTCCTTTCATCTCAACCTCAAATGCAGGCTGTAGCGACCATAAACCGCTACAGCCTGCATTCTTTTGAGGGTTCCGCCTTCATGTCCAGGGGATCACTTTCCTTCGGACAGCGGGGGTCACGTTCGTAAGAGAAGGGGTCACTTTCCTTCGGACAGCGGAGGTCACGTTCGTAAGAGAAGAAAGGGGTCACTTTCCTTCGGAATTTCCATCCCATTAACTTGTACAAATTAAATAAAACTTTCCCAGTCAATGGGACTATAAAAAAATATCGTTTGAATGCCTCGGGATGGTATCTTCGGAAAAATGGTCGTCATAAACAACATATCGCGCTTCCAATCTTCAAAAAATCTTTGCAAATC
>Ga0256404_1002921_pt1 | contig 36245 bp, 51 predicted proteins | sample RumenRJG_01DNA_FD_185990 | JGI IMG/M metagenome (GOLD analysis project Ga0256404, IMG submission 185990) | Bovine rumen microbial communities from Lethbridge, Alberta, Canada - RJG_01 | ecosystem: Host-associated > Mammals > Digestive system > Stomach > Rumen | place: Canada: Alberta | collected... | reverse complement strand
GAAACAGGTTATGCACTAGATGGGCAGTATTATGGGCAAAAGTGTTCACTAGTAGCAGTTAGGCAGCCAATGATTTCGTCTGACATAACAAGATACAACTTCCATATGGGGTAAAATAGCAATATGAAGTGGCTTCAGTTCGGCGGTTCAAACACGGCATATATAAACACAGGAGTAGTGCCAAAGAGCGGTTATACCATAACGACGACAGTGCGTTCAGACCAGCCAGCGACGTGTGGTCTGTTTGGCAGTAGGGCAAGCGATGGGGCGACAGACTGTCTAGACTGCTATTTGATAACAGCTGATAATGCAGTCACGTTCCAGTGCGATTATGGCGGTAAAGGGTCAGTTATTAGTATACCGAGGCGGACATGGGACTTATCAATGAAAGTATACACAATAACCGTGGCTAGAACTAGCGATGTGAATGGAGTTACATACCAATCTAACCGCAATAACACCAATGGGACATACCCCTGTTATATTGGAACGGTCAATACAGCTAATTCGTCTGATGGCAGGAGGGGTAATGTGGACTTTGGCGAGTTCATCATTAGAGATAGTAACGGCAATGACGTGTTCCATGGGTATCCTGTGGAGCATGGTAGCACAGAGTATTCATCTACCCCAGCACCAAGCAACTGTATGTGGGACTCTGTCAGCAGAAGCTACAAACAGAAATCTGGCGGTGATGGCATCCTATGGATAGACGACGACTCAAAACTTACAGATACAGGCAACGCAGTTAAGCTAAACACAGCCGATTATGGCATGAAAGTGCTATTCGACGAGGACAGCCGAGTGTTCAACATGAATAGTAAGTATAGGTTATTGGGGGCGGATATAACGTCTACCACGTCACAGTTCAAAACCTATGATTTGACTATTGCAGGTGATGCACCAGAGCCGTCGCTTAAGTGGGACGCTTACGTATACGATAACCAATACCATATATCATACGATTACCCAGAAAAACAGTCGCTAGCTATCAATACAGGTCTACCCAGTGACACTCTAAAGGTTATCACTATCGATTGGGACGAAGTTAAGACCAATATGGGCGGTGCTAGGGGTCATGAGTATTGGAATGGCGACACTGGGACTAATGTAAACAGCTATGTAGTGCCAAATAGCGTTACAGTTGGCACAAATTACGTAAACAACGCAAGAACAGCCACAATTTACGTCGATGGCACAATGAATAAGACACAAGTTCTAGGCATAACAGGTTGCGACGCAGTGTTCCCAGCTATAGGCGATATCAATTCTGGTCAACCGACATGGAACATGAGTTGGGATGGATTACCCATAGGAAATATTGGTATATCAATATCATTTGATAGCAATGGAGTATTGCGCGTCTACACCAGCATGTTTGTATCGCAGATGCAGAGAGCTTACCGTGACCCAACATATGGATTCTGGTGGGAAAGTAGAGCTTATGGTTGGCTATGGCTAACTGGGTTCACGTTCAGGGTGTCAATATTAAATACCCCATACAAGATATAATGTAGTTATGGACTGGCAACAGCGTATACAAGATGCTCAAAGATATGTCGACCAGACTTATGCGTCGTATAATCAGGCGCATCAACAGTCGCAACAGACAATGAACGACTATAATCAGTCGTTTGCTAGTAATCCTAACTACCAGACCATTTATGACCAATACAAAAAGCAGTATACGGAGTCTGCCGAGCTTGCGAAAGACAAAAGCTCATATGAAAAAGCAAAAAGTCTGGTAGATTCGATTAAAACGCAGATTAATAACCTATCTACCACTATTAGCCAACGGTTCGGGGGAACTGGGCTAACCCAGCAACAGCGTGACAAGTATAAAGAGCAGCAATACAACCAGCTGAACCAGATGTTCACGCAATACGGTGCTGATTACCAGGTAAAGTTCGAGAATTACCAAGACAAGGTTGATAAGGCGTTTAGCCAAGCACTAGACGTCGCGAATAAGCAATACGACAGCTACTGGGACAACGCAAGACGAAAGTTCAGCGTATGGCAACAATCATTGCAGAACGAAAACCAGTGGAAGGACTTTGCGTCGAGTGCTGATGTTCAATTATTCATGTTGCAGAACCAATATGCGTCATGGAAGATACAGCAGGATTACATGCAAATGGTGCGTGAGTCTGAGGAAAGACTAAATCAGATAGCTGAAGTGTCGAGGCAGAGACAATGGAATATCGAGAAGTCATATGCTGATTCTGCAGTAGCTAATAAACAAGCACTAGCCAGTAGAGCCAAAGCATACAACCGTGACAGGACGGCACTAGCCAATGGGCAACTATCACACAAGGAATATTACAACCGAGTCGCTAGCGGTGCATATAGTGGGGTAATTTAGACGCCGATTATAAGAGATGCCGTGGTAGTATAGTAATAAGAAGACAAGGAGTATATATGGATTTTAACAATCGTATATCTAACGCCAAGAATACAGCCAACTCTAGCTACCAGACATATAACGAGTATAAGCAACAGGCAGATGCTGCAGGCAATAAGTTTAATCAGCAGTTCGACCAGCGCCAAAACTATGGCGATATTTACGATGCTGCACGTGGCAAGTATTACAATACTGATGAAATCAACGCTGCGCGTGACCAATACCAAACAGCGCGAGATGCAGTCGACCAGCTTAACGCTACAATTAGTAGATTACCAGAATCGATAAGACAGCAATATGGCGGAACTGGACTGACTGAGGCACAACGACAGCGCGCGTTACAATCGCAGTATTCAGCCAACAACAACACATACAACATGCTGAATACTAACTACCAAAATGCAATGCAGGATTATAACGACCTTGCCAACCGTGCAATGCAAGAAGTACGAAACGTCGCATCTGGAAACTATCAGTCGCAAGAAGACGCCCTAAACTCACTGCAGAATGCATGGAATACGCTTCTTAGCCAACGTAACACTGCATACCAGCAGAACCAGACTGACCGCGGCTTACTGGCTGACCAGTATGGTGCTAGGGACAATTGGCAACTTGCACAAGACCAGATGGCACTAGAGAGATGGAAAGAAGAGCAGGCTAATGCACGTGCTGCTGCTGATAGGGCATCACAGCTTAACCTACAAAAGTACTTAGCTAATCTAGATGCTCAGCAGCAACCACAATATACACAGCCAACTAACGACTACCAGACGTATTCAGCGCTAAAATCACCAACGAGAAAGCGTAATACTAACATTTTTGGTGGCGAGAAGGGCTATGGCAAAAACGGTAAGCCACTAAATAACGCTTGGGACGCCATTAAGAGCTATGGACCACTAGCAGCCATAGGCGGAGGTTGGTTGTGGTATTAGGGAGGATATATGTTTGATTGGCTATTCGGTTCAAAAAGACAGACTAATTACGATGATACTAGTAGTAGATATAGGGATTGGCAAAAGGCTAATTCGGCAGCTAATGAGTATTACGCCAATAATATTGCCAATGCGGATTGGAACAGCTTGTCGGATGAGGACAAGGCTAGCAGGACAGCAGAGTTCAATAAGCTAAACGACCAGCGTAATGCGTTAGGTAACAACTACCAAAACATGCTAGATACTTACAACGCCGAGAACCAATACTACAAAAACAAGCCATTTGGCGATGGGATAATCGGTTCTTTCTTAAACCCAATTGCACAGACTGCTTCGGCAGCGGCAAACCTAGCAGGTGGCGGATATAGCAAGAACAATCGTGACTGGGTTAGCGACCTAGGAGCGGCTGCAGAGACAGCCCTAAACTTTGTCCCAGGTGCTTCGGCACTTAAATCAGTTAATGGCGCTACTAAGCTAAGCAAAGGTGCTTTAGCGCTTAATGCATTGACAGGCGCAGGTGCTAGTATGGCAGATGCGTATAGGCAGGGCGGTAAAAATACCGACCTCAACGACGCCATTAGCCAAGCAGGTACAGGTGCATTATTTGGTGCAGCAGTTCCAGCTGCAATCGGATTAGGTGGCAACTTTGTGAAAAATAGGGGAGGTTGGCGCAACATGCTACCTCAAAGTAAGTTAGGAAAAGCTTCACTGATTGGAGGCGGTCTATATGGCGGTAGCAAGCTATTAGGAGGTAGTGGAGTTCTCCCACAGGGACAGGCACAGGAACAGCAACCGTCTGACCAAGACTTGTATAATTACTATATGATGACACAAGGAGGATACTACTAATGTTCGGCGGAATACTAAGCAGGTTACTAGGCAATAGTGCTGATGATGTGGCTAGGACGGCTGCTACTAAGACAGCTACTAATTTAGCTACAGACGCAGCAACTAATTATGCTGATGATTTGGCGAGAGCTGCTACAACTGTGGCTACTAGACCATCAGCTAGCACTTTATCGAATATTGGTAGTCAAGTATCCAATAAGTCGAGCAATGGTCTATTTAGCCGAATGATGAATAGAATTGCCGATGTGGCAGAGGACGCAGGCAATACGGCACTAAACAGCGGTCGTAGTGTTACTAGAAAGGGCATGCGTGAAGCAGGCAAGGGCGCCAAGGACAACATTGCTAACATTTATCGTCGAACTGGTATTTCAGACCCCACTAAGCAGGCTGAATTTGGTAAGACGCTAACTGGCGGTAAAGATTCTGTGTGGGACAAAATTACCGATAACTTGCGAAAAAATACAGACGTGTTGGATAATGTCGACTTTAGTGGGATGGCTGACGAAATCAGCCCTATCATAAATAGCTTTCCAACTGCAATTCGAGACCGAATAGATAAGATGAATCCAGAGCAGATGGCGCGGGTATTCAAGTCTGAGGGTAATAGATTATTGAGAACAGCTAGCCCTACTACAGGGCAAACTGAGCTAGCCAAGATGATGCTAGACGCTGGCAATAAACTAGACCGTGGTATTGATGAGGCAGTCGACCGTGTCCTACCAGGAGCAGTGGACAATGCATATACTGAGTATGCCAATGAAGCTAGGCGTCTAGCGGGTCAAGCTAGACTGGACGGTAATACTGGGTTTATGAAAGCATACGACAGACTAGCCAACCAAGTCGAGGCTATACCAAAGAATGAGCGTAGCATTCAAAATTTGCGTTCGCTTAAGAGCGACTTTGTGACAGCCAATAAGTTAGAGGACTTATCAGACCAAGCACAGGGAGGAGGCTCTCTAACCAATGCCATTAGAGGCGGTGGTCTATTACCTAAAGGTATAGCTAATACAATTGATGCAGCAGTAGGAGTGCCAGCACAGGCTGCAACTAATAAGATTGGTGCAGGATTGATTAAATCGGCTGACGCATTGCGTAACCCAGCTACTCAGGATACTATTAAAAAAGTAGCTATGGCAGGAGGCGGTCTAGCCGCTTTATCTGCACTTAATGGTGGAAACCAAGACCAGTCTACAACCGCAGGGGCAATGAGTATCCCAACAGGCGATGCGTCGACATTAGGCAGCAATGCAATGGGTCTAAGAAGTGGGGCAGATACAGTATCGCCCAGGTCAGGTATACTAGGTAATTCGCCCATGGAAAACGCAACTGGTGCAGGGTCTGGTGGTTCAAGTGACAAGATTGCAGGATATACTAGAGGCGACCTAGAGAATGCATATGTATCAGCGTTAATGGACGGCAACTCAGACGCAGCAGACGCTATAGGAAATATTATTGATATGCTTAATGCCAATTATGAGCGCAACGCCGACTCGCAGTCTAGTTCAAGTTCAGGTGTCGATGCTAAAACGCAGAATGCCGTTAATAAAGTTAATACTCTATTGGGTCTATACCAGCAAGCAGGCGGTGGTCAAGGTTGGGGCGGAACTCTGACCAATCTACTTAATACAGTTACGGCAGGCAAGGCTAATCCAGCTGCTAGTGCTTATGATTCACAGCGTCGAGCAGCAGCTACAGCATTAGCACGTGCAGGCGGTGATACTGGTGCATTATCTGATGCGGATATTAAATCATATATGGAGATGTTACCAAGCGTTACCGATAGCAAGCCGTCTGCCAATCTTAAGATTCAAGCCATTTATAACATGTTAGGAGTTTAAGTATGTATGGTGGCGTCTTATCTAAACTACTAACTAAAGCAGCAGATAATCAGGCTGACGATGTTGGCAGGGCAGTAGCTAGAACAGCACTAAAAGATTATGCCGACACGTCTAAGTTAGTTAAAAGCATAGACAACGTCGCACAAAACCGTCGTAGCCAATTTCTAGAGGCGTTAGATAGTATACAACCAAAGCAGACCGATAGATTAGCCGAGTTCGTAACTGGGGTTAATAATGGTGATTACGACAACCTTATATCTACTATAGAAAGACCAAAAAATCAGAAAATGCTATCTAGAAAAGGAGGTATAAAGCTATCTGCTGTATCCGACATAGCAGATAGTATGGACAGTACTAATGTTTACAGACAGCAAAGACAATTAAAAAATAGGTACGACGACTACTCCAATACTGCAAAAAATAGTCAAGCTAATAAAGAATATGAGAACTTAATAGGGCAGTTAGAGCAGAACAAAAAACAACTGGACAATCTATACGATAGAAAATATCTAGACCAGATGGGCATTCACCAGCAGGTTATGGACGAAGCCAGAGCCAATCTGGCTAAGCAATATGGTGAGCCAGTGTTCACTAGTGACTTTGGGTCTATGTATTTCAATGATGGCAATGGTGGTCAGATTAGATTATCAGACCACCAGATACCGCAGACCGCATCTAGGGATTATTACCACGACCTATACGGCGATAAATACAGCAGAGAGATAGTAATACCGTCATTCGACAATCGACTAAATCTACAGCAGTATAGCGACGTAATATCGCCAAAAACAATACAACGAGTACAACAGTTTAGTCAGCCATATGCAGACAAAGCAAGCAGGATATATTCTAATATATCCAACCTTAAGAGTCAGTTGCAGAATAAGTTTAATAATCAGTCACCAGTTATGACATATCAGCAATATATAGATAGTTATAGATAAAATGGCGAGTGTTTTAACGATTATATGTGCTATATTATGAAATATAAGGAGTAATAAGGAGTAAATATGGTATTTACAGACCGAGTTAAGGATATTACCTATAACGAGATTCTGCCGTCTATCGTTGACTTCGTAAACAACAGCAACATCTTTACGGCACGAGTCACTAGCAACCCTAAGAACTGGAAGGGTGTAACTATCGACCAGCCAATTCGTATCGCTAATTCTAATACTGGCGGTTCATTCGATGGTCTAGACCAGTTCGACACTTCGGCAACTAATAACACGCGTAGCATGAAGTGGTATGTCAAGGCATACGAGCAGTCAGTAGTCGTTCCTGGCATTGAGAAGGCGGTCAATGGTAATAGCGAAAAGCAGGTTCTGTCTCTAGTTAGCGACCGAATGGACGAAGCCATGATTTCATTGGCAGATGCTATTGGCACGTTACTTTATGGCTATGGCACTGGCAAGGATATTGAGGGTCTAGGTCTAATCGTCGATGATGGAACTGCTACTAGTAGCTATGCAGGCTTAAGCCGTGCAGATATTCCAGCATTGAATGGCGATGTAACTGCAGCTGCTAGTGGTCAATTGACTCTGGATACAGTGTCAGGTTCGTTTGACAACGTGTCGGCAGCAGGTGCAGGTCGTGAAGCCCCAACAATTGCTATCACTACCAAAGCAGTCTGGAGTCTATTTGAAAGTCTGTTGCACAAGGATGGTATATTGCAGGCTAAATACGATGCGACCAGCATTAGCGGTTATAACCGTGTGTCAGGCAAGACACCTAAGGGGACAAGTGTTCCAGCACAAGCTCTTAAGGGTGCATTCGGCGTAGACGCCATTAGCTATCGTGGTAAGCCAGTTGTGGCAGACGACAAATGCCCAGACGGCTATTTCTACTGGCTAAATGAAAACTATATCGAGTTCCGTCGTCTATTGTCACCAGACCTGACTAGCGTGTCTACCAAGCCGAAGGTAACTGAGGGCGCTTACAGCGACAACAGCGACCAAGTGCCATCATTCTTGCAAATGCGCGATTTCCTATCCCCAGTCAATCAGTTTGGCGAGATTGGCGCATTGATTGTCATGGGCAACTTAATCTGCCGTCAGCCACGACGTAACGCCGTCATCACTGGTATTACAACTATCGCTTAGCAGATTGCACGATAAGAATAGCCCCTTGCACAGCAGGGGCTATTTATTTTTCCAATGCGATAGCCCGAAAGTGGGGTATTATCGTATTGTATGGGTTATCGTCGAGTGGCAATGAGTCGTAGGAAGCTCATAGAGTCTTATTACGAAAACGGTGAAAAGCAATCACTGAGGCATGTAGCCAATAAGTTAGGAATAGCCCCTAACACTGCTAGAAATTGGCTAATTAGATTCGGCATTTACGATTCGAAAAGAAAAAACAACAGTAGTAGATAGGGTATTGACTATGCATAACCGTTGTGCTATACTGCATAATGTAATCAAAAGATTACATAAAAATTAAACGAAAGGAAAAAAATGTTTAGCAAAAAAGAAATCGCAAAAATTAAATCACAAATGCAAGGCATGACACGTAATGAACAAGTCTATTTTGCCAAACTAAAACAGGCTGAGAATGAATTCATCAAAGCTAAGAAAGAACTGGCACAGGCTAAGAAGAACTACAAGAACGCTAGACAAAACGCCAAGACAGAAAAACAGTGTGAGGAACTAGACGAAATAATCAAGAGTCTAAAATAGGCTTATCCTTATAGTAAATAACTAAGTCGTCGTGTGAATCGTCTGGTAAATCGAACCGATAAAGTAGGTCATCAAAATTGGTGACCTCTTTATTTATTAAGTCCTCATCACACAGAACTCTATATGCTATTGGGTAGCAGAATACATTTAGAGTTTGGGCTATTAATTGTCGCAGTTCATCACGGCAACCTTCGTCAATAAGACCATCCTTGATACTGGCAATCGCATAATCTAGACCAGCTGCCATACTGAGTGCGTTAATAATTAATCTTGAACTGTAGTTATTAACTATTAGGCTTTTATATCCGTCGCTCATTAGCTGTTTGTTCATTTCTGGTGAACTCATCGTCGACCTCCTTTATCATTCCATATTCTTTAGCTTCATCTGGGTAATACGCTATAAAATCGTCATTAGGCGTTCCGTCTGTATTCCATGGTTGGATTAGTTCATGACGGTGCTTATCGATATCACGTCTTATAACGTTGTCAGTATTGATGCTAGCGACACTATCATCAATAATAGCGGCATCAGGTCTATTGTTGTCATAATAAACCTTGCCATTAATTATTGTCAGCCCAGCCATACTTCGACCCATTTTTTATTTCTTCATAATGCTCTGACCTTATCTGGTCAGGAGATTTTGGTTTGATAACATGCTTACTCGCAGTCGTAGGTTCTAGACCACGGTTTCTAGCCGTTTCGAATGGGTCAGTTACCATGCCTTTGGAGTAAGTCCATGGATTATTCATTTTATCCAAATCAACGTATATGTCGCAAAATATGCTATATATTTTGTAGAGTGCAAAGGCAATCATAGTAACGGCTATAGCAATTAATGCAACGACGATAAATATTAGAGTTATCATTCCATATCCTCCTTAAATGGCAATGCAACAGTAATACTTATAAGTTGCGACGCAGCACTGTGAGCGTTAATAACAGCTTCCTTAATAGCTTTAGCACTATCTAATATACCCAATTCCCTCATATTGCCAGTCTTACCAGTTAGAGTGTCGATACCATCTGTCTTAGGGCGGTCACTATAGTTGTCATCACCTGTTAGGATTCGGTATGGCGTGTATAGATAATCAAGACCTAGTTCACTGGCGATATTTCTAAGTTCCACACCACCACCCAAGCATACACCCTCTGTTTGGGCGGTTCTAACAGCACACACTGCATCGTCCACCCTTAAGCGTAGGTCGTGGCGTTCGACATCTGTAGCAGCACCAACTGATATCCTAGACGTCTTGCCTGTCAGCATCTTGCGTCTCTTATCGTCTGTTATGTTAGCTACATAATCATCTAGCCCTTCGGCGTGAGTGCCATTCAACACTGTTTCGTTCATAGTGATGTAAGCGTTATCGATACTGCCAGCATCTTTATCGACGTCGAATTCATCAGCCCTACCTGTGAATGGCTTAGTGTTGCAATAGAATGCAACGTCATTAATAAATTCGTCACGGTTATTAGATAATGGTGCGACTACAGCAATATCTAGTTTTCCAGATAGCTTATTAGATACGATTGTTTCTAGAGCTTGCCCTGATACATCAGCAATTAGGACTATACCACGCTTACCAGCCCTTACCAGTCGGTCAAGGATAGGCAAAATATCGTCATTCCTCGTGACCTGCTTTGGGATAACGACAACGTATGGGTTGTCATACACTGTCTTAAGCGATTGTAGGTCTTTCGCTAACGCAACAGCCGTAAGACCACTCTTAAAGCTAAGACCTTTGATAACATCTACATCGATTCTAGGTTCTAACTGTTCTACCACTGTTACAGAGCCATTATCGCCAGCTTGTTGCACAGCATAAATGACGCCTTCGGCAATAGAATCACTGCCAGCACTTACTAGGGCTACATTACGCAAGTCATCAATAGTCGGATTAGCAATCTTATGAGCATCGATTAAATTAATAATGCGAGATACAGCCATTGACATTTCTACTTGCACCTTACGAATTGGCGAACCTTCATTAACCCTATTAGACCAGTAGCGGTAGGCACAACACGCCAGCAGTATGGTTAACGTCGTGGCGTCACCAGCATTGGCATCAGTCTTAGAACTGGCTTGACGGATAATCGACACAGCAGCGTTACTGATAGCATCGTCTAGCACCAATGAGGCAACGTTAGTGATACCGTCATGCGAAACAGTCGGTTCACCATATCTGCTTTCAATCAGGACATTGCCGCTATTATTGCCATAAGCAGATGTAGCGACCAATTCTATGCAATCAACCCCATGTGCGATTCTATCCAATAACTCATCACCATGGATTACATTTCTAACTAAGTTACGCTTAGGCATTGTGACCTCCAATCTTATAACCCATTATTTTAGCGACGGGGACAAAAACATATTCATTACCATCGCCAATGATTGGTTCTGTAGATTCGTAATCCTTGAAGTAGACAACACAGCCAATATTACTAAACAATATATCGCCGTTGGGGCTATCGTCATTTATCGATATCAATTGACCACGATTGTATTGTTCATATTTCTCTTTCGGAGTAGATAGCCCTGACTCGTATTTATCGACTAGTCTTACTAGCGCATATCCCTGGCATGGGCATAACTCGCAATCATTCATGTTACCTCCTTGTTACTATTAGTAATAATAACATAAAAGACCGCCGTATTCTAACGGCGGTCAGGAGGTACGGGGATTGGTTAGACCAACATGCGAGAAACCCCAATTAGATTATATACTATCTAGGCGCCAGCAACTGTGCCTTCATCAACACGTGCCCAGAAATAGCTACCATTTGGAACGGCAACCTCAGCGACACCTACATAGCTACCGCTAGCGGATTTGGTCATTCCGTTAAATTTATTGACAGCAACACTGACTGACGTTGATTTGGCTACAGCTACATCAAGCTTATCAGCAAGGCTAACAGTGCCATCCTTGGTAATACCATTCACTAGGTATTCGGCACCACTAATAGTGGCAACGCTATCCTCAAACTTTGGCAAATCGGCATCGGTTGCGGTAATAGCAGTGGCGATAACCTGTGTGCCAGGATTGTAGGCAGCTTCGGTGTTACCAGTCTTGGAAGCAGTAGTCGGTGCAGCTAATTTGTCGCCAGCAGCTAGAGCAGCACCTGCTTTAGCATAGCGATAAATTCGACCATCGGCAGTCATTGCATACTGACCGATAACTCCCTGCTTATCAGTAGTTACGTCGTGGATATCTGTGGCAGTTAATACATTATTTACGTTTGCCATAATTCCTCCTTATGTTATTACAAATTTATCGTATCACAGTACTACCGTATTAAAGTTGCCATTGTGCAATTCTCTATTCTATATAGATTTAAGTAATTTTTTAAATACTTTTATTCTATATAGAATAGAATATGCTTTATATTTCTAACCGTTAGTGATATTATTTAGTTAGCTATAAGACTCTAAATGGGTATTGTAGTTGGGTAGTTTAAGTGGTAATATAGAAGGTAGCAATACCCAAAATTGCACACCTCCTATTTACCCAACGTAGGAGGTATTTTTGATGCTTGACAAAAAAAGAATTAATACAATGAGAAAGAGACTAGGCAGTGCTTCTGACCTAGTGAATAACGACAGCTACCTGCCACGAGCTAGACGAGTGCAGATGGACGTTACATCAGAAGAGTTCGACGCGATATGCAGACTGGCAAGACAAGCAGACAATCCGCAACACTATTTCATGCGTTTAATAGCTAAAGATAGGCTAGAATCAACCCTTAAGCACGTAAGACGGCTACTGAATCGTTCTGTGGAAGTTATTAGGTATGTTGCTAAGAATATCCGCAATACTAACTCAAGATGGTTAGGATGGGTCGCTGATATGGTTGCAGACGCCAACTACTCGATGGCTGATGTAGTTAATATGGTAGACTTATCTATTAATAAAAAACACCCAGATAGATATTTAGTCGGAATTTTAAAGAGAGGATATGTAAATGGTCAATTATAAGGTCGTATGGACAGACTTATCAGACAATAATAGATTCAAAGTATATAAGACTCTAGACGAAGCAGAGCGAGCAGTGCATTATTTGCGTAAGAATAAGGCTAATAACATTGATGTTATAGCGATATTTTACAGTAGTGGCGACGGGTTATCCACAGCTTTTCCACAAAAGTAGCCAATAGGGCTTGACTCAATACAAGCGGTTATGTATAATACAACCATAGACATAACAAAGGAGGAACGGTCTATGGATTACAATAACATGGTGAAAGTAACAATTAACAAAAAAGCAAAGGTAGTTTACATCAGCAATAGCTTTCACGATGAGTTTTTCAATAACGATTTCGTCGAGATTGTACTTTGCTACATTTCAGGCAATACAATTAAGCACTGCACTTGCTCAACTCTAGCTGGAAAAGATTTATCAAGCATGGGAATTGAGGTTGGGAAAGTAGTAGACGCCGAGTTCCAAGTTAAATATGACAAGGACCCGATTTATGTAAGTATGATTAACGGCAAGGAGATTCACTGAGATGGCAAAGCTAAGCAAAAAAGAACTAAAAATGATTGATGTAGAGGCAAAGCAAAAAATCGCAGACGAGCTACAGGGACTAAGACAAGCTATCGAGGATTTGCGAGACTTAACATATAACGTCTTGGCAGATAATGGTGTTATAGACGATAGCTATTTGCCAGACTACATGAAGATGCCAGACTTAAGCTTTATGAATGCAAATGTAAACAAGGGAGGGGCTAGCGATGGACAAAGGCAAGCAAAGGGTCGTAGATAACGCCCTACTGGCACAGCTAAAGAACCCATTTCCTGTCGATAAAGTAAAATTCAGGGTTGGCGCAACAAGCGCTGACAAGAGCATGGCAATCGCCCTTGCATATATCGACAGCCGAGATGTTCAGAAACGGTTGGATGAAGTAGTTGGAATCAGCAACTGGCGGTCGAGAATGGAACGCTTCGAAGGTGGATTCATTTGCACAATAGATATCAAGATTAATGGCGAATGGGTGAGCCGTTCAGACGCCGCAGGAGATACACACGTTGAGCCAATTAAAGGCGGTGCGTCTGATGCACTAAAGCGCGCAGCCGCCCAGTGGGGAGTAGGTCGCTACCTATATTATTTGCCGAATCAATGGGTGAGAACTAAGAAAATCGGTCGAACTGTCGTGCTAGCCGAAAAGCCAAAGCTACCACAATGGGCAATGCCACAAGCTAACTTAGATAAATGGCTAGATAAGCTAGATGAAATGGCGGATTCTACTAGTGGGGCTGACGACTACCTATCGAGCAGTAGCATTGTTAACAGCATAGATAAAACAGTCAAAGAGGCAATGGATAGAGAAAAGGACAACCTTATTAAAAAGCTAAAGGAAGAATTGGGGAATGAAAGTAATTAATTTATCACAGACAGACGATAGAGAAGCTTGGCTAGACGAGCGACGACAACGTATCACAGGGACGAAATTTAGCACAGTTAGACCACTGAAGGCTAAGCGTAATGGGACTAACACACCACAAGGTTTCTGGGACTTATTGGCTGAATATGTGGCGGTAGCACCTACCGACATAAAGCCAATTGACAGAGGACACGACCTAGAGAATGTAGCTATCGGCGAAGCAACTGCAAAGTTAGGTATTCCATCTTGCAATGTCAACACAGACCCAGGGATGTGGACATCTGACAAAGACGATAAGGTTGCAGTTAGCCCAGATGGAGCAGAGAACGCCGATAAGATAACATTTGCGTTCGAGTGCAAGTGTCTGAGTAGTGGTAAGCACCTGATGTATATCGTTCACGATATTGTCGCTAAACACATCAATGACGACAAATTTATGTCTAAACTGCCAGATTGGTTAGTCGATGCATTGCCACCAATGGCAGACGTATACGACCCACTACTATCTGTTCCGCCAGAATATCAGTCGCAAGTTACGCAATATTTCACGGTTAATGAGGACTTGCAGAAACTATACTTTATTCTTTATGACGACAGAATAAGTATTGACGATTTCGTGTGTTACATTATCGAAATTGACAGAGCCGATGTAGGCGATAGAGCAAAAGAGCAGATGGAAATTTGCGAGCAACAGTTAGTCAAGATTAGACAGTTACTTAAGATGATGGTAAAGGGGATATAGATTAAAATACGTCGCATTGCGAGAGTATGTAGACGAAATGGAGGAAGAGCAAAATGACTGAGTTCGTATTAAAAAGGGACACACCGTTTTACAAGAAAGGGACTAGGTTCAGCGAAGATTCACTGCACAGAGGCGTAATTCTAAACGATGATTGCTTACCTGTCGCCAACCTCAATGAGCTAGAGAACCCAGGAGAATGGTTTGACACGGTTGACGACAGTAAGTCGAGTGACGACTATGTATGCCATATCATCACCATTAAGCGCAAAGACGTCGAGGAAATGACTTCTAAGCAGTATGAAGTATGCAAAGCTCAACTCGGAATGATTCGTGAATTATTAAAGCTTATTGTAAAAGGAGGTTTAAAATGACAATACCAGTGATTGACCAGAGCAGTAATGCAGAAGACATCAAAGTTAGGCGCTATGAAGTAGTTAAGAATAAGTGCTTAGCAAGAGACCCTAAGTACTACAGTAAGATTGGAGCTAAGGGTGGAAAGGCGCCTGGTGGTGCATTCAGCTACGACCATGACCTAGCTAGACGAGCTGCCAGTGAAAGATGGAGAAAATATCGTGAGCATAAGCTACACGTCGAGCAGGACAAGCCAGAACAGTAGCGGTGCTAGATGCCCAGAATGCCACTCTAATAAGCTTTTATACAATAAAGGCAGTATCATATGCCGAGATTGTGGACACAGCGTATATAAAGCCAAAAGACGCAATAAATATAACGCTAGCAAGCAGGTTGCACTAGATGGTATACGCCGTGACTCAAAGTTAGAGGCTAGAGTGGCTGATGAGCTATATTTTCTAAAGCGGTCTGGAGCTATAAAGGACTACGATAGTCAATATAAGGTAAAGCTCAATATATACGATAAAGACGGTAACGTTGCATTCGCAAAAAACTGGAAAGTAGACTTTAGGATTCACAATAACGATGGGACATATAAGCTATTGGAAGCCAAGGGGATTGAGGGCGACGACTACAAGTGGAAGCGAGATGTACTGATGAATGTGTGGCTAAAAGAGCACCCAGATTATACTTACGAGGTTAGAAAATAGTTATTTGTCCACAGTTCCACTACTGCAAACGAAAAATAATACGAAAGTACTTAAGAGGAAGTATTCAAAATGATTGTTAACAATAAACATAGAGACTTCGGCATTGCCGCTTGTGAAGGATGCGGTCAGCTGTTCATAAAAGATTGCAAAGAAGCCAGACATTGCAAAGATTGTCGATACGAAAGAAGAGGTGAGAGACGAAAAGCACATCTCCACCGCCAAGCAGAACGAGCTGGTATAAGTGTTTCGAAGTTAAAGAGGCTACATTACCAACCACATGCTACAAAAGGAGCTAAGAGACGAGCACTCAAGCGTGATTGTTACCGATGTGTCTGGTGTGGCTCGACTATAGACTTAACAGAAGACCATATTGTTCCAGTTCGCGATGGTGGTGAAGGTACAACAGACAATCTTAGAACGCTCTGTCTAAAATGCCATACTATGCTCAATGAAGTCGAGTCAATCGGCGGTAAAGTACAACTCTAGCAAGAAGAAGGTAACTAGTTATCCACAAGTTAGAAATTGTGAATAATAATACAAAAAGGTCTTGCAATTTAATATCGGTTATGTATAATGTAAATGTAGATAGTTCATTAATAATTTAGACCAACAACCAGTGCCGAAACGCCAACTTAGTCATAAGTGCTTTCCCGATAAAAGACATGTCTCTCTGGCGTGAGCCGTAACACAAATGTGTTGGCACTGGTGCATAACAAGTGCTGGGTTCAAGAAAACGTGGGCAGGAAGCGAGGAACTGCCCTATAAGCCAGATATTACCCCAAAGGTCGTATCTGGCACAGCTGGTGGGTATGCATACACTGTATGGTGTGCATAACTTAGTAATAAGTTGTGTTTTGAATAACCAACTAGCAGACAGGAGGAATATGAATAGGCGTGGTAGGCGTGGTAGGATAGCTAGCAAAACTAGCAAATTATCGCAGTTCAAAATATACTTCGAAAGTCTATAAGGAGGTATTAAAATGGATAATGAGCAAAAACCAGAAAAATGGCAAATGATACTGTGTGCCATAGGATGGATGCTGTTATTGGTAATAATAATGGAGTGCAGTTAAACGATAGCAACTCGCTAAATTAACGAAAGGAGTATCAATATGGCAGGAACAGTCGAAGGCGCCCTAAAAGCGGCGGCGACTAATATGGCGCTACACGGAGATGACTTCTACCACCGAATCGGTAAGAAAGGCGGAACTATTTCACGCGGTGGTGGCTTCGCGAGTAGCCACGAACTCGCCGTCAGAGCAGGTCGTAAAGGTGGCACGATTAGTCGCCGTGGGCCGAGCAAAAAGACACTGGCAAAGCGTGGACAGATTAAAAGCGAAGTCGCACCAAAGCCACGTAAAATCGAGGTCGAATACATCGAGGACTAAAATGCCGATTAAGCGAGAATTCACGAGTGAGCCGACGGCGATTGAGCTACCGTCATGGTATGAAGCTCGGCAAGCACGGCGGGCGAGAACAGAATCGCCGTATGTCGCCTGCATTGACGCGATTAAGTGCATGCTGACGCCAGACCAGTTCTACGGCATGTGCATCGGCACGGCGCTCAAATACATCTGGCGGTCGCAGGATAAGGGCGGAACGACTGACCTACAAAAAGCAATTGACTATCTCGAATGGGCAAAGGAAGCACTAAATGAGACGCAAGAGACGGACGACGGCGAATACTAAGCGGTCAAAGCTAAATAAATAGGGTATTGCAATAAATAGCCCTTATAGGATATTGCCAGCCAGTATCCGACGACGATATTGCAATATATCGTCATACCACATTACACAACGCCCTGTGCTACTAATGGCGTAATCGTCCCAGCACAGGGCTTTATTTAGTCATAGATTGTGATATAATCGTGTTGGAGTAATCCATAGACAATAGCAGATAAGCCCACCCTGTCTGCTATTTTTTATTTACGCTATTGAGGTTATAATTAGAACATGAGTAACAGTGGTCAGTCGAGTACAAAGCAAGTCAATTACAATAACAACCCAACAGGTAAAGGTGGATTTGGCGACCACCCAGAACACAGGAATAATGGGGCATGGAAAAAGGAGAGGACTCCACGGGGGAGGCTAGAAAGGCTTATCAATGATATCGGATATGACGAAGCAATGAAGCTATTTGCAGAGCTAGATTCAGGTAAGCCAGCTAAGGATTCAAAATTAGGCGATGTGTTGGACGTAGCGATGCTAAAAGATGTGTTTAAAAAAGACCCAGACACAGACAAAATAGAAGTGTCGCAGGACAAGTTATTGAAAATATACGAATTTATTTACGGCAAGAAGCTTGATAGCGACGTTAAGCTAGATACAGAGGAAGCAGTGCCAACAATTAAGGGATTTGTTCTGCCAATTGCCCCAGCTAGCTTTATCGATGCAAACGGGAGGCAAATAGACCAAAATGCCAGCATTAAACCTAAGCAATAACCTAGCAGAGGAGCTAAGAGCCAATCATTATTGGACGCCAATGCCAGGACCGCAGACACTAGCGGCATGTCTAGCCAACGACAAACGCTATCGAGAAATACTCTATGGCGGTGCTAGAGGGGGCGGTAAGACCGACCTATCAATAGCCATTCTAGGCAAAAGGCTCAAAGACCCAAGGGCTAGGCAATTAGTTATTCGTCGCAACGCAGAGGACTTATCAGACTTCGAGGATAGGGCAATTCAGGCTTACAAGTTCATGGGAGCTAAGCTAAGACGCCATCCAATGACAATATCTGGTAAGGGTCTAGGCAGAATACTAGGTGGGCATCTGAATGACGAGGAGAGCTATACAAAATATCAGGGGCACGAGTATTGCCGGATTAATATCGAGGAGCTAACCCAGATACCACGTGAGGACATGTATTTGCGTCTTATTAGTTCAGCGCGTAGCAAATACAAGGACTTGTACCCACAAGTATTCAGCACTACAAACCCAGGCGGTATTGGCATGAGTTGGGTTAAGAAGCGCTTTATCGCGCCAGACAGGAGCTTATGCGACCTAATACCAAACGTCTATGTCTGGTATGACTATGACGGCAACAAGCACGAAACACACTGGCACACCATCATTGATAAAGAAACTGGGCTATGGCGTGCTTATGTGCCAGCCACAATCGACTCTAACCCTATCCTGATGAAATCAGACCCACAGTATGTGCAACAGCTGGAGGGGCTAAAGCATAGTAACCCTGAGCTTTACGAGGCATGGCGTTATGGTTCATGGGATATCCAGTTTGGTGCAGTGTTCGCCGACTTTAGTTCACGTAAGCACGTATTCAGTAGATTTGCTGACTGGGGAGTAACTGAGGACTACTACAAAGAGTCATGGAAAATATGTGGGATGGACTGGGGCTACAATGACGAGTGCGTCATCCTATGGGCGATGTTTGACCCAATTACTGATAGCGAAGAGCGTTCATTCATATTTAGGGAAAAGCACGACAATCACAAAAACCCAACATGGTGGGCTAAGGAGTTCGCAAAAATACAGAATATCGACCCTGTCGATATATTCGCTATGCCACACGATGCATATAGCCATTTAGGCGGCAATAAGCCAATCGTGGAGGTTTTCAAAGAGGAGACAGACAAACTACCGCCAGACAAGCGACCTAAGTATGTAAGAGCCGATAAGATGGTCAAGGACGTTAAGTTCAGCGCGATAAACTCTATCCACGATATGCTAGCAGACTCATCAGATGGTAAGCCATACTTGATGATACACAGGACTTGTGAGTATCTAATAGAAACATTGCCAACTATTGTCTATGCGAAAGATGGCGGTGGAGAAGAGTTAGACAACGATAACATAGACCACGCCCTAGATGCATTATTCTACACGCTACTGACAGCCAATAAAGTAAGGGGTAGGCTAATGAATAGGAGCGGTCTGCTTAAGAAGACTAAGCCATCCTATGTTGCGGGGGCTAAAGTTACTAACAAAGACATAGGACTAGATGTCGATACCTTGGTAGCAAATGCCATGAAACCGAAGCGTGACTGGAGAACTATTTAGTTATTTGGACAGTAGTTAGTTGGTGGTAGTGTGCTACCATATAGACAACAAAGGAGCAGTTAATGTTTGATGAAACACAACCTGTATTCAACGACCCAACAGTCGATATTATCACCGACAAAACAGGAATCATTGACGATAGACCTATTCTATCGCTAGACACAGACGATAGGCAGCTTATTGCCAATTTCAACCGATGGGTGACAGATAGCAAAAGCTACTGGAACGATAGGAGCGGTTACGACTTACAGAATGTGCGTAATCGTAATGAGCGTTACTATCTTGGCAAGCAGATAGACAAAAGCCGATTATATGACTACCAAGTTCCATACCAAGACAATGAGATATTTGTTGGGACGCAGGCAGTTATGGCTTATGTCACAGCGTCTGAGCCGTCTTGCGAAGTTATACCAGACAACGACCAGCCACAATCAATGGTAATGGCACAAGACCTAGAACAGGCAGTAAACATCCATACAGAGCGTTGGAACTTGTCTAGCAAAGTCAAGGCAGCCGTCAAGAACATGTATATTAAGCGGTTAGGCGTTATCAAGCTAGTCTGGGACGATAAAGCCAATGACATTAAGCCAATAGCAGTCGACCCAGAGCGATTGATACTGGACAAAGATTGCCAACTAGGCGAAGAGCCAAAATTTATCTGTGAAACATGCACCTGTAGCGTCGCTGCATTAATGAAAAAGTTCCCCGAAAAGGAACAGGCTATTATGCAATGCTTAGGCAGGGAGCGTAAAACGCCCAAACTGTTAGGCAAAATAGTCGCTTACAACGAAATCTGGTTCACTGACGAAACAGCTGATGATGATAGCCAAGAATGTGTGGCGTGGTATTTCGACAATATTATCCTAGATAAGATGAAAAACCCCAACTATCTATACGATGGTGAGGGCGCAGCGGTAAATAACTTCCTAGACAAGCCAACTAAGCCATACGTGTTCTTTAATTACATCAACGACGGTTCGAGCTTGATTGACCAGACAACACCGCTAGAGCAGGTCATACCGCTACAGGACGTGCTAAACAAGCGTGGACGACAGATTGTCGAGAATGCCGATACAGCCAATTCTATCCTAGTGCTTAAGAGCGGTTCAATTAAGGATGACGACGCAGGCAATATCACACGTGACCCCAACCAGATACTACTGCTAGACACGTTACCAGAACAGCCAGTCAGTAGTGCATTCGGCGAGATTGCACCACACTTACTGCCCAATTACGTTATTAATGATAAGCAGGACGTCAAAAACACCATCCATGATATCTTAGGCACGCCATCCCAGTTCAGGGGAGGTTCAGATACTAGCAATGTCGGCACGCTAGGCGAAGCCCAGATGATGAAGTCACAGGCTAGCGGTAGACAGGACGAGATAGTGCGTGAAATAGAGAAAAGCTTGGACACCTACTATAAGCTACTAGTTCAGATGATGAAAGTATACTATGACGAAACACACCCATTCGCAGCACGCGATAATGATGGTAAATTCGTCTATGTAGAGTTATCTAGAGCTACAATGCCAGATATTGCCAGTATTTCAGTAAGCCACGGTTCGCTACTAAGAGTCGACCGTGACCGCAAGGAGAATGTGGCAATGGCAATGGCTAGGATGGGATTGATTGACCCATACAACCTATTCAAAGACCTATCGCTGAAAGACGCAGACAAGCGTTACGAGTCGCTAGTCAAGTTTAAGGTAGACCCAACCAGCTTGGTAAGCGATGTGAGGTCTGAAGTAACCAACCGTGAAGCATATGTCGACTTTGCCGTGATTATGGGCGGTAGCGATGCCGAGCCACGAATGAATATCGACGCAGGCTATATCTTAGCCATGCGTAAACTACTGATGACAGACCAATTCCTGTATGCACCAGCTGATAGACAGCAAAAGCTACTGGACTACATCCACGGATGTGTTATCGATTTGAGCAACAGGGCTAGGTTAGAGGAGGCAGACAAGCAGGGGCTATTAATCGACCCAAGTTTGCCAATTACACCAGAGCCACCAATGCTACCGCCACAGCAACCTATGGGCGGTATGCCGATGCAGGGTAATATGCCACCACAGCAAGGGGCAGGGCATGGTATGCCAACCGACCAGCAGATGATGCAAGGTCAACAGGCAGTTCCACCTGTGCAAAATGTGCCACAGCAGGGTTCACCAATGCCAGTTCAGAACATCCAGCCACCACAAGATGCAAGTATATTAAGCGGATTAATGGGGTAGCGTATGAGCGTGCTTACTAACTTATTATCAAAAATAGCCAAAGATAAGGGCGACGACATAGCGGTCGACGCCTTATCATCTAATGAGTTACGCAATCGTGCTATGAATGCCATAGTTGATAATATACAAGGTGGCAAGCTTAATAATACGGCTAACGCTGTATTGGACAACGTACCAATCCTGACGAGGTCTGAGGGCGTTAGCAACATGGGCGTTATGATACAGCGTGGCAATACGCCAAAGTATGACAACGTAGCAGTTGGTAGCATAAACAGCGTACCTTTGTTTTTTTGGAGAGGGCAACCAAGTAAAGGCACACATTATCGACCCAGATATTGCCAACACAGGTCGAGGAGCGTTTGCAAGCATGGACACGGGTTGGCAGCCATACAGCTATATTCGCAATCATGCTGGTGCGACACCAGCAGACGCCCAGCGTGAGATGTTTGTGGGCGAGTTTGGAGCTACACCTATTGCCAACCGCCAACAACTGAGGGACAGAGTATGGAATCCAGACTTTTTGAGCAATACAGTAGATGATGGTATGTGGGGTGAGTTCAACGCACCGTTTACTAATAACGACCTATTGCATACTAGCCGTACTGTAGACCGCTCAATTAACCCTGCGAGGGAACAGGTTGCGACCCTGCGTAACGACCTCAGAAACGCTATTGTCGACGATGTAACAGCAGGTACAGACCGTGAGGACATGTTGCGTAGGCTTGGCAGGTACTTGCCAGTTGGTATCGCAACAGTAGGTACTCTAACGGGTCTTATGGGAGGTGGCAATAATGAATCCAGCTAAGGCAGTTGCAGACGCAAAATAAACGTTTTAGCCACCCAGCCATACTTGGTCTAGGCGGAGCAGTAATAGGCAGTGGGGCATTGTCTGGACTATTGGGTGGGGGTGATGAATCGTCAAGCCCTAATTATGCATAGCCGACAGATTTATTGTATATTATCAGTGTAAAGAAAGGGGATAATGAACGCTGATAATATCGATTTGGTAGACATTGCCGAAAATGCATATGATGCATCAGTAGATGATGATAATGCAGATAGCAGCAACGACCAAGACCAACAGCAAGACGACGTCAAAGAACAGCAGGACGTCGTAGAGCAAGAAACTAGCGATAATGAGGAGGAATCGCAGAGTGAGGAGAACGAGGAAACCACAAAAGAAACTGAGCAGGAACAAGCTAGCGATGAAACGCAAAACAGCGATGAGGAATCGAGCGATGAAAGAGTTAACGAGAGAGCAGAACAAGCACCGCAAATCACTGATGAGCAACTAACTGCAGAGCTACAGCGTCGTGGTCTGTCTGTTGTAGACAACAAGCAACAGCAGGAGAAACAGGCATACGATAATGACCCACGATTCGCCAAGCCGTCTGAGCTACCAGATGAAGTGTGGGGTAGGATGAGCGACGAGAACCGCTACATTTACAACCAGCTACCATACATGGAGATTCGAGGTAAAGACGGCAATGTTATCAGAGTAAAGACTGATGACCAGATACCAGACGGGTTTGAGTTTGCTAGCGAAGCCGAGAAGAACAGGTTCTATTCTAAAGACCTACCAGCCCAATCATTGCGTGCTGAGCGACTAAATGACCAAGTCAACCTAGCCAAACAACGCTATGAGCAGAGAACTGCACAGCAGGAAACGGCTAAGTATGTAGTAGACACTATCGACAAGTTGCAACGTGATGGAGTTATCCCTAAGTTCAATGCTAAGCCACGAACCAAGGAGTTTGACAACGACCCAGGCGTGAAACTAGCCAATGAGATTATCGCAACATGGCAACAGCATAGGGGAGCAGGCGAAAACATCACGCTAGAAACGGCAGCACAGGTATACAAGGCACTACACCCTGAGGCTTTCAAGCCAGTTTCTAGCACTACAGCCACAGACAAGGTCAGGAAGCAAAAATCAGCTAATATCAATGGCGGTAGCCGTGGCACCAGAAAGGACGCTACTAGCGGTTCTGATGTTCATGTATTCCCAACAGGGACTAAGCCAAGCGATATTGCGGATTATTACTTAGATAAATTAGATTAGGAGGAATATGGTATCTGTTAGAGAGCAGGAAGCACAGTTGCAAGCCGAGCTTATGAAAGCAACTGTACGTGGTGGTGAGCATACAACGTCTAAATCAATACGTGAAGTGTTGCGAGATATGTTTGACCCAACAGACTATGTTAAGCTAAAGAACTTCCTAGATTACCCAATCGGTTGGGTATACACCAATCCTAAAGACGAAAAGGTGGAGCAACCGTCAGCGTCAGTTAGGCGTGTTACATTCGGTCAGCCAAAATCACGTATATTGAAGCCAGGTGAAGTATGCGTAGTAATGGGCGGTGAGGCATATGTTGCAATCCCGCGTGTGTTCAAACAGTATGCACAGCAAAACGGTGGACTATCTATGATGAGTAGTAGCATGCCACTTATGGAGGAGTTCATTTCTAGGATGTATCTGGGCAAGTTCGACGCTAGCGACGCTATGCAGGTTATCGATAGCGAGGATGAGCCAACCAAAAAGACTAAGAAGTCTACCAAAAAGGCGGTAGGCGTGCCCATGCCAGACGACGTCGACAATCCCCTAGGGTTTGCAGACGAAGCAAAATCAGACGCTGAATAAAACTACCATGACTGTATAATTATGATATATGGATGAGATGAGCAGGTCGGTTGGCGAGATACAAGGTAGGCTAGACCTATTAGAGCAAAATATCACACGTGAGCTAGAGGACTTGCGAAAATCTATCAACAATATATCAGCAGTGCCAGTATCTGAGTTTCAGGCAAAGTCTGAGCAGCTAAGCGATGAAATGCACAGAAATGAGGACGACTTGGAGGGCATATCCAGGCGTATATCAGACTTAGATAATCGACTAACTAAGCATGAATCGTCTCTATCATGGAAAATAGGTGAGTTCTTTGATAACGCAATAGTCAAGGCAGTAGGGGTGGGCTTCCTTGTGGTAGCGGTGTTAGCGCTTTATGTAAGTTATGATAGCCAGATTAGCAAGTTAAAAGCGGAGATACAAAAGACCAATCAAGAAATTACTAGCATTGAGGACAAATAATGGATAGGATTATAGCTAGAATCATAATGGCAGTAGTTACCACAGTATTGGTCATACTGTCTATTATTGGCATAGCGGCGATAATATATCTATCTAATTGGCTACCAGTATTAGACAGGATAACTAATACATGTAAATATTACCCTAATGCATTTGCAGATTGTAAAAAGGAGGAGTAGAAATGTCAGACGAGCTAAAAGACCGTCTATATGAGGCAGCGAATGCTTATATGGACAAGCTAAAAGACGACGCTAACAACGACCCAGACGAGTCTTATTTGGACAAAATAGAAATTAAGCCATACTTGGACGGAACAAGCCTATTGATTGAAGTCAGCGGTCATGAGTTCGGAGATAAAGACCAGCCAGAATTTCTAAATGTTGTGGAAAAAGCCAAAGTATTTATCAGACAGTATTTCGCAGAGAAAGGTTGGGAGGACGAATTATGAGTATGCAAGGTATAGACGTATCAAAATGGCAACCAGAATCTATCGTAAGACAGGTACAACACGATTTCGCTATTGTCAAGGCTACACAGGGTAGCAATTATATAAATCCGTATTTCAACACCCAAATTAATGATGCATTATCGACTGGTAAAGCAGGGGTGTATCACTTCGATAACGGCGACGCTAACTGGCAGGCTGAGTGCGACCACTTTCTAGACGTCATTAAGAACTACATTGGTAAAGTGATGTTAGTGTGGGACTGGGAGTCGTCTGCCGTCGCTAGAGGAACTGATAGGTTAAGGAATATTCTATCGTATCTAAAGGACAAGCTAGGATTCGCCCCAGTAGTATATGCGTCAGGTTCGGTCATTACAGGTAATGGGCTACAGAATATCAGTAAAGAGCTAGACTGTGGCATATGGTGTGCTAACTACCCATTAGGTTATCAGACAATGGGTTACCGTTCAGACCTAACACCATATACAGCGTGCATGATGCACCAGTATACGTCTAGTGGTAGGCTAACTGGCTATTCTGGCAATCTAGACCTAAACCAGTTCTTTGGTGATGGCACAGCATGGGATAAATACGCCACAGGCAACGGTGCAATCACTAGTGGTGATTCTATCGACCATAACGGTGAGCAGGTGAAAAAAACCAATGAGCAAATCGCCAGTGAAGTTATCGCAGGCAACTGGGGTAATGGAGCAGATAGGGAGTGGCGACTAACTACCGCAGGGTATGACTATGCTGCTATCCAAAACATTGTCAATCAGAAGTTAAACTTCGACAATGCAGTATACACTGTAAAGTCAGGCGATACATTGAGCAGTATTGCCAGCAGGTATGGAACTACTTACCAGGTGTTAGCAGGTATCAACGGTATCGCTAACCCCAACCTGATATATGTTGGGCAAACTATCAAACTACCAAGTGGTGCTACTAATAACGCCCCAGCACAGCAGACTTACACTATCAAATCAGGCGACACTCTAAGCGGAATCGCCCAAAAGTTCGGCACAACAGTAGCACACCTACAGAGTATCAATGGCATTGCAGACCCCAACAAGATATACGCAGGAGATGTAATCAAGGTCTAGTAATGAAAGTAGAAAAGCTAGGCAGGCACACTCTAATTCACGGTGATGCTAGTTCAGACGATGTGAAACAACTATTGCAGAGCATGCCAATACAGTTAGTTATCAACGACCCACCATATGGCATGAATCTTAATACTAAGTATTCGTCAATGCACTTTGAAAAGACAGCCAACGCCAAGGAGTTCCTAAGAACTACTGGGGCTACCATGCCAAAAGACTACAAGCCAGTGATTGGTGATGATAAGCCATTCAAAATGAGCGACTTTGACTATCTGGACGCCCCAGAACAGCTATGGTTCGGTGCTGATTACTACCGTAAAGAACTTCCAGAGGGGGGGCGTTTCTAGTCTGGGATAAGAGGACGACTGAGTCGATGGACAAAATATTTGGTTCGTGTTTCGAGCTTATCTGGTCTAAAAAGCCACACAAGCGAGATATCATAAGATGCGTCTGGGCAGGTCTGTATGGGACGCAATATGAGGATATCAAAAAGCGTATCCACCCTACACAAAAGCCGACTAGGCTACTAGCTAAGCTAATAGACAAGTTCAGCAATGAGGGCGACACAGTAGTGGATATGTTCGGCGGTTCAGGTTCAACTCTTATAGCGTGTGAGATGACTGGGCGCAGTTGTGTCACATGTGAGATTGACGAACACTATTGCGACGTTATAAAGAATCGATATCAGCAATACGTAGATAAGCACAATGGTGGTAAAATTGTGGAAAAGGAGGAAGCATGAAACTAAGCGACAAAGCATACAACATTATCAAGTGGGTAGTGATGCTATTATTGCCAGCTTTAGCACTGTTATATCAGACCATAGCCCAGGCTTGCGGATTACCATACGCAGACACAGTCAGCGTTATCCTAAACGCAGTAGCTGTATTCCTAGGGACTATTACTGGCATTAGCACTCTGAATTATGACAAGGAAAATGGTCAAAGTGGGACGACCACAAAATAGATACCGATGGACAGCGTTATTTAGAGATGGTCATATTATCGAGCAAAGCGATGACCATGATTATTCACTAGTCAAGCTATTAGAATATACAAGGGGTAGTGGCGACAATCCTAAGCGTCACTACCTTTTATGGTTCAAGATAAACGACGAAAACGGCGAAACACCATTCACAGTCGACTTTGACATGGACGGAGATGCATACATATTCGTAACGGATGGTGCAATGCTGATGACAAACTATAAATTGCGGTCTGCTAACCTACTATATAACCGTGAGCTAGACGACAACGGATTAGCGTGGATAACTGTGGGGTTTGGCGGTATAAATACAATGGGCAGACTAGATGCCCGTGCTATCAGGATATCGCCCAGAGGCACTTACAGAATGATAAAAGATATCATGAGTGATTATGATAAACTAAAGATATAATTGAGGAGTAAATATGGCAGCAACAGCACAATTCTATGAGGATAACGGTGCAGCCACTGGTTCACCAGCTAAAGGAACTACACGTGCGGTAGCCCCTAGCTGTGACTGGAAGTCAGTAGACGATATCACCACACCACGAGCCAACGCAACAATTATTGCAGGGCAGAATAGCTATCATAAATACCAGTTCGTGAAATTCACTGGGACATTCAACAGCATTAGTGCAGGTAAATTCGCCCATACATCAGGGACGGTCGGCACTGGTCTAAAGATTGTCGACAAGATTAGTAGCACCTATGCAACACCAACTACCGCAGCCCTTGGTGGAAGCACGGATATCACAACCACTAAACAGATTAATAGCGGTCAGGCAGTGAAATTTAGTGCAACTGGACCAGAGGGGTCAGCTTCGGATACCCTAACATCAGAGGGGTATACCCAATACATCATTACACAGCTACAGACGGAGGCTACAGCAGCAGCAGGCGATATTGGCGATCAGGAGCTAACATTCCAGTGGAACGAAAACTAAAATATCTGTGGACAGCCGTATTTTACGATGGCACTAGCATGACGCAACCGCAAGACGATAAGTATTCTAAGCACGATGACAGCAAAGAATATAACCCTTCGTCATTCAGGGACGTTATCGAGTATTCAGAGAAATCACCGATATGGGCATTTATAATATCCAACCCAGATGATGAGAACGACTTTTACGGCGTCAGGCTAGCGGATGGGATGTTCTGTGCAGGTGGTAAGGAGTTTGCCCTACATAAGCAAGACGAAGAGATTGTGGATAAGCAGATTATCTATTACAGAACGATGCAAGCCAACATGCAGACAGGCGAGCAACGTTGCGTAGCGTATAATATAGGGTATAAGGGCAAAGACCCAGCTACTGGTAAGACAACGGAGAAAGTGATTACTGTGTATGAATAAATCTAACCTAGCTAATGGATTATTGCAGGGTAGTCTAGATACAACATCTACCACTGTCAATTTGCAGTCTGGATACGGCAACATTATGCCAGCAGTGCCATTTTATATTACAGTAACGCCATTCGGTCAGCTATCGACGATGGGCAACAGCGAAATAATGCAGGTTACTGCTAGGACTGGCGACACACTAACTGTTGTCAGGGGACAGCGTGGCACAACAGCTAAGTCATTCATCAATGGCGACGTTATTTCTAATGGTATTTACACTGAGGATATAGACGAAAAAGCTACCAAACTATCTATACCTAATGGCACTGTGCCATATCGTCAGGGAACTGGCAGTGGAGAGCCAGATAGTAGCATGCTTATCAGTGATGATGCTACCGAAGGGACTTTAGCCCAGTATGGGGCAGGTGGGACGATGACGGTAAGTTCACCGACAGACGATTCCCACGCAGCGACTAAGAAATACGTAGACGAGAATAGCCGTGCTAAAGTCGGAGACATATTCATTTCAATGAGGAATAACCCCGCCCCAGGTCGGTTATTCATGGCAGGCGGAACTTATAACAAATCGTCATACCCAGACCTGTGGCAACTAGTCTATGACAACGCAGGATACGGCACAACGACGTCGACGACCTTTACCTTGGCAGATATGCGTCAACGCATGCCAATCGGAAAGTCGTCCAATAGTCCTTTTACGACGTTGCGCAACACTGGTGGCTCTGAAACAGTGGCTTTGGGCAACAACAACATGCCGTACTCGGCTATCATGGACAAACAAACTCAAACAGGTGGTTGGGGCGCACAGTTCGTCAATGTCCCGTCTGGCCACTATGTGATGGGTCCAAAAGGCTCGGACGCCACACCCCATGAGAATATGCCTCCATATATAGTGGTCAATTACGAAGTAGTGGCACTATAAAGCTACCACCTCATAATTAACTACTATGTATGGATTAAGTATCGACATTGCAGCACCGCCACCAGTGTTATTAGTTCCCATGGTAGTGTTTCTGCCGCCATATTGGACGGCATTGAGTGACCATTGACTACCTGGCGTGCCGTTACCTTCCGAAATAGTATGGCTATGCGACGGCATTTCATCGACGGTAAGCGTGTGCGATATTTCACCGCCTATATTACCTAATGACGTAAAAGGACTATTGGACGACGTTATAGCAGGATGTTGCAATATAATAGCAATATACCGCCAATACAATGGCAGGAGTCAATACAATGGCACAATTCTGGACAGACTTTAGCAACGAAAATACTAGCAATACATTTATATCCAGCCCCAACTGGGCTACTAGGGTAATACCAGCCAACACAACGGCAAGGTTCGTGCAACAGTCAGGGCGAAAGGTATTGCAGATAAACCAGCAGTCGACAACTGGTCAGGTATACATTGAATGCACAGGTATTAAGACCGCAGGTAATACCAATGTAGAGTCGCTATGTAGGTTCAGCGTCAATGCAGTGCCACAGAATCCAGGTAGCTTCGGTATTTTATTGCACCGATATAGTGCAAACCCATTAGGTGGCTTTAGTCTAGCGTTCATTCCAACTTACAGTCAGCTATCGCTATTCCTAAACGACGATTTCACCAATAAGGGGGCGAATTATGCATTCTATAATTGGCAGAATAACGTTATCTATTGGTGTAGGTATAAGACAGACGGCGACGCCCAATACTGTAAGATATGGCGTGATAATGAGTCGGAGCCAGCAGACTGGACATTTAGTGCTAATTATCATATCAACGCAGCGTCTAACGCTACATATGGTGTTGGAAACTATAAAGCCCCATCTACAGTTACATATTACCAATACTCAATCGGCACAAATGGCGACCCAGCCCCTAAGTCGCAATACGAAATCAAGCAGAATGCTAATGCACGTATTACTAAGGTTCGGTCTATAGACCAAAGTGCCAACTCTAGAGTGTCTGTTATCAGACCAATAACTACCACGGCTAACGCCACAGTCGGAACTATACCCACAACAACGCCACTAGGAGTCTATGGGGGCGGTTACGCAGGGTCTAACGGCTATGGGTCTGGCTATGGTCATGGTATAAGACCAGCTTTTACGATTGAAAACACTACAACCACCGCTAACGCCCATATCGAGCGTGTGGAGTCTGTTACGCAGTCAGCCAACGCCCATATCGAGGTTATTAGAGCATTAAGTCAGACTGCCAACGCAAGTCTAGAATCATTCTATTTTACGACCTACACAACACAGTCTGCCAACGCTAGGATAGAGCGGTCAGAATCTGCAACACAGACAGCTAACGCCCATATCGAGCGTGTGGAGTCTGCCACACAATCAGCTAATGCATTCATAGAATGGCAAAAGAGTGCAAACCAGACAGCTAACGCCAACATAATATGGCAAAAGCAACTGTCACAGCCAGCTAATGCATTTATCCAGTGGCACAGTATTATCAGTCAGCGAGCCAATGCATTCATTATCTGGCAGAAGTCGATTAAACAGACCGCCAACGCTAATATCATCTGGCAAAAGCAATTATCACAGTCAGCCAATGCATTTATCCAATGGCACAGTATTATCAGCCAGCGAGCTAACGCAATGGTGGAGTGGCAGTATGATATCAACCAAACTGCCAACGCCCATATTGAAAAGGTATTGTCTGCAAATCAGTCTGCTAATGCATATATCATCAGGATAGATAGCATAAATCAGACCGCCAACGCTAGAATCGAGCATATATGCAGTATCGGTATTACCGCCAACTCTATTATTCGCAACCCATCACCAGAAAAAAGACCACAAGAGTGGACGCCAAGCGGAGATAGCAAGCCGACAGAGTGGTCAGATAGTAGTTCAGCTAAAAATGCTAAATGGAGTAAGAGCCAAGATGAAAAGCCAACGGAATGGACTACCAGCGGAGATAGTAAACCGACAGAGTGGACGCCGAGCGGAGAAAAACAGCCAGCTAGTTGGCAACCAGAGTATTATGACTGATGATATAATAAGCGGTAAGAGGGAGTATCTATGAAGACATTTACCCAAATGAAACAAGCAGTCGCAGACTATTGCGGATTATACGTCGACGCTAAAGAGATGACGAAAGTAGCCGACGATATCAACAATGGTGCTAAATTATTCCAGAACGCTGCTAGACGATACTACACACGCAGAGAACGCAAGACAGACCTTAAGGCTAACCAACAGTATTACCAATTCCCAAGCGATATGCTAAGGGTAGCTAACGTCAAATGCTTATATGGTAGCTATTATGCACCGCTTAAGGAGATTAAAAGCGAGGACGAGTGGATTAGTCTATGCACTACTGTATTGACTACTACCAGCGTGCCAACGTATTTCTTTATCAAAGGTGCTGATGAGGTAGGACTGTTCCCAGTGCCGAGCGAAGATGTCACGGATGGGCTAGTAGTAACATTCGAGCCGAGAATGGTGGACATGTCTATCGAGGATATTGAAGTGCCAGTTACTCTAGTAGAGGGTAGCAACACTGTCACTGCTACTGGTGATGCAACATTCCCAAAGACGGTCATTAATAACTGCTACCTAACCAACAGTGATGGGTCTGATGGCAACTGGTATAAGGTCAGCAAGTATATCGACGAACACAATATCTGGATAGACAACTACTACCAAGGGTTAAGTGATAATAATGCGACTGTTAGGATTGGGCAATGCCCACAGTTCCCAGAGGAATACCACGACGCCCCTATTTACTATGCATGCCAGCAATTCTTTACGCTTAGAAAAGACCTAGAAAGTGCTAGCTATTATAAGCAGATGTTCGACGACCTTTACGAGCGTTACCGTGCAGCATATGGCAATAAAGCTAGTGGCGGAGTGGTCAACCCAACTAAAGCAAAGCCAGATATCGGAATTAATGTAGCGTTCCCATGGATTATTAGGGGGTAATAATGGCAGTAGGCAACACTGGTGATATTGTAGTAAGCCAAACATCATTCTATGGTGGCATGGGGACTGACAATAAGATAGGCATAAAGAATAGCTATGCTGATTCGGAGTGTCTAGACGCTAGAAAAAGCCCCAGCATGCTAACTGTGCTACCTGGGTCTAGAAAATTGGTAGACGACGATATAGACGGTCTAGTAGTATCAATGACGCAGACGCCAGATGGCATTAGATGGGGGCTAACTACTAATGGACACCTATATAAGATAGACGACAGCAACGATGTTACTAATGTAGCCACTTTATCTAATTGGCAGGATGGGACATTTGGCGACCTAACCTACTTTGAGCAACAGGATAGTATCTATATCACTGGGACAGACCGTGTATATCAGTATAAAAACGTCACCAATGGTAAATCTACTGAGTTATTGACTCTTTCGCTAGACCATAGTACTTATCCAACGGTAGCACAGATATTAGCACGTGATGCGTCTGATAGATGGACAGGTAATGGCACTGACAGGTGGTCATTCCAAAACGGCAACAATGGAACATACACCGTTAAGACGTCATTGAGCGAGAATGACGACGATAAGTGCATATTTCTGCCAGATATCACGCCGATGATTAAAATATCGGTCAGAGTTAGAAGCCACCCAAGTTCAGGGGCACTGACTCTAACGGTTCACGATGAGGCTAACAATGTGATGGCTACTGCCAGCAATACCGCAGCCAATATCGATAGTAACGGCATGCTAGACTTTGAGTTCGCCCAGACCAAGTTAGGCGATTACACCAACTTTGGCACAGAATACCATATACACCTAGTCGCAGCCCAGTCAGGCTGGACAGTTGATACATATGAATCAGGCAAGATGTATGGTCTACATTTCTACTACTATGCGTCGATGCTATTTACGACTAAAAGCGGATTCCACCCTATAATCAACTATTCTGGGGCGTCTATCATTATTGGCAACGGTCAGTATATCGTGGACTGGATACCTAGCGGTCTAAAGACCGAAACTACAGACTTTTATTCACCATGCCGAGCAATTATTGAAAATGGCATGGAGATTACCAGCATAACTACCAATGATGAGTATATTGTGTTCGGTTGTGAAAAGGTTGGTATAGGAGATAGCCGAACATTCCAGCAGGGTATGATTGGGTTTTGGGACGGTCAAGCTAGCACTATCAATTTCAAGATAGATTGCCCAATGGGCGACCCCAAGAGCTTATACACCTACCAGAACATCACCTATATGTTCGTGGATGGTGCTATTTATGCGTATACTGGAGCTAAAGCACTAACCAAAATCCGGACTATACACGATAGCCAGAGTGAATACACAGGCATAGAGGACAATACAGACGTATACAACCACGCAATGACGGTTCGTCGTGGAATGCTATTGATGGCTTATCCATGTATTACCAATCTGGTGACAATGCGTCATGGCATATATAGTTATGGGGCAATCGACAAGAACTACCCAAATAGCTTTTACTATTCATACAACATCCCTGAGTCTATCGGTAATTACAACACAGACCAATATACCTACCAGATAGGCGGTTTGTGGAATTACGGAGATACACTCTACTTTGGCTATAAAATACACGACGTCAAAGCCGATACAGACACTTACAATATTGCGATTGTGGACAACAAATCATTGCCAGCACGCAACTTCATGTATGAAAGTCTGGAGTATGATAGCGGTATGCCGTGGAAGTCAAAGGAGCTTATGCGGTTAGTGTCTACATTCGAACCATTACCAAACGGTTGCACTATCCAGCTAAAATATAAGCTAGACGGTGGCGACTGGGTTATTGATGAGCGACAGGCTAAAGAGGGCGACACGGAGATATACTTTGAAGTCAACAAGAGGTTCAAGGATATGCAATTCGGCATTGTCGGAGCTAACACAGGTAGTGTGATGACGCCAGCAAGGATTACTTCGGTGGGGGCTAACGTTCGAGAACTGAGCGAGGAAGGCAAGATGCAGAGATAATGGCAAACGCAGTATATGACCCTAACACCAACGACTTAGTGCCGTCATTCAGCCAGATTAAGCAGACCAAGCTAGAAAAAGGGTTCGCTGAGATAGACAATGTTAGTGAGGATAGCATTGCCCAGCAAAACCAGATAGCACCACGGCAGACTAGGACAGGCATGACTAGAGGTGACCAGCAGATAGAGGGTCTTATCCAGATTAAAGACCGCAACGGCAGAGTAGTTATGATGATGGGCTATTCGCCAGGAGCGTTCTAGCGTGGCTTATGCAAAATTAGATAGAACCCTAAGACCTGCTAAAGACTATGGCATCAAGATTGCCAAAAAGGGTTATGACGCAAGGACAGCAGCTAGCAACCAGCTACTGTATAATTCATCATTCCCCATGTTGCAGATAGTCGATATTGTCGATGATGATTCGGCGTGGACTGTTATAAGCCAAGGGCAAGTTCAACAGTGGTCTAGATACACTGGCAACACTGTCAATAGGTGGATATATCAGGCTAAACTTAGGCATGGTCTATGCTTCCCACCAATGCTATTGCCAGTTGGGGCATTCAATACAGGTCTAGACCAACCAGCTAGATACTATGCCCAGAATCTGAAATGGGACGATGAGTATGTATACGCCGACTTTACGTTCTATACGCAGTCGGAATATAACAACTTTATCAACAGTGGTAGTAAGGTTAATAAATACATTATATGTGCAGTAGATATATCAACTGATATTGAATATCCATACTTCGACAGTGCTTTAGAAACAACATGGGGTGAAGTATACGACTATGGGCTTAAGCACCTATTGACAGACGACGTTAATACTACAAACCCACAGAAACTGGGTCTGAATGCCAACGTGCAATCACAACTAGCTATTGCGGTTAAGATTGCGACTGTGGATAACGTGAATAAATGCTTTTATGTGCCAGCAGGGCTAACTATCAATGATTTGACGGTATATCCATACGTTCAAGATTATGACGGATATTGGACTATTGGTACACCATCATACCAAGATGCGTCTGGCTACAGAATAGCGACAGTAGGTGAAGAAACAGGTTATGCACTAGATGGGCAGTATTATGGGCAAAAGTGTTCACTAGTAGCAGTTAGGCAGCCAATGATTTCGTCTGACATAACAAGATACAACTTCCATATGGGGTAAAATAGCAATATGA
>Ga0256404_1002920_pt1 | contig 36255 bp, 27 predicted proteins | sample RumenRJG_01DNA_FD_185990 | JGI IMG/M metagenome (GOLD analysis project Ga0256404, IMG submission 185990) | Bovine rumen microbial communities from Lethbridge, Alberta, Canada - RJG_01 | ecosystem: Host-associated > Mammals > Digestive system > Stomach > Rumen | place: Canada: Alberta | collected... | reverse complement strand
GATCCTGCGGCATGCCTCCGGATGGGTACCCGCATAACCGGAATCAATAACCAGGGGCGCTCCTCACCGCCCATTCCCAAAAAGAATGGGCGGCGTACCCGCGCCGATCATACGGAGGTTTTTATGGGATCATTTCTAGAAGACATGGTCAACTACATATTCCGCAGCATGGCAGGCCAGAGTCCGCTCTCCGACGTCGCGAAGCAGTTCACGTACACAGAGGCGGGCCTTACCAGCGGACTGTCATCCGGCGGCTCGGTCCGGATCATTTACGATGTGTTTCTCGTGATCGGCAACGGAATCCTGCTGGTGTCATGGCTGATTTCCTTTTTCGAGGAATTCCACATCCGGGATGTGGATACAGTGGAATGGGTGACCAAGCAGTTCGTGAAACTCATGATCGGCATCCTGCTTCTCAACAACGCCCTGCCGGTGATTCTGTATCTCATCGCCCTGGGCGACAGCCTGGTGGCACAGTTTTCCGCGGCGACGTCGAACGGAACGCTGACGGACATTTCCTCGCAGATTACCTACGCGATCAAGGCGGCCCGGATCTACGCGTACAACGCGAACACCGCGACCAAGCTGCTGCTCATCATCCGGCTGATCATTCCGTATCTGATCCTGCATGTCGTCCGCATCCTGATCTACGCGGTTGCTGTATTCCGGGTGATCGAGCTGACGGTCCGGATTTCGTTTGCGCCGATGGCCCTGCCGAAGCTCTTCCACGAAGGAAAACAGTCGGAGGGCGTTCGGTATCTGAAAAAGATCGCGGTCGTGATCTTCCAGTCGCTTGCGATCACTGTTGTTGTCTGGGCCTCTTCGATTATCACGGAGGGGTTCATGCAGGGGAATGGAACAATGGCGAAAGTCGCGCAGGCCCTTCAGGTGGACGAGTCAACGGCGCAGAACCTCGGTTCGGACCAGATTGACAAGTATTTTCAGAACGGCGCCTCCACGGCGTCCTCGGATTCCTCGTTTCATCCGTACGGAACAACGACGGTGGATGAGGATCTGGAGTCGGTCAAGGTCAGCGGCGAGTCGATATTTGACGCTGTCTTTACGGTATCCAATCTGATGATTGTCATGGCGGTACAGGGCGCGGCCGTTTACATGGTTCTCCGCTCCCAGTCACTGGCGGAAGACGCCATTATGTAGCCTCACGAATTTTACAAAAAAACAGGCATACTGATAGAAAGAAAGGAGAGTGCCTATGCTGCGAGTTAATATTCCAAAAGATATCCGGTCGTACGAGTCACACATTGTCGGAGGACTGACACCCCGGAACTGCATCTGTCTCGGGATCGGTGCTATTTTCTGCTACCTGACGTACGCCTACATCGGGCAGCCGAACCATATCACGATCGACAACATGGTTCCGATGTTTGTGGCGGTGATGATTATTCCGTTCCTGTTCGGATTTGTCAAGCCGTACGGCATGCCGTTTGAAAAGTTTCTCCGGATCGTCGTCGTGACATCGATTGTGGCGCCGCACAAACGGCTGTACCACACGGTCAACACCTATGACGTCCGGCAGAAACTTGTGGAGCCGAACGCCAATGCCGCTCCGGCGTCAGCCAGAGAAATCAGACAGCACCCGGAATACGAGCCATTTGAATAACCAGGGAGGAAAATGATGAGCGAAAAGAAGAAACAGACGGAGTCTGTGTCCAGCCCGGAAGAGATGATGCGGGACATCGATCAGCTGAACGAAGACATGGATTCCCTGCTTGTGGAAGAGACAGAAACTCCGGATACCGGCCGGGTTCTGGACGACCCGCTTCCCGACGAGCTTCCGGTTCCGGAGATGGAGCGTTCAGAGGCTCCGGATCCGGAGGAGGACCGGGAAGAAGACCGGGAAGTCCCGGACGCGCCGGTCAGGGAAAATAAGCCGGATGATTTTCCGGACGACCTGCTGCTTGACGGACTGCCGGATGGACTGCCGGACCTCGGACCGGACGACTGGGCATCAGACGTACCGCCTGCGCCGGAGCAGGCAAAAGCCCCGGCCACGGACGCGGGTCCTGCGCCGGCAGAACCTGATCCACTGCCGGAACCGGACATGCCGGCCGCATCCGGGGCACGTCCGCACGCGGACGCAAAGCCGGCGGACGTTCCGAAGGAAGCGCGGCCGGATACTGCCGTTCCGATCGGCGCGGCATCCGCGGCTCCGGACACCCGGACCGCTCCGAAGGAAAATCCCGCTCCGGCTGCGGAGCCAAAGCGGGCAGACACTGACATGGAACCTATGAAAGATGCGCCCACCCCGGATGCCCCGGAAGGAAACGGGAAACCAGCCGCGGAAAAACTGAAGGCAAAGGAGAAAAAAAAGCAGATGAGGAAACCGAAGGAAAAAACAGGAAAGCCGGCAAAGGCTGTGCCTGCGCCGAAAGCGGTGCCCGTGGCAAAGGCAAAGAAGGATACGCCAGCCAAATCGTCCGGCAGCCGGAAGACGAAGGCCAATAACGGAACGATTATTCCGCGTACCGTACAGGAGTCGATCCCGTATGTATCGACTTATTCAAACGGCATCATTGAAATCGAGCGCGGCGTCTACACGAAAACCTACCGCATCCCGGACGTCAGTTTTGATCAGGCGTCGCAGAACGAGCAGATCCGCATTTTTGACTCCTACTGTGAGATGTTAAATCAGCTGGATCCGTCCGTAAAGATGGAAATCACAACCTACAACCGTTCGATTGACATGGAACAGTTCGCGAACGACGTTCTTCTGAAACCGCAGGACGACGCGCTGAACGCCTACCGGGATGACTACAACCGCATGCTCCTTGACAAGTCCAAAGAGGCGCAGAACAACATCCGCCGCGAGAAATACCTGACGTTAACGATCGAGGCGAACGGGATAAAAGAGGCAGACCGGATGTTTCAGGCCCTGGACAGCCAGATCGCGTCTTCCATCAACAAGACAACAAAAGGCGTGGAGACACAGCCGATGTCGATTGATGAACGGCTCGCGCTTCTTTACAGCATCTACAATCAGGACAGCAAGAGCCCGTTCTTAAAGCATGTGCAGACGTTTGACGGGTACAAGGCGGACCTCTTCTCCCTCAAAAACTGCAAGATGCAGGGAATCACGACCAAGGACTGCATCGGGCCGGATTCGATGTCTTTTGACCGGAAGGAATTCATGATTGGGGATCGCTATGGCTGCACCCTGTTTATCGCCGAGCTCCCTTCGCAGCTCAAGATGAATATTCTGACCGAACTGTCCTCCCTGCCGACCAATATGCTGGTGTCGGTCCATTACCGTTCCATGCAGCAGGCAAAGGCGGTCAAGCTGATCAGGAAGTACCGGATCAACATCGACTCGGAAATCATCCAGCGGCAGTCGAAGGCGTTCCAGCGCGGCTACAACCCGAACCTCGCGAACGGATCCCTGTCTGACGCGACGGAGGCCGTCAACGACCTGATGGACCAGGTTCAGAAACAGGATCAGAAGCTGTTTTTCGCTACAGTCGTCGTCACGGTCTTCGCGAAGTCAAAGGAAGACCTGAAAAAGTATGTCACGGAAGTGCAGGCTATCGCGCAGAAAAACATCTGCCGGCTGGACGTGCTCGGCTACCAGCAGGAGTACGGGTTCGATACGTCGCTCCCGCTCGGATACAATCGGATTTACGCGGAACGCATGCTGACCACCGCGTCGGCAGCCGTCTTCCTTCCGTACAGCTCGCAGGAAATCACGCAGCCGCACGGCATGTATTACGGGCTCAACGCCAGCTCGAAGAGTATGATCCTTCTCAACCGCCTGCGCCTTAAAAACGCGAACGGCGTCATCCTCGGAACCCCGGGCTCCGGCAAGTCCTTCTCGGCAAAGCGCGAGATGTTAAACGTCATTCTCAACACGGACGATGATGTGTTTGTCATCGACCCGGAGCGCGAGTACAAGACGCTGGCGGAAGCGCTCGGCGGCTCGGTCATCCGCGTCGCGCCGGGCTCCGGCGTCTATATCAACCCGATGGACATGGACCTCCACTACGCGGACGACGACACGGGCGGCAAGCAGGACCCGATCCAGATGAAATCGGATTACATCGCGTCCCTTTGCGAAACGGCGCTCGGCGGCCGGATCGGACTGACGCCGGCCCAGATGACCATTATCGACCGCTGCGCCCGGAGGCTCTACGAAGATTATGTCCGGCAGCTCGACGAGCTGAACATGGGGAAGGACGAAGACAAGCAGATCTCCTTCGACGCGGATCTCTGCCCGACACTGACAGACTTCTACAATGAATTGCGGGGACAGTACGAGCCGGAGGCGAAAAACATCGCCCTGGCGCTGGAGCGCTACACGATCGGATCGCTCGACTCGTTCGCGAAGAAGACGAACGTGCAGACAAACAGCCGGTTTACCGTCTACGATACGAAGGATATTGGTTCCGGCATGATGGAGATGGGCGTCCGGGTCTGCCTCAACGACGTGTGGAACAAGATGATCGCGAACCGCCGGAAGAACAAGCGGACATGGATTTACATCGACGAGTTCTACCTGCTGACCCAGTCCGACTCGTCCGCCCGGTTTCTGCAGATGATCTGGAAACGTGCCCGGAAATGGGGCGGCGTACCGACCGGAATCACGCAGAACGTCACCGACCTCCTCGAACGGAAGGAAGCGATGGCGATTCTGTCCGACTCGGATTTTGTCATGATGCTCAACCAGGCGCCGATCGACCGTGACAAGCTCTCCGCGATGCTGAACATCTCAGAATCACTCCAGAACAACATCACGAACGCGACAGCTGGCCACGGGCTCATTTACGCAGGTTCAACTATCGTCCCGTTTGTCGATGACTTCCCGAAGAACAGCCTGCTGTTCCCGCTCCTTTCCTCAACGGTCGGCGAGACCGCGGATGACGCGCAGAACAGCAAGGACCTGCAGTCCAACGTGACGGATCTTCTGCAGAATGACCCAGAGTTCCGCCGGTTCGCCCTCGGCTATGTCCGCCGGGCGCAGGCGCGGAAAGAACAAGAAGAACAGGCCGGATAAGCGTCGCCAAATCCCCGGAAGGAACTTCCCCTTCCGGGGATTTTTTTTGCCCGAATCTGGCATACTTTGGAAAGAACGCAAAACACCCATATATAGGAAGAAAGAAGGAAATAAATGATCCAAAAAATCGAAGTCAGACCAAAGACGGAAGCAAGACGCATTCTGTTTTTCCGGAAGGCGGATTTTACGGACAAAGGACAGATCCGGCCGGTCGTCCCGCTGTTCGGCGCGAACGGCAGCGGCAAGACGACGCTTCTTACCGCGATCGGAAAGAGCCTGACCGCGGCGGCGTGCGCGCGGCACGGAGACGCGCCGGAGTTTCTTCCGGAGTCCCCGCTGATCCTCACGGGGGAGCGGCTGCCGGATTTGTATCTGTCATATTCGAACCGGAGAAACAACTGGAAGACGTGGAAGGCGGACTCGTACCGGACGGCGTTTGATCCGGCATACATTTCCCGGCATATGGATGCCCGTTCCCTGTCTGAAGGACAGTCGATCGTCTACTCCGCGAAAGACCTGATCGACGGCCTGATCCCGGACGCGGACGGACAGGCGGAATACCAGTTCCCGGACGTAGACACGATCGCGCTGATCGACGAGCTTGACTCCGGGCTGTCGCTTGACAACCTGGACGAGATGCTGTCCGGGCTTCAGAAGGCCGCCGCGGAACGGACAGACCTGCAGGTGTTCCTGTCCTTCAACAATCCGTACGTCCTCCGGTACTTCCCGCGCGTCTTTTCCATGTATGACAGGAGATGGTACACCCTGCCGGATGAAGACGCCATGCTGGACATGATCCGGGCAAACGAGGAAAAGCTCACCCGGGCGCGGAAAGCGGCGGACGGAAGCTACCGGATTTTCTGACGCGGAACCAAAAAGATGCGGTCCGGAGCAATCCGGGCCGCTTTTTTCTGCTTTCCGGCGCCGCATGGCGCGCGGAAGAGGCCGCCGGCATTTTTTTTCGCAAAAACACCCCCGTTTTTTCACTCCGCTGTCAAAATTTCTGTCATATTGGGGACAGCGAACGGAACCGGACAGGAGACGAAGGGCTGTGCGCGGCGGCGCTCCCTTCCTGACCCCGGTTTTGTCGGAACCGATCCAGCTATGAAAGCCGCGCGGCCGGAAACAAAACAACCCGGAAACAGGGGAAAGGAGTTTTCATATGAAACTGAACATCAGACGTGTGGCGACCGGCCTTGGCGCGGGCGTCATGACACTCTCCATGGCAGTACCGGCAATGGCAGCCGATACCGCGCAGACATCCACAGGCGCCGTTACAGTCAACGGCGTCCGCCTCACTCCGTCCACGATCGACACAAGCCTCAAGGGATCCCTGACACTCTACAAGATCCTCGATGAGACAGGCAAGTTCGTTCAGGCAGACGGCCTGAAGAAGAACGACACATTTACGCCGGTATCCGGCGCGGTCTTCTCTTACTGGAAGATCGCGGATATCGAGACACTGGCGGATTCCGACGCGGTCGGCGTCTACTACACGAACATCCCGGACGCGCTGACAAAGTATCTGAATACAAAGGGCATTACCCTCAAGGCCGACAAGACAGCAAACAACAAGTCATACTACAAGACATCCACCATGGAAGCACTGGTCAACTCGATGAACGCGTCCCAGTATGATGTCGAGAACCTGGTCAAGACAAGCGGCACGGCTATGAACGCGACGGACGCAAACGGCGAAACGACGGTTTCCGATCTGGCGCTCGGCCTTTATCTTGTTGCCGAGACAGACAATACAAACGCGCATGTCGCCGGTAACGCGACAACCGGTGATGACGCGGTCGGCGGCGAGTCTGATAAGTCCCAGACAATCTACAGCCAGGACGGCAAGTCCTCCACAGACGTCAAGCAGAACCAGTCCGGCACGGCAGACGGCAGCATGGACGATATCGGCGAGACAGGCAAGCAGGATGACAAGGGAACAAGCAAGTCCATCGACAGCACAAACGTCACGATCGCGTCCAACGCGACACCGTATCTTGTTTCTATCCCGACAACCAATGTCTCCAAGATCGGCAGTTATGAAGCCGGTACAGCCTGGATTTACGATGTGACGACATATCCGAAGAACTCCTCCACATCGGTCACAAAGAAGGTCGTTGACCCGGATGACGGCGATACGCTCCGCGACCAGGAGGACTACGAGATCGGCGATACGCTTCACCAGGTCATCACAACCAAGGCAACGCCGCTCCGCAAGTGGCAGACAGGCGAGATCACAAGCTCCGACAACGTCGGCAAGGACGCGACAGTCGGCGAGGCGAAGAAGCACACGGTCTACAGCATCCACGATACCATGACGGAAGGCCTGACATTCACGAAGGTTACAAGCGTTGTTGTCACAGACGTGGTCGCGAACGCGACAAAGAAGTCCGAGCTGACAGCCGGAAAGCACTCGCAGACACTGACTGACAATACGGATTACAAGGTCACGGCAGACGCAGACAATCACGGATTCACGGTTGATTTCACAGATGCCGGCCTCAAAAAGCTCGATGCGCTGACAGGCGACAGCAATGTCAATGTCTACTTTGACTCTATCATCAACTCCAAGGCCAAGGTCGGCACAGAGTCCGCCAACACGAACACCCCGACACTGACATGGCAGAACACGAACGAGGAGAAGGAGAAGGTTACTGGTAACAAGATCAAGGTGTATACATACGGCGTCAAGCTCAAGAAGTCCGGACTGACAGACTACAGCAAGGTCAAGTTTGAGGTGTACGATCAGGTTGAGGATGGCGACGGCAACGGCAAGATTGAGGACTCCGAGAAGAACATCTCGAAGGACGGCACAACGTATGACGGCCTGAAGAAGAATGCGGTTAAGCTCTCCTTCGTCAAAGAGTCGGACGGCATCTACCACATCTTCGATAACGCGAACGACAAGAAGGCTGACGCTGTCACGTCCGTGACTCCGGACAAGGATGGCAACCTCTATCTTAAGGGCGTCGATTCCGAGACGTATACCGTCCGCGAGATCGAGACACAGGACGGCTACAATCTGCTCAAGTCCACGTTCGATATCACGCTCAAGGCTCCGGATCCGGACCGCGACGGCACGCTGCTCTCCGGTACGATTTCCACACAGGACGGCAAGTCCACGGGCCTGACGATTGATACAAATAACAAGGGCGTGGTCGATCTGACGGTTGACAACTACAAGACACTGACACTTCACACTGGTGGTTCCGGCACAACGATGCTCTATGTCGGCGGCGCGGCTCTTCTTGCCGGCGCGGGCATTGTCGTCATGGCAACACGCAGAAAGAAGAAGGCTGTCTGATCCGTGATCTGACGGCTGACTGATACGATTCCGGCAGACCGGGGACTTCAAACGGGGTCCCCGGTCTGTTTTTGCGTTCCGGTGTATCAGTTTCTGTCATAATGCGGACGGCACCGGGATATACCCGATGCGAAAAAAGAAAGGGGATGTTGATCATGCGCAACAAAAAAGCACTGGCTGCTATGGCGCTCGCGGTCATTATGGCTGGAGGAAGCCTGTCTCCGGCACTGACGGCGGTTCCAACGCTTGCGGGCACGCCGTCCACAACGGTCTGGCGGCTCGAAAACACAAAGACGGGCGACATGCTGTATACAACATCGTCCGCAGAGCGGGCGGCTGTCAAACTGGCCGGATGGAAAGACGATGGCACGGCGTGGCGGGCGCCGGTAAGCGGCACGCCGATCTGGAGGCTCTACAGCAGCAGGAAAGGAAGCCACCTGTATACGGACGATGCCTCCGAAAAGGACGCGCTGGCGAAAGCCGGATGGAATGTCGAGGGTGTCGGGTTTAATTCCTACGGGACGGACGGGATCAAGATCTACCGGCTGTCCGATACGAGCCGCGTGAGCGGCGAATATCAGTACGCGGCGAACACGACGCTCCGCGACCAGCTGAAGAAAAAGGGCTGGACGTACGACGGCGTCGCGTTCTATGCCGTCCCGAAAGAAACAAAAAGCAGCGGAAAGACGGCACCGGCTGTAACCAAGGCGCCGACCAAAACGCCTACCAAAGCTCCGACGGTAACGCCAAAACCGACCGCAACAACTGCGCCGACAAAGGCTCCGACATCTGCTCCGGTTCCGACAAAGGCTCCGACATCTGCTCCGGTTCCGACAAATACGCCGACATCTACACCGGTTCCGACAAATACGCCGACATCTACACCGGCTCCGGCAAAGGCGGCAGGGCATATGGCTCCTGACGCGGTTGCCAGCACGGACGCGCAGACGGTCATCGATCACATGACGATGGGCTGGAACCTCGGCAACACGTTCGACGCAACAAGCGACACCGTCCGGCAGTCGGCCCTGAAGCGGACGGCAAATGAAGGCACAGACTACGAAACCATGTGGGGCAGCCCGGTCGTAACGGAAAGCCTGATTAAGTCTCTCAAGGCGAAAGGATTCAACTCCATCCGGATTCCGGTCACCTGGGGCCACCACCTGATTGATGACGGGCACGGAAACGTGACGGTTTCTCCGACGTTCCTCAAGGAACTGAAGCGCGTGGTGGATATGGCGTACAATAACAACATGTACGTGATCCTGAACACGCACCATGACGCGTCCAATTATTCGAGCGGCAAGACGATGGCCAGAGCAGGAGATACAGGCCTCACATGGACGATGGCGACTCCGTACCAGCTCTGGACAACGGACTCCGCGACGCTGGATGCATCGTGCGCAAACGCGAAACGCTTCTGGACGGTGATCGCAAACGAATTCAAGGGCTACGACGGCCGGCTTCTCTTCGAGGACTACAACGAAGTCTTGAGCAGCAACCGCAATAACTGGGGCGCAACGGAGACCGATCTCAAAAACATGAACCGGCTTGGCCAGGCGTTTGTTGACGCGGTCCGGGCGACGGGCGGCAACAATGCAAACCGCGTCCTGATTCTCCAGACATTCGGCGGAGAGGCTGACCCGTGGCAGATGCGGTCACTCAAGGTGAACGATTCCGCAAGGAATGCGGTCATTGAGGAAGTCCACTGGTATTCGAACGGCGGAGTAGCAGATAAGTTCAGCCAGATCAAGGCGAAGGCAAACTATCCGGTCCTGATCGGAGAGTTCGGCTATTCGTGGCACATCAGCTCGGCGCAGAAGCTGGCGAGCCTCTACAGTGATACGGAAAAGGCGAGCCGCGCGGACAATATTCCGGTTTTCTTCTGGGATGACGCCAAGATCAGCGGCACGGACAACGCTTTTGGACTGATCGACCGTAAGACGCTGTCGTACAATAAGTCGGGTGTCGATGTCGCGGAAGCGGCAGCCGACGCCTACTACGGCGGATAAGCGGCGCATTCCTGCAGACAGGAATGATCGGACAGGCCGGGGATCTCTCGAATGAGGTCTCCGGCCTGTTTTTTGTGCGGTCTTTTTGTTCAGATTCCCGGAATCCGGCAATATTGAACGCGGCCTGCGCTTTCTCGCGACAACCTATGACGAAACCGGCCACACGGACTTTATTGGCGGAAAGGCCATTCTGGATAAACGTGACAGGTTTCAGGCTGTCCGTACGCAGTGCCAGGCGCGCGGGACCGGGTCCGCCAAACGGGTCCTGAAACGTGTTTCCGGACGAGAGAACCGCTGGATGTCTGATGTCAACCATCAGATCTCAAAGACACTCGTCCGCAAGTACGGTGGGAACACTCTGTTTGTTCTGGAAGACCTGACCGGCGTCAGTTTCAGCGAAGAAACACTCGGATCACGCGCCGCGCGGGGAAAACGGGAGCTCCGGTCCTGGACGTTCTATCAGTTCGAGCAGGATCTGACGTACAAGGCACACGAGGCAGGCAGCGAAGTCCTGAAGGTTGACGCGCATTATACGTCGCAGCGGTGCCCGAAGTGCGGGCGCGTCCATAAGGAAAACCGGAGCCATGTCTTGCATGAATACGTCTGCGACTGCTGCGGATACCGCTCCAATGATGACCGGATCGGCGCGATGAACATCCAGACGCTCGGCGCCATGTATGTGTCGGGGGATACCAATCCGCGGTTCGGCGTCAGGAAAACAAAGTAGCTATATTTCCGGCGGGCATGCCTGCCGGAACCAAAAAACGGGGGTTGTCAACCTCCCGGCGATGCATGCCGCAATCCTCTGTACCGGGGAACGCACGCGAAAGCGCAGTGTGGGAGACTTACGTTAGGACCACATGGGCGGGCTGCAAGCCACGCAACACTAACGGGTAACGGGACCTTTAGCAAGCCCCGATCCCTTTAGGGTCGGGGCAGTTGACCGCCCGGCATATTGTCTTCCGAATCCGGAGAGTCAGCGAATAGATTTCTCTGGGAGCGAAGAACCCAGATGTGATCCGGTACGCACTGGCTTTCGGACAAATGGTGGGGGGAGAAGAACGAAAAAACAGCCTTCTGGACAGACAGCAAGTGCCGGCAGTCCCAATCCGTAGAACTGGAACTACCGGCACTTGTTTTGTACTTATTTGTTTTCGCCCTGTTTTTCCGCCTTTCGGATATCGATCACCGTGACGCTTACGCCCGCGTCCCGCGCGATCTGGATCATATTTCCCGTTCCGCGGCTTTTGCCGTCCCAGAACGCGATCACGGATGGTCGGTTAGATTTCATCAACTACCCCGACCCTAAAGGGATCGGGGTTTGCAGAACCCCGATAGGTTCCCAAAGGGTATAGGATTTGTATCTCGCCCGTCTGGTCCTCGCGTCACCCCGAGGGGTGCTTCCAGACTGTGCCTTTGCGTGGCCTCCTCCGGTACAGGAGACTGCGGATACATCGCCGGGAGGTTGATGGCCCCCGTTTGTTTGCCTGCCGGATATGCCGGCAGCGGTTAGTTTACTTGGCAGTCGCTCTTTTTCTGCCTGTGCGGAATGTTGGGTGTTCGTCGCCTGAGATATACAGAGTCCCAAGCGTCTGGATGTTCATCGCCCCGATCCGGTCGTCGTTGGAACGGTAGCCGCAGCAGTCGCAGACATAGGCATGGTGCTTGTGGTCACGGTTCTCCCTGCGGATCTTCCCGCACTTCGGGCATCTCTGCGAGGTATAGTCCGCGTCCACTTTCAGGACCATGGAGCCGTTCTGTTCCGCCTTGTAGGTCAGGAACTGTTCCAGCTGATAAAAAGCCCAGGAACGAAGGTTCCGCCGGCCATCCGCATTCCGGGAAGACAGGTTCTCTTCGTTGAATGTGACGCCTGTCAGGTCTTCCAGAACGAACAGCGTCCCTTCGCCGTATCGGCTGACGAGTGTCTTAGAAATCCGATGATTGACATCGGACATCCAGCGGTTCTCTCGTCCCGAGATCCGTTTCAGGGCGCGCTTCGCAGATTTCGTTCCCTTGGCCTGCAGTTCGTCTCTGACGTTCTGGAAAATGGCGCGTTTTTTCATGGCGCCTTTGCCGGAAATGAACCCGGCCCTGCCTTTTTCATCATAAGTCGTGGCAAGGAACCGGAGTCCCCTGTCGATGCCGACGACATGCCGGACGTTGTCCCTGTCAAAAACAGCTTCGTCCGGGATCTCCTTCGTCATGGGGATGTGGAAATACCATTTCCCCTTGAGACTGACCAGTTTCCCGGCCCCGAACTGCCAGCCTCCGGAAAAATACGCGGCGAAGGCGGCCGGCGCTTCATACGGCACGGTAATCCGTCCTTCCAGCGTATTCAGGGACAGCAGCGGCTGCCCTGCCGCCTTGTCTTTGCCGACGAAGCTGTAGTCCCGTCCCCGCACAAGGTCTGCCTGCGGACGGCTGAAGAGAACAGGCTTCTGCAGCCATTCCAGAGTCTTGGGGATGGACTGCCATTTGTTATCTTCATCCTTATACTTGTACGGGTGCTGCTTTAACTGGGTCTGCACGGTCTTGTATCTGGCCGTGGCTGTTTTGATACAGGAGATGGCCATCTGGGACTTCAGGCCGACGTCTTCTCTCAACGAAGCATACAGAACCTTCTGCAGACGCAGGGAATTCAGCTCAAAGTCATGCTGGAAGATGTATTCGGATACGAGATTGCATCCCCGGCGGTAGACTTCCGTTGTCAGACGGAGTGCTTTTTCCTGCTCAGATGTCGGATGGATATGAAGTTTCATGGTTCTGACAATTTCTGCCATTGGCCCACCTCCTGTTCACTAGTATAATTATAATATAAAAAGTAGTGATTGTCAAGCTATAGAGGTGACAGGATGTGGAAAAAAGAGATCCGGAGCCGCAGGGCTCTGCTGGAAACAGATGACTATCAGCACCGGGCACACAACAAGAATCTTTTGTATGTGCATCTGATCTTTGTCACAAAATACCGGAAAAAGCTGCTGACCGGGCCGCTCAATACGGACATCATGCAGTATATGTATGACGCCTGTCAGACCCATCACTGGTATGTCAGGAGAATGCAGTCGGACAAAGACCATCTGCACATGCTGATTCAGTATAACCCGACAGACTCTATAAGCGGGATCGTCCGGGTTCTCAAGCAGATCAGCACACACAGAGCGTGGCAAAGCTATTCCGGTCTGCTTTCAAAGCAGTATTGGAAGGAACATACACTCTGGTCGGACGGATACTTTGCGGCCAGTGTTGGCAATGCTTCGCGTTCAACCATCGAGCACTATATCGAAAATCAGGGCTGACGGATGTATAAAAAATAAAATCGCGGCTAAAGCCGCGTTGCTTCCCTATAAAATCGTTAATATACCGCAGCATGTCCCGGTTCCGGATCGGACCCGCTGCCCGTCCGTACTGGCTCCACTTAGCCGGGAATACCCGGCACGGAATGCCGCGGGCTTTCGCGTACAGCTCGCCCAGATGATCGGCTCCGCTCGCGTGGCCGCTGACGAGTTCTGTGTCTTGCTTTCCGGCAAGGCACCGGTCCAGCTCGCGGAAGGCAAAGTCACGGTCCGCAAAGTCTCGGCACCCGCAAATAATAATCCTCTGACTCATTTTCGTGCGCCTCCCCAATCTGTGATGGGAATCAAAAAAGATCTCCTGCAACTAGAAAAGGGAACCGAATTTCTCCGGTTCCCTCAGATATGCATCCGCAAACGCATACCGCAATTAGTAGTATCATAATACCAAGATTCCCGTCGGAAATCAAGTCATCCTATGAATTTTTTTCAGTATCTGTAGCCGCGAAGTAAGGTCTGGATGAATAACGATAGAACTCACCGCAGGACTAACAGATGCCCGATAATCGTTCGTTAATTTCTCAAAGCTCCTGACAAATGACCGCAATTCCTTCTTGCCAACTCCAAGATGTTTCAGATAATAGCACATCAGAATCAGATAATCGCCTATGGTCTTAAAATTTACACATGGCACTCCGACATCCTTCACCAGACAATCACACATAGACTTTGTAGGTTTGAAGGATCTGAATCTTGCATCAAATACGACGGCGTTGTGAGCGATCGCGTTCCTAAGATCTTTGAGCGCATACGCGATTTGTGTCTGCTGCTTTATTGATCTTTAACCTGTCCGTGATAGCATCCCTTGTTGCGAAGTTGAGACATTCCAGAAGATATGCAAAATCCCCCATCAGCGCGCATCCGCTGGCAGCCGGCGCACCCTGATCTGCGAAAAGCTCACCTTCGGGTTGTTCCGGAAGAACAGGCCCAGCGCCTCGTTCTCGCCTGCGGCGGATATCCTGGCCGCATGGGGTTCCTCGTGGTCGTCCTCGAACGTGATTTCCCAGACCGGACCGCTGCCAGCCAGTGTCCACTCATAACGCAGCCGGCCGTCCGACCACGTATAGAGTCCGGACTTCAGGTTCCGGCGAAGGCGCACATAGCTTTCGAAGCCCGACGTCACCCGAATAGCACGGTTCAACAGCTCATCCGCAATCTCCGGGTACAGCCGCGTCATCAGGCCGACCTCAAGGGCGTTGAAGCCGCGGTCCTTATCCAGAACAGGACCGCCGCCCGACCGCTCCTCGATACGGAGAAACACCCGTTTCTTTCCGTTGACGCCCCATGTATAATCGACCGAGATGTTGTAGTACGGCTCCCCGGCCTCCTCGTAGAGCACGCCGTCAACCAGGATGTACTGTCGGGCCAGCTTTTGCAGTTCGCCCACCTGGCGCGCTTCCGTGTACGGCTCGTCCGGGTGCTCACGGATAATAGATTCGCCGGGAATAAACCCGGCATTGTCGGGCTTAAACGTCGGATCATACGGAACGTTAACCCAATAGTTCGAAATGATCCGGCTAACCGGCTCAATCTTTCCCAAGTCGCCGCCGCTCACAGTCCGGGCCGGACGGTAGAGCTTTCCGTCCAGCACGCGGTAGTCGTCCGTAAAGTACACGGTCGGATCGTCGTACCGGACCACCCGGCCCTGCGCGGTCATGGCGACCGGAAGGTCGGCTTTTTTGTACTCCCGGATTTCGAGCGGAACTTCTGTTTCGAGTATCTGATACCGCTCCTTCCGGCAGCGCTTGTTCGGCAAATAGAACTGTCGATATTTTACCGTTTTTCTAAGTTCCATGTGCAATTCCTTTCTCTGCGTTTCGCAGATGTTCCTCCCCGGTGTTCCTGCTTTTTATTGGATTCCGGGTGTGTGTTCTGTCTGGTTCGTTAAGCTCTGATCTTTCAGATCAGCGCAATGACCGGACTGTTTCGAGGACAGTATGCTCGAACCCGGAAAATCGAACCGGCGGATGGGGCAGAAGAGTAGATAAGCGTTTTCCGGGCATACAAAAAGCGCCGGCAGTCCCAATTCTACGAATCGAGGCAAGTGTCGGCGCTTTTTGTTTTTGTGCGTGTTTGTTCCCGTCTGCCGTTAGAGCGGCCGCGCGTCTTTCCGAACCGCTCAGTTCGGCGTTATTTTTGTAAAATCGTCGAGTGTGAGATCTGTTTCGCACGAGCCAAGCATCCCGCCGTATTCTCCGCTGTATTCCGGCTCGTAGATATAATCGTAAAACTTACGATTTTTGTCCTCATCGCCGGCTTCCTTCATGCCGAAAGAAGAATTGGTCGGCACGGACCACGCGATGACGTCGTTTGCCATCTTGTGGTAGCGGCACTTGTCGGCGCGCCGTTTGATGCCTTTCAGGACACTTGAGTATTCGTCAGACACGCTCTTTGTCGCTTCCTCGCGGCCCATCCAATAGGCGGCGAGAACCATGTTTGCCATTTCGTTTCTGGCAAAATTTTCGGGAAGTTCGCCCACGATCTGATAGATTAGTTCCGTCCTCGTCATGATTTTCCTCCTTCTGCTGATCATTTTTCTTTTCTATTCTATGGCGACCGGAAGGTCAGTGCTGGCAAATTCCCGAATCTCGACCGGGATCTGCTTTTGGACAGTCCAGCTCCGCTCCTTTTTGTACCGCTTGTCCTTTGGCAGATAATAGTGATTGCAATTGATTATTCCTGTCACCTGCATATGATTTTCCTCCTTGTGGTTCCGTTCCGGTGTTCCTCCTTGGTCTGGTTCCGGGTGTGTGATTCTTGCCAGGCTTGCAGAGCCTGACTGTTGTAGCCACAGTATGCCCGATCCCGAAAAACCGAATCGACAGACGAGCAGAAGCCTCACTCCGTTCCCTTTTCTTTTCTTCGTCTCTGTCCTTTCGTGCCATTCTGCGCCTGCCTGTCCCGCCCCTTGCCCCCTTCCGGGGAACCGCATGCCTTTTTCCGTTTTTGCCCCGCCCGTTTTTCCATTCGCTGTACAAAAATCTGTCATACTCCTAGCGAAGTCAGCAGACGGCCGCGCCGCCCGGAAAGGGCCGCGCCCCCGCCTGCGCAAAATGGCCGGATTTCCCCCGGCCGGGAAGGAGAGTTTTTTATGAAGCACAGAATCACAACCACGCTCCTTGCGCTCGGAACGTGCGCGTCGCTCCTTGCGGTGCCGGCGTGGGCGGACACCACATCCGGCGCGGGTAATGCCTCGTCCGGGGCCGCTTCGGCAGAGACGGCGTTCCCGACGACGGAAGGGACGATCGACACGAGCCTCACCGGCACCGTCCGCCTCGACTATCAGGACGCGGACGAAGAGGGCAGCGCGCCGGTTGCGGGCGCGACGTTCACGTTCTATAAGGTCGCGGACATCGACACCGTCCTCACGGAGGAGCAGGAGACCGCGTCAAAGGCGGAGAAGGCGGCCTCAAAGGCGGAGAGCACGGCCTCTTCCGCCAAGGCGGACACAGGCAGCGCGGCCGAAAGCACAGCCAGCAGCACAATCAGCACGGCCGAAAAGAGCGTCCTCCTCAAGGGGGCCGTCCTCGTCCCGCTGATTGACGGCGTCGAGGTCAGTGCCGACACGGACCCCGCCTCGATTGAGGCAGAAGTCGTCAAGGCCTACCAGAGCGACGTCGCCAAGGGCGCCATGTACACCGGCACGACCGGGAAGGATGGCACCGCCACGGTCCCTGACATGGACCTCGGCGCGTATCTTGCCGTCGAGACGAAGCCGGCGGCCGAGCACTTCGCGTCCACCCCGTTCCTCTTCATGCTCCCATACACGACGGGCGGCACGACCTGGACCTACGGTGTCTCCGCGCAGCCGAAGCCGCTGCCGGCCGGCGACCTCATCCTCAAGAAAACCGTCACCGGTACGGCGGGCGACACGAAAAAGGACTTTAACTTCGTCGTGACGTTCAGCAAGGACGGCACGTACCACTACACGAAGTCCGACGGCACAAAGGGAACGGTCAAGTCCGGCGGGTCCGTGAAGCTCAAGTCCGGCGAGACCGCGACGATCGACACGATCCCGGTCGGCACGACCTACACGGTGAAGGAGTCCGAGGCCAATGCCGACGGCTACAAGACGACCGTGACAGGCAATACCGGCACGATCAAGCGGACCGTGAAGGCCGAGGCGGATTTCACGAACCACAAGGACGCGACGCCGACCCCGAACAAGACGGTCTCCCCGACGCCGAAGACCACGACATCGACGCCGACCACGCCGTCTGACCGGACCCGCGGGCAGCGGAGCCTCACGTCTGTTAAGACCGGCGACGCGATGAAGCTCGGGCTTGCCCTTGCCGTCGCGGCCTGCGCTGCCATCGGCCTTTTGGTCTATGCCTCCCGCAGACAGAAGGCAAAAGCCACAGCCGGCGCAAAGGCAGACGCAAAAGAAGAAAATAAGGAAGGAGGAAATCAGGAATGAAACGGAAGTTTTTTACTCGGGTTGGCGCGGCCGTCCTCACGGCGGCCATGCTGCTGACCGGACTTCCCGAGGGAACCGCGCTGGCGGGGACGAAGACAAGTGCCGCCGTATCGAGCCCCGCTGCCGTGACCGAAAGCGCGGACACGGACAGCAGCGCGTCCAGCTCGTCCGCCCCGACGACCGTCTCGGACGTCACCGTCAATGACGACGGCCAGTACGAAGCAACGGTGTCCAATGCCAAGGTCATGGACGCAAGCGGCACGGAGACGACATTCAACCTCCGGCTTGTCAGTGACACGGATGACACGACAGAGAGCGATTTCATCTCCGCGACGCAGGAAGTGGCCGGTACGGCGGACAGTGATGGTTCCGTCGGAGCGTCTGCTTCCTCAGCGGACAGCACGGATGAGTCGGACGACACGGCCAATACCGGCAGTGTCATTCTCATTCCGGGCATGACGGCGGATGACCTCAAGGAAGCCGCCCAGGCGGAAGCGAAGAAGGAGATCACGAGCGAAAGTGTCTCCGACGCGCTGTCTACGACCACGCACGCGGCATCTGTGGGCGACTCCGTCACTCTCAAGGTCGGCAGCGTGGTCAAGCTCAATACCGGCCACGGCACGCACCGGTTCACAGTCAAGGACGCATCCGGTTCGGAATACTATGCGTACTGCCTGGAGCCGTCCCTGAATGCGCCGGCGAGTGAGGGCGGAACCGCTTCGGAGACGGTCACGAAAGTGATTACAAACAAGTCAACGAACGACAACGACCTCACGCTCCTCTACTGCGCGTACTACCTGTACGGCGGCCCCGGCTGGGGACAGCCGAACACCTCCGTGTCCGGAGGCACGTTTGATCCGGGCCAGAAGGATCAGGACAGCTATAACTACCTGCTGACACACGAAATCCTGTCGGTCGCGTTTGCAAACGGCAACCAAGGCGTCATCGTGGACGTCGGGGATCCCGGCACAGTAACAGGCGTCATGCAGTGGTATAGCAGCATTAAAAAGCACAAGGGAGAGGACGGCACGTTCCCGGCCATCCCGGACAGTTACACGTTCTGCGTTCTCTACAACAACAAGCCCGTACAGCACATGAGCTACGGCTCCGTCCGGGCGCGGATCGTCGTCCCGATTCAGAAGGTTGACTCCCAGACGCTGGAGCCAGTCAAACAGGCCGGATTCAAGTTCACGGCTTATTATAAGAAGGGCGAGGTGAAGTCCACCAACCCATCCGATTATGACTATCTGGGAACCGTAACCACGGATTCCGAAGGACAGGCGAAGTTCGTCACCGGCTGGGTCGGCAGCGCGGCGAGCAACTACACGAACTGGCTCGCGTCGAACCGGACCTGGACGTTCCTCATTCAGGAGACAGGCACCCCGGACGGCGGCAAGTACGGACTCAACTCCTCGCCGCTCCGCTACGCGTTCACGTTTGCGGCCAGCGATGGTGTACATTACCTCTCCTCCAATCAGCAGGAGTCGAACCATCCGTGGATGTTCTACGCGCCGGACGGCACGATCAAGTTCGGTGATCCGAAGCGCGGAAGAGTCGCCATCAACCTTCAGAAGACGGACGCCTCGACCGGCAAGGCGGTGAACCTCGCGGGATTCACGTTCGACGCCTACTACACACAGGGCGCGACGACTTCGAAGAATCCGAGCGATTACACGCTGCTGAAGGCCGGAATGCCGACAAATGCAAACGGCCAGATCGGCATCGCGACCGGCTATGTCGGCACGGCGAAGGACACCTACGCCGAGTGGGTGAAGGCGAACCCGACGTGGACGTTCCTTATCGTCGAGAAGTCCGTTCCGGCAGGCTCCGGCTACGTGCTTAATCCGACCCCGATGACGTATACTGTGGACCTCACGAAGGCCACGGCGGACAAGGAAACCGCCGGCCTCTACTGGGGCAAGGATACGGCCAACTTCGCCAACACGAAGCAGCTGCAGGGCAAGGTCGGGATCAAGATCCAGAAGAAGGACGCGGATACCGGAAATGACGTGAAGCTCGCCGGCATCACGTTCGACGCGTATATTGCAAAGGGTAGCACGACGTCCACGACGCTTTCCGACTACACAAAGATCGGCACGGTGACAACGGATGCAAACGGCGTGGCCAGTGTCGAGACCGGGGACGTCGGAACAGCCGCTGACACGTACGCGGACTGGGTCAAAGCAAACCCGACCTGGACGTTCCTCCTCAAGGAGACGTCCCTTCCGGCAGGCTCCGGCTATGCGTTGAATGAGACGCCCCTGGTCACAACCGTGGACCTCACGAAGGCGAAGGCTGACACGAAGGACGCCAGCCTCTACTGGGCATCGAACACGATCTCTTTCACGAACAAGAAACAGGTGCAGGGCGAGGTCGGCATGAAGATCCAGAAGAAGGACGCCGATACCGGAAATGACGTGAAGCTCGCGGGCATCAAATTTGATGTCTACTACGCGAAGGGCGGCACGTCCTCGACAAACCTCAGCGACTACACGAAGTTTGCCACGGCGATAACCGACGCGAATGGTCAGGCGGCTGTCCATACCGGAAAGGTCGGCACACTGGCTGATACGTACAGTGACTGGGTGAAAGCGAACCCGACATGGACGTTCCTCTTCAAGGAGACATCCGTTCCGGCAGGCTCCGGCTACACGCTCAATACGAAGCCGCTCATCCAGACGGTGGACCTCACAAAGGCGACGGCGGACAAGACGGCGGCCGGCCTCTACTGGGCGCCGAACACAGCCGAGTTTACGAACACGAAGCAGATCAAGGGTCATGTCGGCGTGAAGCTCCAGAAGACGGACGCTTCGACCGGCAAGGACCTGAAGCTCGCGGGAATCACCTTCGATACCTACTACATGGAAGGCGAATCCACATCGACGGAGACAAGCAAGTACACGAAGCTCGGCACGGTCACGACGGACGCCAATGGTCAGGCGAACATCGAGACCGATCAGGTTGGTACACCGGCCGATACGTACAATGACTGGGCGAAGGCGAACCCGAAATGGACGTTCCTTGTCGTCGAGAAGTCCGTTCCGGCAGACTCGGGCTATACGCGGAATGACAAGCCGATGACGATCACGGTTGACATCACGAAGGGCAAGGCCGACGCAAGCGACGAAAGCCTTTACTGGGGCGCGGACACGCTGAAATTTGCGAACAAGCAGACGCCTCCGACAACCACACCGACACCGGTTCCTCCGACTCCGACACCGACGACCACACCGCCGGCTCCGAAGACACCGACCATCAAGACCACGGCGACATCGAGCGGAAGCCACGATGTCATGCTGAACGAGAAGACGCTGGAGACGACGACCGTCACCATCAGCGATGTGATTGAACTGGCGAACCTTGAAAGCGGAACAAGTTACACGATCAAGGGCGAGCTGCACAACGCGACAACCGGAGACAAGATTGCCAGCGCGAAGGCAAGCGATATCACGTTCAAGGCGACAAGCGATACGTCTACGCAGACGATGACGTTCACGGTCCCGGCAAAGGATGTGGCGAATGTCAAGACGGTCGTGTACGAAAAGCTGTATAAGAGTAGCGATCCAACACACTCTCTGACTTCGGAAGCAAATCCGAAAGAAACAACGCAAACAGTCTCCTTCACGACGCCTGGTCTTTCAACCTCTGCAAAGTCCGGCACAACCGGCAAGCAGCAGGCGGACGCGCTGTCCACGAAGGAAACGGTCGTCGATACCGTCAAGTATACGGCACTCCAGACCGGCAAGAGCTATACGGTCAAGGGTACGCTCATGCTGAAGGCGTCCGATTCCGATACAACCGGAACAGCGATTGCGACGGCAGAGAAGACGTTCACACCGGCGACAGCCAACGGCTCGATTGACCTGACGTTTACCTACGACGCGACGAAGTACGTCGGCAAGACAGTGGTTGCTTTCGAGGAACTGCAGCAGGGCGGCGTCACGGTGGCGACGCACAAGGATCTGACCGATACAGCGCAGTCCGTGTACATCCCGTCCATCGGAACCAAGGCAGCGGGCACGGATACCGGCATCGACCATCAGGTCGCGGAAAATGGCAAGACGATCACGGATACCGTGAGCTACACGAATCTCCTTCCGGAGACGACCTACAAGCTCGCCGGAACACTGGTCAACAAGGCAACCGGCAAGGAAGCCCTGACAGCGGATGCATCGTTCACGACCGGCAAGGCGGCCAGCGGCGCGGCAACGGTCTCCGGTACAGCGGATGTGGTGTTCAAGATCACGGACGCAGATGCGATGGTCGGAACGACCTTTGTTGCCTATGAGACTCTGTCTCTTGGAGACACGGCGATCGCGGAGCACAAGGACCTGACGGATGCCGGCCAGACGGTCTACCTGCCAAAGGTCGAGACACAGGTCAAGTCCGATACGACCAGCACGCAGGCCCAGTTCGCCGCGAAGGACACGAAGATCACGGATACCGTGAACATGAGCGGCCTGAAGAGCGGACAGACGTATGTCATCAAGGGAACGCTCATGGACAAGGCAACCGGCAAGGCAGTGAGTAACGTCACGGCTGCGCCGACAGAAGTGAAGTTCACGGCAAGCGCCGCAACCTCGACACAGACGATCCAGTACACGTTCGACAGCACAAAACTGGAAGGCCATACGGTCGTCGTTTTCGAAGACCTGTATGCGGTCGATTCCACCGGCAAAGAAACGCTCGTCGGTAAGGAAGAAGACCTGCAGAGCAAGACACAGGCGATGCTGCTCACGCCGCACGGTCCGACACTGTACGCCGGCGGCACAGGCACTCGCTGGATCTATGTTGCGGGCATCGGCCTCGCGGCTGTGGCGGTCATCCTCGTTGTTCTTCTTCGGAAGAAGAGGAAACCGAACGCCTGAGATAACTGAATAGCGGTCACAAACGGACTCCGGTCCGTTCCGGGCGGCCTCTCATGAAACGGAGGGCCGCCCGTTTTTTATGCCTTCAACCGCTTCACCAGAAAAAATGTCCGTCCGTGAGTCAAAAATCGAAAGAAAATGTGCGCACCCTGCCTTAAATGTGGCATACTAGAAACAGAGCAAAAACATCAAATCTTTGTGGAAGAAGCAGCCTGGAAGGAGAACTTGCTTCCCCACAAGGAATGCAGCATGTATGTAGGGTGAAGTTCAGTTTTTTGCTTTCCGGCATACTGAATGCGTACCTATACACACGCCAATGGAATTACCGAACAGAAAGTCGGAACAGACATTGGCGGAATTTATTTCGCGCAACACGCGCAGGAGGGATTTTATGAAAAGGAATCAGTTACACAAGTTGCTGGTGCCGGTTCTCTGTGTGGGACTGGCCGTGCAGCCGATGGCCGTCCCGGTACTGGCAGACAGTCCGGCGGCAAGCACAACCGTAGCCGCTGCCGCTACGTCATCTTCGGCATACGATGAAGCAAAGGCAGCGTACGACGCAGCCGTCACTGCAAAGACCAACGCGGATACAGCAGTCACGAACGCACAGGCAGCGGTCGATGCGGCACAGAAGGCGTACGATGAAGCGACGACGACAAATTCTTATACCTTTTTTCAGTGGATGGGAGATTCTTACGCAGCTGAGTATCTGACAAAAGAAGATGGTTGTCAGTATACCAAAATTGGTAACGCTGATGACGCCACAAGTATTGCAAATTTAAAACAGGCTCTTACATTTCTTGAACAGTGCAATACTATTAGAAAAAGTGTAGGTCTGCCTGAACTGACAACAGATTCTTTATGTATGGCGGAAGCGGAAATCTATGCCAATTGGTCTTCGGTTGACATGCAGCATCATGGAACTTTCGAGAACCTGGCCTGGTCAACCGATCCGTATAAGCAGTGGTATACCGATGAAAAGCTGAATTACGAAAAGGGAAGCGGCCAGACAGGACATTACCTGAATATCATTAACTCAGGTATATTGGTAACTGGATATGGATATAATTCCAGCAATTATACAAACGCTCAGGAATTCTGGGTTGATTCAGAGACGCCTACTTATACCGTCTCCGAATACGAAAATAAGCTGAACGAATATCTGGCATCCGTCGAGGCGAACGCGGCCGACGAGAAGGCGGCGCTGACGAACGCGCAGAATGCTCTTGCGGACGCGAAGACCAAGCAGACGGAGGCCGCCGATGCGCTGACAAAGGCCAAGGCCGCGCTCAATGCCGCGTCAGTGACGCCGACCCCGACCAGCACGCCGGTTCCGACGGCGACACCGAAGCCGACCACGGCTCCGACGACTAAGCCGACCGCGGCTCCGACGAGTACGCCGAAGCCGACAGCAACACCGACCACGGCCCCGACGAGTACGCCGAAGCCGACGGCCACACCGACGACGGCTCCGACAGCAACGCCGACGACAAAGCCGACGGCGACTCCGACTATGAAACCGACCACGGCTCCGACAGCAACGCCGACGACAAAACCGACAAGTACACCGACAAGTACGCCGACCACAAAGCCGACAACGGCACCGACCGCAACGCCGACAACGGCACCGACCGTAACGCCGGCTACGAAGCCGACAACGGCACCGACGGCGACACCGACCACAAAACCGACAAGCACACCGGCTCCGACCGCAACGCCGAAGCCGACCACGACACCGGTTATCCCGACCGGTGAGCCGTGGCAGTACACGGTATCGGATGTTAGCAACGAGCACGAAGATTTTTGTACGAACCTGCTGTACAGGGCGAAGATCCCGAACGTAAAACACATCTACTTCGCGGTCTGGTCCGCCCGTAACGGACAGGACGATATCGTCTGGAAACAGGCCGCAGATGAATCTGACTACTACGTCGAGCACTTCGGTTATGAGACAGACTTCTACATTTCGAAGGACTTCAAGCCGAGCGACGGAGTGCTTGACGGCACGTACAACGCGCACTGCTACGCCGAGCTTCAGGACGGCACGATGGAATTTATCGCCGGCACGACGTTCGAGGTCAGCGGTCACGACCGGACACTTGCGGTGAAGCCGAAGACGGAAAATACGGAGTACGAGGCAGCATTGACCGGCGCGAAGGTGAAAGACGCGACAAAGGTCTACTTTGCGGTCTGGTCCGCGGTGAACGGACAGGACGACATGCACTGGCTGAAGGCGGACGAGACGGGCGACGAATATCATGCCGACGTTAAGATCTCCGACTTCAACGGCTCCGGCGTCTACAACGTCCACTGCTACGCGCAGATGGCGGACGGCTCGATGAAGTTCCTCGGAAGCACAACGTTCAGCATCTCCGGTAAGGAAGCGCTTTCGATGTACCGCCTGTACAACCCGAACAGCGGCGAGCACTTCTACACAAGCAACCAGGGCGAGAAGAACCATCTCGTTTCGGTTGGCTGGAACTATGAAGGCGTCGGCTGGGACGCACCGCTTTCCGGCAAGCCGATCTACCGCCTCTACAACAAGAACGCCGGGGATCACCACTATACGGGTAGCGAAGAGGAACGCGATGGTCTGGTCGCGAAGGGCTGGAAATATGAAGGCATTGCCTGGTATACGGCGTCGTCCGCAACCGGCAAACCGCAGTACCGTCTGTACAATCCGAACTGCACGGGAGCTGGCGCGCACCACTACACCGGCAGTACCAAGGAGCGCGACGATCTCGTCGTCCTTGGCTGGAAGTACGAAGGCATTGCATGGTACGGCATGTAAAAATGCAGACGAACGATTCAAGGAATCGATAAAATTATAGATCGTAAGGTCTGACGAAGCCCCTGTGGGAGAAATCCTGCAGGGGCTTTCGTGTGCCTTGGAAAAGGCCGGGCAAGGTAGCGGGTATGCCGTCTCCGTGGGTGTATCGGATCAAAATAGATACAAAAGCGAAGACAAAGGAGAGACTGAGAATGTTACGGAAGTTTTTTACCCATTGCGGCGACGAAATCGGTCCTGAACCCTGCATTCCCCTTCTGCTATGCCTGTTCTTTTTGTGGTAGAATGCCATCAGACATGGACTGCTCCCGTCCGTCTATCATCCGTCCCCGCTTTTCCGCCGTCTGTTCCGTATGCCGCTTGGCTTTACGTAAATCTTGCATACTGAGAGTGACCCCCATCCGGCAAGCATAAAGCTCCGGGTCGGCACACGCCCGGAACCAGCAAGAACAGGAAATTGACGGAACGTGGACGGAACAGGGAAACAGGCGAGGGCAATTCTTCGCCAAGACAGGAACAGGAAGGAACTAACGGAACTTTTTTTAAGGAGGGTAGCTGTATGGATACACAGATCGAAACAAAGCTGGTGCCGGCAAAGCCGACGCTTGTCGTGGTGGATTTCAACCGGCGCGCGAAGCTGGAACTGGAAATCGAGCGGCAGGGATTCACAGTTTCCAAACGATATCCGTTTTTCTCGTTTTTTGAGACGAGCCATTCGGAAAACAACCCGAATGGATGGTCGGCATGGGATGTTCAGGATATCTGCGATGAGACATTTGGTGATCTCGTTGATGCCGGCCTGGAGCCGGGCGTGCTTGAGGTAAACGCGACACCTGAGTCTGTTGTCGCGCTTGACCGGGAGATCATGCGGAAGCGGCTTGGCGCTGTCACAGGACGCATCGGAACCGTTTCGGAGTCAGAACTTCTCGATCTCGAACTGGACGGCGTAGACGAGGAAACAATTCGCGACATTAAGGAACAGATCGAGGCAAACCGCAAAAAGGAACGCGAGGATTCTGACTACATGGAGGATCTGGACGAACCGGATACGCTGTGATCCGGCATGAAAAAGGGCTGCTGTGCCAAGTGGTACGGCGGCTCTTTTTTTTTGTGTGTACGGAAGGGACGCTTTGGCCGGTTCGATGTCTGCGTTTCTGACATACTTCAGAAAAGACAAATCTGAAGGAGGACATATATAGATGCGACCCGCAAGAATGGACATCGACTACGATGAATGGAGATACAAGGTACGCTCATTTCTCGCTATCACAAAAGATATGCCGCCAAGAGAGCGAAACGCCAAACTGACGGCACTGTTCCGGGCGCTGGAGGACAACGGAAATTCGCACTTTGCGGAGAAACACTGCGGAACCACACAGGCTGCGCTGCTTCAGCGAATCCGGGACAAAGAACAAAGGAATTTAGCCGGATTCCGCCCGGATAAAGAATATGCCGCCTCCGCGTTTTCTTCGGAGCGGGACATGGTGGAATGCCTGCTGAAGACCATACAGGTTCGCATGGAAGATATCTATCAGTAACAGCAGAGTACCACGTCCAAACGTCGCAGAGACGCCTGGGCGTGGATGAATGCCTACTGGTTTTTGATGTAATGGTCAACAGCCTCACAACTGTTGTACCCAACAGTCGTGACAAAATAGCTGTCCGTCCAGAAAAGGTGCCGGTCTTTGCGCCAGTAAAATTTCCGCAGCTCGTCCGGGTATCTCGCCCATGTCATGCGGGCCGAGCGGGTCTTTAACATATTGACAAGCTCCGTCAGCTTCTTGTCCGGCGGGGCTTCAAACAGGATGTGGACATGGTCCTCCTCCCCGTTCATACGGACTACGCGGCACCCCTGGTTTTCAAGCCCGTCGCGCAGTGTCTTGTATACGCACTCCCTGACTTCGCCAACGAGCGCTTTCCGCCTGTATTTCATGACCAGTACCAGATGGTATTGAAGCAGGAAACAGCTGTGACGGTTTTTGTAATAGATTCCGTTCGTTTTCTGCATGATTATGCCTCCAAATGATTGACACCCGAACGTGCTTTCTGCTATAATTATAGCAGGGAACAAGCACAGCGTCAACACAGACAGAAAGGAGACATCCATGGCGTACGGAATCATGAAATACTGCATCAGCCGGGACCGCATGCCGGACCTGTCTGCCTATCTGGACGGACAGACGCGCATGGCGAAGCTCCTGCGGAATGCCGCCCTGTTCCGGATCAGGAACCATTTTACGGCACAGCAGAAGGAATCACTGACAGACAACGAGCAGGAGGTCGAGGATGAGATCGCGCGTGCTGTGGCCGCCGGCATGAAACAGCCGAAAGCCATGCTGACCTACGAGGAGCTCTGGAAAATCATGACGGTATGCAGCAACCCGGACTATTATGCCGGGCTTTCCATGCAGTGCGCGCAGAACGTGCTGAAGCAGGCGTGCCGTGATTTCAAGGGATGGCTTGCCGCGCTCAAAGCGTACAGGATACACCCGGAAAAGTTTCTCGGAAAGCCCCGGATGCCCGGATACGTCAAGTCCGATCAGGCCATCGCCAAGTACACGAACCAGGACTGCCGGATTCAGCCGGACAGGTCCCTGAAGTTCCCGAAAACAAAGCAGCGGCTCCCGCTCGGCCATGCCTTCCCGGACGGGGCACCCCTGAAGGAAGTGCAGGTCATCCCGGAATACGGCTCGTTCCGGGTCATCGTCATCTACGAGACAGAAGACAGCACGGTGCCGTCTCCCGGCACCTGTCACGCGGCCATTGATTTCGGCGTCAACAACCTCGCAGCCATCGTAACGGACAGGGACATTCCCTGCCGGATTTACAAAGGCGGGGCTGTCAAAGCCGCAAACCAGTGGTACAACAAGCAGGTATCGCGTCTGAAGTCCGTTATGATGAAAGGGAAAGACCCGGATAAGTACCACTGCCCCCAGACAAAACAGATGACGGCTCTTGCCCGCCGCCGGAAGTATTTCCTTGAGGACTACTTCCACAAAACGGCAAAAGATATCGTTGGATGGTGCATACAGAACGGCATCGGGACGCTTGTCTGCGGACACACAAAGCTCTGGAAGCAGAATGCCAATACCGGGAAGAGGAACAATCAGGCATTTGTGCAGATCCCGTTCAATAGCCTGATGCGGATATTGGAATATCTGTGCGCCAGGGCCGGCATTCTCTTCCTCGAACAGGAAGAGTCCTATACATCCCAGGCCAGCGCCGTGGACCGGGACCCGGTTCCCGTTTTCGATGGGAACCATAATCCGGATGTTCATTTTTCCGGAAGCCGGATCAGGCGCGGCCTGTACCGGACAGCAGACGGCACGTGTGTCAACGCGGACCTGAACGGAGCGGCCAACATTCTGAGAAAAGCGGTTCCGGGGGCATTTGACGGCATGGATGTGAAAGCCATCCTCCGGAATATCAACGTCGTCCGTTTTGGGAATCTTTACAAAGTAAGCGGCTGATACCCGCGACAGAGGCCGTGTGAACCGGCCCGCTTATGGCACGGACAGCCCTCGTGGTCCGAAAGGGGCAACTGTCACGACTGTACAGATACCCTATCCATACCGAAGGCATGGGTAGTGGTAAGTTCATCGTAAGCTGGATCATACGCCGAATGGCGAGACGTTCGCGATTGATTATGCGTTTGGCGATTCAAAATATCAGGCTGCCGGGTATCAGACGCGCCAGACAGGCCTGAACCTGACCGATGGCTCGAAGCTCCGGGAGATGGAAAGCAACGTGACCCGTCTCATTCTGCGCCGGGACGTACATGCTCCGCTCGGGTTCACGCTGGTATCGGCCTTTCCATTGGTTGAGCGGAAGGAGATCCGCCACCTGCGGGATGCGATGGACCGAAACGGCGAGAGAGGTGTCATCACACTTCGGGAGACGGGACGTGACCTGCGGCCGCTGGTTCAGGCGGAAGAGACGTACCGGGCCGCTACGCCGATGAAACAGGTCTTCCTTGACCATATGGCAGATCCGCATGCCTGTTTGTCTGCCCGTCTGAACAGGGACCCGGGGACGGGGCAGGAAAGCCTTGTGTTTTTCCTGCACACGGACGATCCCGCCCGGCAGTTCCGCGCCTTTCTGTCGGACCGGGGAGAGGTGACACTCAAGGCATACAGGCAGGGCGCCGACCACAGGTGGAAGGCAGACCGGGTGACGGTTCCCGGAACGGATATCCGGAATGCCGGGAAGGCGTATGTCGGTCCGGGCGAAGAGGCCCACGGCTGGTTTGAAGCGCGGTTCCCGCAGGCCGGCCGGGAGATTGGAGAGGTCCGGCGGAACATGCGATCCCATGGCCTTAACGTGCGGGACGGGACGGAGCCGGCGGAGAAGAAACACCGCATCGTAACCGTGACGCATCAGGAACGGATGGCGCGGACAGGGTCAGACGGACGGAGCCGGCATGCCGGGACGCCCCGGTATCATTCCGGCCCGGACAGGCAGGCAAAGCCCGCGTACCGCGAGTCGAGCTGTACCCCGGAACAGGGCAGACGCAAGCCCACTCCGGAAGAAGTTGCCCGCCAGACAGACCGGCTTCAGAAAGACCTGAACCCGACGGTCGAGGCGCTTATGGATCAGTCGGTTCTGTTCGACCACACGCCGGGAAGCTGGAAGGGGCGGGAAGATTTGTATATCGGCATCGTCCAGAAGTCCCGGGCGCTGCTCCACGCTTTTCAGGTGCTCCGGGAGGCGGGCTGCCTGAAAGACCCCGATCTTGCTCTTACGGCCTCTGGCCATATATCGACGCTGCAGTTTGCGCTCGCGGGTCTGGTCGCGCACAAGGCCGAACTGGAGTCATATCTAGCCGGCCGGCTTCAGGCATACGAGGCACGGACGGACAATGGCCGGATACAGGGAGCATCAGCATCTGATCTTGCGCGGGACCTGGCCGGCGGCCGGCATCTGGCGCAGGAAATCCGCACGGTGTACGAGGTGACGGAGGGTCACAACCACACGCCGGACATCCTGACCATCCGTGACGCAAAGCTGCAGGATCTGTCCCGCGCCGAACGGAAACTGGCCGCTGCCTTCGTGAAGACAGCCATGCGGGAGCTGGAGAAGGACGAATGCGTCCCCGGCGTCTGCGGAATTCAGTTTGAGCAGAAGCGGGGCAAGGGCTTTCTGCAGATAACAGTTCCGGAGGCGGACGGCGGCATAACGGATGTCCGCGTGCCGGTAGCGTTCATGGAACCATTCGGCGTGACGGAAAAAGACGCGGAGCGTCTGGCCGAGGCGGATGCCCGGAGCCGCGCCAATGTCCGTTCGTCCGACGACTACGACTTCCACTAAGGCGCAGGCCTTGGCAGGGCAGCGGGAGAGGAGAAACCGCCACGCCCTGCCAATCTGCAGGGGCTTTCGTTGTGTGGCGGGATTAGGCTTGGGCGGGGCAGCGGGAGAAACACTTGCGAAAGGGTACAAAAAGAGGCAGCATTGCCGCTACCTCTGAAAACAGAAGAATCCCGCATGCATCACAGGAGCAGATCCCGATAGTCCCGCCGACAATCCAGAACACCGTCTACGTAGACGGTCTGATCCCGAATCTGAAACAGGATCATGTAATGCTTTTCGAACATCAGAAAGCGGTACAGGTTTCTTGGAAAATACGCCTTCGTCAGCCACGGGCATCGCTGCGGCATCTGATCCAGCGAATGCGCGGACTTCCAGAAGGCGTCCGTTAACCGCTCCGCTGCTTCCGGACTGACCTGGGCCAAAAAGGCGGCATGTCTGATCATCATCTGCGAAGCTCTGGATGATATCACCACGTTGTATTTATTCTGCGACGCCACGGTTCGTTACCTCCCTGATCGCATCGCGCATCATCGCCGTGACCTCGTCGATGGAATACCCCATGTCTCCCCGTGCCCGGTCCTCTTCTGACGCGAGTAGCTCTTCCCGCAGTTTCAACATCTGTTCCCGGCGGTTATAGGTGTCAATGTCCATGACAACCAGATCTCCGTCCCCGTTTTTGGTTAAAAAAACAGGCTCTTCGCTTTTCCGGCATAAATCGGCAATTTCATTATAATTCTGTCGAATAGCCGCAGACGGACGAATGTTCATAAAAAGCCCTCCTTTCTTATCTGATACCTATATTATAACTAAATTGTACTATGCCGTCAATCCTTTGCTGATACGATCTTCGATGTGTGTTGGAAGCACAAACACAGCCGGATTGGCGTTTTCGATCAGAGCTACCAACTCAGACTTTGCCTGGTACACGGCGTCGTCCTCTACGGGCAAGCCGCAGTATCGTCTGTACAATCCGAACTGCACGGGTGCTGGGCTTGCGCTGCTTGCGTTGTTTGCGTTGTTTGCGTTGATCTGAAAGATCAAAGCTCTCTGAAAGATCAAAGCTCTCCGAAGGATCAAAGCCCCTCGAAGAATCAGAGCTCCGCATCACTACACCGGCAGCACCAAAGAGCGCGACGATCTCGTCGTCCTTGGCTGGAAGTACGAAGGCATTGCAGAGCTGGGACGTGCGTCCCCGCAAGTGGTACGACATGTAAAAACGAAGACGAACAGTTCACGGAACTGATAAAAAAATAAGGCCTAACGGCCTGACGAAGCCCCTGCGGGAAGGTAAAGCGCCTTTCTGCGGGGGCTTTCGTCTTCCTGTAGGCAGGACAGCGGATGTGGATAAATCAAATGCCGTATCTGATTTTGCACTTAACTAAGACGCACACAGATAAACAGAACGCCTTTTCGCTCCGCTTTTTGTGTGGTAAAATAAAAAGAATTAAACGATGGAAGGAGGACGGCGTATGCGGGAAACGAATACGGTAAAAAAATCCCGGCAGGAAAAGAAGCAGATCGGACAATTTTTTACAGATCCCCGTACGGCTGCCTATATGGCCTCCTGCATTGAAAACCCGCAAAAACAGACACTCTCTGTACTGGATATGGGTGCGGGAGACGGCATTCTGTCTCTTGCGCTAATCCGCCGTCTTCTTGCGTTTCCGGTCAAAGAGTTAACTGTCACGCTCGCAGAAAATGATCTGTTGATTCTTCCCGCGCTGATTGACACGGTAAACACAATGGATATGCTGTGCCGCGAACATCATATCCGGCTGCATACCCGGATTCTGGCGGTCGATTATCTTTTGGCGGATGATGATCAGGAATATGATATCGTGATTGCAAACCCGCCGTATCGGAAAATCCGAAAAGACGCGCCAGAGGCTGTTCATATGGCCGCTTATGTCAGCGGACAGCCGAACCTGTACGCCCTGTTTATGGCAAAAGGAATCGAGCATCTGAAGGAAAACGGACAGGTCGTGTATATTGTTCCGCGTTCATGGACGTCCGGACTATACTACCAGAAAGTCAGGAATTTTCTGCTTCAGTCGATTCGTCTGTCCCGGCTTCTTGTGTTTTCTGATCGGACGCTTGCGTTTTCATGCGAAGACGTGCTGCAGGAAACGATGATTCTTGCCGGACGGAAAACACGGGAGCCTTCGAGAATCCGGCTGGATATTTATAAGGACTGTTCGTTTCAGGACGGAACCCGGTTTTTCTTTTCGGACGACGAGCTGATTACGAAAGACGGGATTTTATGTCTTCCGGAAAATGAATCACAGATCAAGGCCCTGCGGAAATTTTCCGGTCAGATGTCTGATTTTGGATCGTACGGATACGTGTTCCGCACGGGGCCGGTGGTTGAATTCCGCAATCGGGAGTATCTGTCTGAGGAAGAGCGCCCCGGGGACGTTCCGCTGATTCGCGGAATCAACATCCAGATGGGAGCATCTATCTTGTTTCCGATTCGCACAGGCAAAAATCAGTATATTTCATCAAAAGCAGAATCCGTTCTGATCCCGAATCAGAACACGGTCATGGTCCGGCGTCTTGTCCCGAAAGAGTCGCCCAGGCGAATGATTGCGGCTCCTTATTTTTCCGGAAGGGAAAAAGAAACCGATGCCATTGGCGTCGAAAACCACGTCAATTATCTGACGAGAGCCGATGGGACGCCATTGTCCGCTTTCGAGGTCAAATGGATGTCCGATCTGCTGCAAACCGAAGATTATGATCAATATTTCCGGGCAACGGGCGGAAGCACGCAGATCAATGCGTCAGACCTGAACCACCTGCCCCTGAGAGGAGAACCGATGAAAAGAAATGTAGAACAGTATGCGTATCCTTGCTTGAACGATGCCCGCGACATTCTGCGGGCGATTGGAATGCCGGAGACACTGTACAACCCGCGCTGTGTGATGACGTTTTGCGCCTGCGCGGAAGTAACTGACGAAAAATGGAAACGCATGTCAGAGGCATATCATACGACACACGATATCATCGGCTTTATTAACGAACATTTTCCGAACAAGGCCGGACTGGATAAACAAGGATATCAGCCAAACAGCCGGGAAACTTTCCGGGATGAAACGCTCCACTGCTGGGTTAATGCCGCGATTATGGAGGCCCGTCCGGGGATTCCGACAAACAGCAGCGAAAACGGATATCGCTTTACGGCTGAATTTGCCGCGCTTGTACGCACGTATCATACAGAGGACTGGGAAGACCAACTATCTGCCTTCCGCGCGACGCACGAAGATTACAAGACGCAGCTCAAACAGGTAAAGGCGCTGGCAAAAGGATACCCGGTTTCGTTCGGCGGGCAGACATTCGAACTGAAACGAAACAAGCACAACCGTCTGCAGAAACTGATTCTGGAAGAGTTTGCTCCACGCTTCGCGAAAGACCCGGAGCTGCTGTACATCGGGGATGCAACCGATCGGGATCTTGTTATTGATCGGGACCGCATGCAGGAACTCGGCATCCATGTGTTTGATGATGTTTCCATTCTCCCGGATGTTGTTTTGTATGACAAAGGAACCAACCGGATTCTGTTCGTCGAGGCTTATTCCAGCACGGGCGAGTTCACCCTGGACAGGGTGAAGCAGGTTCTTTCTTTGTGCGAGACGACCTGTGAGCTGTCATTTATTACCGCGTTTGAGACAACCCGGAAGATGCTGTCCGTGTATCCGCATATTGCCTGGGATACAGATATATGGGTGGCGGAAGACGCCTCTCACATGACGCACAAAAACGGAGACCGATTTCTCGGGCGTACGCTGGAAAGCCTTGTGTCCTCCACGGATTCTGACTCAGACAAGGAATCACACACGTGAACTACTCGGCCATTCAATGACCGAGTAGTTCAGATGGAGAGGTTCACGACGCAAGATTGCCCTGCGCGGCCGCAGAAGCCGATTGTTCCAGATACCGCAGAAACATCTCATATACAATTCCTTTCTTCCCGCCATTTGCGGGATATACGGAGATTTCGTCCAGCGTTCCGTTCATCGGTTCCGTCTGAATTTGTCTCCGGGTGTGAGTTTTGTCAGACTGAAATGTCTGATTTGTTGCAGTCACGGTATGCCCGAACCGGGAAACGTGGGCTGGCGGGAGAGCAGAGCCGTCTGCCCCGGACACAGGAAAAGCCCCCGCTATCCGCAGGGGCTCTCACGTTTTTGTGCTCTACGTTTTGATTTTTTTTTGCATTTGCCTGTTCTTCTTTTTGTGGGGCGCGTTTTCCGACTCAGCCTGTCTGCTTATGCGGCCGGCTCCGCTCGATCATTTCCTTCGGAGTCAGCACGTCGAACGTCCGCTCAAGGCTGCCTTTCTTTCGGCAGTAATAATACACGGACGTCTTTGTCTCAAATGCTCTTCCGTATAACTCATAATCAAGAAAAGTGTGACTGTTCCACCATTTTTTATCATTTACCTCATACGGATTTTGTCTGTTTTTTCCAAAGCCTCTAAATGATGGGTGGCAAATCTTGCCTTGCATTACTCTGGATAAAGCCTCTTTTGTTTCAGCTTTTGTTCCATCTATAAATGTGACGGTTACAATCCATTGTACATGATGATTAGTTTTTCTTTTTGTTTTGACCACATCTGTGACAGTAAACGGAATTCCGTTATATGTGGTGGATTTCGCGCCAATATATTCGGAACGCATATGGTTCGGATTGTCCACCATTCCCTGACCTAAAGCGGAGCTTACTGTATTCACGATCGTTCCGTCTTCGAATTTAACAGTAATATTTTTTGAGTCTTTGTATTCCACAACCGTGCAGTTTCCACATCTGGTTGTGTGAAACACTTTCCCAACTGCGTATTTATCGCGAATACATATTTTAGGAATATTGTCGTTTTTATGAGATGAAGCTTTGCCGCTCTTAAATATGTCGAAATGGACATGCGTTTTGACTGCGCCGTCAGAAAAACGAATCGTACAGTCTTTATAACCGTGGTAGGCAATACATTCCGCGGGATTTCCCTCGATATCGGGGTAAATGTCACCAACATGGTCTTTTTTAAGTCCCTTTTTCGCTCCGGGCGGCAGTACTTTTCCTTTTACCAGCCATCCATAAAAACCTCCGTATGATCGGCGCATAAGCTCTGATCTTTCAGATCAGCGCAATGGGTACGCCGCCCATTCTTTTTGGGAATGGGCGGTGAGGAGCGCCCCTGGTTATTGATTCCGGTTATGC
>Ga0256404_1002919_pt1 | contig 36260 bp, 32 predicted proteins | sample RumenRJG_01DNA_FD_185990 | JGI IMG/M metagenome (GOLD analysis project Ga0256404, IMG submission 185990) | Bovine rumen microbial communities from Lethbridge, Alberta, Canada - RJG_01 | ecosystem: Host-associated > Mammals > Digestive system > Stomach > Rumen | place: Canada: Alberta | collected... | reverse complement strand
AAATTGTCTGTTTCTCTTTAACGATATGCGAGTAATATGTAGTCCCATGATAGCGAACCTTCTCTTTCGAGATTTCAACTTTCGGAGCCTGATATTCCTGAGCCTTGGAGATGGCAGCAGACGCTGCAATAAGGCACAAGGCGGCAAGTGAGCATATTAGTATTCTATTCATTTCCGTTCAAGCTTTGGGAAAACTGTAAAAGTTTCAAAGTGAATGATTTCCAAGAGAGCCGTGCTTTCTCTGAATGAATGTTTTCAGAGAAACTTTCCCGCAGGCTCTCATCGCTGAAATACCTGCGTATCTCCTTCAGGATGCTCTCTTCATCGGGCTTGTCTGCGACAAGTCCTGTGCCAGAGGCTCCTACTGATTCTTTCAGGCCGCCCACGTCGGTGACGACCATAGGCACTTCGAAATGGCAGGCTATGGCGCTAATGCCACTCTGCGTCGCAGATCTGTAAGGTAGGACTGCCAAGTCAGCCGCTGAAAAATATTCCTTTACCTCGGAGTCTTTAATATAATGAGTGAAACAGTGTATTCTATCTTTTGCCGGTGACTCATCTATTATTTTCTGATATAGCTCGAAAGGGCCGTATGGCTCACCGGCCACGATCAGCTGATAACTGTCGTCCAGCTGGCCGAAAGCCCTGAGGAGTATGTCCAATCCTTTATATTCCCTTATGAGACCGAAGAATAGCAGGTTCTTCTTCCCATGTTCCAGCCCTAGGGTATTCTCTGCCTCCTCTTTAGGCAGCTTTTCTCCGAAATGGGAATATATCGGGTGAAAAAGCGTTATGCATCGTGCCGCTGGGCTCAGTTTCTTTAAATCAGCGGCTACCTCGTCGCAGAGGGTTATGTTGCCGGTGCAACCTGACAGAAAATATTTCGTGAGTGGCGCATCGAAGAATTTAGGCTCATGGGGGATTACATTGTGCAGGATTGAGACGACTCTGCAATGCTTTGAGAGCCCTTTGGCGACATATCCTAGCGAAGGGGCCAGGAACGACATCCAATAACTGATGATGACGAGGTCTGGCTTCCATTCCCGGATGGCTTTCAAAGTCTTCCGATAAGTGAAAGGATTCACGGTATCGAGCAGACGCACGCTTTCAATTGGCGCTGCCTCATCGTCGGCAGTAACATACTGGGTCTTGCCAGGGAAGAGGAACTGAGGGTATTGACGCTTGAAGTTGAAAGCTTTTACGGTTTCCGTCTTGCCCAGTTCCAGGAAAAGATTCGCGTTGAACTGAGCTATCCCTCCTCTGTAAGGGTAGAAACAAGATAGAAAGGCTATCCTCAAGGCTGATTATTTTGTGGTGTCCGCAGGCGATGTGGTCCCTTTAGCCTTATTCTTCACGTACTCGTCGTTCAGGCCGGCTATGATTTCATCAGTGATGTCCAGGCTGGGATCGCCGACTGCCACGGGAGCAGGAAGAACGCTTCCCTGCGTGCTAATGATCATGGCGTATTTTTTCTCCTCGTTGAGTTTCTGCAGGTATGTGTTTATGGCATCGCCGATTTTATTCATCATGACGCTCTGCTCCTCGGCGATTTCCTGCTGCTTCTGATTCGTGTAGTTGTTGAAACTGTTCTGTTGCTCTTGAAGTCTCTGACCCCTCTGCTCGGCGACAGAACGAACCAGAACGCCTTTGTCGATGTCTGACTGGAACTTGTTCACATCGTTCTGAAGCTTGGTGCCTCTGCGGTTCACTTCTTCCTGAATGCCTTGGATTTTGGTCTCAACCACGCTGCGAAGGTCATTCGCCATGTCATATTCATTGAGAACCCTATCCAGGTCGAACCATACTATCGATCCCTGCTGCGCTGCCTCTCCGGTAGGAGTGCTGGCTTTGGCAGTTCTGCTGCCTCCGTTGCTGGTGAGCATAAAGATTCCTAATGCTAATGCTACGACGAGCGAAATGACGCTCAGAATTAGTGGTGTCTGTTTCATGATATTTTCTTTTATTCTTAGTTTCTCTTAAACAGACAAAATTAAATAAAATATTACAAAAATACCTACCTTAGCGAATATGAATGTTATGAATATAGCAGTTTATACTAGAAATCCAGCTCTGAAGGGGGATAAGCGGTTTATTTCTCTTTGCGGGCAATTGGAAAAATGTGGCTTCAGCTTCAGCGAGATTCATTCGAGCGAAGATCTCTCTGCCGACACGGGGATGGTTATGAGCCTGGGCGGGGATGGAACTTTTCTTTCGGCTTCGAAACGAGTGGGGGAGAGCGGCATCCCGATCATAGGAGTGAACATGGGGAGGGTCGGCTTCTTGTCTGAATATACGCCTGAAGAGGCTGCTGATGCTTTGTCGACGGGGACATATTCAATTGAAGACAGAGCTTTGCTGAATGCTTCTGTGGAAGGAGAAATTATTGAGTCAGGAAGCTCTTTCTGGCCTTATGCTCTTAACGAAATCTGCGTGCACCGTTCTGGGGCTGCTATTCTAGGCATCGATGTCTCGGTTAACGGGGATGACATTCCGACATATTGGGCAGATGGCTTGCTGGTTTCTACGAGCAGTGGCTCAACGGCATATTCATTGAGCGTGGGCGGCCCGATCTGCACCCCTGATTCAAAGGTTCTCATCATCGCTCCTATTGCACCTCACAACTTGAATGTGCGGCCTCTTATCGTTCCCGACTCTACAAAGATAAAAATTCGGATGCGCTGCCGAGATGAACGTGTCCAGATGTCCATGGATAACCGGAGCCTGATTCTGAGACCAGATGCCGCAATATTCGTAGAGGTGGCACAATTTTCGCTTAAAAAGGTGCATCTTGAAAAGTCGAATTTCTTTAAAGCTCTCACCACTAAACTTTTCTGGGGTGAGGATATTAGAAACAACGTGGATAAGCGATGAACTCTAACAGTAACATTCCTACGCACGTTTCCATTATCATGGATGGGAACGGAAGATGGGCGAAGCAGAAGGGAAAAGAACGGATTTACGGTCATGCCGCAGGCGTAGAGAGCGTTAGGGCTTGCGTCGAGGCAGCAGCCGAGAGCGGGGTAGAATATCTCTCGCTCTTTGCTTTTTCCGAGGAGAACTGGGGCAGGCCGGATAGCGAGGTCTCTGGCCTGATGAGTCTCATGATGCAGACGATTCAGAATGAGATTCCTTCGTTGAAAGAGAAAGGCGTGAAGTTCAAGGTGCTTGGAAACCTTGAAAGGCTTTCCCCAGAGCTGCGTTCGGCTATCTCGAAGGCTGAGGCTGATACGGAGCCTGCTGAAGGCATGGCGCCTCTGCTGACATTAATCATATTCTTAAGTTATAGCGGGAAATGGGATATTCTTCAAGCCGCAAAAAAAATGGCTTTGGAATATTCAGGAAATCTTCAAAAAATGGAATCTCTAGGGGTCGATGATTTCGATCGGTTTTTAGTGACGCACGGAATTCCAGACCCGGATCTGGTGATAAGAACTTCGGGAGAGAAGAGAATAAGCAATTATCTTCTCTGGCAAAGCGCATATTCTGAGTTTTATTCAGTCGATGCTCTTTGGCCTGATTTTGGGAAAGAAAATTTCCGGCTTGCTCTGGAAGAGTATGGCAAAAGAGACCGCCGATATGGAAAAGTTAAATAATTGCTTATATTTGCAACTCTGTAATCCATGAAATTTGGTTTAATGAATATATTCAGAATTGCTGGCGTTCTGGCATTGCTTATGGCGAGCTTCTCGCTGATGGGACAAGATGTCAAGGACACCTTAGCTGCGAATTATATAGAGGTGGACTATGACAACCCGAAGAGCTATGTCGTCGGGGGTGTCACGGTGCGTGGGAACAAGTCTTACAGCAACAATCAAATTATTTCTCTCACGGGTCTTGCGAAGGGTCTCACGGTGACCGTTCCTAGCGACGCCATGTCTTCCGTCGTGGACAGGCTATGGGCTCAGAATAAGTTTGAGGATGTTTCTCTGGGAATTGACCACCTGAGCGCAGACGGAGACTCTGCTTTTTTCGTGATAGATATCAAAGAGCGACCGAGAGTGTCTGCTTGGCTGTTCACCGGCGTCAAGAAGGGAGAGAAAAAAGATCTGGAAGAAAGGCTGAAGCTTCGAAGAGGCGGTGAGTACTCCGATTACGTAGCCAGAACCTCCATCGGAATCATCAAACGTTATTACTCTGAAAAGGGTTTCCTGAATTGCGAGGTGAACGTCAAGTCGGAGCCGGATCCTGTGCTTAAAAACTTGATAAGGGTTACCTTCGAGGTGGATAAGGGGCTGAAGATTAAAATCCGCGACATTAATTTCGAGGGAAATACGGGGGTGTCGGACTTCAAACTGGCCAAGTCCATGAAGAAGACGAAGGCCAAGAAGATATATAACTTCTTTAACAGCAAGAAGTTTAATGAAAAGGAATATCCTAACGACAAGAAGAATCTCATAAGCAAATTCAACGAGGCCGGATATCGCGATGCCAGGATACTGAAAGATTCCATTTATTATGTGGAGCCGGGCAGGCTTGGAATCGATTTCAAGTTCGATCAGGGTGACAAATATTATTTCAGAAACATCACTTGGACAGGAAACTCGGTACATTCGGCAGACCAGCTGAATCAGATTCTGAACATTAAGAAAGGGGATCCGTACGACGTGGTCACGATGCAGAAGAGGCTGTTCGGCGGTGACAAGCAGAATGACTACGCTGTTTCGAAGCTATACCGCGACGAGGGTTATCTCTTCTTTCAGGTAATGCCTGTGGAGCTGAACATCGAGAACGACTCAGTGGATGTCGAGATGAGGATATCGGAAGGCAAGCAGGCCACTCTGAACAATATCGTCATAAATGGGAATGACCTTACTAATGAGAGGGTAGTCAGACGCCAGATATTCACTCGTCCTGGAGATTTGTTCAGCCAGACTGACTTCGAGAGGTCTATAAGAGAAATCGCTTCTCTGGGCCAGTTCGATCCTGAGGCAATATCCAAAGACGGTGGCTATTCAATCGTGCCTAATCAAGCAAACAATACGGTAGACATTGTATATAACGTTACTGAAAAGCCTTCCAGCCAGCTGGAACTCTCCGGAGGCTGGGGCGGCAATACATTCGTAGCGACGGTCGGCGTGAATTTCAATAACTTCTCTACGAGGAGAATGTTCGACAAGGGAGCCTGGAGGCCTGTGCCTCTGGGGGATGCCCAGAGCCTGTCTTTGCGTCTGCAGACGAACGGTACGTATTATACTTCGGCAATATTCGGATTCTCGGAACCTTGGTTGTTCGGGAAAAAGCCGACCTCTCTCAGCATCAACACGTACTATTCAAGGCAGACGAACTCCTCGATAGCGCTCGGCATGCTGAGCAATTCTAAAGTCATGCAGGTTTATGGCTTTTCTGGCGGCATTGGAACAAGGCTGAAATGGCCGGATAATTATTTCACTTTATATAATGGCTTGAGCTGGCAGACGTACGACCTGAAAAACTGGTACAGCGGATATTATCTTTTCTCAGATGGCGTTTCTCATAACATCAGTTACACGGCCAGCCTGTCAAGGACATCCACTGATCAGCAGATTTATCCTCGCCAAGGTTCTGTCTTTTCTACTACGCTGCAGCTCACTCCGCCATATTCTTTGTTCAGGAAGAAGGATAAGGGAACTTTGGATGCATCTGGAAAGCCGGTGCGCGTAGATAGTTATAAAGACATTAACTACGATAACTGGTCTTCTCGTGACAGGTACAGATGGATTGAATACTGGAAGGTGAAGTTCAGCGCAGAGACGTATCAGAAGATAATCGGTGACTTAGTCATAATGGGGAAGGCTCAGTTTGGATATCTAGGATATTATAATAGAAAATGGGGCTATTCTCCTTTCGAGGGTTTCAGGGTCGGCGGAAGCGGAATGTCCGGGTACGATACCTATGGCTCTGACATCATAGCGCTGCGTGGATACGAGGATTACTCGCTGACGCCAGAGGCAGTCTCGGCCTATAATACAAGCTATTATGCGGGAAATGTCTATGATAAGTTTACTGTCGAGCTGCGCTATCCTGTGATTCTGCAACCTCAGTCGACTATCTTCGTTCTCGGGTTCTTGGAAGGCGGAAACTGCTGGTCTGACATCAAAGACTTCAATCCCTTCCAGATCAAGCGGTCTGCCGGCGTTGGCGTGAGGGTATTCTTGCCTATGATCGGTCTTCTGGGCGTTGACTGGGGATATGGCTTCGACAACGACAATTCGCCGCAGCGACAGAAGGGCGGAAGCCAGTTCCATTTCGTGATAGGACAACAATTCTAATAATTTCTTATTTTTGTGTTCGATTAACTAAAATGATAACTAAATTTTATTTATGAATATGAAGAAAATCGCATTGATTGCCGTTATGGCATTGTTTACGTTAGCCGCCTCTGCTCAGGTTAAATTGGCTCATGTCAACTTCAATGAGCTTGTGACTCTCATGCCAGAGTCCGATAACGCAAGGTCTACGATGGAGGCTGCGCAGAAGGAAGCCAATGAGACTTATCAGAGCATGGTTGAAGAGGCTCAGACAAAATATAGCGAGTATCAGCAGAAGCAGTCCACATGGACGGCTGCCATCAGGGAAAGCAAAGAAAAGGAACTTGGTGACATCCAGAACAGGATTCAAGAGTTCCAGCAGTCCATCCAGCAAGAGCTCCAGCAGCAGAACGAGCAGCTTATGTCCCCTATTTACGACAAGGCTCGCAAGGCAATCGAAAAGATTGCGAAGGCTGGCGGATATGTTTTCGTTTTCGATTCCTCACAGTATGTTTATGTTGACCCTTCACAGAGCAAGGATCTTACTCCTGAGGCAAGAAAAGCATTGAATATCCCAGAAGGCAGGACAATAGAGTCTCTGCAGAAGGAACTTCAGGCTAAGCAGGAATCTGCCGCTAGCTCTGCTGGTTCTACGGCAGGCACTGCAAAATAGTAGCAAGGAGAGATTTAAAAGAGGCAGGCATTGCCTGTCTTTTTTTATTGCTCGAAAATAAAACGTTTTCTTCTGAATTGTTATGAAATATTTGGCAAATTATATAAATTTGCAATGTTATATAATTTTTGCGCTAAAAACTGTAACAAGTAATGCAACACAAGGTAATTGATACGAAAGATGTTGTGATCAGGTTCGCAGGCGATTCCGGTGATGGCATGCAACTTACTGGCTCTTTATTTGCCAATACGTCTGCAATTGCTGGCAACGACCTGTCGACTTTCCCTGACTATCCTGCGGAGATCAGGGCTCCGCACGGAACTGTTTCCGGCGTCTCCGGCTTTCAGGTGCACATCGGCAGCACGAAAGTCAACACCCCCGGAGATTACTGCGATCTGCTGGTCGCGATGAATCCCGCCGCACTAGAAGCGAATGCAAAGTGGTGCAAGCCGACAGCCATGATTCTGATCGACACCGATTCTTTTACGGATGAATTGATCAAGAAAGCTGGATTCAAGACGAATGATGTTTTTCTTGAATTGGGGGTTGAGGATAGGATAATAATACCTTCTCCTATCACCACTCTTACTAAAGAAAGCCTGAAAGGTTGCGGCATGGATCAGAAGTCTATTCAGAAGTGCAAGAATATGTTCACGCTAGGCATGGCTTGCTTCATTTATAGCCGTCCTCTTGAATATGTCAATAGCTATATTGAAGGCAAATTCGCAAAGAAGCACCCCGAAATGGTAGGGCCAAATGAGAAGGTGCTGAAAGACGGTTATAATTATGCGGCAAACATACAGCTTATCCCTAACACCTACATGGTTAAGCCTGCGAAGAGCCTCGAACCGGGGCTCTATAGGAATATTACTGGGAATCAGGCTATTGCATGGGGCTTGCTGGCCGCATCTGAGAAATCTGGGCTTCCGCTTTTCTGTGGGTCTTATCCGATTACTCCTGCAACAGCCATACTGGAGGAGCTTGCCATTTATAAGAGTCTGGGCTGCAAGACATTGCAAGCTGAGGACGAGATTGCGGGCATATGCACCGCCATCGGTGCTTCTTTCGCAGGCAATCTGGCAGTTACCACTACTTCCGGCCCTGGCTTCTCGCTTAAGAGCGAGGCTCTGGGTTTAGCCGTAATGACTGAGCTGCCGCTTGTCGTGGTCGATGTTCAGCGAGCGGGTCCTTCAACGGGAATCCCTACCAAGACAGAGCAGACAGATTTGTTGCAAGCTCTGTACGGAAGAAACGGCGAGTGCCCGATTCCGGTCATAGCCGCGCATTCTCCAGCTAATTGCTTCAACGCCGCTTTCAATGCGGCAAAGATAGCGCTTGAGCACATGACCCCTGTGATTTTGTTGTCAGAGGGTTTCCTGGGGAATGGCAGTGAGCCTTGGCGCATTCCGACCATGGCTGACTATCCGGATATCAAGCCTCCATTCGCACGCGGAGTGCTTAAAGAAGGAGAGCGATTCAAGCCTTTCAAGAGAGACCCCGAGACCATGGTCCCTCAGTGGGCTATTCCTGGGCAGAAAGGTTTCGAGCATAGGGTTGGCGGACTGGAAAAAAATCACGAAGGCGTGCTTTCTTCAGATCCGGCGAATCACCAGACTATGGTTAACGAGCGTGCCGCTAAGGTGGCCAAGATTGCCGATTCCATTCCGGAGCTCAAGGTTGACGGTCCTGATGCCGGGAAGCTGCTCGTAGTTGGCTGGGGCGGAACTTATGGTCACATAAAAAGTGCCGTAGATGAGGAGAGGGAGGAAGGCAAAAACGTGTCCTTCGCTCATTTCGACTATATTAATCCTCTTCCTAAGAACACTAAGGACGTGTTCTCTAAGTTCGAGAAAATTCTCGTCTGCGAGCTGAACAGCGGTCAGTTCTGCGCTTACCTGCGCAACTGCCTGCCAGACTTCAAATACGACAAATGCAATAAAGTTCAGGGTCAGCCATTCCTCGTGAAAGAACTGGTTGAGGCAATAAATAAGGAGATCTAGATTATGGCAACATTGACATTCAAGGATTTCAAAAGTGATCAGGAAGTACGCTGGTGTCCCGGATGTGGCGACCATGCTGTTCTGGCTGCCTTGCAGAGGGCTCTCCCGAAAGTCAGCCAGGCTCTTGGTTACGAGAAAGAGCGTTACGTCGTAGTTTCCGGAATCGGATGCTCGTCGCGTCTCCCTTACTACATGGACACTTATGGCTTCCATAGCATTCATGGCCGTGCCACGGCAGTTTCTACCGGCATCAAGGTCGCTAATCCTTGGCTGACTGTCTGGCAGGCTTGCGGAGATGGCGATGCGCTCGCAATCGGAGGCAATCATTTCATCCATGCGATAAGACGAAACATCGATATAAATATCATATTGTTCAATAATAGGATTTATGGTCTCACGAAGGGGCAGTATTCTCCTACTTCCAAGTTCGGAGCCATCACGAAAACCTCTCCTTATGGTACCGTAGAGCATCCATTCGATCCGGGTTCCCTGGTTCTGGGCGCGAAAGGTACTTTTTTTGCTCGCTCTCTTGACGTTGACCTGAAACTGAACGAGGAAATCATGACAGCTGCGGCTTTGCATGATGGCTGCTCAGTGATGGAGATGCTGACGAACTGCGTGATATTCAATGACGGCGCTCACAAAGAGATTGCCGATCCTGCGGTTCGTGCTGACAGGACAGTTGTTCTCCGTCAAGGTGAAAGGATGATATTCGGGAAAAATAATGATAAGGGTCTTGTCTTTGAGGATAACCGCATCAAGGCTGTTACCATTGGAGAGGTTGGCTACAAGGAAGAAGATATCCTCATTCATGATGCTCACGCCAATAACCTTGGCCTTCAAATGGCTCTCGCAGACATGAAAGGCCCGGACCTGCCGGTGGCTCTTGGAGTCATCAGAGATGTGAAAGACATAACTTATGATGATGGAGTTCGCGATCAGGTGAAGGATGTCATGCGCAAGAGCAAGATTCATTGCGTGGATGACCTGCTGCGGAGCGGCTCGACATGGGAAATAAAATAATGAATATTTAATATTTTGTGTTGCATCACACCATTTAATTAATATGAAAACTACAGAAATAATGGCCCGTCTCCAGGCCAAGTACCCTACAGAGAAAGAATATCTGCAGGCAGTGCAGGAGGTTCTTGAGTCAATTGAGGATGTTTACAATCAGCATCCGGAGTTTGAGAAAGCCAAGATAGTCGAGAGACTCGTCGAGCCGGACAGGATTTATACTTTCCGCATTGTGTGGGTTGACGACAACGGCGATGTCCAGACAAACCTCGGCTACCGCGTCCAGTTCAACTCTGCCATCGGCCCTTACAAGGGAGGCCTTCGTTTCCACAAGGCTGTCACCCCTTCCATGCTTAAATTCCTGGGCTTCGAGCAGACATTCAAGAATGCCCTCACGACTCTGCCTATGGGTGGTGCCAAGGGTGGTTCCGATTTCGATCCGGTAGGCAAGTCTAACGCTGAGATCATGCGCTTCTGCCAGGCATTCATGCTCGAGCTCTGGCGCTGCATCGGCCCTGACCAGGATATCCCTGCTGGTGACGTGGGCGTCGGTGGCCGTGAAATCGGTTTCCTGAATGGAATGTATCAGAAACTTGCCCAGGAGTACCATACGGGAGTGCTCACTGGAAAAGGCGCTACGTGGGGAGGCTCTATTCTTCGTCCTGAGGCTACTGGCTTCGGAGCGCTCTATTTCACGCAGCATCTCCTTCACCATGCAGGAAAGGACATAAAGGACAAGAAGGTCTGCATCTCTGGTTTCGGAAACGTAGCATGGGGAGCCGTTAAGAAAGCCACTCAGCTTGGGGCGAAGGTCGTAGCCATAAGCGGACCGGACGGAGCCTGCCATATTCCTGAGGGAATGACTCCTGAAATGAACGACTATATGCTTGTAATGCGTGCTTCCAATAGGGATAAGGTGCAAGATCTTGCTGACAAATTCCCAGGGAAGGTTGAATTCCTTCCTGGAAAGAAGTCTTGGAGCATCCCTTGCGACATTGCTCTTCCTTGCGCATTCCAGAATGAGCTGAGCGAGGACGATGCCAGGGAACTCAAGGCTAATGGGTGCTGGTGCTGCTGCGAGGTGTCCAACATGGGATGCCAGCCTGGCGCCATACATTTCTTCCAGCACAATGGAATCCTGTTTGCCCCTGGAAAGGCAGTGAATGCAGGAGGAGTCGCTACTTCTGGTCTTGAGATGACCCAGAATGCCCAGCATATCAGCTGGTCTGCGAAGGAGGTTGACGAGAAACTACACTGGATTATGGAGAATATTCACGAGCAGTGCGTCAAGTATGGCACGCAGAAAGACGGTTCCGTAGATTATGTGAAGGGCGCCAATATTGCCGGTTTCATGAAGGTGGCTCAGGCAATGCTGGAGCAGGGAATAATCTGACATATTCCTGAAAGATGAAGAAAAAGGCGCGACGGATTTTTCTGCCGTGCCTTTTTTAAATTAATATTCATTAACTTTGCAGGCTGTTTGAAATCAAAAAATATACAATAGATTTTGAATATGAAAAAAATTGCTCTGGCGTGCATTCTGATTACGCTCTTCGTTTCCTGCAAGACTGAAAAGAAGTCTGAGATAGGAAAATTGTCTGACGAGTATGCCTTGGTGAAAATCACTACTCCTGACCTGTCTGGCATTTCCGACAATGGCAAAGAAGTGCTTAGCCTTTACAAATTCGCAGCTGATCAGGCTGACAGCATTTATTGGAAACAAACCTTTGGCGATAAGGCATTGATGGATGGAATTCAGGATTCGGACATCAAAGAATTTGCCAAGATCAACTATGGGCCTTGGGACAGGGTTACCGGCAAGGCGTTCGTGGAAGGTTATGGCGAAAGGCCGCTGGGTGCGGCTTTCTACCCTGCTGACATGACGAAGGCAGAATTCGAGACTTTCTCTGATTCGTCCAAGACAAGTCCCTACACCATGATAGTTCGCGACAGCGCTGGAGCGTTGGCTTCGGTTCCTTATCACGTGGCTTTCAAAGATTACATCGAAAAGATGTCCAGCGAGCTTCAGGCTGCTGCCGACATCACCATAAAGGCCAGCGTCAAGAATTATCTATTGAAAAAAATAGAGGCTCTTAAGACGGATGATTACCTTGCTGCGGACAAAGCTTGGCTGGACGTGAAAGACAGCAAGATGGATCTCATCATCGGCCCTAGCGAAATCAACGACGACCAATTGTTCGGCTTGAAGGCTTCCTACGATGCATACGTGCTGCTGAAAGATGAAAAACGCACGGTGCAGCTGAGCCAGTTCACCGGAATGGCTGACGACTTGCAGAAAATGCTGCCTTGCGATGAAGCGTACAAGACTTTCGTTCCTGGAAGCGATTCCGAAATATATACATTCGACGCCATTTACATGGCTGGCCATGCTAATGCTGGCATCAAGCTCATGGCATTGAATCTTCCTACTGATGCATATTCGCAACAGCAACTTGGGACCAGGTCTGTCCTCCTGCGCAACATCATGTCGGAGAAATTCAACAGGGTGGTGAATGAGGTCGGCATGGTCGTCCTCAATTCCGATCAGCAGGCCCACCTGAGCGAAGAGGCATTCTATTGGTGCGTGGCATTCCGTGAGATCGCTCATGGGCTTGGGGTTAAGGAAACCATTAACGGCAAAGGCAGCGTCAGCGATGCCTTGGGCAACAAGGCTCTGACCTGGGAAGACGCTAAGGCCAGCGCTGCTGGTCTTTATCTGCTCTGCAAGCTGTTGGATGACTATAAGATTCCTGGCCTCACCACGAAGGAAGATGCCATCATCACCTACTTCGCCAATCTTGTTCGCTCGCAGAGGTTCGGAGAGGTGTCCCAGCTTGGAAGGGCCTACGTCATGATATTCAATTATCTGAATATGAATGGGGCATTCAAGAGGGGTGACAGCGGGAAATACACCATTGATTACGATAAGACCCTTGCGCTCATAAGCGACCTTACGGGAATCATAATCAAGACGCAGGCTACCGGCGACTACGAGTTCGCATCCCAGTTCGAGGATAAGTATTGCAGCCTTTCAGACGATTTCAAGGCAGACCTTGTCAACATACGTCTTGAGAATATTCCGATTGATCTGAAGTTTGAGTTTGAGAAGTAATTATATTTATTGATATGGCTGATAAGAAATTCAACGTGAAGTACGCCGTACTTCTGCCAATCGTTCTGCTCATCACGATTTTCCTGTGGTGCGTTCCTGTATCTTTCTTCGGCATTGATGCCCTGACTGTCACTCAGCAGCGCGTCATCGCCATGTTCGTTTTCGCCGCCCTCATGTGGATTACTGAGATAATCCCTAACTGGACGACATCCGTGCTGCTTATTGTCATGGCTTTGCTGACGGTTTCCAACAAGGGAATAGGATTCTTCTGCGATCCGAAATACGGCCAGCTGGTGAACTATAAGTCTCTCATGGCAGCTTTTGCAGACCCTGTCGTCATGCTGTTCCTCGGCGGTTTCGTGCTAGCGATCATGGCACAGAAATACGGGCTGGACGTGACTCTGGCAAGATTGATGCTGGCACCTTTCGGAAAGAAGCCCAGGTCGGTGCTTCTCGGGTTCCTGATTGTCATAGCAGTTTTCTCAATGTTCATGAGCAACACCGCCACCGCTGCAATGATGCTTGCATTCCTTGCGCCGGTGCTTGCCGTCCTCCCATCCGACGATAAAGGAAAAATCGGGCTTTCACTTTCGATTCCTATAGCTGCCAACATCGGAGGCATCGGAACCCCGATTGGAACGCCTCCGAATGCAACTGCGGTCAAATTCCTAGCCGAGGCAGGGAGTGACGTCACCTTCATGCAGTGGGCTGTCAGGATGATTCCTTTCGTTATCATCATGATCATATTCGCATGGATACTGCTTCAGGTTCTTTTCCCTTTCAAGTCGAAGGAAGTCGTACTTAATATTCCAGAGAACAAGCGCAAGACGGACTGGAAGACGATCGTCGTCTGGGTTACCTTCATCGGCACTATTCTGCTTTGGGCAACTGAGCAGATCACAAAGATAAACTCTAACGTGGTGGCTCTGATTCCTCTGGCTGTGCTCACATGCACGGGCATATTCACGAAAGAAGACATCAAGGAAATCAACTGGACTGTGCTATGGCTGGTCGCCGGAGGCTTTGCGCTAGGCACCTGCCTGCAGGATACCGGCCTTGCCAAGGTTCTCATCGAGGCCATCCCGTTCGGTTCCATGTCCGTGGTTCTCGTCATGGTAGTCGCTGGCCTCGTCTGCTACTTCCTGTCGAACTTCATCAGCAATTCCGCTACTGCTGCCTTGCTGATCCCTATATTGATAGTTGTGGCGCAAGGCATGGCTGATCCGGCTGCCGCGAACAATGCCAGCTTCATAGCCCTTGGCGGCACCAAGGCAATGATCTCGTTCATTGCCGTATGCGCATCTATTGCAATGTGCTTCCCTATTTCTACTCCTCCGAATGCCATTGCTGCATCTACCGGACTTGTTCAGACAAAAGATATGGCTAAGGTGGGAATCATCATCGGAGTCGTCGGGTTCGTGATCGGCTTCTTCTGGCTGACCAAGATATTCCCATTCGCACAATAGACTAATTTCATTCATCATGAAAAATTTTTTAACGATAGTTATGGCTTCGCTCTGCATGGCATCGGCTTCTGCCTTTGCCCAGAGCACTGATAATCTGACTGCGCACTTGCAGCCATACGGATTCTTCCGCACTTATGCTGCGTTCGACACGAGGGACAGCAAGGCGGGTTCCGAAGATTTGTTCTATTACATGCCTTATGACAAGACCAATAATGCCGAAGGAAAGGATATATATTCAAATCCTGCTTTCAGGTTTTATGCGATTACCTCCAGGCTAGGCCTCAATGTTAAAGGCTATCAGTTCGGATCCATGAAGGTGTCTGGAAAAATCGAGACGGACTTCTATCTCATGAATGGAAGCACGGCATCTTTGAGACTTCGCCAGGCGTATATGAATCTGCTCTGGGAGGATGTGAATTGCAGCGGCAATTCAATCAGCCTTAAGATTGGTCAGGCTTGGCATCCAATGGCTGCAGACCTACCATACGCCATCAACCTGGAGTCAGGAACTCCTTTCAACGCATTCAACAGGAGCCCTCAAATCATGATGGACGCATACGTCGGGAACCTAGTCTTCACTGCAGGCATTCTCTACCCTATGCAGTACAGGCCTACCGGACCTCAGGGAGCATCAGAGGACTATATAAAATACAGCCTTGTTCCTGAGACATACGTAGGCGTTTCATACGTATCAAAGAATATCCTTGCGAGATTGGGAACCGAATTCATCAGCCTGGTCCCTCGTCACAAGCTTACGGAGAACACGCAGAATCATTATGCGGGGACTAAGGCAGATGACAGGATAAACATGTTCAATCCATTCGTCTATCTGCAGTACGCTGACGGACTGTTCAAGATTAATGCTAAGTCAATTTTCGCGAATGGCGGTGACCATCTTCGCATGATGAGCGGATATGCGCTGTACGACACTTCAGATGAGCTTGACTACAAGTACACTCCGCTGCGCAACTCTTCCAGCTTCGTTTCTGCAAGCTACGGAAAGAAATGGCAGGCCATGTGCATGGTCGGCTACATCAAGGCTCTTGGGACGCAGCACAAGCTTCCGGTCGATGCGGATGGCTACAGCAATGCCGGCAGCATCTACTACGCTTCCAATGGATTCAAGAACATGAACCAGATGTTCAGGGTGACTCCTACTCTTGCCTACAACATCGGCAAGCTGACGTTTGCAATTGAATATGACTACACGAAAGTGGAGTACGGAGACTTGAGCAAGCTCGATGATCACGGCCTTGCCAATAAAAACAAGCGCTGGGTCGAGAATCACCGCGTGCTGGGAATGGCAAAACTTACTTTCTAGGAATATCCCGCTTTCATTATGCTACAAGGCTGGCCAGACTCCTGCGCCAGCCTTTTCTATATCTTTTTCAGGCTATTTCCTAAGGTCGTAAAAATGATTAAATTTGCATCTATGCAAAGAATTCTTCAGGCTATTCTACTTCTGGCGTTGGCTGCCTTGATGGCAACCGGATGCGACTTTTTCAGGAAGGTCGCTGGCAGGCCTACTTCTCGAGAAATAGAGGCTAAGGCCGAGGCGATTGCGGCTAGAAAGGCCGAGGCTGAAAAGGCCAGGCAGAAAGCTATACGTGACTCAATCGCTGCCGTGAGGAAACACGAAGCAGACTCCGTGGCTGCCTTGGACACCATGAAAATGAATGGCTACAAGATGATGGCGACATCTAATTTCGGAGGACTTGCGGTCGCCGACCTGCCGTGCAGGTATTACATCATCGTCGGTTCTTTCAGCAACATGGATAATGCGCTGAGATGTAGCCAGACGTTTTCGGAAAAAGGGTATGATGCCGAGGTGATTGCTTTGAAGAACGGCTACAACGTCGTGGGCGTGTGCAAGACGAATGATGCAGTTCAGCTCTACCAATCCTTGAAAGAGCTGAAGCGGCAGGCTTTTTGCCCTCCGCAGGTCTGGATTTTAACTGAATAGCAAGATGAAAGAATACGGAATATTAACGAATGGCATCGCTGCTGCCATATTAATGGCGACTGCTACTTTTTCCGCTCAGGCTCAATTCAAGAGTGGATATGCGGAATTAGAGGACTCTGAAACCATAAGCGCTCTCAGAGAGCATATTTCTACGATTTCTGCTGCAAGCATGGAAGGGCGCCTTGCGGGATCGGAAGGAGAGAGAGCTACAGCTGAATATGTTTCCGATGTGCTAAAGGAATATGGCATTGACGTGCTCTCTGGCAAGGATGGCGAGGCATTTGGCATTCGCCAAGATAATGGTGACACTCTCACTTCTAGGAATGTCGTTGCTTTCCTGCAGGGCTCAGATCCTAAACTATTTAAGAATTACATAGTCATTGGGGCCAGGATGGATAATCTTGGAATAGGTTCCATGACCGTGAACGGAAGAAAGGTGGAGAAGAATTATTATGGGGCGAATGGAAATGCTTCCGGTCTCGCTATGATGCTGGAGCTGGCTAAAATGCTGGAGACAAATAAGTTGCTTCTCCGTCGTTCTGTGCTATTCATAGGTTTTGGCGCATCTTGCCAAACATTCTCTGGATCTTGGTATTTCTTGAATCGTTCATTCTCCGATGTCGCTAACATTGACGCAATGATAAATCTGGATATGGTAGGGACTGGCAGTCTTGGCTTCTACGCCTACACGGCATCTAATGCAGATCTGAATCAGCAGCTGAATGCCGAGGCGAGCAAGCTGCAGCCTATTACCCCTCAGATTGTAGGTCAAGAACCTTATCCATCAGACCACAGGTCGTTCTATGGCAAGGATATCCCTTCGGTATATTTCACGACGGGAATATATCCAGAGCACGATACAGAGAGAGACACCCAGTCCATAATAGATTATGACACGATGGAAAGGGAACTGGAATATGTCTACAATTTCACTGTTTCGCTTGCCAATGGGCCTAAACCGGCATTCAGGCCATCTGAGGCTAAGGGGTCTGGCAGAGCTATTCCTTACTACGATTGTGACGTGAAGCCGACGTTCTTCGGGCATTCCGACCCAAGATTTTTTTTGACGAAATGGGTATACAGTTATTTGAAGTACCCGAAGGAGGCTGTTAATCAAGGCATACAAGGCAATGTGCAAGTCAGCTTCATAATAGACGAAGATGGGAAGGTGAAGGATGCTAAAGTCGTCAGAAGCGCAGACCCACTTCTGGATGCAGAAGCTGTTAAGGTCATCAGCGCATCTCCGGACTGGAAGCCAGGAATGTCTGGAGGGAAGAGAGTTAAGTCAGAGATGACCCTCTACGTTGAGTTCAGGCTGGAGAAAAAAGGCACTTTCGGAATAAAAAAACATGAGAATTAGATTTTATTGATATATGGAATACGATTTCAGGAGGATTGAGAAAAAGTGGCAGAAAAAATGGGCCGAAGAGGGCACATTCAAGACCACGGAAGACAAAACAAAGCCAAAATATTACGTGCTGGACATGTTTCCTTACCCTTCGGGGGCCGGACTGCATGTCGGACACCCGCTTGGATATATCGCCAGTGACATTTATTCTCGCTACAAGAGGCTGAAAGGCTTCAATGTGCTTCATCCTATGGGCTACGATGCATTCGGGCTTCCGGCAGAGCAGTATGCAATCCAGACCGGCCAGCACCCTGAAATCACTACTGTGAATAACATCAACCGCTACCGTCAGCAGCTGGACCAGATAGGGTTCTCCTACGACTGGGACAGGGAAGTACGCACATGCGATCCAAAATATTACAAATGGACGCAGTGGGCCTTCTTAAAAATGTTTGGCAGCTGGTACGATAATAACTTGCAGAAGGCTCGCCCGATCCAGGTGCTCGAAGAAGCATTCTCAAAAGGTGGAAGTTCAGCGGTCGATGCCGCTTGCAATGAGCACGATCCTTTTACCGCAGAGCAGTGGAACGCATTCTCGGATAAAGAGAAGGCTGACATGCTGATGAATTACAGGATAGCATATCAGGGCGAGACCTCTGTGAACTGGTGCCCTCAGCTTGGGACAGTGCTTGCTAACGACGAGGTCAAGGACGGCCTTTCCGTCCGCGGAGGTTTCCCAGTGATGCAGAGAAAGATGAAGCAATGGCAGCTCAGGGTCAGTGCATACGCAGAAAGACTGCTTGAAGGCCTTGACCGCATAGACTGGACCGATTCTCTAAAAGAAATGCAGCGCAACTGGATAGGCAAATCCTACGGTTGCGAGGCCGTGTTCAAGTGCTATAACGGGGACGAGGAACATGATGTCACGATTTTCACGACTCGAGCAGATACCATGTTCGGCGTAACCTTCATGGTGCTGGCGCCAGAGAGCGATCTGGTAGAAGTCCTGACGACGCAAGAGCAGAGGCCCGCAGTTGACGAATATCTCGAATATGTGAAGAAAAAGACAGAGAGAGAAAGACTTGCCGAGACAAAATCTGTCACAGGCGTATTCAGTGGCTCATTCGGAGTTAATCCCATGAATGGCAAGAGGGTCCCTATCTGGATTTCTGAATATGTCTTAGCGGGCTACGGCACTGGGGCGATCATGGCGGTTCCGGCTCATGACAGCCGAGACTATGCTTTCGCCAAGAAATTCAATCTGCCAATAATCCCTCTCATTGAGGGTTGCGACGTCAGTGCGGAAAGTTTCGATGCCAAGGAAGGCCTCATGATGAACTCCGGCTTCATGGATGGCATGGAGGTAAAAGATGCCATCCCTGCCGCTATCGATTATGTCGAAAAGCATGGTTTCGGCCACAGAAAGGTAAATTACAGGATTCGAGATGCCATATTCAGCCGTCAGAGGTATTGGGGAGAGCCGTTCCCGATATATTATGAAGATGGCATGGCTAAGCCTATGCCTTTCGATAAGCTCCCGCTCACTCTTCCGGAAATAACTGAGTTCAAGCCTACTGAGAACGGGGAGCCGCCTCTCGCCAGGGCAAAGGACTGGATATACGAGGGTTGCCCTCTTGAGACGTCCACTATGCCAGGATTCGCAGGCTCCAGCGCATATTACCTGAGGTACATGGATCCGCACGATGACAACGCCCTCGTCGATAAGGATAAAGACGAATATTGGCGCAACGTTGACTTGTACATCGGCGGCACCGAGCATGCGACAGGGCACCTGATATATTCAAGATTCTGGAACAAGTTCCTTTATGACCTGGGCTATGTCTGCGAGGATGAGCCTTTCAAGAAACTCATCAACCAGGGCATGATTCAGGGTCGCTCGAACTTTGTCTACAGAATAGTTGGAACGAATAAATTCGTGTCCTATGGCCTCAAGGACCAGTACGAGACAACTGAAATTCATGTGGACGTGAACATCGTCCGCAATGACAGGCTTGATCTGGAGGCATTCAAGAAATGGCGTCCGGAGTTCGCTGATGCTGAATTCGTGCTGGAAAATGGCGAATATGTCTGCGGCTGGGCAATAGAGAAGATGAGCAAGAGCATGTACAACGTCGTAAATCCGGATCTCATCTGCGAGACATATGGCGCTGACACGCTTAGGCTGTATGAAATGTTCCTCGGTCCCGTGGAGCAGTCCAAGCCTTGGGATACGAATGGAATAGATGGAGTTAACCGTTTCCTGAAGAAGTTCTGGAGACTCTTCTTCAATGGTGACGACTTTGCGGTTACTGACGAGAAGGCCTCGGCAGAAGAACTGAAGGCTCTGCATAAACTAATTGGCAAGGAGGAAGGCGACATAGAGACTTTCTCTTTCAATACGACTGTCAGCTCATTCATGATAACGGTGAACGACCTCACGGCGATGAAATGCCATAAGCGTGAGATTCTGGAGCCTCTCGCGATTCTGATATCTCCTTTCTGCCCTCACATCGCTGAGGAACTCTGGGAGATGCTGGGGCATAATGAGACCATCACATACGCTCATTTCCCTGACTTCATCCCGTCCCTTGCCGCCGATGATGACATCACTTACCCGGTTTCTTTCAACGGGAAGATGAGGTTCACGGTGGATCTTCCTAAATCTCTGAACCCTAAAGACGTTGAGGATCATATAAGGGGGCTGGAACAGACAGGAAAATATACTAACGGGCATCAAATAGTGAAAGTGATCGTCGTGCCAGGAAAAATCGTAAATTTCGTCATAAAATAGAGTCGTTGAATATTTATGTCTGCAACTAAGCCATTGACAAAGTCAGCTAAGGTGAAGTCTGTCATCTGGGATTACTTCATCTTGACAGTTGGCACCATGCTCTACGCATTCTCGTGGTCATGCATGTTCGTCCCTAACCAGATTGCGAGCGGAGGAGTCACTGGCGCAGCCACGGTGATAAATTTCGCTACGGGGATCCCAGTCTACATATCTTTCGGCGCAATCAATATCTTATTGCTCGTAATGGGTTTCCTAATCTTGGGGAATGCTTTCGGATTCAAGACGATATATGTCATTGCCATTTCTACATTTTTCCTAGATATATTCGCAGGGATGGAGAACTGGTACGTATTCTTTGACAACAAGCTGCTTTTGGTCGTAGTGGCCTCTTGCATCGAGTCATACGGGATATCGCTCGTACTGGATCATGGAGGCAGTACCGGAGGAACAGACATAGTCGCTCTGATAATCAATAAGTTCTGGCCAGTGTCGCTGGGCACGGTCTACCTTTGCTGCGATGTGTTCATCATCGCCTCGGTGCTGCTTGTGCCAGGCAAAACCCTGGAGGACATGGTTTATGGCTATGTGGCCATGATAATATTCTCTGTATTCGTCGATTGGGTGACTTTAGGCAGAAAGTCCACTTGGCAATTGCTCGTATTCTCGGAAAAATACGAGCAGATTGCCGACTACATCATTAAAGAACTGGACAGGGGAGTGACTGCCTTGAATGCCGTCGGCTGGTTCACAAAGAACGAGAAGAAAGTCCTGTTGATTCTCGTTCGGAAAAATCAGCTCCACAATCTCACGAAAGTGATAAAGAACATAGATCCCAAGGCTTTCATCTCCGTATCGTCTGCAAGCACTGTTTATGGAGAGGGCTTCGATGAAATAAAGACAGGGGTTTCAATCAAAAATCTAAAAAAGAAGAAGAATAATGCCGATGAGCAAAAGCAAAATAGCTAAGTCCGTTAAGGAATATTTCCTGATAGCCGTCGGAATGGCCATCTATACTCTTGGATGGACGATATTCCTGACGCCTAACAACCTGGTCGGCGGCGGAGTGACCGGCGTCAGCTCCATAATCCAGTATGCCACGGGCATAAAAATGGGTTACAGCTATCTGGTAATTAATGTCTTCCTCCTTTTGATATCATTCCTGGTGATTGGCCCTATGTTCGGAGCCAAGACAATCTATGCCATTATCCTTGCATCAATAGGACTGAATGTATTCCAGGTAATCGTGCCGCAGTCCATAATCCAAGACTTTGCGTTGTCGAACGGGAAGCTGATGTGCGCCATAATAGGCGGCATCATGACAGGCGTCGGCATCGGGATTTCCATCTCTCAGGGAGGCAGTTCAGGAGGAACTGACATAATTGCTTTGATAGTAGCCAAATACAGGAATATATCGCCTGGCCGCATGATTTTGTGGATGGATGTCATCATCATCCTGTCCTCACTGCTCGTGCCTTCTCGTATGCCGGATGGGAGCCTTATGAAATTCGACACCAAATTCGTCACTGTAATTTACGGCCTCATTCTCGTGACGATAAATGGCACTGTGGTGGACCTTTACCTGTCTGGGTCCAGGCAGAGCGTACAACTTTTCATATTCTCCAGGCATTATGCCGATATTGCCGACATGATTGCTCGGGATTTCCACAGAGGCGTGACTGTCTTGGACGGCGAAGGCTGGTACACGAAAGAGAACATAAAGGTGCTTACCGTAGTGACTCGAAAGACAGACGTGAATCTCATCCTGCGCAGCATCAAGGCTATCGATAACGATGCGTTCTTGTCCATATCTTCTGTCACAGGAGTTTACGGACGTGGCTTCGATTCTATCAAGGGAAACGTCTCTAAAAAGAATTAATATAGCGCAAAAAAAATCGATAGGGCGCAAAAAAAATATAAGGCTCTTCAAAAAACAGAAATTTTATATAGAAAGATAAAAAAATTAGCTTCCGGAATTGAAATTCCATGACATTTAATCGTTTTCTCGCTATATTTCGGAAGTTAACTTTTAAAACTTTCAATACCAATGTTTACCATTATAATAATGGTAGAGATAGCTATTATATTTTTGCTCTTTACCTATAAGATAAAAAAGACAGTTAAGGAGGAACTTCTCAAAACAATCACGCTTGGCATTATTTGTTTGTCCAGCATCCTGCTTATCTTGATGGATTTTTTTGAATATGGTGAATCTGGTTATTACGACAACGTCCTCGATCTGGCCATAGCCGATGAAGTAATGCTCTATGTTTATGTCTCCGAAAACAGATTACGCTTCGGGCTAGGATTCTCGATTGCCGCTTTTGCGGTGAATCTCTTCGTAAAGGCACCTTATTACCTGGATTGGACGTTTTTGGGTAATGACAGATTCTTCGTTATCCCGATGGCTAATTTGTTTCTCGTGCTTTCTGGCACTATCTTGCTGATGCTTTTCAATATTTCTGCCATCAGGCAGATTTTGAGAGAGGCGACGATAGTCAATCTAGTCCATGAATATGTCAGATTCGTTTTCACTATCATATTTTTGCTGATAGCAATACTCTGTTTCTGCTCCAGCCGCATGAAAGGCTTGCCACAGCACATCCTTATATTTTTATCCGGTGCCTTGTTCCTTTTTCAGTTCATCATCGCATTCATCAAGTTCGTCACCAATAGCAAATTCTTGCTCAAGTCAATGAAGGAAGAGGTTGCGAAGATGGAGGAAACTATGAGGAATAACTCTGGATTCAGGAGGAAAAGCGAGGCAGACGAAGAGAAAGAACGCATGCAGGGCATTTACGACAGGATCGTAAGACTGATGCTGGAGAAAAAGCCTTTCCTTAAGGAGGATTTTGATATGGATGACCTGTCCAGATGCATGTTCTGCAATAAGCTTTATCTTTCCAAGACTATAAATATGTTCTCTGGCAAGAATTTCCGGCAATTCATAAACTATTACAGGATCTGCCATGCGATGGAAATCCTTAAGAGGGAACCCAGGAAAAAGTTGGCCGAAGTGGCGGAGATGTCCGGTTTCCATTCGACAGCCACATTCAACATGGCTTTTAAAATGAATGCTGGGGCGACTCCGACGGATTGGATAGAAGAATATCTTGCGGGGAGATATCGAGAGCTTACAAGAACTTCTCTACGCCCTTCCAGCTGGGTGGAACAGGTGCAGTGACTTCTATCGGTTCTTTCCTGACCGGATGCTCGAATTTTATATTCCTAGAGTGTAGGGATATGCTACCGTCTGGATTAGAACGAGGAGCGCCGTACTTTAAGTCTCCTTTAATGATGCAGCCGATGTTTGCCAGCTGGCAACGTATCTGGTGATGCCGTCCTGTCAGCAGCTCGACTTCTAAGAGGGCATATCGGTCAGTGTTTCCCAAGTGCCTGTAGATTAGTTTTGCAAGCTTGGCCCCGGGAGTTTTTTCTCCATCCCTGGCGATGAAGCTCTTATTCATCTTCTCATTGCGAACCAACCAGTCATCCAATTCCCTGGTTTCTATTTCTGGGGCTTTAATGCACAATGCCCAGTATGTTTTACGAATGGCGCCAGTGCGGAACAATTCGGACATCCTGTCCATGGCCTTTGAGGTCTTCGCAAATACGACTATTCCGCTGACTGGCCTATCCAAGCGATGCGGGATGCCAAGATAAACACAGCCAGGCTTACTGTCTCTCCGGGCAATGAAAGCCTTAAGTGTTTCGGCCAGGCACTCGTCACCAGTTTTGTCGCTTTGCACTATCTCGCCTGGCTTCTTGTTGAATATTAAAAGATGATTGTCCTCGTAGAGAATCCGCGAGGACAAGTCATCATATTCATTTTCTTTTATTTGACGATAGGTCATTGCTCTTTAGGGATAAGGGCGAAAGTCAGCTTGCCCTTTGCGCAAAGCTTTCCGCCCACTTCCAGCTTGGCAGTGCAGAAGAACATGTCTCCTCTTCTCTCGTCAAGTTGTGCCGTGACTTCGCATAAATCCCCAGGACGCACCATATTCTTGAACCTGACCTTGTCCAGACCGGCATAAAGAGTTATATGCCCGGGAATTTCGTCCTTGACGAGCACTGCGCAGCTCTGCGCCATGATTTCGCACTGAATGACTCCTGGAACGATTGGATTGCCAGGGAAATGACCTCTGGTGAAGAATTCATCTTCTTTGATTCTGTAGGTGCAGTGGGCCCTCCCCTCAGAGTCGATGTCCGCTGTCTCGATGAGCAGCATAGGCTCCCTGTGTGGCAGGAAAGTTTTTATTTCATCAATATTCATCATAGCAGTACAGTCTTTTTTGTGGTATTAATCTAAACATTTTCTGAATGCTACGCAAGCATCATGGCCCCCGAAACCAAACGAATCGGAAATGCCAATGGTAATATCGGCCTTAACGGCTTTATTCGGAGTGTAGTCAAGGTCACATTCAGGGTCTGGCGTGTCCAAGTTAATCGTAGGAGGGCAGATGCCATCCCTTAAGGCCAATATCGTGGCGATTGCTTCCGCTGCGCCAGCAGCTCCGAACATGTGTCCCGTCATAGATTTTATGGAACTGATGTGGGCCTTGTACGCAAAGTCTCCAAGAGCCAGCTTGTATGCTTTCGTCTCGGCTGCGTCGTTCAGGTGAGTTCCTGTTCCGTGAGCATTGATGTACATGACATCTTTGCTTGCGTCCAGGCCGGCCTCTTTTACAGCTTGCCTGATGCATTCAGCCTGAGTCGTTCCCTCCGGCCTTGGTGCCGTAGAGTGGTATGCGTCGCAAGTGTTGCCATAGCCGACGATTTCGGCAATGATTTGAGCGCCGCGGGCTTTTGCGTGCTCATATTCCTCAAGAACTAATATTCCGGCTCCATCTCCCATTACGAAACCACCTCTGTTCGCATTGAAAGGAAGGGATGCATAATGAGGGTCAGTGGCGCGAGAAAGCGCTTTCGCATTTGCGAAGCCGGCAATTCCAAGAGGAATAGTGGCGTTCTCGCTTCCGCCTGCTATGATTGCATCGCAGTAACCATGTTTTATCGCCCTATAAGCTTCTCCTATTGAATTAGTAGAGGTGGCGCAAGCCGTTACTATGTCCAGGCAAGGACCTTCTGCATGATGCTTGATCGCTATGTGGCCTGCGCAGATATTCGAAATCATTGTTGGTATGAACAATGGGGAAATCCATTCGCCGGAAGGATCTTCGATCATTTTCTGGGTCTCTCTGTATTGAGTCTCGAAGCCTCCGATTCCAGAACCGACATAGACTCCAAGCCTGAACGGGTCGATGTTCTGCTCCTCGCCTTCTGCGTGAAGGCCGGCCTGCTGCATTGCCTGATAGGCAGCTGCGACGCCGTAAAGAGTGAATTTGTCTTGTTTACGAATGAATGCCTTGTCCATTCCGTAGTTCTCAGGAGTGAAATCCTTAATCTTGCCAGCAATTCTGACAGGAAGATTGTCTGTCGGAAAATCATTGATGAAATCAATGCCGCAGACGCCATCGCAAAGATTTTTCCAGTATGTCTGCAAATCATTTCCTACAGGCGAGATGATGCCCATTCCAGTTACGACTACTCTTTTATCCATGTTGTTAAAGGTTTTTCTGATTCAAGTGATTGCAAATTTAATAATATTCTTTGGTTTACCATTCTATTACAGCCTCGGCAGAGAGAAGACCTGCGCCAAAAGCGCTGAACGCAAGAATGTCACCTTTCTTGAATGTGCCTTTACGGTTGCATTCGTCTAGCAGTATAGGGCATGAAGCTGAAGATGTGTTGCCATGGTCGGTGATGTTCACGGGGAATTTCGATGCCGGCTCTCCCATATAGTTGATTATAGCATCTATGATTCTCTGGTTTGCCTGATGAACCATGTAATAGGCCACTTTGTCTTTCGGAATTCCAGCCTGCGCGAGAACCTCGTCCAGGCCGTGGCAGCAAGCATTCACTGCGAATTTGAACACATCCCTGCCTTTCATCTGGAGAGTGAACTCTTCTTCTTCCTTAGTGATGAATGGAGTGCTGACGAGTTTTCTCTTCTGCCATATTTTGTCTGTCGCAGGTTCAGCGTGCAGCCTGGTGGCCATTATGCTGTCGCCGGCGGTCAGCACGACAGAGCCGGCCCCATCTCCGAACAACACGCATGTGGAACGGTCATTCCAGCTGGCCATCCTCGTTGGTTCCTCCACGCAAGCGATAAGCACGTTCTTCACTTTCCCTGCCTTGTAGTAACTTTCTGCGATATCCAACGAAAAGATGAAGCCAGGGCATGCGCAATTAATATCTATCATCGGGCAGGTCAGACCAAGGAGTTCCCCGATGACGCTGCTAAGTCCGGGAGTCATGTATTCGGTCACGACATTCGAGCAGATGAAAAAATCGATGTCCTGAGGCTTCAGTCCAGCCATATCAAGAGCTTTCCTCGCAGCCTCGACTCCAAGGTCTTCTATATTCTCATCCGAGATCACATGCCTGGATTTTATCCCTGTCCTAGTCGTTATCCACTCGTCGCTAGTGTCCAGGAATTCGGCAAGCATGTCATTGGTAACCACTTTCTTCGGCAGTGCGCTACCTGTCCCTATTATTCTCATACTCTTAACATTTATAGATTCGTGCAAAATTATGACTGTTAATTATTATCTCAAAATTTATGTGGCGAACGATCGAAAAATCTAGTTCAAAGTTGGCGATGGGGGCGATTGTTTGAAATGTGGGGTAAAATCGCGAAATTCCAAGATGCGGAATTTTGCTATATTTGCAAGCAGAAATGAACGAATATGACAAAGAAAGGCCTCGGAAATGCAATTCCTGAATATCTCCGCGGAAAATACCAGCTCATTGGCACCGTGGTTTTCACGGCGCTTTTCTCCATCGTCTTCCTGCTCGTGAGCATACCGTTCTCGCATAATGCTTGGTTTCGTCTAGGCAACTCATTATTCTTTTTCTTTACGCTGCTTTTCGCATTAGGTTCTTTGCTCCTCGTGATTCTTAGTAAATTCGTGATGTATAAGACCAGGACTAAGATAAAGATGACTTACCTGGGTTATGTGAGCTGGGATGCAGCTGAGGTGATAATAATATGTCTTGCGTACACATTCCTTACCGTGCCTATCACTAAGATAGGCTGGGATCAGTTTCCACGAATCCTTGGCAATTCTTTAGTGTATGGGACGATTTCTATTATAATTCCTTACATCATCGCGGGAATGTATTTCGCCATCAACGACAAAAACAAGACCATCCGTCTTCTGAATTATGATAATGTAGTCTCAGATGAGGCCTTGGCTCCTTCCCAGCTGGAAAAGGTAACGCTTTTCGATAATGGGGGCGTGCTAAGGCTCTCCGTCAATCTGGACAATCTCTACTACATCGAGTCTGATGATAATTACATAAATGTATGGTACACAGACAGTAAAGGCGAACTTAAAAGGTATATGCTGCGTTGCCGCTTAAAAACGGTGGAAGAAAGTTTCAGGGGCAGCAGTCTCGTGCGCTGCCATAGGAAGTACATCGTGAACATGCAAAAGGTCAGAATCCTCCGCAAAGAGAAAGACGGATACGAGCTTGACCTCGGCAACGATGCGATCAAGCCCATACCTATTTCTAAGACATATTCAGAGAACGTCCTTTCCTTATTCAATAACAGGTCATGACAATCCGGCAAGGCGGTCGAGGGCCATTTCGACGACGGTTCTGACCTGAGGCTTGTAGTCGGTGTTGCTGCTCTTGAGGTAACGATTGGCTATGGCGCAGCAAACCGTGCCACAATCGTGTCCGAGCAGAAGACCCATTCCTGCCACGGCCGAACTCTCCATCTCTATGTTCGTAATCCTGTATTCTCCGAAACGGAAAGATTCCAGGTCCTTCAGCATGTCAGGCATCGCAAGCCCAAGCCTGACGGAACGGCCCTGAGGCCCGTAGAAGCCAGGAGCAGAGATCGTCACGCCTTTAACCGTCTCCTTCTCGAATGCGGCAATCAGCTTGTCGCTTGCCTTAACGAAATAAGGCGAAGGCAGGTTGCAGTTCCATTTCATATGCTCCTTGAAAGCCTCTTCCATGGCAGCGTTCGTGATTTTGCTGCGGCCTGCGTACCAGTTCAGCATGCCGTCGCAGCCAACGGAGTAGTGCGAGAATATTGCGGAGCCTAAAGGAATGTCCGGATGAATGGCTCCGCAAGTGCCAATCCTCAGCACTGTCAGAGTCCGATGCTCGCTCTTCGGCTCCCTCGTCGAGAAATCCACGTTTGCAAGAGCGTCCAGCTCTGTCATAACGATGTCGATGTTGTCCGTTCCGATGCCAGTGGATAGTACAGTCATGCGCTTGCCTTTGTACATTCCAGTAGTGGAGACAAACTCTCTTGAAGAGTGAGTGAACTCTCTGTCGGAAAGATACCCACCGATCACTTCCACTCTTCCGGGATCGCCGACAAGTATCACGATGTCAGCCAATTCCTCCGGCTTCATGTGAATGTGGAAAGCCGATCCGTCCCCGTTTATCAATAATTCTGATTCTGGTATTCTCATGTTAACGAATATTTTTAGTGTTGAACAGGCTCAAAGATATGAAATTCCGTTTTAAAAAACTATTTTTGCACTATGTGGCAAAGAATTCAGACTTTATATTTGGCAATAGCCACGGGTCTAATCGTGGCTATGTTTTTTTGCGTCAGGTGCTATGTGCTCGGCCCTGGGGGCACTAGGGCAGAGGAATTGAAATTTGCTCAGTTCGTGCCTTACTTGGTGTTGCTGATCGTAATCGGGCTGCTCCAGCTGATAGCTCTTACGGTATATTCGCACCGAATCTTTCAGATGCGCACGGCAGTGCTTTCTGCGATACTGATGATTGCCCTCCAGTTGTGGATAGCCGTCGAGTTCTTCACTTCCGGAGATGAGTTCATATTCACGGTACCTAACATATTCCCGCTTTTGGCGGCAATCCTCAATTTTCTGGCCGCCAGGAATATATTCAAAGACGAGATGATGGTGAAAAATTCATCTCGGCTGCGTTAAAAATAATTCTATGAATATATCCCGACAGGCTGCTGGAAGCCTGCCTATGGCACTGGGTCGTAGCCGCTGCCGCCCCATGGATTGCAGCGGAGCAGACGCCATACCGTAAGCACAAGGCCTTTGAAAGGACCCCATTTCTTGAATGCCTGCAAGGCGTATGTCGAGCATGATGGCTCGAAACGGCATGTCTTAGGCACGTACGGGCCGATGACTACTCTGTAGAACACGATGAGGGCCGTGAACGGAAAGCTAAGCGCTTTCCTCACGACCTGCCTCCAATGCGGCAGCTCATCGCTTGTCTTCAGTTTCCAGCCCATGCAAAATGTCTTCGACCTGTTTTCCAATCTCCTCCTGAGATAATATTTCATTAATATTATATAAGAAAAGAATGTCTATTCCTCTGGCCATGTGCTTTCTGACCCGGTAAGCCTCCCTAAGCCTGCGCTTCAGAAGATTTCGCCTCACAGCTTGCTTGAACAAACGCTTGGGCACCGAGACCATGATTTTGTTTGGTTCGGATTCCTCTTTCTGCATGCAGCAATATTTCAGAGCCGCAGTCCGTCCCCATCGGCCCTTCGTCATCAGAGCCGAAATCGCCGCCTTGCCTTTAAGACGTTCAGATTTCGGTAGAGTGAACATTATTTATGGCTCAGAAGGTAACGTTCGATTGAACTTGCTACGGAAGGAGTCTCCGGAGTCGGGGCCTTAATCTCGATGGACAGCCCTGCATCTTCCATAGCCTTGATCACGTTTTTGCCGTAAGTCATGAACTTAATGTTTCCCTGCTTGAAATCGGGGAAGTTCTCAAAGATGGACACGACATCGGCAGGATTGTAGACCACGATCAGGTCGTAGTCTGAAAGTTTCGTCTCTTTCAAGTCCTGAGGCACTGATTTCACGAAAACCGCAGTCTTGTAGTTCAGTTTCTGAGCGTCCATCAAGGAGGTGAGAACTACGCTGTTACTCGTCTCTGACTGGGTCACCAGGAATTTTTCGTCCTTATTCTTAGTGCCAATCTGCGAGAGCAGAGAGTCTGGCGTGCCGGTTCCGTAGAAAATCTTGCGCTTGCGGTACACGATGTGTTTCTGGAGATACATCGCCACTGCTTCCGTAGTGCAGAAGTATTTCATAGTCTCAGGCACTTTTACTCGAAGCTCGTCGCAGATGGAGAAAAATGCGTCGATTGCATGCCTGGAAGAGAAAACTATGGCAGTATAATCCAAAATGTTAACTCTTTGAGCCCTAAACTCGATGGAGCTCAGGGGTTCGACCAAGAAAAAAGGCTTGAAGTCAAGTTCAACTCCGAATTTCTTTTTGAGCTCAGCAAAAGGCGTCTCATTGAGCGGTTTCTGCTGTGATATTAAAATCTTCCTAATATCCATTTTCCTGTCCTGTTCTTCGACGGAACGAGGTCAGAGCATAGTCGTGGTGATGACCATCATTCCGGTCGGAATTATTTCAAGGGTGCAAAGATACAAAATTGTTGTCAAAGGTCTGCAAGCTGACGCAAAAATCTGGCCTCGCCTGTAGAGATGGAAGCCGTATGAAGCAAAGAAAACAATCGTCAGCACTATTCTGGTAACGTTGTCATCATCCGTGAAAGGCTTGATTAATATGACGACGATGAAAAGCACGATGAAAAGAAGGATGGCAAAATTGAAGAAGCAATTGTTCGCTGCCGTGAATGTCTTGCTGGAGTAGTTCTGGAGCTCGATCTGCCAGTTCAGGAAGAACCTCAGCAGAAGGTAGAATAGGAATATGCCGACGACGAGCGGGAACTGCCAAGGAGTTGGGACATTGTCTGCGAACGCAGGGCGGAATATTCCGAAACGGTAGAAAACCATTACTAAAGGAATATAAAGTATCGCGGCTATTATATTCCTGCTCTTGGAAAGCTGCAAGCTATCTTCCAGTTCCAAATTACCTTTCCACCGTATCACGCCGTTCATCAGGGCAGGCATAAGACGTAGGAATGTTCCTAAGAATATTAAGAACAGCACGGTCGCGACGACTGCGGTCGCGGCGAAAACAGGGTCTTCGCTGAAAGTCTCTGACATATTCATTAATTGCCTCTCTTGGCGTTGTAGCCCATTTCTTTTAGAAGGGCCGTCACTTTGTCTCTCTGATCCCCTTGGATGGTGATTTCTCCGTCTTTGGCTGAGCCGCCAACGCCGCATTTCACTTTCAAGGTCTTGCCTAAGGCTGCGAGGTCATCCTGAGTGCCCACGAAGCCAGATATGAGGGTGACCTGTTTCCCACCGCGGTTCCTGCGGTCTATGGTGACGATGAGCTTCTGCTTCGAAGGCTCAGGAGTGGCCTCCTCGGCAGAATGTTCGTTTTCATATTCATAATTGGGATTAGTCGAGTAGACCACTCCCAGTCGTTCTTTCCAATTATTGCCGCCTGTCATTTTTGCGCCTGTTTTTGCAAAGATAATGAAACCTTTTGTATCTTTGTTTGATATTAAAATTGAAATGGATAACAAACAATTCAGAACGTGGAATCATGTGACGGCAGCTATCGTGTTCGTGATATCTGCATTCACGTATCTTTCCACCATTGAGCCGACCGCGTCGTACTGGGACTGCGGAGAATTCATCGCATCATCGTATAAATTAGAAGTCGGCCACCCGCCGGGAAACCCTGTATTCCAGCTGATTGCTCGCTTCTTCACCATGTTTGGCGGGGCGGATCACGCAGCCGTGATGGTGAATTCCATGAGCGCGCTATGCTCGGCGCTGACGATATTCTTCCTTTACCTTACGATCGTCTTCTTCGCCAAGCGGATGATCAGGCCGGAGAAGGAAGAAGATGGAACCCAGGCATATTCCTTGGGCCAGGCCATTGCCATTTTCGGCAGCGGGGCCGTGGGTGCCTTAGTCTACAATTTCTCCGATACTTTCTGGTTCTCTGCGGTTGAAGGTGAAGTTTATGCAATGTCTTCGCTGTTCACTGCGATGGTGGTGTGGGTCATGACGAAATGGTACGAGGAAGAGGACCGCAGGTACTCTAATCGCTGGCTCATTCTGATTTCGTTCCTGATGGGTCTTTCCATAGGCGTGCATGTGCTTAACCTGCTGGCAATCCCTATGCTGGTGTTCATGTACGTGTACAAGAATGGAGAGGACAAAAAATATGGTTTCTGGAAGTATGTCGGGCTGTTGCTGTTGTCGTTCGTGATGATAGGAGCGATGTATTTCTTCGTCATCCCATTCCTGCCTAAATTCGCAGGGTACTTCGATTTGCTGTTCGTGAACGGGCTAGGCTTGCCTTACAACACGGGAGCAGCCTTCTTCGTGGTAGCTCTTCTGGCGCTTTGCTTCTGGGGATTGTTCAAGACGCTGAAGAATGTGAAGGTATTCTGGAACACGGCTCTGCTGTGCTTTACGACAATCCTCGTCGGGTTCTCTTTGTTCAGCATCGTGGTCATCCGTTCTTGCGCGAAGACCCCGACCAATGAGTACCAGCCAGATAATCCTTTCACTCTGGTGCGCTACCTGAACCGCGAGCAGTACGGTTCTCAGCCGCTTCTGTACGGCCAGTATTTCGGTGCCGATTATGAGCTGGTCTCAAAGACTTACTGGGCTCCGCTTGATGGCAAATACAAGAAGGTTGAGGGTCCGGTCAACGCTATTTACAAGGCTTCGGGCAAGATGCTCTTCCCTAGGATGTGGAGCAATACGGACAATCACATTCAGTTCTATCAAAGCTACATGGATGGCAAGGGCAAGACGGTGCCGGGAAGCAATTACAAGAAACCTACTTTTGCGCAGAACATGAAATTCTTCTTCGATTTCCAGCTCGGCTGGATGTACTGGAGATATTTCATGTGGAATTTCGTGGGAAGGCAGAATGACATACATGCCCCGGCACAAGATATCTTCAAGGGCAACTGGGAGAGCGGAATAAAACCGCTTGACGACATGCGTCTCGGGGATCAGAGCCAGGCTCCTGACTGGGTGAAGAACAACAAGGGCAAGAATCACTATTTCTTCCTGCCTTTGCTCCTTGGCCTGCTTGGGCTCGTGTTCCAGTTCGACAAGGACAGGAGGGGCTGCTGGCTTACATTCTTGCTATTCTTCATGACAGGAATAGCAATCGTGATATACCTGAACCAGCCGCCTTACCAAGTGCGCGAGCGTGATTATGCCTACGCTGGTTCATTCTATGCGTTCTCCATCTGGGCAGGCTTTGCGGTCGCTGCGATATATTCATGGATTACTAAAGAGAAGAAGGGCACTGCGGTTGCTGCCATTGCGACTGTCGCCTGCCTGTTCGTGCCTGCGCTGATGGCAGAAGAGAACTGGGACGACCATGACAGAAGCCATCGCTATACTTCAGTTGAGACTGCCAGGAATTATCTTAATTCAGTAGGCAAGGACGGACTTCTGGTGACTCATGGCGATAACGATACCTTCCCTCTCTGGTATGCTCAGGAGGTGGAAGGATTCAGGACCGACGTGAGAATATGCAATACGTCCCTCCTCGGCACCGACTGGTACATAGACCAGATGAAGTACGCCAGCAATGAATCGCCTAGGCTCGATCTTCAGATAGGCCAGGAGCAGTACTTGTACGGCATCAACGACTGGATTCCTATCCAGGATGCCAGCGGGAAAGCCTACCTGCTCTCAGACATCGTCAAAGTGTTCAAGCATCCTCAGGCCAAGCTTACTCTGCAGGATGGCAGAAGAATAGACTACTGGGCTTCCAGGAAGATGATCATTCCGGTGAATAAGGAGAACTGCCTGAAGAATGGAATATTAAGCGATAAGTTTGCCGAACAGATTCCAGACTCTATCGTACTTGAAATACCTGCGTCGAAGAGTTATTTGACTAAGCCTGAATTGTTCTTGCTAGACTTCCTTTCTTCATATCAGTGGGACCGCCCTCTCAATGTGCTGAACAATGGAGGAGACTTGAACATCGGAATCAAGGATTATTTGATGTACGAGGGCTATTCCTATAAGTTCGTGCCTATCCGGAACTCCGTGAAGAGCCTGGATGCCGGAATCGTTGACACTGATGAGCTGTATGACAACCTGAAGAACAAATTCTCCTTCGCAGCCACTTCCAGGAAAGACTATTACGTTGATTATCAGAATATCTACACGAATCTAGGCGTGATGTCGATCAGGAATATGTTCACGACGGCTGCCAATGCTTTCATCAAAGCAGGGGAGAACGGTAGGGCTGAGGAGGCTCTGGACATGTGCCAGGCGGCGCTCGACCCGTCTTCTTATCCATTCGACAATACCATCTACGGCTGGCCTTCCAATACCCTCATGCCTATTGAGATGGTAGAAGATTATTATACCATCGGAAAGAACGAGAAAGCCAGGAAGCTGGCGGATGCGGTGTCGGGTCAGGTAATGCAGTCGGTGAGATTCTATTTGAGCATGTATGATGTCGCCAAAGACGATTTTGAATATTCCTGCAACATGATCTTCTATCTGTCCAACACGATGAAGAAGTCTGGTGACGAGGAATATGCTGCCAAGATAGAAAAACGCCTGAATGATTTGCTCTCGCAGCTGACAGGAACGAAAGAGGCAGGAAATTCCTAGCGTTCCAGCCTTACGAATATGCTGAGCGGGAGGGCTTTGCCGAAGCGGTCGCTGAGGACGAGCTCTCCCGATTGCATTTTGTCTTGCTTCGTGAGGCGGAAGGCCTGCCTGACCACGGTTTCGCCCAGCATGGCTGAGAAACCGTTCGAATAGAGGTTCAGGACCATGAAACTGTCTTTCGGGGACAGAATCTTAGCGATTCCGAGCATCATGTCATAGAGGCATTCGTCCAGTTTCCATTTTTCTCCGTTAGGTCCGTGACCGTATGCAGGCGGGTCCAGAATGATGCCTTGGTAAAGATTGCCTCGGCGGGTTTCCCTTGCCACGAATTTCATTGCGTCCTCGACAATCCAGCGAATGCCGTCCAGCCCGCTCCTGTCTTGGTTTTCGTGAGCCCAGGTGACTACCTGCCGCACAGAATCAAGATGCGTAACATCAGCTCCAGCGCATTTTGCGGCTAGGGACGCAGCCCCAGTGTAGGCGAATAAATTGAGGATTTTAGGTGCGGGAAGATTCTGTGATTTGTTCCTGGCGGCTATTTTGGTAGTCTGCATATAGATATATTCCCAGTTAGGCGCCTGTTCTGGGAAAACTCCGACGTGCTTGAACGCAGTGAGGCCGAGCCTTAGGTTGAAGCGAGGTCCCCCTTCAGAGGCATATCCGATCCACCATTGGTCCGGCATGTCCTTGATCCTGTTCCAGGTGCCGCTGTCCTCTTTCCCAGCCTTGCCGAAGCCGGCGCCAGGGGAGAAGGCCGTGTGCGCCATCCTCTTCCATTCTTCTTCGCCCATCTGCTTGTCCCAAAGGGCTTTGGGTTCGGGACGGGATAGGATATATTTGCCGAAACGCTCCAGCTTCTCGCCTCGTCCAGAGTCGAGAAGCTCGTAATCTTTCCAATTTTTCGACGGAAATTCTGCTGCCATGCCGCAAAGATATACTAAAAGTTTGTATTTTAACGTTGTAAGTGCTTCCAATAAGTAAAATATTTCTTATCTTTTACTATCTTTGCGTGGCAAAAAGAGACAATAACAATTTATTTATTTTATTATGCAACAGCACATTGACACTTATGATTTCACAGGCAAGAAGGCTATCGTCAGAGTGGATTTCAACGTTCC
>Ga0256404_1002918_pt1 | contig 36273 bp, 28 predicted proteins | sample RumenRJG_01DNA_FD_185990 | JGI IMG/M metagenome (GOLD analysis project Ga0256404, IMG submission 185990) | Bovine rumen microbial communities from Lethbridge, Alberta, Canada - RJG_01 | ecosystem: Host-associated > Mammals > Digestive system > Stomach > Rumen | place: Canada: Alberta | collected... | reverse complement strand
TCAACGCCTACCGCGACCGATGCTTTGCCACCCAGGACTACGCCGCCGCCATCGAGAACATGCTGCTGGCCATTGTCGCCCTGGGCTATCAGAGCTGCTGGTACGAGGGCCACATCACCGACGAGGACGACATCGCCTCAAAGATGGCCGCCATACTCGGCGTGCCCGACGGCCTCGACCTGGTCTGCTTCCTCCCCATCGGCATCCCCGAGGACGCCCCGAGGCCCCCGAAGAAGCGGCCCTTCTCCGAACGCGCCTGGTTCAACGGATGCAGCGACGCAGAGATAAAATGATGCTGTTCGGCGTTTGCTCCGTTCGACCGATAAACGGGAATATGGCGGGGAAAATTAGGAATTAGGAGTTAGGAATTAGGAATGAATAGCCGCTGCCGCGTACACCGTAGGGGCGGCCAAGCCATTTAATTCCTAATTCCTAATTCCCAATTCCTAATTCAAAGACCCACTTTATAAACTGGACACATATTTGTTGTCATTCTCCATTCTCCCTTATCCATTCTCCATTCAACCCCAACTCTCGCCTTGCCTTTTTCTCCCGGAAATGATAGAATAATATGGATGGGGAGGGACGGGCCTTCCTTTGACTTACACGCGCTTTTCACGGGGGGTTATCGCTTGCGCAACGGACTATTTGCCTGTGTGCTGTTCATGGCCCTGTGGGGCGTGCTGTGCTTTCCTCTGGGGCGGCTCATCAAGCTGTTCAGACTCGACTGGGACCGGGCGCCGTTTGCCCAGTGGCGCTGGGAGCAGGACGGGCGGGTCTACGAGCGGGCGGGCATCCGCCGCTGGAAGGACCTGGTGCCGGATGTGAGCAAGCTGTTCCCGTCCATCGTGCCGCCCAAGGCGGTGCAGGGCATGCCCGACGCGGCGACGCTGCGGGACATGCTCAAGGAGACCTGCGTGGCGGAGGCGGTCCACGTCGTGCTGATCCCCCTCGGGCTGTGGCTTTTGCGGCTGTGGCAGGGGATCGGCGGCGTGATGATGTTCCTCATCTACGTCATCCTCGGAAACGTTCCCTTCATCATGATCCAGCGATACAACCGACCCCGCTTCCGCCGCATGCTGGCGGTGGCGGAGGCCAGGGAAAGGCGGCGGACGGATGCGCGTACTGATACTGTCCAGCAATAACGGCGGGGGCCACAACGCGGTGGCGGAGGCGCTCAGAGAGGTCTTCGAGGCCCACGGCGACACCTGCCGGGTGGAGGACTGCCTGTCGTTCATCTCGGAGGACGTGTCGGAGGCGGTGGCGAAGTCCCACAACTTCATGTACCGCCACGCGCCCAAGCTGTTTGACAGCGGCTATCGCCACACCGTGCGCCATCCCAAGACCTTCATGGAGAAGCACAACGGGCGGCGGCTGCTGGCCCTGGGGCGCAAGAACCTGGGGCGGGCCATAGAGGCCGGGAGCTTTGACACGGTGATCTGCACCCACGTCTTCGGCTCGCTGATGCTCACCGACGCCATGCGCAAGTACGACCTGCGGGTGCACACCGGCGTGGTCGAGACCGACTACACCGCCACCCCCGGCACCCATGCCGGCGGGCTGGACTGGCACTTCATCCCCTCCGCGGACCTGGTTCAGGGCCTGATCGCGCTGGGGGTGGACGAGCGGAAGATCGTGCCCTGCGGCATCCCCGTCCGGGACGGCTTCTACGCCAAGGGCGACAGGCTCGCCGCCAGGCGGGCGCTGGGGCTGGACCCGGACTGCCGCCACCTGCTGGTGATGGGCGGCAGCATGGGCGCGGGCCCGGTGCCGGAGCTGGTCAGCGCCCTGGTCAAGGAGATGGATGAGCGCTGCGCCGTCAGCATCGTCTGCGGCACCAACCGCAGCCTCAAGGATACCCTGACCGCCCTCTACAGCGGCGATGACCGGGTGCGGGTCTACGGCTATGTGGACACCGTCCCCACCCTGATGGACGCCTCCGAGCTGCTGCTGACCAAGCCCGGCGGCATCACCGTCACCGAGGCCGCGGTCAAGCGCCTGCCCATGGTGCTGGTCAACACCGTGGCCGGGTGCGAGGCATACAACCTGGACTTCTTCGTCCGCGCCGGCGGCGCGGTCACCGCGGGCACCCCCCAGACCCTGGCCCACCTGGCCCTGGCCGTGCTCCGCGACCCCGCCTGGCAGTCCGAGATGTCCGCCGCTCTCGAGCCCATCGCCCGCGCCAACGACCGCGAGATCGTGTGGAGGACCATGCAGGGAGGTTAAGCGGGCATTACGGTCCGTCGCCATGCATTCTTTACTCTGCTTGCAAATGCTTTTTGATTGAATTAGGAATTGGAAATTAGGAATTAGGAATGAATACCGGCTGCCGCGCACTGTGTAGGGGCGGCCAAGCTGTTTCAATTCCTAATTCCCAATTCCTAATTTTCTCCGCCTAAATCCCGTTGGCCGCATAGGGTGAAATCGCCATTCGACAGTCCCTCTTCCCGCCTTCATTTCTTTCGTCCCGCTTGATTCCATGTTATAAATGTGTTATACTGTATATGGATACCTATGTTGGAAGGCTTTAGGATCGACCGTGGACAGGGGGATGAGAGACATGTTGCGCATGAAGCGAATCTGGGCGGCATGGCTGGCCGTGCTCATGCTGGTGGGGCTGTGCGCTCCGGCGGCGATGGCGGCCGTCGCCACGGACCCGTCGCAATGCCCGCACCGCTGGGAGCTGCGGAGCGAGACGGCGGCGACCTGCGCCAGGAAGGGCGAAAAGGTCTACTACTGCATGATCTGCGGCAGCACCAGGACCGAGACCGTGAAGCGGCTGCCCCACGACTACGGCAGCTGGAGGACCGTCCGCGAGGCCACCTGCGCCAGGGAGGGCGAGCGGACGCGCAAGTGCAAGGTCTGCGGCCACGAGGATACGCGGTCCATCGACAGATTGCCCCATCAGTGGGGCGAATGGACCGTGCTCTCGGAGCCCACGGACCACTCCCCCGGCCAGCGGACCCGGTCCTGCTCGGTCTGCGGCGCCACCCAGGAGGAGGCCAATGATCCCGAGGGCACCCTGCGCCGCGGCGACCGCGGCGAGGCGGTGAAGGCGCTCCAGGACCTGCTGGTGTGCTACGGCGTCCTCGGAAGGGGCGGCGCGGACGGCAGCTTCGGCCGCGGCACCGAGGGCGCGGTGAAGCAGGTGCAGGCCGCCGAGGGTTTGGAGGCCGACGGCGTGGCCTGGCCCCAGACCCAGGCCGTGCTGGGCCACCGCTTCGGCGAGTGGGAGGTCGTCTCCGAGCTGTCCGACTTCTCGATGGGACTTCGCCAGCGCGTGTGCGCGCGCTGCGGCTATGTCGAGCGCGAGGAGGAATGGCCCTCCCCGATGTACAGGCGCGGCGACCGTGGCGACGGCGTGCGCGCGCTTCAGAACGCGCTGAGCGACGCGGGCTATTCCGTGGGCCATGCCGACGGCGACTTCGGGCGGCGCACCGAATCCGCTGTGGCCGGCTTTGAGGCGGCGCACGGCATTCAGGCCGACGGCATCGCCTGGCCCGGCGTGCTGCGGCTGCTGGGCCTGCGCAACGGCGGCGCGCCCGAAGAGGAGACCGAGGAAGAGACCCCCGACTTTGACATGATCGTCACCCCCTTCACCGACCAGAAGGTGTTCCACGTGGGGGAGGAGATCGAGTTCAGGCCGGTGCTCTACAACAACTCCGACCGCGAGATGACCGACGCGGTGGTCCGGGCCTATGACGGGCGCGGCGACCTGCGCCAGCAGTACGACGAGGGCGCCCTGCCCGCCAACGACTTCGATCCGCTCTACGACCCCTACACATTTGTCGCGGCGGACGTGAGGACGGTGACGTTCAAGTGGGAGGCCGACGCCGTGGACGCCGACGGGAACAAGCTGACCGCCGAGCCCCAGACGCTCACCTACACCGTGCTGCCCGCCGAGGGCGAACAGACGCCCTCACAGGAGGAGCATGGGGCATCCGCTCCGGCGCTCCTGGTCGACCCCACCGCGGACCGCGCGGAGGCCCTGTCGGTGGTCAAGGCCGTGAAGGGCGACGAGGACCAGGTCTACAGCCAGGGCGACATCGTCACCTTTGAGATCGTCGTTGCCAACCTCACCGCGGACGACATGACCGACGCCCGCGTGTACGATTACGTCAACGGAGCGGAGAAGGGCCTCCCGGTGGCGGAGGGCCTGACCATCAAGCGCTACGACACCGCCGTATTGAACTTTGACTACATCGTCACCGCCGAGGACGCGGCCCGGGGCTATGTGACCGACTACGCCGTGGCCGAGGGCGGCGGAAGCGTCGCCCGGTCCAACGATGTGCGCATCCTCGTCCAGCCCGGCACGCCCGATCCCGAGGACGATCCCGTCACGCTGACCAAGGCCATCGCCAACCTGCCCGAGCGGGGATACTTCCTTGTGGGCGAGACGGTGGACTTCACCCTGACCCTCCGCAACGACGGCGACGGCGACATCACCGACATCGCCATCCGGGATCCCCTCTGCACCGCCGAGGACAATGTCGTCGATACCTTCGACGCGCTCGCACCGGGCGGCGAGCAGACCGCGCACCTGACCTATGAGGTGACCGCGCTGGACCTGCTCCAGCCGCTGGTCAACATCGGCTTCGCCACCTTCGACGATCCCCAGGGCTTCACCTGCACCGTCAGCAGCAACGAGGTGGAGGTCCCCACAGGCACAGAGCCCGCGCGCGATCCCGATCCCATCGGCGTCATCACCGGCGCGGAGGTGCACAAGGCCGTGGCCGCGGCCTGCCATCCCGACAACGGCTGGTACTACACCCGCGGCGAGGACATCGTCTATGAGATCACCGTCTTGAACTGCGGCGAGACCGTGCTGGACGAGGTGACCGTGTACGACACCCTGGCCGGCGGCAGCGGCGAGATCGCCGCCATCGAAAACTTCATGCCCGGCGATAGCCGAACCTATCTGTTCACCCACACCGTCAGCAAGTCCGACGTGAAGCACGGCAAGGTCATCAACCAGGCCTGGATTGAGTGGGAGATCGAGGGCGTGCCCTATGAGGCCTGGTCCGAGCGCGTGATCTCCCCCACCGGCGGGGAGCGCGCCGCCGAGCCCGCCGCGACCTGCTGCGTGCCGACGCTCACCGGCGCGGGCCTCAATCAGCGGACCTACACGCTGGACTACTGCAGCGAGCACCGGGCCGTGGCCTACGCGCTGGACCGCGCCGTGGAGGCCGCCCAGACCGACGACGAGCGGCTGGCCGCCTGGAACGCCGCCGCCCAGCGCTGGACCGAGGCCCTCAACGCCGAATACGACGCCCTGCTGGCGGACGCCACCGAGGACGAGCAGACCCTCATCGTCGGGGAGAAGGCCCTGTTCTTCGCCCAGCTGGCCTGCCTCAAGGACGCGCTGGCGCTGAACCTGCCCGAGCTGACCGTGGCGGAGCGCGTGGTCGACCAGCTGATGCGCAAGACCGCAGAGCTGTGCTACGCCCGTCACACCGCCCCGGAGAACCGCACCGACAGCCTGTATAATCCCCACGAGGCGCTGCCCGAGGCCGAGATCCCGGCCCTCTGCGGCGTGAATACCGAGACCACCGCCGGCGGCATCGCCTGGACCGAGACCCTCTGCGCGACCCACAGTCCCGCCGAGGCCGCCGCGCTGAACCTGCTGGAGGAGGCCGCGACCCCCGAGGACCGCGCCGAAGCCTGGCGGAGCGTGGCACAGATCTGGCTGACGGCGCTCAACAGCGCCGCCAACGCCCGCTGGCAGGCCGCCGACGAGCAGGGCCGCGAGATCATCGCCGCCGAGCGCGTCGCCTTCGACAAGTGGCTCGCAGCCCAGGAGGACCTGCTGAACCTGCTCTATCCCGGACGCCCCGTCACCACCGGCGAGCGCGTCGCCCGGCTTCTGCGCGAACGGGTGCTGGAGCTGGAGCGGGAATAAAGGAATACCCTACGACGTCCCGTGCTGTTGAGTGACCCTCGTCAGAAAGGAAGCGTGTTGCGATGAAACGACTCCTCCTCTGGTGTGTGATCCTGATGCTTCTGCTGCCCGCCCTCCCGGCGGCGGCGGAAGCGGACGGCTTTGCCTTTGACGCCGACGCGGGGCTGGTGACCGGCTACGACGGTCCCGGCGGCGCGGTGGCCGTGCCCGGCGAGATCGACGGCGTCGCGCTGTTCGGCCTGGACCGGCAGGCGTTCATCCGAAACGAGACCGTCGCGTCCCTCGACATTCCCGCGCCCGCGGCCCTCATCGAGGACGGCGCGATCTCCGGCATGCCCGCGCTGACCGCCGTGACGCTGCCGGACACGCTGCGGTTCATCGGCTCCTCCAACTTCATGGACTGCGGGGCGCTGACCCAGGTCACGATCCCGCCCCGGGTGCTGGCCATCGAGCAGGACTGCTTCGTGTGGTGCGACGCCCTGGAGTCCGTCACCTTCACCGGCCCCGTCCCCGCCATCTCCGGCGGCTGCTTCCGCAGCGTGGCGGACGGCTTTGCGTGCTACGTGCCCGACGACCTGGTGGACGCCTACTGCGAGGCCCTGCCCGAGGGCGTGGACGTCCAGCCCAGCGGCGCGGAGGCCGTGCTCGAGGCGGTGGACACCCCCGAGGACGCCTTCGAGTTCGACCCGGAGACCGGCACGATCACCGCGTACATCGGCACCGCGGACCGCGTCGACGTCCCCCCGGAGATCGGCGGCGCGGCGGTCAGGGCCGTGGGCGAGCGGGCCTTCTATGACCATGACCGGCTGTTCGCCGTGCGCCTGCCCGAGGGGCTGGAGACCATCGGGCCCGAGGCCTTCCGCGGCGCGAATCGGCTGGTATCCCTGGATGTGCCCGACAGCGTCGCCGGGATCGGCGAGAGCGCCTTCGCCTACAGCTACGCCGGGGAGACCTTCCCCTGGCCTGCGGCGCTGACCGCCATCGGCGACAGCGCCTTCGCCTCCACCCAGCTGGCCGGGGCGCTGAGCCTGCCCGAGGGGCTGGAGACCATCGGCGCGTCCGCCTTCGCCAACGCCCACGTCAAGGCGCTGACCCTGCCCGAGAGCCTCAAGGCCATCGGCGATCAGGCCTTCCGCGGCGCGTGGCTCGACGACATCACCCTTGAGACCCTGGATATGACGCTGGGCGACGGGGCCTTCGACGGCACCCGCCCGAAGCGCGTGACCCTGCCCGGGGACGCCGACGCGGAAGTGCGGCAGACCTACACCGAGCTGTTCACCGCGCTGAATCCGAATTGCGAGATCGCGGTCACCGAGGCCCGGGCCCCCGAAGCTGTGCCCGAGACCGCGCCCGAAGCTGAGCCTGAAGCCGCGCCCGCCGAGAGCGGGGAGGCGGTGGACCTGAGCGCCATCGTCTATGACGGCCTGGCCCGGCTATTGACCAACGTGAGCCTCGAGCCGACGGCAGCGCCCACCCCGGTGCCGACGGTCGTCCCCACCCCGGTGCCGACGGTCGTTCCCACCCCGGAGCCCACGGTCGTCCCCACCCCGGAACCGACAGAAGCGCCCACCCCGGAGCCGACGGCAGTGCCTACGCCCGAGCCGACGGCAGCGCCCGCCCTCGCGCCGACGCCCGAGCCCGAAGCGCCCTGGACCCCGGCCACTGACGCGCGCTACGTCTGCGTGGCGGCGGAGGTCGGCGGGCACGGCGTGGACGCCGCGTCGCTGGGCGGGACCTATGCGGTGACCTTCCGCGGCGACGGGCGCGCCGACCTGATCCTGGCCGGGACCCCGTTTGACGGCCTGCCCTGGGGACAGGACGGCGACGCCGCGCTGGTGCGCCTGCCCGACGGCACGCCGCTGTGCTTCACCCCTGACGGCGACGCCCTCACCGCCACGCTGTTCGACGCCCTGGCGCTGACCTTCGCGGCGGAATGATCCCTGGTATCAACAAGTAAAGGAGTGCATACAAAATGGATAGCAAACAGATCGCAAAGACCATCGACCACACCCTGCTCAAGCCCGACGCCACCAAGGCGCAGATTTTGAAGCTGTGCGACGAGGCCAGGACCTACGGCTTCGCCTCGGTGTGCGTCAACCCCAGCCGCATCGCCCTGGCCGCCGAGGCGCTGAAGGGCACGGACGTGACTCCCTGCTGCGTGGTGGGGTTCCCCCTGGGCGCGATCCCCTCGGAGAGCAAGGCCGCCGAGACCGCCGTGGCGGTGAAAAACGGCGCGCGCGAGATCGACATGGTCATTGACATCGGCAGGGCCAAGGACGGCGACTGGGCCTATGTGGAGTCCGACATCGCCGCCGTGAAGGCCGCCTGCGGTCCGGCGAAGCTCAAGGTCATCATCGAGACCTGCCTGCTCACCGACGACGAGAAGGTCAAGGCGTGCCAGGCCGCCGTGCGGGCCAACGCCGACTTCGTCAAGACCTCCACCGGCTTCTCCAAGGCCGGGGCGACGGTGGCGGACGTGCGGCTGATGCGCCAGACCGTGGGCCCCGACATGGGCGTCAAGGCCGCCGGCGGCATCCACAACCGCGCCGAGGCCCTGGCCATGCTCGAGGCCGGCGCCACCCGCATCGGCGCCAGCAGCGGCATCGCGATCGTCAGCGAATGAGGGAGTAGGGAGTAGGCAGTAGGGAGTAGGGGAGAACGGCAAAGCTTTTGACTTCTATTGAAAACGCTGTGTTTTTCTGAGGATTGCTCTGTAACGCCCCACTCCCAACTACGGCTCAATTTTACGCTCCTAAATATTACCGGAGGATCACAGTATGAAGGTATTGCTCATCAACGGAAGTCCCAAGGCGAACGGGAACACGGCCATCGCGGTTGCAGAGATGGAGCAGGTGTTCGCGGAGCAGGGCATCGAAACGGAGATCATCCACGTGGGAAACAAGGCGGTGCGGGGCTGCATCGGCTGCAACAAGTGCGCCGAGAAGGGCCGGTGCGTGTTTGACGACATCGTCAACGAGACCGCGCCCAAGTTCGAGGCCGCTGACGGCATCGTGGTGGCCACGCCGGTGTACTACGCCTCGGCCAACGGCACGGTGGTGTCCTTTATGGACCGGCTGTTCTACTCCACCCCCTTCGACAAGACCATGAAGGTGGGGGCGACGGTGGCGGTCTGTCGCCGGGGCGGCGCTTCGGCCACCTTCGACCAGATCAACAAGTACTTCACCATCGCCAACATGCCCGTGGCCTCCAGCCAATACTGGAACTCCGTCCACGGCCGCGCCCCCGGCGAGGCTGAGCAGGACGCCGAGGGCCTCCAGACCCTGCGCGTCCTCGCCCGCAACATGAGCTTCCTCATCAAGTCCATCGCCCTGGGCCGTGAAAAGTACGGCCTGCCCGAGACGGAGGACCATGTGTGGACGCACTTTATACGTTGAGCGTAAGCCACGTGGTTTGACGGAGTGTTGGGGAGGGATTAGGAAATAGGGATTAGGGATTAGAAATAGTGGCTGCCGCGCGGACTATTTCAATATTTTCAATAGAATTCGCGGCAGCGGCCTTTTCTAATCCCTATTCCCTAATCCCTAATCCCTTTATCCCCAACCCGACCCGTCCCAAATGAAACGCACATTCCGAGGTAACTATGTACAACGAACTGACCGAAGTGGACATCAGGAAGATGCAGGAGGAGATCGACTACCGCATGCGGGTGGTCCGTCCCAAGTGCGTCGAGGATGTGGCCACCGCCGCGGCCTTCGGAGACCGCAGCGAAAACTATGAGTACAAGGCGGCCAAGCAGGAGCTTCGGCGCTGCGACAGCCGTCTGCGCTATCTGCGGCGGATGATCGCCACGGCCAAGGTGATCAAGTCCGACACCCGCGAGGGCGTGGTGGGGCTGTTTGACAAGGTGGAGCTCTACTACGAGGACGAGGGCGACACCGAGACCATCACCCTGATGACCACCCTGCGGGAGGACGCCATGAACGGCATCATCTCCAAGGAGAGCCCCCTGGGCCGCGCCGTCATGGGCAAGCGGGTGGGCGACCGTGTGCTGGTGAAGGTCAACGACGATATCCAGTACTATGTCCAGATCCGCTCCATCACCGAGGGCGCCGACGACGACAGCCTGCCCATCCATTCGTTCTGAAAAAGGAGGAGAACCACTATGCGATTTGAACTGCTGCACCCCGCGGACCAGCTGGTGATGATCATGAACCGCATCTATTACTACGGCATGACCACCACCTCCGGCGGCAACCTGTCCATCCGGGACGAGAACGGCGACATCTGGATCACGCCCTCGGGCATCGACAAGGGCAACCTCACCCGCGCCGACATGTGCCAGGTGAAGCCCGACGGCACGGTGATCGGGCCCCACAAGCCGTCCGTGGAGCTGCCCTTCCACTCCGAGATCTACCGCCGCCGCCCGGACCTGAAGGGCATACTGCACGCCCATCCCCCGACGCTGGTGGCCTTCTCCCTGGCCCGCAAGATCCCGGACATCTCCCTGATCCCCAACGCCAGCGAGGTGTGCGGCAAGGTGACCTACGCCAAGTACGAGGTCCCCGGCTCCAAGAAGCTGGGCGAGTACATCGCCGCCGAGTTTGAAAAGGGCTACAACACGGTCATGATGGAGAACCACGGCGTGGTCATCGGCCACAAGGACCTGTTTTCCGCCTTCATGGCCTTCGAGACCCTGGACTTCTGCGGACGTCTGGAGATCGACGCCAAGAAGCTGGGCACGCCCCGCAACCTGACCGAGGAGCAGATCGACATCGACCGCTCCATCACCTCCCCCAGCATGGACGAATTCATCCCCGGCAGCCACTCCTCCGAGGAGAACGCCGCCCGCCGCGACCTGTGCGAGTTCATCCACCGCTCCTACGACCAGCGGCTGTTTACCTCCACCCAGGGCACCTTCGCCGTGCGGCTCTCCGACGGCAGCTTCCTCACCACCCCTTACAACAAGGACCGCAAGTACCTGGAGAGCGAGGACATCGTCCACATCAAGCACGGCATGCGCGAAATGGGCAAGAAGCCCAGCCGCGCCACCCGCCTGCTGGAGGAGATCTTCAAGACCCACGACGACGTCAACGCCGTCATCATCGCCCATCCGCCGGCCATCATGTCCTTCGCCGTCACCGACGCCGAGTTCGACTCCCGGCTGATCCCCGAGAGCTACATCAGCCTGCGCGACGTGGTGCGCGTGCCCTACGCCGCCAGCCGCCTGGACATCCCCGGCACCGCGAAGATCTTCGACAAGAAGCACCCCGTGGTGATCGTCAACAACCAGTGCGTCATCGTCACCGGCGCGTCCCTGCTCAACGCCTATGACCGCCTGGAGGTGCTGGAATACTCCGCCGCCGCCATGATCGCCGCCAAGGACATCGGCGAGGTGGTCTACATCACCGACGAAGAGGTCAAGGCCATCGAAAAGGCCTTCAACCTGGAATGACAGTATGTAAAGAAATCCCAAATCAGTCCCCTATACAGAGCGCATTAGCCAACTCAGCGACATATTTGACAGAAGTGTTCTGAGCCCAAGAAACGGAATCAACAAGACGGACGCGTTTAATCTTGGAGAGGTAGCGAAAGACCTGACGGAAGGAGTATCTCGATGCGACAGGGTTAGAAGCAAGCAGCTTTTTAACCCTGGAATCAATAATGACCGAGAGGTAGTTGATGAATTCTGTAGCATAGAGGCGATAATCTCCTTGAACATTGACAGTATCCAAATCAATCAGGTTTTTGTAGAGATTGAACATCACTTCGATTTCCCAACGGCCAGCATAGGCACGATAGACTTCAAGAGGATCGAGATCGGATTTGGATTCAAAGACAATCAAGCCAAACTGATCCAGTTTGGAAAGGAACTTATCTTCGGAATAGGTTCCTTTTTTTCTTTCCAAAGGAAATATAACCGACCTGCTGCTCATAGGCGCATCGGGGGTCACGAAACGCGTAGAGGAAGCAGGAATCATTTACTTTGACTTTTTATAGAGTATCGTTGCTTCCTGATACCCATCAAGGACAGACGCGAAAGGCTCCAAGAGGCCGTTGTCTTTGACTTTACGGGCAGATTGCTTGAGGGGAACGATAAAAGAGAGCCCATTGATTTCTTTGAGCCTTGAAATATTGGCCTCACTGGAGAACCCTTTATCCATGACCAGCAAACCGGAAGAAACAGGAAATTCAGCAATAAAATCCTGGACAGCTGTCATATCAAGCATATTTCCGGGATAGGGCTTTACGGCGACTGGCTCCTGGGATTCCATATCGAATGCGTACAGCAGGTTTACATCCATAGAACCTTTCTTGGCCCCCTTGCGAGACCATTCTGAAAAGCTGTCAGTCGTTCGATTGCAATCCTTAAGCATGCCGTCTATGACCAGGTCTTTCCCTGCCATCGCAGCTATTCTCTTTTGCATGAATTCACGTATATACCGATATTCCATACCAACTTGCAGCAGAAGCTTGGAGACGGTGTTTTCGCTGAGCGGGACACCTGGATAGACCTCTGATGCAAATGACGTCTCATAAGCAAACTGCAAATCTCTGTTCTTGATATCCTTGTCGCATGCCCTGAGTAACGCAATCACATACAACTGCTTTGCAGTTTTGATGTCAAAGACTGCTGCCAACTGCTGAAGCAGGTCGCCCGCCGCTTTATTGCACAAGGCAAATTCGCCATAATCCTTTATGTCAATTTGTTTCTGCCTCTTCTTCGGCACAGCTCGTATCTCTACGTATTTCCCGTCAATGATTTCGCCTATGGTCCCCAAATCGACGGGTTTGGCTTTTCCATTTACCCGCTTGGAAGTCCTTTTGATGACAAGGTAACGCCCAAGCCTCATTTTGACAACTGTGTTTTTCGGCCGCTCAACCGCCAAGATGTCCTTTGGTATAGGCATTAATTTCACCCGCATTCTATCATATTATATATAGGGAATATCCCCTATATATTATACAACAAAATGCCCCACTTTGCAATAGAAAAAAGGCTGCTTTTCTTCGCTTTTCGCAGCCTTTTTCCTTTTCCTTGACTATTCTTCTTTTCTCTCGTTCTTTTGTATAGGGGATGGCCTTGGGAATTCTTTAGTATGACAAAAAAACGGGCTCTTCACGTTTTGTTGAGGGATTCGGAACGAACAAAGGGTAAAGCGAGGTAACGAATAAGGGTGAAGAAATATTCGTCATCCCTATAGCCGTAGCCAATGCGTTTAGCGACTTTGATTTTGTTGTTGAATCCCTCCAGCTTGCCGGTACTGATCTGGTATTTCGCATGAGCGACAAGGCCATCTAAGCGGGGTTTTTTCAGTTCGGCAAATTTCACAAGCGCAGGAATACCGCTGGCCTCAGCTGCGTCAAACCATTTCTGCCAGCCAGCCTGTGCGGCAAGAGGGTCTCGAAGCTCGAAGAGCTTACAAAGATCCTCCTTCATCGCGTAGCAGACCGCAAGGTCTGAATGTTCCAAAAGAATCTCTTCCAGATGTTGGGCCTTCTCATTTGAAAGCCTGGCTTTGTTGGTCAGCAATGGCCAGCGGAGCTTTTTCAATTCGGCATACTTCTGTTTCTGTGTCTTGGCCTTTTCCTTCAACTGACGCTTTTGTTCGGGATTAACATGAGAACCCGCTTTTTCGAGAGCTTCCCTTGCTTCCTTCGCTTCTTTTGCCTCCTGCTGGTGCTTTCTGGCCTCCTTTAACCGAACGGCACCGAGAACCTCCTTGCCATACTGAGCCTGCATGTGATAGCGGTCGTAGACAATGACTGCCTTCGGCAGCTTCTCGGCGAAAAGGCGATTGTAGGAAGCGTTCATATCCATGGCCACAGCGACGACTTCGGTGAGATAATCCTTCGGCATATCTTCAAAAAAGTGCTTGAAGTCATCCATTGAGCGTCCCTTGCCTGCCCAGATCACTTCCCCTGTGTCGAGGTCCATGACGCAGGTGGCATAGGTATGTCCCTTGTGGATGGCAAATTCGTCCACCGCCAGTCGTACAGGCTTGTAGTCCTTCTCTTCAAGTGCTCTGGCACGGCTTTTCAGGGCATCCTCCATCATCTCTTCGTGGATGCGGTGAATGGTGTCCCAGTGAATACCTGTGATCTCCTGTACCGCCTTGATTGGCAGCCGTCCCCGCAGTAATTCCCGCACCCAACTGGCCGCGCGATTTGTTATCCGTGTTCCGGGGTATTTGAATGGAACATCTTCTGTGAAGCATTTTCTGCATTTCGTACACCGATATCTGTGTACGACAAAGCATAGCTCCTGTTTGCACTCTACCCACACGGGCATGTCTCGCAGATTGATGTTCCCGCTTCTGTAGATATGCACCTTTTCACCGCAAGCCGGACACTTCATTTCCGAGGTCGCTCGGCGGCTCTCAAACATCAGCACTGATTCTGTTCTTTCCTGGTTCATCATCCATGTTTTGCATTCATACCCTTGACTTTTGATCTGGATTGTTATATCTTTTTCGTGGAGCATGTTTTGACTTCCTTTTGTTTGTGTGGTATCTACAATTAGAAGTCTTCCATGCTCTTTTGTCTACCTCTTTTCTGTCAATCCCTCAACAAAACGTGAAGAGCCAAAAAACGGCCGCGGATGAAAAAGCATCCGCGGCCGTTCCCATGAGGTGGGGGAATGGTCATTTCCCGTACAGCATGAACAGCAGCCTCCGTATCACCCCGCAGGGCAGCAGGCGCTCCAGGAACACCAGCGCCTGGTAGGCAAGGCCGATGGTGTAATAGGGCTTGACGCCGCCGGGCTTGGTGGCGACGCGGGCGACGGTCTTCGCGGCAATGTCGGGGGACATGCCGGTCTGCTCGTCGTGCTCCATGCGGGCCACGGAGCGCGAGATGCGCCCGCCGTACTCCCCGTCGCCTTCCACGCTCTTTTTCCGCGCGGCGGTGAAGCCGGTTTTGATGTCGCCGGGGAGCACCGACGTGACCTGCACGCCGTAGGGGGCCACCTCGTTGGCCAGGGCCATGGTCAGAGCGCGGACCCCCGCCTTGGAGATGGAATACCACGCCTGGAAGGGGATGGCGTACACCCCCGCCACCGAGGACAGGTTCACGATGCGCCCCCGTCCCGCCCGCCGCATGTGGGGCAGCACGGCGCGGATCATGTTGTCCATGCCGAACAGGTTCACCTCCATCAGCCGGTGGGCGTCCTCGGAGGACGTAAACTCCATCGCCCCGGAGATGCCGAAGCCCGCGTTGTTGATGAGGATGTCCACCCGCCCCTCCCGGGCGATGACCTCCTCCACCGCCGCGCGCACTGCCGCCTCGTCCGTCACGTCCACCCGCAGGTGGTTCGCCGCCTCCGACGCCCGACGGCTGAACTCGTAGACCCTGTATCCCATCGCCTCCAGACGCTTTACCGTCGCCAGCCCGATCCCGCTGGTGCCGCCGGTGACGATCACGATCCCCTTCATATGCAATTCATCCTTTCGGTATTTCAGGGAGTAGGGAGTAGGCAGTAGGGAGTAGGGGAGCTGCGGCGCAGCCTTTGACTTCTATAGAGAACGGCGCGTTCTCGAAGGGCTCTGAGGATGCTTGACGTTCTTCACTCCATTGGAACGCCGTTCGTTTGCCGTTCTCCCCCTACTCCCTACTCCCTACTGCCTACTCCCTAATTATACACGATTCCCCCGATAAACGCAAACGCGGGCAGGAAAAACGGGATGCGGCGTCGAAATTATCCGGAGTTGTCCAAGCAAAAGGAGGTCCTTCCCATGAACACATCCAGCCGCAGGATCGCGGTGAGCGGGATGATGGTGGCCCTGGGCGCGGCGGTGATGCTGCTGGGCGGGGTGATCCCCATCGCCACGTTCTGCTGTCCGGCGATCGCGGGGCTTGCGCTGATCCCGCTGGTGTTCGATTGTGGGCGGGCCTACGCGCTGTCGGCCTACGGCGCCATCGCGCTATTGTCGCTGATGCTGTGCCCGGACAAGGAGGCGGCGCTGCTGTTTTGCTTCCTGGGCTATTATCCCGTGGTCAAGTGGGTTTTCGACGCCAGGATCAAGCGCAAATGGCCCCGCCGGCTGACGAAGCTGCTTCTGTGGAACGCCGCCATCGGGATCATGTACGCGCTGATATTCTTCGTGTTCCGCCTGGACCAGATCATGGCCGACTACATGGACATGACCCTCTGGATGACCGCCCTCACCCTCCTGCTCGGCAACGTCACCCTGGCCCTCTACGACATCGTCCTCCTCCGCTTCTCCATGCTCTACCTCGCCCGCTTCCGAAACAAGCTGTTCAAGTCGTAGGGAGCAGGGGAGGACGGCAGATGAACGGCGTTCATATGAAATGAAGAACGTCAAGCATCCCCCGAACCCTCCGAAAACGCGGTGGTTTCAATAGAAATCAGAGGCTGCACCGTAACACCCCCTACTCCCTGAAAAGACAACAACGCTGATTTCGCATGAAATCAGCGTTGCTTTTATGGAAACAAACGCTATTCTTGATACAAAGTAACCTTGCTCTGCCAAATAGCCGCAGGTTACAGGCCCCCTGAACACGCGGTTACAGCTACCAGAGGTTAGAAGTATCATTAGTGCTGTGGAATGTAGACCGGCTTTTCCCCATAGGCAGCTTCAAATGCTTCTATCACTGCGTTGGATCGCCTGTCTTGCAAGCTCGTTCGTCTCGATGCCGGTGTCAAAGCTGTCCAGGCTGGTCACATGACCATCGGTATTCTTCACAAGAACCGCCTGGGAAACCGCGTAGCCGTCCCTCAGCACGTTCTTCTTAAGCTCCGTGATGGCCTGATAGCCTTCGCTCTCGATGTCAAAGCTGACGATGATGATATTCTCCACAATCTGTTCCTCCTTACAGCTCGATCACATGGGGCTGGATGTCCGGGTCGTGGTTGGCCAGGGATTCCACGCAGTCGGGGTCGAGGCTCTGCTCCCGGATCCACTGGAGGGACTGCTTCTGGAGCGCCTTGTCCGCCGCGATGCCGGAGGTGATCATCTGCTCCCAGCTCTTGCGCGCATAGCCGCCGTCGGAGAACAGCAGCACGAACTTGCCCTCGTCGTTCTTCACCTTCACCGCGAACAGGCCGTCCGCGTGGCCGGGAATGTTGATGAGCTCAATGCTGCCGTCGCCCAGCAGGTCGTAGCTCTTGCCCACGGGGCCCTGATTGTCGTTCCAGTCGAACTCAGTCAGCGGGATATCTTTCCACCACTTCTTGTAGTAGCGCACGCGGTTGGTGAGCTTCGTGGCGAACTTCACCTCGTCGGCGGCCACCAGGAGCTTCTTCGCGCCCTTCACCTGAGGCAGGCCGTTGGCATGGTCGCAGTCCAGATGGGTCAGCAGCACGGCGTCGAGGTCGCTGTCTTTAATGCCCATTGCCGCCAGCTGCTCGTCGATGCACTTGCCCGGAGCGATGCGGCCTTGGTTGACCTCGTAGAGCATCACGGAGCCCAGGGACTTGATCTGGGCCTTCTTGTCGAACTCGCCGTTGGGGCTCATCTCCCGCGCCCAGCCGGTGTCCACCAGAAACTTCCCCTTGGGGTGCTCGATCAGGTAGGCGGACACGGGCAGCCACAGCCGGTCCTCCTTTTTGCCGAACACGCCGGAGGCCTTGATGGCATTGCTGTTGTCGCCGCCAAAGGGCAGGTCGGGGGCCACGCAGACCTCGCCGGTATGGAAAACATGGATCTTGATGTTGGACATGATTGACAGCCTCCTTGGTTTTTCTCTTGCTGATACCAGTTTACAATAAATCGAATCTGTGATAAACTACAAAAAACGGCCTTGTGTCCTATTAGGACAAAATGTTCCTTTTTGTCTCATTTTGGAGGGAGAGGTAGAAGTGATAAATCAGGAAAAGCGTGACCGCACCCGCGCCACGCTGAAAAACGCCTTGATAGAATTGTGTGATGAAAAGAGCTATTATGACATCACGATATGGGATATCTGCAACAGGGCGCACGCCTATCGCAGCACCTTCTACCGCTATTTTGATACAAAGGACGACGTGCTGCGGGAGATCGAACACGAATACCTGGAGACGACCCGCAGCCTGACTTCCGCCATACGCGGCTTCCACCCGGAAGCTTCACAGAAACAGATGTCCGCCTATCTGGATGAGCTCACAGCGGACATGGAATACCACATGAAGAACGAAAAGCTGTGCCGGTTCCTGCTCTCCCCGGCAGGCGACATCTACTTCTACCAGAAAATGAAGGAATCCCTGGCGACCACAGCCCGGCACAATGTGGAGATCGTCGGCCACCACGATCAGCAGAACCTGGAATACCGGATCAATTTCTTCGCCGCCGGTTTCATCGAGACTGTGCATACCTGGCTGGAGCAAAAGGATCGCACGCCGAGGGAGATTGCAAAGTTCCTACTGGGAATGTTGAAACAAATGCGGATGTGATTCGTAGTGGGAAGGAATAGCCAGGCCGCTATAAGGCTCTGGAATACGCGAAGAAGCAGGAGACAAAGGGGCGGAATATACTTTAGTATATACTTTTGTCAAGGAAATTATGCTGCCAGGGCATTGGCGTTGACGCGCTCTATGGCCTTCCGGATGCCGTTCCACACGCCAAGGCTGGTTGAGAACAGCTCGACAATGTTCCCCTGATCCGTGAAGGGCGGCGGCTGCAGCACGGACAGATCCTTCATCATGCCGTTCCGAACGATATATTCCACGATCTGGTTCACGAAATAAATCTGTCGGCTGTCCAGGTTGGTCCCCTCCAGGAATTCGGAGAACGCCGCCTTCGCCGCAGCCATATCCATTCCGACGATCTCCCGCACCAGCTCACCCAACGGCTTCTGGCCATACTCCGCCTCGTAATCCTGCTTGGTACCCACTTCGCTCCACAGGATCTTTTCCAGTTCTTCTATGTCTTCGGATGTCAGCGGCACATTTCCCCTGAGCTTGGCGATCGCGCCATTGTCCTGGTGCTGACAGATGTAGTATTCTGCCTTTGCCCGATAATCACGCAGGTCATCGCTCTCCAGATTGGACTCGTTCCACTCAACGGACAGCACCTCGTCGTCCATGTCGGTATCATAGCGAATCTTTGTGATGGGGATGTACTTGATCAAATCCCTGAGTTTCTCCCGGATGTGCTCGAATTCATTGATGCCGGCGTTGTCGACATAGTCCGTGTGAAGGATCTTATCGATCAGTTCCGCCTGCTGTTCGATTTCCGGGATGTTGGCGACCTTTGCGACGGCAGCCACCTTTTTCATCAGGTCGGACTGGGCCTTGCCGTATTTCTTACCCACGAGATAGGCCAGCTCGATGCCGTAGATCAGCGCGTCGAAGCGCAGGGCCTTGGCGTCGTCGTCATCCGGCACGATCAGCGGCGCCAGCTCCTGCTTCATCATCAGGGTGTTCTCATAGGTCAACGCCTGATAGCTCTCGGCGTCGGCATACAGCTCCACATACTTCAAATGCTGGCGGACGGCAAAATTCTCCTTGTTTAGCTCCTTTACCTTCGCCACCATGTCGTCCACCAGGGTTTTACGGAATGCGATCAGGTCGGGCGTTTGATAATCCAAGTCCTGCAATTTGAACGCAATTTCGGCCTTGAGCGCAAAAATTGCGCCGGAGAGCGATATAGTGTTCGGCACGGGCTTGCCCTGGTTCATCCGGAAAAACTCAAAGTTTCCGCAGAAGTCGAAGATGTAAAACTGCTTCTTGTCCTCGCCGTCCAGCAGGCCGGGGCAAAGCCGCGTGCCGCGCCCGATCATCTGCCAGAACTTCGCCTTGCTCATGACCTTCTTGAAGAACACCAGATTCAGCACCTCGGGCACATCGATGCCGGTGTCCAGCATATCCACGGATATGGCGATCTGCGGCAGCTTGTTCGGCTCGGAGAACTCGTCGATGGCGCTCTGGGCATAATTGATATAGTTGTCAATGACCTTCGCGTAGCCCGCCAGCTGGGGATATTCCTTCCCGAACACCTCCAGGATCTTCTCCGCGTGGGTGTGGCTCCTGGCGAATATGATCGTCTTGCCGATCTTATTCCCGTAATCCACCTTCAGCCCGTGGGTCATCAGGATATTCAGCACTTCCCGGATGGTGTCCTCATTGAAGATCCACTCATTCAGCGCGGAAGACGAGATGAACTCCGGCACCACGCCGTTCTCATCCACAAAGGTGGCCTCGAAGGCCTGCTTATCCTCGTCTGAAAGCTCGTCGTATACAATCCCCTGCTCCAGGAATTTTAGCTTTGACTCCACGGAGATGAAGTCCACCAGGAACCCGTCGCGCACGGCCTCAGCCAACTCGTAGCCATAGGTGGGCACGCCGCTCTGCAGCTCGAAGATGCCATAGGTATTCTTGTCGATGTCGTCTTTGGGCGTGGCGGTGAGGCCCACCAGCGGCGCGTCGAAGTAATCGAATATGTCCCTGTATTTGTTATAGATGGAGCGGTGCGCCTCGTCGCAGATGATCAGGTCGAAGTGTCCGCAGGTGAACAGCTTGCCCTGGTCGTCCTGTATGGCGTCGATGCAGTTGTACATGGTCTGATAGGTGGAAAACACGCAGTGCGCGCCATAATTCTGCTTGTCCTCGCAGAGATTGACCACGGAGAGATCCGGCAGCAGGTTCACAAAGCTGCGCTTGGCCTGGGTGACCAGGCTGTTGCGGTCGGCCAGGAAAAGCACGTTCTTCACCCAGCCCTGCTCCAGCAGCACCTTCACCAGCGCGATCACGGTGCGGGTCTTGCCGGAGCCGGTGGCCATCACCAGCAGCGCCTTCCGGCGATTGCCGGCGTCAAAGCTCTCGCACACGGCGCGAATGGCCTGCTCCTGATAGTAGCGCCCGGCGATCTTCTTGTCCACCACGATGTGCGAAAGCCCGGTGCGCATATTCAGCAGGTTGAACCACTTCTCCAGGTCGCGCTTGGACCAGATCGTGGCGACCCGGCGCTCGGGATACTGGTTGTCGATGATGCGCGTCTCAAAGCCGTTGGTGAGGAACACCACCGGGCGGCGGCCCTGCTTCTGCTCGATCAGGTCGGCGTACAGCTTGGCCTGCTGGCGGCCCTTGGAGACATCCACGCAGGTGCGCTTGGCCTCGATCACCGCCAGCGCGCGGCCGTCGCTGCCATACAGCACATAGTCGGCGTAGCCCACCCCGGAGGCGTTGGGCATCCCTTGCAGCTCCACCTCGTTCAGCCAGTCGGCGCCCTCCGTCCAGCCGGCGTCCATCAGCATATAGTCGATATAGGCCTTGCGGGTCTTGTATTCGGAGATGTCCAGCGGCTTTGCCACATAGGTCTGCTGCTGCTCCTCGCGCCGGGCGGTCAGCTCATCCCGCAGCGCGGCGTTCTCCTTCATCAGCGTCTCGATTTGCAGATCCTTTTCGGGCGATGGCGCATATTCGACGGCAGGCTGCTCCGTCAGCAGAGCAGGATCAAATTGACCCTCGCTGTATTCATCGGCATAGCAATAGGCCACAAAGTCCATAAAGCTATAGAGGTGCTGAAGGCACAGCCGCGCCTGGTCCTCGGTGATCTTCTTCCCCTCGTGCGCCGCGATATTGCCGATGCGGCGAATGAAATCCATCCGCCGCAGCACATCTCCGTCCACGATCCCCCGAAACCCGTCGGTATTCATGAGACTGACCAGCTTGTCATCCCAGGGCAGCACCAGGGATTCATCCACGGAATACATCCATTTTACGGCATATTCCATGGCGCGACGGCAGTTCACAACGGAAGCAGACGGGTCGATGGCAAAAATACGCTCCGCCGCCACTGCCGTCTGGGCAAAGGACTCAAACGCAGGGGTGGCAAGCAGGAAATCGAAGTTGGTCATGGAATCACCTCGCAACGGCTTCTTTCAATACGTCGTATCTTCTGTAGCACATCTCCGGCAGGCCGTCCGGCAGCACCCGTATCTGGTTTAACCCGATCGCCTTCACCGCCATGATCGCGGCATCCTTCTGGGACATATTCTTCCGCACGGTCAGACACCTGGCCCCCTCCACGGAATCATAGGCGTGGAAGGCCTTGTTGAAGTCCATCAGCGGGTGCAGCTTCCCCAGCTTGTTGGTTCGGTTGTCCACCCAAAAGCCCCAGTTGCCCCAATGGCGATCGACATTGCCGACCAGATAATCCACGATGTTCATCATGTGGAAACCGTACAGATCGCGGCTGGCGACAATGCTCTCCGGCGTCTTGTCCACGTTCGCGGCATAGACATCGACAAATTCCATCGGCACGATGCTCTGCGCCTTCGTAGTCATCAAACGGCTGGCGGAAACGCGCTGCCCTTGATAGTCCTGCGGCTCATAGAGCACCTGCGGCACGTCGAAACAGCGCGCGATCTGGCTGGCCATCAGTTCCGCCTCGACCTCTTCCGCGTCCCCATCCTTCAAAAGCCAGAAAACGCCATCCCTGCGAATCCACGCCTTGGGGGCCACGCCCGCGGTGGCCAGGTCTCCCGCGCTGTCCCGCCTGTCCAGCAGCGCCGCGTTCTGCGCCGTCAGCGACCGCCCCCGAAGCGACACATCGACAAAGGCGTCGGAAAGCGAATGATCGTACAGGTTGATTTCCTCATAGGTCGCTTTCTCCCGAAGCTCCCGGACCCAATAGACATCCGTCAGGCAAAGCGCATGGTAGGTCATGGCGATTTCCGCTCGATCCTTGTCCGTCACGGCCTGCTTCATGCCCAGACTGTTCAGTATCTCCTTGGCATATTTCCGGTCCAGGGTCAAGAGGCGCGTCGCACACCAGTAATAGAAGTTATTCAGATTGTTCATCCGAACCTCCAAATCCCCCGCTTCCGCCCGCTCCAGATAGAGGTTGTAGGGCATGAACCGGGGAAAATAGACCGTGCAGGAGCCGTCCCCACGAATCGTGGCGACGTGCCGGTTTAAGTGCATGATGGCATAGTCCTTCATGGGAACCACACTCCTGTCCTCGTTTGACTTTAGCACGAGGCGCGTATTCCGTCAAGGGTTTACCGCTTTCAATCGTTCATGACGAAGGCAGCTGGGTCGATGGCAAACACCCGCTCCGCCGCCACCGCCGCCGCAGCGAAGAGGGAGAAGTCGGGGGTGAAGAGGAGGAAGTCGAAATTGGTCATAGGATCACCTCTCTACAATTCTTTATCATATTATTCTCTATTTTTTGATTAATCACTGGGAGTAATTGTAAAGTAGCTTCACGATCAACGAATTTACAGTTAAATAATTGTTAAATCAGTTGATTTTTACGCCGAAATCGAATATAATGATTATGAAAGAACGTCGCTGGAGAACACGAGGGTTATTTAACCAGCATGCTTGTCATGTGGTAGTCGTGCCAGGGGTTCTTTCTTTTTGTGTACATATACGTTTCTTTCGTAATCCAATAATGTCAGGTTTCATGTTCTGCTGAAAGAACTTTATTCCATACGAATCCACTTTGTTGTTCTTTTTATAAAGATGTTCTTGCAATGCCATTGAAAAACATGGGAGACAAAAACCATAATCATGCGTTTCATAAGTCAAGAACATCGTTGTCGCGCATACATCAGCCAGTTGTAGCATATCCCACGAAGAAGCAGGCTTTGCAGTAATTTTGTCGAATACAGAGGCATAAATATTGTTTGAAGGATACGGCAATAGCTTATTGGAGATGTATTGAATCAGCTCTCCATCTCGAGAAGTACCTCTGGCAGAGAGAACTATGTCCGCTACCAGATTGTTATCTCTTAGGTACCATGATACTCTCTGCAATAGGTACTTGCATACATAATTATATGCAATCGTGGGTGTAGGAATCTTGGAAAGATCAAATTGATTTGTATCTACCAAGACATTCATATATGTAAATGCCTCGCTCGATAGTTCTCGAACGATAAGAGCACGCTTATAAAAACTCGGAATATTCTTAAAGTGTATCTCTCTTAAATTCAATCTTGCTTTTAAGCGGCTAATTGTAGCCCTTATTCCAGCCTCATCCTCTTTATTAACTATTACGGCAGAAAGAACGAACCATTGCGTTCCCCTGTTAACCCCCAGGTCACCGGATTCATCAATGTATACCGTACAATTGCTCATAACTCTTCTCCTTTATCCGAAGTATTTCTGCATCAGCGATTGTTTCAAAGTTTCGAGTTGGTCGAGGCTGGCTTGGATGGACAATTTAGATTTGTCGACCTGGGAGACGAAGGTAGCAAACTGTTTTTGCTTCTCCATTGAGGGAACCGGAATGGTCATCCTCTTTATTTCAGATAGATTGAGGGTTTTCTGAGCAATTCCCTTTACACCTTCTTCAATCTGTCTTTGTGCATCCGGCGAGAGGATTGCTCCATGGAGATAATCACTGTCAATTACCTCACTGATTGGTTTGAGATAAGCAATATGTCTTTGAAATAAGAACTTCTTGTCAGATTTCACTACTGCCGGATGACCATACGAACCTACAGTCGATAGCAGTATATCGCCTATTTCTATCGGCGTTCTCCTGATAAGTTCATCATATGTGGCCTGATCTATATACTTTTCAGCGTCATAAGTCACCTTATTTCCAGTAATGTTTGAAACAAATATGAAAGGTATACCTTCTGCGGTAAATTTGGGTGGCTGGTGTGTACCATCTGTAATTATCGAACAGATGTCTTTCATATGCATACGCCTCTGTTCAGTTCCAAACATCTCGACAAATCGGGCTTTGACGAGCTTGTCGAGGGTGCGGAGCTGGTGTTGGTATAGATCAATGATGTGCGACAGGCGTTCAATTACTCTAACAATAGCTATCTGCTGCTCTATTGATGGACAATCAATCTCTACAGATTTCAGATCATCTGTATTCGCGCGCGGCATTTTTGCTCCACTTGTCTTTTCTTTGATATAGCCGACAAAACGAGGCGACCGAAGGAAACATGTCAGATATTCTCTCGTTATTTTCGCTTTATCGGGCATCAGCGGAAGCATCTCTGAAGTCGCATATCCAGAGCGATCTGGCAAAACTACCTTATTCAGATAAGGGCGCAGTTTTGAATACAGCACATTATTAGTGTCGAACGCTACTGTCGAGCTGCCGATTTCATCCCTTTGAGCATAAAGGTATTCTATTATCCTTCCTGTATTGTTTTCTACCATATCAAGATTGAGCAACCAGCAAGGGAATTCATCTGGGGCAACTCCTTGCTTTATTGGTGCTATATCTCCCAGTTTGTACTTTGCCATATGACATCCCCACAAATACGAATTTATAGTCCTAAAAGCCGCTCCAGTTCGTCCATTTCCGTGCCGATCTTCTTCTCAAGCGCCCTCAGCTCCGCCATGATCTCCGAGGTCGGCGGGTACTCCACGGGCACGTATTCCGTCTGCTTGTACTTGTTGATGGAGAGGTCATAGCCGTTGTCCACGATCTCCTGTTTGGGGACGAGGAAGCTCTGCTCGGTGCGCTGGCGGTCCTTTTCCCCGGCCCGGTTGTGGAATCGGGCGACGATGTCGGGGATGTCGTTGTCGGCGATGGGGCTGCGCTTGTCGTCCAGCGAGAAGCCGTCAGCCCTCATGTCGTAGAACCACACGTCGTCCGTGCCGCCGTGGCCGGTCTTGGTGAAGATCAGCACCGCGGTGGACACGCCCGCGTAAGGCTTGAACACCCCGGAGGGCATGGAGACGACTGCCTCCAGCCTGTTGTCCTCGATCAGCGTCCTGCGGATGGCCCTGTGGGCCGTGGAGGAGCCGAACAGCACGCCGTCCGGCACGATGCAGGCGCAGCGCCCGCCCACCCGCAGCATCCTAAGGAACAGCGCCAGGAACAGCAGCTCCGTCTTCTTCGTCTTGCAGACCTTCAAAAGATCCGTGCTGACGATGTCGTAGTCCAGCGAGCCCTTGAAGGGCGGATTTGCCAGGATCAGGCTGTACATGTCCCGGTCGGGGTTCTGGTCGGACAGGCTGTCCCGGTATTCGATGGTGGGGTTGTCCACGCCGTGGGTCATCATGTTCATGGTCCCAATGCGCAGCATGGTGCGGTCCATGTCGTAGCCGTGGAACATGCGGTTCATGTAGTGGTCGGTGTTCTTCCGGTCAAAGAAGACCTCCTGCTTGCGGTTCTCCTTCAAAAAATCGCTGACCGCGACCAGGAAGCCGGAGGTGCCGCAGGCCGGGTCTGTAACCAGTGCAACTTTGATACAAAATAGGGCCCAATATGCATGGAAATAGGCCATTTTCAGCATGTTGGGCACCTCCTATTTGTGATTCTGATCGTCGGATGGTTGCTGTTACATAAATGATAGCATTTCCAAACGATATTTCGGGAATCGTATTATTATGCTTGGTTCATTTGGCTTTTGATGTCACCCGCCAAGAAGGTCAAACTGTGCCTGCTTGAAACTGACCATTTTCCTATCCGTAAGTTTATCTTCGTCGGTCACCTTTCCTATGAGGAGCGGTGCTTTGGGATCATGTTCTGCACAGCCGCGTTTCGCCCTCGCTGCATTACTATTGGCATAGCAGTAACGACAGCCATTGGTGCATGTATTGTACATACCAATATCAATACTGGCGATGCAACCGCACTCTGGTCTTTGATTTGGATCTTTTACCGCTTTAATATGGAAGCCCGTTAGTTCTTCAAAAATCTCACGGTCAATACAACAGGCATGCCCAATCCCGTATTCATGCAAATCGATAGCTTCCGCGCAGGTATCCAGCCGAAGCCCAAATGCACTCGCGATCTGAGAAAACCTCTTTGCAATAGCAAGCATATCTTCTGTTGTCAGTTTCGTAATGGCGAGTGGCTGCACATTCCTTTCAGTATTCTTATATAAATCGATGAAGCTAAATGTACATCTCCTGACGTAACCACTCAGCTTTTTTGCCATTCGCTCGAAATATTCATAATGGTATTCCAGCGTGTACTTCTTGTTCAGCAGAATAGGATCATAGCGCCATATAATCCTATTGGGGCCTATCATTTCGGAAAGACGATGAACCGCCGGGATAATGACATCATTCTTTGAAGGAATGTTCGGTTCAACGTCAAGTCCATATGGATTAACTGTAATCTGGAAATAGTACGGATAGTTATTGAACACACTCAACTTGTCGAACAGAGGTTCAGGGTTCTTAGTCCAGAATACGATACCATCCACAAAATCCGGAGACAAATTGATTCTACTAACCTGATGTACACTCACAGGGTTACGTGCATAAACATATCCCTCCGAGAAACGGTTCGCTAACCACACAGAGTACCGGGCGGGAAGGTCTGTTCTTCGGCTGGCACTAATGATCATGATTGTTGTCCTCCGAGTTCAATCAGCAATGACGCTCCACTGCAAGAATTATCATTTCTACAATATCTACTACTGATGGCTCTCGCAGGCGGGTATAGTAGCGTTGTTGAAGGATAACGAGCACCATACCGCTGATGATCATTCTTGATATTTGTATCGAAGTATCTCTTTGTATAGTGCCCTTTGATACCTTTTTTCTTTAAGTACTCAATCAAGTCCTCAAATTGATCTCTCCCAAACCGGTTATGGTTTATGTCATGAATGAGTATAACCGAGTTTGGTTGCATCTTAGCAATAATGTTATCCGTGATGCTTTCAAAAAAGTCTGCCAGCTGATCAAACTGATCCGTGTTGTGAAAATGCGATATCACATACTGAAGGACAAGAATGTTTGCCTCTGGCAGACCGTTATTTGAAAAAAAGTCAAGCGCATCTTCATAATGGAAATTGACCAACATTGAATTCGACTCGTCACAATACCGGCCAATCTGGTCATGTACAGCCCACCAATAAGGGTTCCTGTCGAAACCTTTATATTGAATTGTGGCAGACGGACAATGCTTCGCACGGTATTTCTCAAAAGCCATCAGATCCGGAGCAGGCCCACAGCCTATTGAGAGTATGCGAAAATCAGTGAACCGTTTCAAACAAGGCAACGCTTCTAATGCATATCCTATCTCTGATGCAAATTTGTTCGTGTACCTGCAAGTATAGCAGTTCACAAGATTAGGGCAGTTGTACGTCTTACGCCCATTGTATTTGTGAAAATGGACTTCTTCCAAGCAGCTAATACAGTCGCAGGAGCTTCCTTGCAGTGGATGCCCACAATCATGTGTGCAATCACCACAAGGGTGCTTCTCGCGCAGTGCATTCAAATACCTTTCATCACAAATATGAACGACACTATCAATTAAGCTTTGTGGTCTCTGAGTCTGGTTGGAATTTCCTCTCTGTTCAGGCGTGAATTCTGGTTCCGTCAAGAACATGGCGCCTTCCGCTTTTGCAGTGATATCGTCTACGACGTTTTCAGTAAACTCCAGAGCGGTGATTACATATGAGAATTCACTCCGGCAGGAAGGACAACGGGGTGTGCCTTCGATGGTATATACACTGACCATTCCCACCCCGTCGTCATTAATCAGGTGCTGTGCCTTTTCAACATACAAGCGGCGTCTCGGTATATGTATGATCCGCTTACAATTCTCGCACCGCAAAAATAGATCAGATGATAGCTGCAGCATCGTAATAGGCTCTCCTTAAGCCAAAACACACTGTTTTACAACGACAAAAAGCCCCTGTCGAATGAATCCTGAAGCACAAATCTCTTTTCGCCTGCGTTGAATTTCACTGTGATGTATTTCCGCGCCTTATCTATGTTGACAACGGTACCTTCCCCAAAGACTTTGTGTTTTACCTTGCCACCGACCGCAACAGCAGATACATCAACATGATTGGCGACAGGCTGGGGTTGCGCCGGTTTAGCAGCTGACGGAGCGACCGGTGCAGGCTTGGGGACTTGTGGATGAATATTGTACTGTGCAGCAGCCGGGCTTGGCTTGGGCTTGGGCGTTTCGGCCTCCTTCTTTACTGTCGGCGCAGCAGGTACAGCCGGAATCTCCTCGATCTGCGGGGGCTGCACAGGCGCTTCCATAGTTGCCTGTTGGTTGTAGAACATCCGCTCGAATTCTTCCCGCTTAATCACGGTATCCCAACCGCCGACATCATTGTCCGCATTATTGTCGATACCTGTATACGACAGAGAAGCATCCTCATAGCGTTTGAACTTGAAGATGGCGTCATTCATCAGGGAAGAGTTGAACACTCCCAGCTGACAGAGCATCTCGAAGTCATGCACATCCAAGCCGGTGACTTTTTTGAAAAGCCCCGGTTCCAGTTGTGTGATGACATCCTTTAGTGTCCGCTCACGATAATCCGTCAGGTACATAAATACAGGTATGCGCGTGGCGAACTTGATGAGCTTTTCCTGAATCTGCTTACGCAGCGACTTGTATTCCTTTTCCTCGTCGGAAAGCTCCTTCTTCTGCTTGGGCGTCAGTTTATCCTGTTCCTTCTTGGCCTTCTTTACCTTCTCGGACTTATTGATGATCGTCTCAATATCCTGATTTAGAGAACGGAACCCCTCGATATTCATCAGCGCCCGCATTGCCTCCGGATTGTTCATGAGGCGCTGGAGAGTCTCATTGTCCACATTGACAAGGAGGGCGGATTCCCATCTGCGTGCCAGCAATGTTGCGCTGGTGCCAGCCAGCGTGATATCGAGGATGTCCTGTGCGGAGATCTGCTTCATGGTACTGCCATCGTAGGCCAGCACAGGCAGGAAGGATATGAACTCCGCGACCTTCTTCTCGGGGTTATCCTCGTTGATATTGAGCCGACAGCTGTAGTCCGATACCTGCCTCAGTGCGCGGTCGAGGGCGAAGTCGAACACATAGCATTCCTGCTTCATGATCTCCTGCTGCCCACGGTCGTTGGTGATCGTCCAGGGTGACTGTACGCGGAAGGCGGTCTGGAAATAGGTCTCGGGGCTCTTCATGTTGCGCAGCATGAACACACCCGTCCAGGGCTTTACAGTAACGCCAGTGGTCAGTTTGCCACAGGAGAGCGTAATGGTCTTTGTCGCCAGTGGGTTACCCATTGCCGCCATCACCGGGGCCAACGCATCAAGGCCAATGCCTGCCTTCGCACCGGCACAGACGATGATTTTGTAATCACGGAAGAAATGATCCTCTGCCAGCAGATTTCCCATCGCAAAGCAGCTGGCTACGTTGGGTAGGAACCACAGCGTATGATTCAGCACGTTCAGCAGGCGCGTATCCGAATAAGGCATCGGCGGACGCTTGTCCTGACCGAGCTTCATGTCATCCACGTTGGAGGGCAGGTAGCTGCCACGAATCAGCTGAACCCACTTATTGACCTCATCCCTATAGGTGAACTGTGCCGTTTCCACCTTTTCACCCTTGGCAACCTTCGCACCGAAGAACACATTGAGATCAAACTCATTGAACTCGCCGCCCATGGCGATCTGACGAATGCTGTCGGGGATCTGATAGGTGAGCATGACCATTCTGGGCAACGACGCATACGGATTGTTGCTTCCGATCCACTCCGCCTTGGCTTTTTGCTCATCGGAGTATGTCCAGTTGTAGATCTGATCTTCGATGAACTCACCGGAGTTGATGGCGCGGAAGGGAGTGCCGGACAGGAAGAGGTAGTAGCCCGTCGTGATGGGCAGGAAAGTTTCGTTGTAGGCGTTGTCCGCCTCATCCTGCTTGTACTTTTCCTGGTCGAAGTCGGCCTCGGCCTCCTCGTCCGGGTTCTCGAACAGCTTCTTGGCATTCTCACGCCACGCGCCAAAGTGGTATTCGTCGAAGATCACGAGATCCCAATTGGTGCTGTGAATGAACTCATTCTTGGCCTTGATGCCACCGGCGTCATTGGTGCCCAACAAGTCTTGGAATGAACCAAAGACGACGATAGGGCGGGATGGATCTGCCAATGCGAAAGCCTGATCGATGTTCACGCCCTGTCCATGCGCATCCTTGTTGGAGATAAACTGCCAGCCCTCAAAATCCACATGCGAGATCAAGTCCTCCGACCAGGCGGACTCCACAGCGGGCTTGAAGGTCAGCACGAGTATGCGCATAAGGCCCATCTTTTTTGCCAACTGATAGCTGGCAAAGGTTTTACCGAAGCGCATCTTGGCGTTCCACAGGAACTTAGGGGCGCGAGTTGGATCGTCCTTTTTTGCCGCACGGAAATAAGTTATGGTTCGCTGAACTGCAAGGGTCTGCTCAGGGCGCATTTTGAAGGCTTGAGTGCGGTTTTCATAATTGCTCGTACCATCTCTTACAGCGATGATCGCGGCCTTTACCGCAGCCAGACTGCAGTGAAACCACTCGTTCCGATCTTCCCCGGCATTGAGCTGTGTATACCCACGTGACTTCAGGTACGCATGCACTTCGTGATCCATGAAGCAGGAGCCATCCTCGCGCATGGCCGATGCCTGGAAAAGAATCCGGTATGGAACTGCGGAGGTATGCATCTGCTCCCGGATGCGCGTATCCGCATCACGGTCGGTATAGCCGACCTTGATGTAACCTTCATGGGATTTGACTCCGATTAGCTCATAGGCATAGATGGTCGGAGTAACATCCGGGCGTGGAGCGAAGAATTCCTGGTTCGGCATTAGTCGTCACCTCCCGTCAAATCCATTGGGCGAACAAGAGATTCGATGAAAGCAATTTCTTCATCAGTAATACTATATTTTGCATATAGTTTTTCATCTGTCCACGGTTCAGAGAAATCTTGGACGGGAACAAACTGGTACACACCCTTCGCAGCATTCTGCGAACTCTTCTTCAATAATACCAGAAAGCGAAACAATCTCGTTGCAATATAGCTCATTGCATTTTCGCATTCCCTTTTGTTTTTAAACGGACCTATCACAAGATAGCTTTCGTTACATACGGTGTAAGGTGCGCCATAAAACGGTTTTGGAAGTATTGGGTGAGGAAATGAATCGCTTCCACTGCCCGCTTTTGCAATGTACACTTTTTCCCACGGAATCATTTCTCTTCCTTTTGTAACTGACACGTTGGATACATAGGCCGTAGTTCCACGTACATCCCTATCGTTCCCACTAACATATATTATCAAGTCACTATCGAGCTTTTTGGTTTTGTTCCCCTTAAAAGTATTTGGAAAACCAAAAGGCAACCTCGTACTGACCAATTCCTCCATAGATCTTTCGTTGAAAGAACGAACCTTGTGGAGAATATCTACAGCCTCATTAAACCTAATAAACGTGTCGTTACCGGTTTCAAGGAGCGGACGGGTTAGAGGACTACTAACCTCATTACCACGATGAGTATAAACAGTCACATCCCCGGAATAATCATTATCCCACAGGAAATATGATACACCGCCTTTTATCTGTACACCACTAAAACAGTCATTTGCTTCGGGATAGTCATGTATTATGCGTATGCGCTTATCATGCAACATTTCATCCCGAAACTCATCCAATCCTTTACCACCATTAAACCATCGAGAAGGTGTAATCATCGTTAAGTAACGAGGATTCAGTGCCTTCGCCTTTTGGACAAATAGTTGGTATATCGGTTTTGCACTTGCTCCATTCCCGCCACCATCGCTGAGTTGATATGGAGGATTACTTATAATAACATCAAAACGCATTCCAAATATCTCCTCTGGTTTGACCCAATGAATGAACTCATAAGCATAAGTTTCGAGCTCGTCGCTGCGATCATACTCACTTTGAGAGGCGCTGCAGAATATGCATTTACCATTTCTCCAAGTATGTTGTGTACGTTTATATCGAATGTTTCCATCCGACGTTGGGAACGAGACAACTGAGTAACGACTGTTTGCATACTTCGAGCAATAGACACTTCTACGTGAAATCAGGCTGGTTAGTTCTGTGATTGATATTCCATATAGCTGGTTTTGGAAGATGTGGTCTACGCGTTCTTGCAAATCAGGAATCTGTCGTTCCAGACCGGTGAGCAACCTTTTTGCAATTTCGCGCAGAAATACACCGGATTTACACGCCGGATCCAAGAATCGCGTATCCGGGTTACGAAACAGTTCCTGCGGCAGAAGGTCAAGCATCTGGTTAGCGACCTCCGGCGGCGTGAACACTTCATCGTTCGACAGGTTTGCCAGACAAGTTAATACGTCTGGATTATAAATCATATTAAACAGTCCGCTTTCAGCCATTTTCTCCTAACCTCCTGTAATTGATCACAGGGTACTCCTGCACAGGCTTTGGCACCCACTCGTTTGTCACCGGATCCAACATCCAATTACCCATTCCTGTGGCTTCAGTGTCAAACAGGCTCAACTGCATGCTGTAGTTCTCGGTATCAGGATTCTCCTTCAGCAGAACGTCCAGTCGGAAATCTCTACGAAGGATTCGTGAGTCGTTGAAGGGAAACGTCCACTCCGGAAAGATAATGGGATCGCTGGTATCCTGCTGGCGCTCATCCACGCACATCATGGACAGCGCGTTGCCGCAGACGATGTTCACACTCAGAATGAATCGTGCTGCATTACGCGCCTCATCATTGGCTTCTTTCCTGCAAACATCAGTGTATTCCCTGTCCCAGAGGTTAAACAACCGCTCCCGGCAGATTTGTGCATTGTCCGCCAGAATGTCAACCCCGTAGATACTGGTTAGCGCCAGTATAGCGTTTCGCTCGTAGTCATACGGGCTTTTTTTGTACTTCGAACGGACGACACCCAACTTCCGTGTGAGTATCTCGGCCAGGAAATTCCCATCGCCACAAGCAGGTTCCAGGAAGCGCGAATCGATCCGGAGACACTCGTCTGCCACGAGGTCGCACATAGCTTTGACTTCGCGCTCAGCAGTGAACACCTCACCATGATCGGCTACACGCTGTTTCGACTTGACCTGCTTGTCCAACAGGAACCCCTCCCTTCAACGAATGGCTGCACCTTCTACTATAAAGGCAGCCAGGCACAATAGCAAGTTATTATTTCCCAAACAAGCTCCGCAGGCTCGTGCGCGGGCGATCCTGTTCGGTACGCATGGTCTCCCATAGTCTACGCATGGCATTATACTCACGCTTGAATGGGAACTCGTCATCATCCATCATTTCGTACAACTCTTTATGTAATGATCTGTATTCACATACCTCAAGCGGTTGAACGATCATATTCCACCCTTCTATCCTCTCAGAATCTTCGTCGTCTATTTCATATGGACGAATTTTCACGAGCCCCTGATGCCCGCGTTCATCACAGCCGAATACAAAACAATTCTCGACGAATGAATCATCATAGGGGGCTTCATCAATATCGGAGTTGCTTTCCCCTATATCATATTGCTCCGCAATAAAATTATAAAGAAATGACTGCGGTTCGTTTATCGCCCATTCCGAAACATTGCCGCTTTCCATGCCAATATAACCATAAGTCTTGTCCAAGAAAGTCCAATACCCATGTTCACTATCACATTTTTGAAACAGCGCATCCAGATATGGTCTGAGAATAAAACGTTCGACCTTCTTTGTTTTCATATCATAAAGCATCAGGAAGGTTTTATCATGCCGCATATCACCGATGCCATGAGGAACATGTTCCTCAAAGAACTGCCCAATTTTCCAGAAATCATCATCCATCTGGTTTGACATAAACACTGCCGTGAAGTATTCCTGAAAAGAGCGGTGTGTGAAAAAATAAGTTCCACCTGACTCGTACATCAAGCAAAGCCCATTAATAAGATCATCCATGAAATCAGCAAGACGCAGATTCTCCTCGACGGGTTTTGCTATATGGTTTTTTACGATCTCCAAATATTCGGCTGCCTGGGCCTCTGTCAGCGCATACTGTTCATCGGTATATGACACTGCACAGAATTCCGCAAGGTACTCCTCAAACCGCTCTGGAGTGAGGTTTGAGCGCATAACTCGCTTGTAGATACCGTCCTTCACAGCATCATGCTTCTGCGCCATCGTCTCATACGCCTTCTGATAGAAATAGTGTATTTGAGACGGGATATCCGCAAAGTAATCATACGTCATGAGCATGATCGTGAGGAGAAGCGGGTTCTCTGCAAAGTCCTTATGAAGGTGAAACAGACTCTCATCAAGCTGCCGGTAGAACTTTGTTTTTGCGGTCTCGTCATAATCCAGCCTGCTGATAAGCTCAAGCGCCTGCGGTTTGGTAAAGGGTCGTATAGACAGTACATTATAACGCGACAGATGCTGAAACTTTGAGTAAGGCCGGGAGGATAATACTGTCAGGTTCTGCCCATACACATTAGAGAACTGTTCGAGCTTGGACTCAAACACTCCTCGTACTGACGTATTAATCTCGTCGAGGCCATCCAGAAGGAGTATGTAACTTCCGGATCCAATAGCACGGATAAATTCTTCACGCGGATAATCGGGTATCGCCAATTTGATCTGCGTATAGAGAAAATCCGTAATGTCAACATCTGCGGAGGCATATTCCCTTAATGATACAAAAACGGGAATTATGCGCGATTTCTCATATGCTTCAACAGCATCAAGCAACAGGTGGCGCATCATCATGGATTTCCCAAGCCCGCCTGTTCCCGTTATAATGCAAAAAGAGGAAACCTCACGTAATTTCTCGATGGTTATGTTGCTAATGGTTTCCGTTTCTAAGTGTGAGCGGCCCCCTTCAGTAACTATTCTTCGGATGAGAACATCGTTGCAGACATAAAAATCCCTGAAAGGATGCGAGGTGTCATACAGGATAGTTTTTATTAGGTTGTATTTATTCCTCAACGCATCCAAATAATGGGAATAATCGAAAGCAACTCCTCCTGAAGGCGAAATAGAAATAATACGGCGGTCATCGATGTTGCCATCATCTGAGCCTACGCTATATACGACCTTTAGATCAAGCTGACCATTATTCCCAATGGAGCTAATGAATTTTGGGCGACTCCCCTTCGTACCAAATTCATGCCAGGACTGATATGTCTCCTGTCCAACACAGTTATCCTTTCTATACACAATAACATAATGCCATATACCAAGCAGAAAGGCGGGCAACAGGATAACAGGCAAAGCGACCAGATTTGCCTTCATGGTCGGAACGCCATCTGGAGTCACGAAGAAGGGGTCGGTGTTCGTTATTGACTTATCCTGCTGGATAAGCTCAATGAGGGCTCGTACCAGCCATTCGCTTTTTACTCCATCCTCAATATAGCCTTCGACAAAGGACGTCATCCTTTGAAGCGCCACAGGATAGTTATCTCTCACCAACTTATCAAAGGCATCTGTCTTTACAGTTTCATCGAAGGGGAGATAAGTATTGGCAGCTAACTCACACTTCCTGTATGCGCTTGTGTTGGAATCAAACGTAGTCTCAGGCCCTCTTACATATTCAGGATCTACGACAGTAATCAGGTCGGCAAGGCAGTTTGGAGCCGTCATCTGGGCCTGGTCACTGCCAAAAGAACGTGTGCGTCTACCACGTTTCATTGCGCGGAGTATCAGCGTAAATAAGGTACCGCCGCATAGCCGAGGATAGAAATCACTTTCTCCCATTGTGTATACCTCAAAATAACAACTCTAACAACTCAATCAACTCATCTACAACTCTATAAACAGTCCCATCCTGTTGACGCGCAAGTATCCATACCTGATGATACTTTCCGGGGA